>Ga0315280_10002082_pt1 | contig 32917 bp, 33 predicted proteins | sample YL17G06_40_MG_FD_203697 | JGI IMG/M metagenome (GOLD analysis project Ga0315280, IMG submission 203697) | Sediment microbial communities from Yellowstone Lake, YNP, Wyoming, USA - YL17G06_40 | ecosystem: Environmental > Aquatic > Freshwater > Lake > Sediment | place: USA: Wyoming | collected...
CATTTGCCTCTTCTTAATCTCCCTAGCCACAATTACTCCTGAAACAGAAGCTTGAACTAAGCCCCTTGTCACTCCTGCTCCGTCACCTATGGTGAAAAGGTTTTGGAACCTCGTTTCCAAGCATTCGCTCAGCTCCAACCTCGACGTGTAAAACTTAACTTCAACGCCATATAGCAGCGTATCATTCGAGTATATTCCAGGCGCAATTTGATCCATAGCCTGAAGCATCTCACGAATATCAGCTAAATACCGATAAGGCAAAACAAAACTCAAGTCGCCAGGCGTAGCAATCTTCAAAGTCGGAATCACCAAACTTCTTTTAAGCCTTTCTTCTGTGGATCGCCTTCCAGCTTTTAAGTCGCCCAGCCTTTGAATAATGACACCGCCACTCAGCAGGTTAGTAAGCCTCGCCAGATATCTTCCGTAGGCTATTGGCTCCTTAAAGGGCTCAGTGAAGGAAGTAGTAACCAAAACGGCGAAATTCGTGTTTCCAGTCTTCCTCTCCGCATAGCTTTGCCCATTCACAGTTATAATCCCATTGTAAAACTCCGTGATCACTTCACCTCTAGGCGCAACACAGAAAGTACGAACCTGATCGTCAAAAGACTTAGAATAATAAATGAGCTTAGGCTCATATAGGGCGTTTTCCAATTCTTCCATAATTGGAGCCAAAACCTCAACTCTAAGGCCCACATCAACAGGATTATTCAACGTTTTTAGTCCCAACGCCTGAGCCTCGCACTTCAGCCACTCAGCCCCACTTCTGCCAGGAGCAACAATAACATATTTTCCCGAAAGCTTCTCACCAGAAGTTGTTTCCACCCCCTTCGCCTTACCGCCCTCAACTATGAGGCTCTTCACCTCGGTCCTAGTCTTAACTTCAACCTTATCGTTAAGGTCTCGCCGCATTTTACGCAATATTTCGCCGCATTTTTCAGTGCCCAAGTGACGAATCTTCTGCGGAATTAACTTTAGACCAGCTAAAGATGCTTTCCGCTCCACTTCAGCCACTTTATCGAGGTCTGTTCCATAAAGATGCTGAGGAGCCCCAAACTTCAGGTAAACATTATCCACATAATCTATAAACTCGGCAAGCTTCTCTTTGCCGCAATACTCGTTAAGCCACCCGCCCACCTCAGTCGACAAGGTGAGTTTTCCATCGCTGAAGGCTCCGGCGCCGCCCCAACCAGACAAAAGATAACAAGGTTCACAGTTTATGCACCCAAAACCCCTATTAGCTGGACATTTCCGTTTTTCAACGTCCGGTCCCTTGTCCAACATAAGAACGTTTAGCTTCATGTCTTGGGTTAGTTCAAGGGCTGAAAAAATGCCGGCCGGGCCCGCACCAACAATTATGACATCGTACTGCAACGGGCATCCTTCCGAAACCAAAACTACATGTAAATAGAGTAATATATGCTAATCGGTTCGAACTCAAATCAAACGTGAAGAATGCCTTAGCGCATTATGCTTGTCCTCTCTAAATTAAAAGAAATTAACCCCATCTCACTTTTCCTCGCTCAATAGAGAAACCCAATATTTTTCCATCTGTGGCATGCACCTGTATACGAAACGCCCGATCCTCCACCTTCATTAAACCTCTCTTAAGAGTTATAACACCATCAATGTTAAAAACCGTGATATCACCAATCGAAGCGAGCCTCGCAGAATCAATCTTAATATTTTGGATGTTTCCCTGAACCTTGCTCATTATATAACGTTTAGCACAATTCTGGGCTTCCTCTAACTCCAAAACTTCAGACATTATGCCTTCCCCTTAACTCCATATATAGCATCAAATTCATTCTAAAACTTTCGGTCAAAACCCGGCTAAGAGTCAACCTTATTAGGATAGACCATAAAATTGGGTGAATAACCTTTCAATATTCACATCCGCCACAGTTTGTGGTAACAATGAAGTTTTCATTCATAAGCCCCGGTCCCAACGTGGAACTTCGAATATCAGAGAAAAAGAAGGCAATCGGCTCCTGGCCTCCATTAGGCATATTATACATAGCCTCAGTTTTGAAAAACCATGGGATCGAAGTTTCCGTACTGGACCAAGCAGCAGAAGGATTCTCAATAAGAGACACGGTTAGCTGGGTGAAAAAAGAGGAACCAGACATCCTCGGCTTTTCAACCCTAATTAGTTCAGGTCGAACAGCAGCCCTAATCGCAAGAGAAGTGAAAAGGGAAAACCCAAACATAACCATAGTTTTTGGTAATTTTCACGCAACTTTCAACGCGGAAAGAATTCTCACAACGTATCCTTGCGTGGACGTAATCGTTCGGGGTGAAGGAGAATACACGAGCCTTGAATTGGCAAAGTGTCTAGAAGGAAAAGGCGAATTAAAAGACGTGTTAGGTGTCACCTTCAGGAACGGAAATCGTATTGTATCCACTCCAGATAGACCGCTGATTAAGGATGTGGATTCCCTACCTTTTCCGGATCGTGGGCTGCTAGATGTAGAGTATCATTCGGCTATTGCTGGAGCGAATATTGCGCCGAAAAAGTTCACCAGTATTCTTTCTTCTCGTGGATGCGTTTACCGATGTCGATTCTGCGGATGCACAAAATTTGCCCGCAACCTTTGGAGACCCAGATCAGTTGAAAACACAATGGAAGAATTAAGGCTTTTATTTAGTGAGGGTTATAGGCAGTTTCTCTTCGTAGACGACAGCTTCACAATGAATCCGAGGCGAGTGATTAAGCTCTGCCAAAGGATAAGGGAGGAGAAAATGGACATAGAATGGATATGCGAAGGGCGGGTTGACCACTGTTCCTGTGAGATGATGCGAGCAATAGCGAAGGCTGGCTGCAAAGTAATTTACTTCGGAATTGAAAGCGCCAACCAAAAAGTCTTAGACTATTTTAGGAAGCAGACAACGCCACAACAGGCTGAAAAGGCAGTGAAAACCGCAAGAAAAGCAGGAATAGAAGTCATAGTCGGATCCTTCATAGTGGGCGCCCCAAACGAAACAAGAAAAGAAATTCAGAACACCCTCGAATTTCCAAAAAAGGCGGACATAGACATTCCGCAATTCAATATTCTCGGAGCCTTCCCAGGAAACGACGTATGGAACGAACTCAAGATGAAGGGCTTTTTAAACGAGGACAAATATTGGGAGACAGGCGTCTTCGCATCAGAGATTTGCCCCGACACCGTGCCATACGAAGAAATCAAAGAGATTATCGATAACCACTTCAAACACTTCTTCATACGCCCAGAATACATTTTAACCGAAGTGGCGCGAACCCTAAAAAGCTCATATCGAATGAGCGTCGTGCTCAGCAACATAAACCGTGTAGGTGAAATCTCAGAAAGCATACGACACCTAACATAAATGGGAGACTCACACAGAGAGAGACACGGGTAGAAGGGGGTAGAGGGGGGTCTATTATTAGAAGTTGCACGTGAAACTTCTAAGATTTATGTGCTTCTTAAGTTGCTTTAGCAAGCCTTTTTTCCCTCTTTAACCACAATAAAATTTAAGGAAATCCTTTGAAATTGTGGGGATACGAATCTATTGATGCCTTTAAGACCGTTTCCTGCTCTGCTTTTGCGGAGGGATTCTGAGCGGGTTTTGGTGGTTGCAGACTTGCACATAGGCTGGGAAATAGCACTAGCAGAGAAGGGAATTCATATTCCTTCTCAAACTTCGAAAATGTTAGACAGAATGGTTCAAGTGATCAAGGCTAGTAAGCCTACAAGCCTAATATTTTTGGGCGATGTGAAGCATACGGTTGCGACAGCCGAGTTGGGGGAGTGGCAAGATGTCCCAGACTTCTTCGAAGCCATAGGCGAAATGGTACAAGATATACGGATTGTTCCAGGAAACCACGACGGAACCCTAGAGCCCCTCCTGCCTGAAAACGTGAAGATTCTGCCCTCGACTGGAATTGCCCTCTGGAAAGACATCGGACTATTCCATGGGCACAGTTGGCCAGCTCCAGAACTCCTAGGATGCCGCAGCCTCATAATTGGCCACGTTCACCCAACAGTTGCTTTCCGCGACCCCATGGGATTCCGAATAACGAGGCAGGTTTGGGTTAAAGCCACATGCAACGGCGTGCAACTGGCAAAATTCATTCTTAAGCACCTAAACATAAAGGTTGACAGAGACGCCGCCGACATTTTAAAGAATCGCTTTAACACAAGGTTGAGGGCTTCCCAACTCTTAATTCTGCCTTCCTTTAATAAGTTTCTGGGGGGTCAACCAATGAACCAGAAGGGCGCAGGCAAAAGCGCAAAGTCTAAAATGTTTATCGGCCCGATTTTGCGCTCAAAAATCGTCGACATGGACAATGCAGAGCTTTACCTCCTTGACGGAACCTTTCTGGGAGCCATTGACCAGTTAAGAGCCTTGGCTTAACGCAACTTTGATATTAATTAGTTTCGGGTGAACAAACATGGAAAAGCCTTCAGAGATCAATTTGCTCAGAAACGTTTGCGAAGAGGCTAAAGCTGAGGGACTAGTGACGGGCGCTCATTTCGCCAAGCTTTCTGAGGCTTTTGGTTCACGATTCATAAAGGCTTGGGAAACCTTGAAGAATGGTAGGGTTAAAAAATACGTGTTTAAGCCGAGCGGAAGAATCGTGTGGATTGTTGTTGGTAAGGAGCGTGATTATCTTGTTATGCCCGCTGCTGAGTTTTGTACTTGCGATGATTTTTACTTCCGTGTTATGGATGGGGAGGCGCACTTGTGTTATCATCTTATTGCGCAAAAGTTGGCTGAGGCATTGAATTGGTACGATTTAATAGAGGGAGAAGACGAACTCTACGAATCCTTGATGAAGGAGTGGAAGAGGGTTACACCTTAAATATGCCTTCTGAAACAAATAGAGGAGACAGCAGGCGATCATCGTGGACTTGGAAACCTACTTCACTCTAATCAAAGACGTATTACTGGTGTTAACAATCTTCGCCTTGATTTTGATCTTTCTACGCATAATATATGGCAAAAAGAAAACTTCTAGTTGATGCCTTCTCGCCTAAAGCCTAACTTATCTCTTAAAGCCAAGTTACAGTAATCATGAGTGGGGAACGATGGAACTCGACGAAATCATTGAAAGAATTTTGTCAATTAGGCAAGACCTCAAACGCGAAGAAGTCCTACGAATGGTTAAGGAGAAAAAGACAGAAGCGGGAGGATACTTCACAGACGAGGGCGCAGCTCGCATCGTAGCCTCAGAACTGGGAATAGAAATTTCACGAGAGCCCTTTCGACCAGAAGTTCTCATTCGAGACCTGGTCTCCGGTTTAAACGATGTAACTGTAACTGGGCGCGTCATAATTGCTTACCCCTCAAAAACCTTCGTCCGTCCGGACGGCACGGAAGGCAATGTTGCCCGCCTCCTTATAGCGGACAAAAGCGATACGTTGAGGGTGGCTCTCTGGGATGATAAAGCAAGCCTTGTAAATGACGGAAAGGTTAAGTCTGGGCAAATCATCAGAGTTTTGCATGGATACGTCCGCGAAGGCTTAGATGGAAAACTTGAGCTGCATGTGGGATCGCGTGGAGATGTTCAAATCTCCCCGCCAGAAGCAGCGGATCAGGAGTATCCTCCTATTACGAGTTTTCTGCAAAAAATTGGAGAGATAACGAGAAAAACCGAAATAGTTAACGTGCTTGGAATTGTGCATCTTGTTTATCCTGTGTCCACCTTTGAGAGGAATGACGGAACGCGCGGTAAAGTGATGAGGCTACGATTGAAGGACGAGACAGGACAAATAACCGCTGTGCTTTGGAACAAAAAAGTCGATGAATTGGGGGAAGTGAAAATAGGCGATTGCCTACGAATCATGGACGCTAGAGTGAAAGAGGATGCTAGCGGCCAGATTGAAATCCACACAAAGGACGCAACCCAAATTGAAAGGCTTCTTGGTTATGAGGAGAAAATAACCGCCATAGCAGACCTCAAAGAGGAGGGAGGGCCGATCACTGTAGAAGGAATCCTTGAAACAGCGCCCATAGTAAGGGAGGTTACCACCATGCGAGGCGAAAAGGTCGTTGTTGCCTCCTTTGAAATAAGTGACAAAACGGGAAAAATTAGGGTGTCCGTGTGGAGAAAGCTGGTAGAGGTTGTTAAGGATTTGCTCCCAGGAACTCGAATTAAAATTCGAAACGCATACGTTAAGAGGGGTCTATCAAACCAGTTAGAACTCACCTCACGCATGCTGACAGCCATAGAAATCCTTCCTAAAGAATGAAGAATAGGCCATAGGGTTCATTAATGCCATGGTCGACACAAAGTTTAAAATGATGGCACAGTATCTTATCCAAAAGCCTGAACTGAAAAAAAAGTGACGCAAATGAAGAAAATTGATTTTACAAAAGAGGAAGAAAAAAGAAAGCAGTATGTGAAAATGCTAGAGAAATTGAGTTCCCCAATTTTTGATCTTGGCAAGTGGGAAAAACTGAAAGAATTCGTGTATAATGCAAGCCCGCTAAATTTGGACATAATTGTCGATGACACTACACTAAGAGAGGGACTTCAGATGGCTAAGTTGACTAGCCCCTCTCCGGAGGACATATGCCATATCGCCTGTCTGCTCAGAGACATCGGAATTGATAGAGAGGAGGTTATAACTTACACGAAATCTGATCAAGAAGCCGTTAAGATGATGCGAAATGAAGGTTTAGGGGACATGCTGGCAGCGTGGTGTAGGGCAGTTCCAGAAGACGTAGACATTGCATTAAAGTTAGACTTTAAACAAGTGGGGATTTCCCATCCGGTTTCGTATATTCATTTTGAAAAGTGGCCGGAAAAAAGCCTTGAAGAATTAGTTGGAAGGGTCGTGGAAACGGTGCAGTATGCCGTGGATCACGGTCTCAGAGTTTTTGTGCATGGAGAGGACAGCACTAGAGCAGATTGGGAATTTGAAAAAAAAATCATAAACGCTGTTGCAGATGCCGGAGCTGAGGTCTATAGGATTTGTGATACTGTTGGATGCGGTTCCTCAAATCCGCAGGCTCCTTTACCAAATGGAATATCTAGAAAAATTCAGCATATAAAAAAGGAGACGACTATTCCCTATGTTGAAATTCACGCGCATGATGACTTAGGCAACGCTGTTGAAAACACTATGGTAGCCATTGAAGCCGCATCTGGCCTTTATGACAAATTCTATGTGAGCACAACTTTTCTGGGAATCGGGGATAGAGCTGGAAACGCCGAAACCGAGAAGGTGATGCTGAACTGCTACTTTCGTTATGGCATTCGCAAATGGAACTTTAAGCCCATGAGGGAAACAGCCAATTTTATGGCATCAGCCCTTAACTACCATTTACCGTTAAACAAGGCGATAGTCGGAGAAGCCGCCTTTGCACATGAATCAGGAATCCACGTTCATGGAATAAGGGTTCTGCCCCTAACCTACGAAATAATGCCTCCTGAGCTTGTGGGCCACGAAAGAGCGATAGTCATAGGTAAACGGTCTGGAAAGCATGGAATACAAATGAAAGTTGAGGAAATAACCGGAGAAAAGGTTGATGATAAAGACCCGAGGCTTCTAAAACTCATCGAAATGATTCAAGATGAATATATTAAGGGAGAGAGGAAATACCCAATAAAGGAAAGGGAGTTCAAAGAGCTAAGCAGAAAAGCAGGGTTCGAAATATCACTATAGAATTTGGAATACTCCACAACAGCCTTAGTACCGACCCACATTTAGGGCAGGTTCGGCTTTCTTTCCCCATTCTCCCTCTTTTCACCGCCATGCCTCTACTCGCTCAGCGGTTCGGAACCTCCGGAGGCACCCCTTGCAGTAATAACGCGGTTTTGGGCTCGACCTCGCGGTGGTGCGGTAGCTCCAGATCAGCTCCCCCACCTCAAGCCTTCGGCCGCACCGTTGACAGCGCAGCTCCCTATACCTTGCAACAAGGGTCTGCGTCACTGTGATGAGTTGCCATGTTGGCACGGTTCGTCTACGCCTCCTTGGATAGGACGCCCCTCTCCTCCAGAGTGGCCATGAGCTTCTCCGCGGCCTCGTAGACCTCCTCTTCTCGCTTGGCGCCCACGCACACGAGCCTGCCCGTGGAGAAGACGAGGAACACGACCTTCGGGCTTTTCATTCGATATATGAGACCTGGAAACTGCTCCGGCTCATAGAGGATGCTTCCACGAAACTCCCTTCCAGTCTCGTACAACCCTGCTATGTCGACGCTCACCCCGCCCAAGTCCACCGAGGCCACGATGTTCTGAATCTTAATCTCTGGCTTTCCAGTGATGTTTATGCCAGCCTTTTTCAACTCCCTAGCGACCTTCATGATCGCTTTTCTGGCTAGGCTTGTGGACTTGGCTCCAGTGCACACCATCCTCCCTGAGTTGAAGATGAGGGTGCAAGTCTTGGGTCTCTTCAGCTTGAAGGCGAGGCCCGGAAACACTTCTGGCTGGTACTCGACACTCGGAAAAAACCTGACTATAGCAGCCAAGTCAATTGTCTGCTTGAAAGTCGCCGAGGCAACCACGTTCTGGATAGTAATTTCTTTTACTTTATTGAGAGTTTCCACCTTTCTCATAGAGGCGCACGGGTCCCCTTTCAAAGTGGCGTCAGCAACGATAACTCTTTCGGTATAGCTGTGTATTTTTATAACCTAGAAAGAAGAATTTATTTGAGGTGGGGTTGTGCAGATTGTTGCTTTCATCTTAATTAATACTGGGCCTGGCAAGGCTTGGGATGTCTCTGAAGCAGTTTCAAAGATGGAAGGTGTAAAGATTGCTTACGCTGTCACTGGACCCTTCGACGTCATAGCCTATGCTGACGTGGCTGACATAGACGCTCCCAAAGACCTCATCACCAAAATTCATAATATTAAAGGCACCCAAAGGACTCAAACGGCAATATCCGTGCAGGGTTTAAAACCGGAAAGCATGTTCAGTTGAACCCGATTCGCTTGATTTGCAGTAAATCATCATTTAAAAAAGGGGCGCTAGCTGAGCACCCATAGCATAGAACAGCAAATAAGAATAAAGGGTTTATTTCACAATTTATTGGTGGACCGGGCTAAATTCAATCTCGGTTTAAGTTCTCGGGTTTGTGGGATAGATGATTCCTATTTAATTTTCTCGCGTTTCCAAAACTCTTCTGAGCCTATGCTTTCTTCATGTAGAAGCGCACGCGTAGCAACGGAGCTTAGTTGTAATATGGGGAGTAGATGGGTCTATTCTGGTTAGGTCTTCAATGTTATCGTAAGTGTTGTCAGTGGACATGATTTTTGAGTCGTATAGCATTGCTGAGGATGCGTGATGCGAATCATAGAAGGTTAGCTTGTGCTTGTCTCTTAAATCTGCGGCTTTGGCTATCTGTGTACATGTTAAGGGGAAGATTTCCATGTTGTATAAGGATAATAGACGGCTCAGATCGGTGAAAAACTTGGCTATGTCTCTTGGGGTAACCCTTCTACCTTCGATGAGAATGTTTCCTGCCTTTAGGTTTAACTCTAATTCGTGCAACGCGAGGGAGTCTACTTTAACGTCGGACACCTTCTTTTTTTAATAGAATTATGGTTCTTCTAGCAATCTCATGGTGTCTGTCCTCGGGATCTAAGGCAGCGTAAAGAAGACCAACTTCTAGAATGGGCGTGCTTCCTCTTCTTGGTTCCTCCACATTATGAGGTGCATGGCCGAAATAAAACGACGATTTAATAAAACGATTTAATAATTGTTTTAAGCAAAGGGAAAGCATGACAAGGTGGAACTGGTAGTAAAATGAGAAAGTTAGGTGAAGACCTTCTTAAGCTGAACTTTGAGGAAGCCACTAGGGAAATAGTAGAATTCATTAGGAAAACCGTGGAAGAGGCTAGAGCTTCCGGCGTGGTTGTCGGATTAAGCGGAGGTGTAGATAGCAGTCTTGTGGCTATCCTCTGCGTTCGCGCCCTGGGCAAAGAAAAAGTTTTAGGCGTCCTAATGCCAACCGCATTTACACCTTCACAGGACGTCGAAGACGCTAAGCAACTTGCAGAATGGCTAGGAATACGAACAAAATTTGTCAACATTCAAGAAATTAGCGAAGCTTACTTCAAGAAATTAAAGTGCAACCAAAGCGATCTTAAACAAAAAATTCCTATGGCAAACATTCGCGCCAGAACCCGCATGGTCATACTCTACTATTATGCAAACCTCAACAATTATTTGGTCGCTGGCGCTGGAGACCGCAGCGAGGCTCTGATAGGTTACTTCACCAAGTATGGAGACGGCGCAGCAGACTTCATGCCAATTCGTCACTTATACAAGACCCAGGTAAGGGAGCTTTCGAGGCACTTGGGAATACCGGAGAAGATCGCCTATAAGCCTAGCAGTCCGCAACTTTACCCTGGGCATAAGGTCACTGATGAAATTCCTCTTGATTATGAGGAACTTGACCCCGTGTTAGTTGGGCTTTTCGACCGCAAACTGCCGCCAGAAGAGGTCAGTCAATTAACAGGCGTTTCCATTAAAGTTGTCAAAGAAGTGCTGCGGCGCTTTAACGCATCTAAGCATAAACGTATGTACCCTCTCATGGTTAAGGGTCGTTAGCTGTCTGCACGCCACTTATAACGAAAAGAAAACATGCGCTAAGTGATCTATGCTAGACCCAGCATTGCTTATTTGGATTCAACTTTGATTACGGTAATTTCAATGGTTGAGACGTTCGCTTTTTGACCTTCAGGTCTAGTCATTTCCTCGGTTCCAATTTCTATTTTCTGCACTGCCGAATTCTTGATGAAGCCGCGCCTAAGTAGTTCAATCGTGTCAACGGCTAGGCTGATGGCCCGCCCCCTAGCCTTGACCACAACTTCCTTCTCGCCAGCATTGAAAAAGGTGAGGCAGGCAACCACGTAGTTCATTACTGGCTTTATGCCAATAAAAACTATGTTCCCCCCAACTTTTTTAGTAGGTTTTTCAGGCTCTTCCTTTTCTTCTGCTTGTTTCTCCGGTTTTGCTCGTTTTTCTTTTGCCAAGTTTATCCCCTTGCAGATAATGGTGTTCGTTAATGAAGTAAATTGAATCGTGGCTTCTTATATTTTTCTTATAAGTAGAATGAGACAGTTCAACTAGAGAAGTATGAGCAAGGTGGTCAGAAGGACGCCCACAGATGAGAATAAGGAAACGGCGAGTCTTTTGCTAAGTTTGGCTGCTTCCTCAGTAATGAGGCACAGCGCACCTACTTGTTTCTCTCCAATAATCTTAACGTTTGGAACGCTTATTATGCGCCATGAAGCCTCTGCGGGCTCAAGATTACCTAACGCTGTTACCGCAGCCTCCTTAACGTAATCAATCAGCTTCGTTTGGTCTGTTGCCTCGCCTATTGGATAGTAGCCACGTTCAGTTACTACGATGCCGTTGACTATGTGGGTGTCTGTCGTAAGAATTTCTCCGTCCGTGATGCCGATTTCTCTTAGCGCCAACAGAATTTTTTCCCGCAGCCCCGACACCATATTGTTTCCATCAATGGTTATGTACGCCGTTTTCTGGTTGCCAACCTTCACTATAAGCACGCTTATTCCTCCAGGACCCATGCCATCTTCAACATCGAACTCTTCTGGAACGACTTTTGCAACTCCAATTTCAAACGGAGACTTTTGCTGAAGCAATGCTTTTTCTACGCAATTCACAGCGGCTTCTTTGAGGGGACTCACTACCCCGTTAAGATCAAAAAGTCCTTCGATGCTGTTATGCGCATCAATGATAATCGCGGGGTACAACCCTCTTTTTTCAGCCTCTTCAGCGATGATGAAGTCTAATTCTTGGGGTAGGTCTTCCATGGTTTGGGGCGCTGTGGTTAATGTGATGAATGCGCATTTTCCAAAAATTTGACAGCTTGCATCGGCTCCCTTCCTTTTAGTTCGTATAAGCGGTGCTGCCTCGGAATCGAAGGAAGGAAAATCCAGAGAGTTAAGGATGCCTTCAAGGACCCTTTGATTTTGAAGTTGAGATGTGAGGTCGAGCTCATGCCCAGATAATCCGTGAGGAACGGACACAACGCATCCTAGCTTATTCTCTAATGTGTTTTGAATTATGTAAGGGAGCGGACTGCTTCCAACATTTTTGAAGGGCCCCGAATGGAGAGCCGGAACAACTACCAAAGCCTTTATCCTTTCATTCGCCCTGAAAGCCAACACAGAAATTTTTATGCTCCTTTCTTGACCGAACTTTTCGAAAATGCTCTCCAGAGGAGCGTTTAGGTTCTCCGTCCAATTTGCTAAAAAAGCCTTAAATAGGGTGATGGAATCGATTCCGAGGTTTTTCTCTCCTACACGCTTCACAAGACTAATGAAAAAAGAGACTGTTAACATGGCAATGGGGATGGAAAACAAAAAGAAGAGTAGCAGACGAGCGCTTAAACTGTACCCTACAATAGGCTCCATAAAAAATAGGAGTACGTTACAAAGTGAGGGCTGCAAAAGAGAAGAAACGATAATCCGTCCTTTACTAGCAAGCGAAGCTGCGGAGAACACCAACAAACGGAGAATTAATGCCGAAGAAAAACCGAGAAGGAAAAGTTTCAACCAAACGTTCGGACTCCCAAGAAAAAAGCTGATGACTACGCCTAAAATAATGAAGAAGAACCAGACGGAGGAGGAAACGAGGGACAACGCGGAGCACCGCCTTAAATTAAAAATCGGATCAGTTTTCATCCAGCCATGGTAGATTACAATGTCGGCTAGGACGGTAATCAAAAAGAAAGCTATGCCAAACATCAGGCCTAGCGTTAAGCCTTGGAGAGAGGGATTGAGGGGAAAAACCGCGAGAACTCCACCAAACACGCAGGCTCCAAAAAATATGAATATAATTTTGCGGTGAGAAGGAATCGTAAATAGGGATGAATAATGTCCAGCCGCTTTGCCCATGTACATATCCAGAGAGTTGCGGGACGCCACTTGAAATTCCTCATTTACTACATTTCATTCTGGCGCAGGGCTCAAAAAGCTTAAGGTATTATACTAACTTATGGAACAGACATTAAAGTTTTCTTGGCAATTAGGATTAAGGAGTTCCATTTGTGAATGCTTTCTAACACGTGAAATCCGCATTTCCCTAATTTCTCTTTTAGGTAAGTTTCGTGGAAAGCCCTTAATCTCGCTTGATCATAGACCCTTTCTTTTTTATCGTCTCTCTCAACGATGTATTTCCATTTAACCAACCAAGAGTTGTTTCTTTCATCATAGTCGAAACTTTTGCTCAGTCTTGTCACCCGAAACGTGCCGAGTTCAAAAATCTTTTCTTTCCACTCTTTAAAATAGCTCTCATCCTTTTGTTCAGCATCAAAATTATCAAAAATCAGAACACCTCCACTTTTTAAAGCACTATTAAAGCTTTTTAGAGCTTTTTCGACATCATTGTCCGTTAGCATGTACGTGAAGCTTCTTCCAAGACAAATCAAAGCGTCGAAGAACTCGTCAACCTTAATGTTCCTCATGTCTTGTCTCAGAAGTTTGCCCTCCGTTCTTTTTCTGGCGATTTCGAGCATCTCCTCGCTTAAATCTAAGCCAGTTACTTCGTACCCATTTTTTTCCAACGTTTCCATCAAACGACCAGTGCCGCATGCAACCTCCAAAATTTTTCGACACCCATATTTTTCAAGAACCCTGCTTACGAAATCAAAAATTTCTTCATAAGGGAAGATGTAAGCATAAATCTCATCGTAGATCCAAGCCAATTCTTTGTACAATACATGATAGCCAGACTTAGAACCATTAAAGCTCATGTTTTATCTTCTCATACCTTTTCGAAACAGTGAGGTATATTTGATCTCGCAAGTTGTCTCCACTCAGGTTCATGTTTCGTAGATTTTGGATTTCTTGAGCTAGTTCTTTGTCCTCGAGAGTTTGGGCAATCCATTTCTCAAAGTCCTCGCGGTAAAGATGGAACTCCAAAGACTTAATGCTGACTCCCTTGATTTTTTCTAAAAATTCTTCCAATGAGGCGGCGCTTTCGCCCGTGTAGTTTCCTATGGATGTGAAGAAATAGAAGGCCTTCTCCCTTGGGAGTTTTTTAAGCGTCTGGGAAGGAGATGAACTTGGCAACGGATGGCTTGCTTCTATCTCCGGCATAATGTGAACCTCCATTTGAAGCTTATTTTAGGTTGCGGGTGAAGTTTCAAATGCTCTAACTCCTTTTCACTATAAAATTATGTTCCTTATATTTTCTTGTAATAATTGAGGTTCGAATCCTCAGCACCCCTTCCAAAGGCGCAACAGATTGAGCGATAAAGGAATGAAGCTTATCCGGGTCTTCCGCGACCACCTTAGCGATTATTAAAAGCTCCTCAGAGAGCGATGTGAAAACTTCTAAGACCTCTTTAAATTCGGATAACTTTGCCGCTACGTTTTCGCTTTCCTTTGGATCGGTGAACACCGTCATGATGGCAGTGACCTGCCTCAAATCAGCCTTCTCAAAGTCAACGACAGCCGTATATTTCTTAATTATGCCATGATGCTCTAGCCTTCTGATCCTTTCATAGACAGTTGAGTGCGCCACGCCTAGACGGCGACCAATTTCCGTGTAAGTCCACCTAGCGTTCTCCTGAAGAGCCTGCAGAATTTTCCAATCCAAGTCATCCAAGTCAGTCGCCTGACCCTTTATCCTCATGTTCTCAGACCCTTAAATGGTTAAGAGGTTGAGAGGATTTTGGTATTTATTTTTTGTTCAATGAAAGTATATAAACATAAAACTTAAGGTTTCATGGTTAAAAGAGTGATTTTAAGGATTTTTTCCGATTATCTGTAGGAATTATCATGATTTTTGTCTACATTTTGTCAAAAATATTTCTAAAAATCAACGTTTTGTAGACGAATCTGTTGATTAAGTTTTTATATATAATTCTGTTATGGTATATAATACCATATTATAGGTCGGTATCTCTATGGATGTTTTCCCTCAAACTTGGGAAATAATCGATCGTTTCAAAGGTTGGTGCCAATCTAAGGGATGGAAAGCCTCTGACCGCGAAGACTGGATTAACATGGGCGACGAATACCACAACTTCCTTTGGATTCAAACAATCCACCCATCAACATTTGAGAAGGTTGCCATGAACAGCAGATGCGCCATCCGTGAGGGAAACTCCTACCGAGTAGTAGATGTTTCCTACAATGCTTGGCTGTGCTCAAAAAGCCCCCCTGAACTTCTAATACATGAAATTGCAAAGAAACCAAAACTCCTAAAGAAAAATGCGATATATGACTTAAGCCGAGCGTACTCAGGTGATAAGCCAATCTGCATAAAATTGAACAGAACGGACAGCATAGTCTTCCAAGAGTTTGAAACTTTCTTAGAGAAAGAGTGGAAGGTAAAGCTTAAACAGTTTCAGAGTCGACCAATATTGAGAGCCTCAGCGTAAACATAGATGAAATTATGTCACAACTTCCTTGTATACTTCAATTGTGTCCTTGGCTATTTTGCCCCAAGTAAACTCTTCAATAACCCTTTTCCTTGCATTTTCTCCACACTTCTCCCTCAAATCTTCATCTTCCAGTAAGGTTATTACAAATTTTGCAATGTCGCTTGGGTCAAAGGGGTTTATGTGAAAGCCGCATTGGCTTGGACCAGTCGCTATCACTTGTTCTCTAAGTCCGCTTACTCCTCTGGCTCCAACGATGACGGGTTTTTTGAGCGCCATAGCCTCAGTGCAAACAATGCCGAAGGGCTCGTATTTTGAGGGGAAGACGCAAACGTCAGAAGCCGCATAATATTTCATTTTCTCCTCTTCGGTTAGGAACTCGTATTTTAGAACTACATTGTTTTGAAGCCTAAGCTTCATTACGTCGTGTTTCAGTAGGTCTTGCTGGTCGCCTACCCCAATGATTACGAGTTTTGCTTTTGGAACTTGCCTTATGATTTCGGGCATGGCGTGAAGGAGGGTGTCAGCGCCCTTTACCCATGTTAGTCTCCCTACAAACAGAATCATCCATTCGTCTTTCCCTATTCCGAGACTTTGCCTTACTTGTTGCCTCTCCTCTAAAGAAATTCTTTCTGGATTGTACCTGTCAACGTCGATTCCGTTGTATACTACTCGAATCTTTCTTTCGTCATAACCGAGGCTAACTAGGTGATCGCGCATCGCATAGCTCACTGTCACAACCCTCTCAGCTTGGCCCGCAGCTATTCTTTCCAGTCTCTTCACAGTGTCTGATCCATCGCCTGATCGACCTTCTTCAGTGCTGTGAATGTGAAAAACTAGGGGTTTATTCAAGCCATTGCTCGCTAAGACGCCGCCGATGCTTCCAAGCCAGTCATGAGAAACAACAAGGTCGATTTTCCGGCCTTGAGTCCGCACTAGATCGTTAACTAGCTTGCTTGCAGAAAGCATGTTATAGAGCATTATGTTTGCAAACTGTTTCCGCCCTTCTTCGGACCACTCTCGCACTTCTTCTGGAATAAACATGGGCAAAAGCAGACCAAGATTTACATTTGATACGATTGGGCGGTGAACTTCGACGCCTTTGTACACATCTCTCGTGGGAGCGCCCTTAACATGCGTTGAAAAAGCGGTGACATCGTGCCCCATTTTCACGAATTCCCGCGTTACGTATTCTGCGTATGTTCCTAGACCGCCTACCATGTAGGGTGGGAACTCATTAACAAAGAAGACTATTTCCATCTTTGCAACCTCTCTTATGAATACGGATCTTCTAATTAAAAGTTCTTCGGCGTCCCAATTTTCTATTTTACGTGTAGTATGCTAGAAAATTTCGGTTCAGTATTTTTCTATTGTTCCGTATACTTTTCCAGCTTTGATGAGAATTAGGGGGTGAATTTGTTTAGGGACACGCAGTAAGCCAGTGTTTTGAATTTTGTTTATGTATTGGAGCGCTTCTCGGTCCACATCTTGCTCCAAGGTTAGGCGCCCACTGTTTCTGAGAGAAAATGGTCCCACCTCTTCTCGGATTCCAAGAACGTCTTCTTTGGATAAGAGGACTGACCCCCCTATTTCAATTGTTGTATTTGGGTTTGAGCCAGGATTTTCGCTTTGGCTTCCGGCTTCAATGATTTTTCCTATGGTTTCATTCATTAAGTCTCCAACGGTTTTTCCTTGCTCCTTTGCCTTTGCCACGAAGCGCTTGTAAAAGGTTTGGTTTATTCCTCGAATCAGCACAGGCTTTTCTTGGCTTACCAAGTTAACCACTTACACGTTATAATTTGTATATCAAGTTAATCATGATATACAATCTATCTTATAAATCTTGCTAAACTTTATATGTTTCCTCTCCTTAACTAATCACCATGGCTCAAGCCATATGCCTCGGCTGCCGCTTCCTCCAGTTCAACGAGCATTTTCTTAGATGGGAATGCATACGCCGAGGGTGGAAGCACGTTATTGAAAGCCCTAGTACGCCTAACGATTGCTCCTTCTATACGCGAAGGAAAGAAGGCGAAAAAATTCGAATAGTGATGGTCCATAGGTGACGGCGTCAGTTCAGTCCTTTCTACGAATTTATTAAGCAGGCGCCTACATTCCATTCTAAAGTAAACGTGCGGAGACGCATCCTTATGGAGGAGCCGCTGAGGTTTAGGGACCCTAAATTAGCGAGGATGGTTGCATCTCAAATTCGAAGCTTAGTCCCACCTTACGGCGTAAAATTCTGCCATGTATGCGGAACCCATGAAGACACGATAACCCGTTACGGACTTCGAGCCCTCCTTCCAGAAAATTTAGACGTGACTGCGGGACCAGGCTGCCCCGTCTGCGTTGTGCCGTCCTCGGAGATTGATGAAGCCATATCCCTTACCCAAAATGGGAAGGTAATCGCGACTTTCGGAGACATGTTTCGAGTTCCCGGCTCTTCCAGCTCGCTTCAGGAAGCAAAAGCGTCTGGCGGAGATGTCAGAATCGTGTATAGCGTGGGGGACGCCGTGAAAATGGCGAGAGAGGAGCCCAGCAAGGATTTTGTTTTCTTCGCTATAGGATTCGAAACTACTGCTCCAGCCACTGCTGTAGAAATTCTTAAAGAACCGCCAGAAAATCTCAGTTTTCTAATTTCCCACCGATTGATTCCTCCGGTTATGGAGCTGCTTCTCGGCGTTGGCGACTTACGCATAGACGGCTTTATTGCGCCTGGTCACGTGTCAACAATCATAGGAATGAAGCCCTACCAGATTTTTCCAACGGCTTATCGCATGCCAACGGTTATAGCTGGCTTCGAGCCCCTAGATGTTCTCTTCGCCCTTTACATGTTGCTGAAGCAAATCAGCCGGGGCGAGGCTAGGTTGGAGAACGAGTATACGCGTTCCGTTACGTGGGAAGGCAACGCGAAGGCTCAGGGGCTCATTCAAAGGGTGTTTGAAGTTGCCGGCGGTCATTGGAGAGGAATCGGACGGGTGCCCCTCTCAACGCTCAAACTCAAGGAAGAATTCTCAAAATATGACGCAAGAAAAAAGTATGACATAAAAACTGGTCCAAGCAAGGACATACTGCCCGGATGCAACTGCCACCTAGTTTTGATAGGGCGAATAAAACCTCCTGAGTGTAAGCTCTACAGGAATATTTGCACTCCTTCTTCTCCATATGGACCATGTATGGTCTCTAGCGAAGGCACATGCCGAATCTGGTATAAGCACGCAGAGAGAAAGAAAAGCTAAGCTAAGGTTTATGGTGTGGTGGAGACGACCAGCTTCCGAGTTAAATGATGATTCTTCTTTAAGGCTAAATTTGCGCCATTCAGAAGGATGGAGAAAAGTTAAACTTTGCTGTAAACTTGATTAAAATGGATAAATAATAAAAGGAAAATTATCTATTTTGGTGATTCCATGGAGAGAGTTGGCGTCTTAGTGGTTTCCTATGGTTCTAGGGCTGTTTCCATGGTGGACGCCTTTTGCCGCAGCGAAAACTATAAAGCCGAAATTTTCGTCGCCGATAAGCAGAGGAATCCTTTTAACGCAGAGAAAGCTAAGGCGCACGCGGTTATTCCAAATCTTGATGTTGAAGAAATTTGTAGCTTTGCTAAGAAACATAGAGATGAAATTGATTTTGGAATAGTTGGTCCTGAAAAGCCCATAATTGACGGTGTGAGAGACATTGTTGAAAGAGAAACAGGTATAGTCATGATTTGCCCCACAAAAGAATACGCCATAGAAGCAAGCAAAGTCGCCCAACGCCATTTATTCCAAGAAGTGGCTCCAGAGGTCAACCCTCAGTTTAAGGTTTTTGACTCAAAGGATTATGGCAACGTCGCAGAGGTTAAAAAGGCGGTTTGGGAATGGCTGGACGAACTCGAAAATCAGGTTGCAGTGAAGCCAGACAGCCCTGTGGCAGGTAAGGGCGTAGGCGTTTGGGGCGACCACTTCAACACTCGCGAACAACTGTTTCAGCATTTCCTAGCCAACTATGAGCAGGGCCCCGTGATAATTGAAGAAAAAATTGAAGGCGAAGAATCGAGCTTTCAAGCTTTTTGCGACGGAAAACATTTGGTGCCCCTTCCTGAAACCCGCGACTATAAGAGGGCTTTTGACGGCGACAAAGGCCCAAACACGGGAGGCATGGGCTCCTATAAGGATGTGGGCGACTTTTTGCCCTTCATGACCTCGGCTGACAGGGAGAAGGAAATTGAAATCGTGGAAAAAATCTTTAGAAAGTTAAAGGGGCGGGGAAGCAACCCTGGCTTGCGAGGCATACCCTTCTATGAGGCTTTCATACACACGGGGAAAGGACCCAAAATTCTGGAAAATAACAGTAGACCAGGCGACCCCGAAATACAGAATCTAATGCCCATATTGAAAGACGATTTCGTTGACGTATGTTTCAAGATAATTGACGGAGATTTAAGGAATGTTAAATTTGAGGAGAAGGCAACCGTAGTAACCTATAAGGCGCCACCAGCTTACAGCGGATACATAAACACTTTTCCCGAACGCGCACACCCAAATGAGATCAATAAGCCCGTGGACCTAACCAGCGCATACAAATTAAGCGAAAAGTATGGGGACAACATCAGAATTTATCCTGGCTCGATGGAGCTGAGAAATGGGGAAACTTATGCATTGGGTTCGAGGGCTGTTTGCGTAGTTGGCGTTGGAGACTACATCCAGACTGCAAGGGACATTTCCCTAGAGGGTATAGAAGCCATTAAGGGCGGTTCCCTCTGGTACAGAACTGACATCGCGTCCAAGGAGCACATAAGAAAAAGCGTAGAGCATATGAAGGAATTGAGGCGCCGAAGGAGATGACCGCCAAAAGGTTATGGAGAATATTCATCTCTGACTGTGAAGGGCCTATCTCAAAGAACGATAACGCCTTCGAGTTAGCCAAATATTTTATTCCAGACGGAGACAAGTTTTTTGCTTTAGTAAGTAAGTATGACGACGTTCTCGCGGACGTGGTAAAAAAGCCTGGATATAAGGCTGGGGACACGTTGAAGCTGATTCTCCCTTTCTTGAAGGCTCATGGGGCGACTAACGAAAAGATAAGGGAATATTCGGCTGAGCACGTTTTGCTGGTTCCAGGCGCCAAAGAAACGCTGAAATTTGTCAAGGATGTTATGCCTTCCTTCATTGTGAGCACCAGCTACGAACAGTACATAAACGCATTATGCGACCTAACAGGCTTTCCCTTCGAAAACGTTTACTGCACCAGACTGAATCTAGACAAGTACAGAATCGATGCAAAAGAAATTTGTAGACTGAAGGAAGTCAGCGAGGAAATATGCGCCATGCCCATGATAGAAATCCCGGAAAACGCCAAGTCAGTGCACGATTTTTCGGGAAGGAACCAAGAAACCATTAGGCGGTTAGACGAAGTTTTTTGGAAAGAAGTTCCCGGGATGAAGTCTGGCAGAATGCTGGAGGAGGTTAATCCTGTGGGCGGTTATGAAAAGGCAAATGCCGTACAAGATATCGTGAAAAGATTAGACAGTGGGCTTCATAGCGTAATGTATGTTGGAGACAGCATCACGGATGTTTCGCCGTTTCAGTTGGTGAGAAAAAATGGAGGCTTGACGATTTCCTTTAATGGCAATCAATATGCCATTAGAGAAGCTGAAATAGCTGTTCTCTCAGAAAATACGATTATAACTTCTATTCTTGCCGATGCCTTTAACAAATATGGTCGAGAGGGCGTCGTAAAGCTGATTAACGAATGGGGACGTTCGGCACTAGAAAAGTATGTGGATTCTGCCCTTCAGGAGCGTGCATTTGAACTCTGGAACACCACTAAGCTTCCGCAAGTTGAATTAATAACTGATGAAAATAGGGAAAGATTGGCGAAGGAAAGCAGCGCCTTTAGGAAGACAATTCGTGGAGAAGCCGTGGGGAGGCTCGGATAATTCATGGTAGAAATTGAGGACACTTATTGCGAAGCCTTCGACGGCCTATTTGCAAGAATGATGATTACCGCCAAAAATGAGAAAAGGCTGCGAAAAGCTGCTTATGGTGCTACGGCTTTGCCTTCCACGGTTTTCGGCAAGTCTGAGGGGGGCGTCGAGAAATGGCTGAGCGAAGAGGAGACGCCTGATGGGCGTAAGGGCGCAATTGTTCAGATTTGGGTGAATTATGGAAAGAAGGCTAAGGATGTTTTGGAGTCTGAGCTGGGTTGGCGTATTCGTCAAGGCATTCTAGTTGTGCCCACAACCACGGTTTTTAACGCCTTAGACTCAGATGAAAAGATTGACATGATGGAAAAAGTAGGTCATTGCGGAGACGGATACGAGTTTATTGAGAAATACCTTGGGCGTGAGGTAATTAACATTCCGATTATGATGCCTGAATTTCGAATAGAGCGCCTTTTAGGCTATGGGCGCGGTGTAATGGGCGGAAACCTCTGGTTTATGTGCAAAACTGAGGACGCAGCCCTAAAGGCGGGAGACAAGGCAGTGGAAGCCATAGGCAAGGTTGAGGGAGTGATAACCCCCTTTGACGTTTGTTCAGCTGGTTCAAAGCCTGAAACTCGTTATCCAGAGATAGGTCCGACCACTAATCATCCGTATTGCCCAACTTTGAAGGGTAAGATAAGGGATTCGAAGGTGCCTGAAGGCGTGAACTACATTCCTGAAGTTGTGATTAATGGCATGTCACTCGAAGCCGTTAAAGAAGCTATGAAAGTAGCAATCCATAGCGTCCAAGACGTGAGCGGGCTGTTAAGGATTTCGGCTGGCAATTATGGAGGAAAGCTCGGTAAGTATAAAATATGGCTTAGAGAGTTGTTTCCATGAATTTTGATGTTGTTTGTTTTGGCGCTTTAAACATGGATCGGCTGTATAAGGTGGATCGTATAGCTAAGGAAGGCGAAGAACGCCTAATCACAGATTTTATGGAGGCTCCGGGAGGCTCAGCTGCGAACACTGCCGCAGGCTTAGCGAGGCTAGGCGTAAAAACAGGCTTTATCGGAAAGGTTGCCAACGATCGGGAAGGACAACTCCTCCTAGAGGATTTTAGGCGCGAAGGCGTCGACACGAATGGAATAATTGTTTCTAGGGAGGGGAGAAGCGGCGTAGTTATGGGCTATGTGGACGAGAAGGGCGAAAGGGCATTGTACGTGGATCCCGGCGTTAACAATTCTTTAGGGTTTGAGGAAATCGACGTAGAGTATGCTGGTTCCACTAGGTTTCTGCATTTAACATCCTTTGTCGGCGATAAGCCTTTCATGGCTCAGAGGAGGCTTGTGGAAGCGCTTTCTGGGAAGAGGGTTAAAGTGAGTTTTGATCCTGGCGATTTGTATGCTAGGAAGGAATTGGCGGCATTAAAGCCTATTGTGGAGAAATGCTTTATTGTTTTTCCAAACGAGAACGAGTTGAGATTGCTTACTGGCGAAGGCTACGAGAAGGGCTCGAAGGCTCTAATTAAGCTTGGCGTTAGCATAGTTGCAGTTAAATTGGGCAGAAGAGGATGCTATGTGACAGACGGTAAAGAAAGTCATTTAATTGAGCCATTTAAGGTGAAGGTTGTGGACACCACTGGCGCAGGCGACGCCTTCTGCACAGGCTTTCTATATGGATTAATAAACAATAAGGGCTTGCGCGAATGTGGAAAACTTGGAAATTTTGTGGCATCCCGATGCATAACAGAAATAGGCGCAAGAAAAGGATTACCTAGGCTTTCGGATTTACCTGCCATCTAAGACGCAAGGTATATTTTTATTTATAGGTTGCTCCAATCAAGTGGATGAGGGGGAATTTCTGTGCCTAAGACGGGTACCAGTGAATGCTACTTCATAAATTTGAATCATCATTGCGTAGAACGCCTAATAAACATGGTTAAATCCTACTTGGAAGAGCTGCGTTTTCCTCGCGGATACAGCGTAGACGTTTATGCAGGCATGATACCCCTAGGCAGCATAGTTGTTGAAATAACTGGTTCAAAGGAGGATGAGATAAAAGCCTTGAATTTGAGGATAACCTCCAAGATTTTGGAGATATGTGAAAGAAACGGCATTGAATCCCACGGTTTTGAGCCTTTAAAAATCAGTTAAAGGAGGTGCATAAACTTGGTTTTAGCCTACGTGTTAGCCAAAATTGAGGCTGGAAAAGACCGAGAAGTATTCCATGCGGTTAAGAAGCTTAAGGAGGTTAAGAGGGCAAGCGCAACCTATGGAGTCTACGACCTACTCATTGAGATTGAGTTCAAAAATATAGAGGACCTAGACGCATTCGTGTTCGATAAACTACGCAAAATGCCTGGAGTGAAGGAAACAGTAACCGTCATAGCCTCCCAGACGCTTGTCGAAAAAACCTAGCCACAAACCCCTCTATCCCTTTCTCATCAAATACTCAACCATAGACTCAAAAATCAGTCTTCCATCTCCATACTTCAGCATCTCTGGTCGTCTAGTCCATTCTGGAAGCTGCCAGCCGTAATAGGCTCTTTCAGGATGAGGCATCAAGCCGAAAACGTTTCCTTCAGGGTTGCAGATGCCAGCAATGTCGTGAAAAGCTCCATTAGGATTAGTCGGATACTTGCCTTCAGCATACTCGCCCCTTTCGTCGCAGTATCTAAAAACGAGTTGGTCATTATCCCATAATTTCTTCAAATAGTCGATTTCGCGTTCCTTTGGAAAAATGAACCTGCCTTCAGCATGTGCAACAGGCATGGAAACCATTTTTTCCTTCGAAATGTTTTTGGTAAATATGCAATTACCCGAATTCTCGTGTTTAAGGTAAACCCATCGACATTCATATTTCGTTGAGGTGTTTGGAGCTAAAGCCGCCTCAGGATACTCACTTATTCCCTTGAGCCCAGGCAATAAGCCGCCTTCAACCAAGAGTTGAAAGCCGTTACATATGCCCAAAACAGGCTTTCCTTCATCCACAAACCTTTCTAAATCGTGACCGAGCTTGGCGATGAGCCCCTTGCCCCAAATCGCTCCAGCACGCACATAATCCCCGAAGGAAAAGCCGCCTGGAAAAACGAGGGCATCGTAATCCAGAAGGCCCCTATTCTTAACTAATTTGTTTGTGTGAATTACTTCTGCCTTTACGCCAAGGTCGCTGAACGCCCTTTCGGTTTCTGTGTCACAGTTGGTTCCGCCAACCCTTAAAATACAAACGTTAATGTCTTCCCTTTTCATGTCTTAACCTCCGATAAGGGAGTTTTCCAGGCGGCTCTCAACTCGTCTAAACCGACATCAACAATCAATTTGTCCTTTAAGCCGTAGATGAAAAGGCGATTTTCCTCTTTCACCTTGCCAACGCGGGCGTGGGGAACACGTTTCATTAAACTCTCAAAATTTTCTACACGTTTTTTAGGAACTTCTACTAGGAATCTGCTGTTAGATTCGGAGAATAAGAGATAGTCGTCTCTTTCAATGTTTGATTTTGGAACGCTTTTTAAATGGAGTTCTGCTCCGTATCCTCCAGTAAATGCCATTTCAGCTATTGCAACGCCTAAGCCCCCTTCAGAAAGGTCGTGACAAGCTTTAACGTATCCAGCGTCCATTGCGGCGGTAACCGCATTCATGATTCTTTTTGCTTGAACTCTTACTCTAGGAACGCTCTTTCCAATAAAGCCCGCTAATTTGTAATATTCTGAGCCCCCTAACTCAGCATAGGTTTTTCCAACAACGTAAACTGGGTTTTCAGGCTCCTTCAAGTCAACTGAAACAACCTTTCTAACGTCAGGAACGATTCCCAAGGCAGTTATTAACAGGGTTGGCGTAACTGAACCCAAGGGCGACTCGTTGTACAAGCTGTCCTTTCCTGAAACAAATGGAGTTCCGAATTTCTTCGCAAAACTGTAACAAGCTTGGACGGCTCGAACCAGTCCGCCTAACCTATCAGGTTTTTCTGGGTTGCCCCAAGTGAAGTTGTCGAGTAAGGCGATTCGTCTACCACCAACTGAAACGTTGTTTCTTATGGCTTCGTCTATGTTTGAGGCAGCCATCCAATAATGATCAATTTTTCCATAGTTCGGATTCATTCCGCATGAGATAACGATGCCTTTCCATGAGTCTGGGAGGGGCTTTATGACTGCGGCGTCGTTTGGTCCACTGTATTTTCCTTGCAGAGGTTTCAGAACAGTGTTCCCCTGAACCTCGTGGTCGTATGTTCTAATTACGGACTCTTTGCTCGCTATGTTGAATGCAGACAAAAGTTTTAGGAGACTAGGCGTTAAGTCGCTTGGTTCAGGAAACTTGGGCTCAGAATAATTGGGCTTTGTCCATTTTGCTATTCGCTTTGCTCTCGGCGGATTAAATAGGAAATGTAGGTCTAAGTCTTCAACCCTATAGCCCTCGTAGTCGACCCAAAGCATCTTAGTGTCATTAAAAGTTCCAACAGGAGTTGCCTCAACATCTTCATCCCCAAAAACTTCTAAAACTTTTCTAACGTTCTTTTTTGGAACCGATATCAGCATTCTCTCCTGCGATTCTGAAACCCATATTTCCCAAGGGCTCATGCCCACATACTTTAACGAAACCTTCTCTAAGTGAACGTGAACTCCACAATTGGACCGATACGCCATTTCGCCAGCAGCACAAGACAAGCCTCCTCCGCCAAGATCGGTTATGCCTGAGCAAAGTCCTTGATCTCTCACTTCCAATATGGCTCGCTTAAGTTTCTCCTCCTCTATTGGATTCGCAATCTGAACCGCCGACCGTGCCGCTATTTCTGATTTTTCAGTTAACTCCACCGAAGCGAAAGTAACCCCGTGAATTCCGTCTCTACCAGTTTTTCCGCCGACTAGAACAGCGGCGTCTCCAGGCTTCGTGTCTCTCACAAACTTCTTCATGGGAAGAATTCCGACGCAACCACAGTAGACCACTACGTTGCCCACGTAGCTTTCGTCAAAATATATTGCTCCGTTAACCGTCGGGATGCCCATATTGTTTCCATAGCAGCCTATGCCAGCCACAACACCGTTGAAAAGGTATTTAGGATGCTTTGTTCCAAGAGGGAGCCTCTCATAGTCGTAGTCTAGAGGTCCGAAGCAGAGGACATCCGTGCACGCAATGGGTCTAGCCCAAACGCCCAAGGGATCCCTAATAACGCCTCCGATGCCCGTGGCTGCTCCTCCGAAGGGCTCCACGGCTGAAGGGTGGTTGTGAGTTTCAACCTTTACGGCGATGGCGTAGCCTTTTTCGAAGTCAACTATGCCTGCGTTGTCTTTGAAGACGTCGAGGCACCATGGCAGATTAAGTTCGCTTGTCACCTTTGCAATATAGGTTTTCAGCATGTTTCTTGCGATTAGTGTGCCGTTTGGCGCAACTATGTCCCCTTTAAAGGTTTTGTGATAGCAGTGTTCTGACCAAGTTTGACCGATTGTTTGAAGCTCGATGTCGGTTGGGTTCCTTTTCAGATTTAGGAAACGTCTCTGGACTGCTTTCATTTCTTTTAGGTTTAAGGCGAGACCTAGCTCCTCGCTTATTTGAATTAGTTGGGCATCGTCTGCATGGGTTAAGTTCACATCAAAAACTTCGAAGGGAAGCTTTCTTTTCACGTACAGGGTCATCGGGTTCTCTCCACCCAGATGGTATAGTTGTCTTTCACTGGGTTTGCGAGGAGTTTTCTGCACATTTCGTCTGTCCGCTTATGGGCTTCTTCTTCGGAGCTGGCTTCGAGATATATGTAGTAAACCTTGCCTACGTTGACTCCGCTGACGTTATAGCCTAAATCTTTGAGAGACTCCGCTGACGTTTCTCCTTCGGGGTCTGAGAGCCCCGGTTTAAGGCTGATCTCAACCTTAACCCGATATTTCATGTAAACTCACCAATAATCAAGTTACGTTTAAGCCTGCGTGTACTGAAACTTGCCGAATGGACTACGTACGGTTAACTTATTTCTTTTGTCCTTGCTTTTTTCGCATTTTCCTATGATTTGAGCCCCTAAGGCAAAACTTTCTGGAATGCTTAAAATATCCTCCGCCGATTCTGGGCTCACCATTACATCGATTCCGATTCCCATGTTTCCGCCCATATACATGTTTCTCCAAGTTTCCTTAGACTCTTTTTGGATTAGAATGAAAATTGGGTCTGGGTCGGGCAGGCTGTCTTTAATGAAATGAACGTTTCTGCCAAGTCTTAGGCATTTGGTCTGACCCCCTCCAGTATTGTGAACTACTCCCTTCACATGAGGACCAAACTTTTCTAGTATTTTTGAAATTACTGGTGTGAAGAGTCTCATGGGTGAAAGGATAGCCTCTCCTACGGTCATTCCGAGTTCGTCGGTGGAGTCGTCGATTTTGAACCTTCCATAGTATTCTCTTTCTTCTGAGCCTCTAATCTCCGGATATTTTATTTCGTATTCTTTTTTCATTAGGCAGTGTCTAGCCAAGGTTATGAAATTGCACATTATTCCGCTGTTTTCTTTCTTTTCGTATTTTGTCCTTCCGCCGCTCCTTAAGCCAATTATGACGTCGCCTTCCCGTACTCTGTCTCCAGTTATTACCTCATTTTTCTTCGCTTTAGCATGGATTGCGCCAGAAACATCCAGCGTCCTTATTTGATCTGGAAGGTCAGCTGTCTCGCCGCCTGCAAAACGAATTTTGATTCCGTTGCTCTTCAAAATTTCTAGGCATTCTTTAAACCCTAAGCTGAGCATTTTTAAAACCTCTTGCTTAGGGAGTTTAAAGGGATTAATTGCAATGTAATCCACGAAAACTGGGCTCCTTAACGCTCCGACGCATGCTGTATCGTTGATGTTCATGGCGATTACGTCTTGGGCTAGTCCCTTGAACCACTCTACGTTCCCCGTTTCTTTCCAATGTAGGTAGCTTTGGATTGGTTTGCTTCCGGCGCTGTCGGTGTGCATGCATTCCAAGTGGTCTGGAAAATCGGGGTCTCGGGTTATGACGGAAAAGGCGGTTGGGTACAAGTTTTCTATTAGTGACATGAAACATTCTATACCCTTTTTCTCTACGTCGACTCCAAGCTTAGCGTATTTTGACATGGTTTAAGCCTTCATTTCTAAAGGGGATATTCGCCTGTCCAACAAGCCAGACATAGTTTTTCCTTCGGAACTCCTATTGCGTCCACGAAGTCCTCTAACGTATTATACTTTAAAGTTTTGGCTCCGATCTTTTCTCTTATTTCGTCTACGCTGTGTGTTCTGGCTATTAGTTCTTCGTATGACCTTGTGGAAATGCTGTATCTGCAAGGTGCAATAAGTGGAGGACATCCGATTCTTACATGAACCTCTTTTGCGCCCGCATCCATTAACTCCATTACTTTGTTTCTTATTTGCGTTCCTCTGACTATGGAGTCGTCGCACAAAATTATTCTCTGCCCTTTTACTGCTTCCAACACAACGGAAAGCTTTTCCTCTGCAATTCTGTTTCTAACTGCCTGTTCTAGGGGCGTGTAACTTCTATCAGAATACCTATTATAAAGGTAAACCTCATCGTAAGGGATGCCTGATTGGCGATGATAACCCAAAGCGTAGCCTATGCCAGACATAGGTATGGGCGAAACCTTGTCTGCTTTAACGTTGTCGCCGTTCGCCAATTTGGCTCCCAAATTGTTTCTGGCACTTCTAACGGAGACCCCATCTATAATTGAGTCGTAACGGGCGAAATAGCCCCATTCAAAAGCGCAATGAGCGACTCTGCTGCTTTCCAATTTTCTAACAGAATGAATGCCATCCTTGTCTAGGCGTACAATCTCTCCAGGTTCCACGTCTCTCACTAAACGCATCCCAATGAAGTCGAAGGCACATGATTCAGAGGAAACTGCCCATCCGCGCTTGCCTTCACCTAAAATTAATGGTTTAAATGCGTAAGGATCTCTAACCGCGTATAAAGTGCCCTTATTTAAAATCACTAGAGAATAGGAGCCTATGACCTGCTTGGACATTTTTTCTATTCCATCCTCGATGGAGTCGCCTTCGCCTATCAGTTTTGCTAACACTTCTAAATCATAGGCTGTTGAGAAAGAGTGGCCCTTATCCTTCAGTTTCTTCCTTAAATCAGCCGCATTAAGTATGTTTCCACTAAAGGCTAAAGCGAATTTGCCAAGCTTAGAGTCGAGCGCAATTGGCTGCGGATCCTTTAGGCTAACGTGGCCTACGCCAAAATTGCCTTCAAGTTTTGCTAGGTCATCTAGCATAAAGCAGTGTTTGACCAAGCCTTCATGAGTCATTAATTTAATTTTCTTGCCGTTTGAGGTGGCCATGCCGCAGAATTTCTGCCCTCTATGTTGCAAGTTAAACGTGCCATAATACAGGTCCTTTATGCAACTGTCAAGAGAGAAAATACCGAACACTCCACAGTTCTCCGCCACCTCCTCCACCCCCGTCTCTGCTAATCTTTCTTTCAATTCATTAATTTAAAAATTACGAGATAATAAAAAGATTTTTAACAAAAAATTGTTTATGAATTTAGCGAAGATGTTGACGCCTTCATCGGGTACGTAGAAAACTTCCTTAAGCATGCAAAGTTCATTTCAGCGCAGTCTAATTGCTAGTTCATAGACCTCTCTTAGGTTTGTCACCACATAGTCTGGCGCAGGGTTCATGTTCGGATTCGGTTTTTCCCCTATTAGCACTGTCGTCATACCCGCACTCTTAGCGCCTACGATATCTATTTCGTGGCGGTCTCCAACATACATGGCTTGATCAGTCGCAAGTCTGGCTTTGCGCAGAGCCAGTAAGAAAGGTTTTGGAGACGGTTTATACGCCTTAGCTTCCTCTGAAGAAACAACTACGTCTAAGAACTTTAGTAAGCCAGCTTTCTCTAGCTCCCTATAGAGAAGTTTTGTGTCATGATTAGAGACAACGCCCAATATAAATTTCATTTCTTTAAGTTTCGTGAGCACTTCGGTAGCTTCAGGGTGAGGATGTAGAACGCTTCCCAATTTCGCGTAAAAGAAATCAATCAGGAATCGAACTTCTTCCAAAGTTATTTGTTTTATTAATCTAGTAAGTACTCGCTGAACAACCTCCACGTTAATTTCACGTAAACTATAAAACTTGCGACTATCCTTCGACCTTTCGGAGAAGACCTCTTCTAACTCTTTATCAAACGCTTCTTTAAAGCCTTCTAGCCCATATCTTTTATTTACTTCTTCGGCAAGGAAGTCATATGCCCTGGAATGCCCTAAAATCAGTGTTCCACCTTCGTCGAAAAAGACGCCATTGAGCCTCGGCTGCATTTTTTCATTTCCACAGATTTGCTTCTTTTAGTTTCTTCTCCCAAAGGGTGGCGATTTTCTCCGTTTTTTCAGCTGCTATTCCAATGTATTTGGCTGGATTAGATATGACTTCAATTTGCGCCTTAGTGAATTTTTTCAGGTACGGCTTAAGCTCTTTATCGGTTTGCACAATTTCTGTTAGAGGTTTGCCCGTTCGGTAAGATTCCATGGTTAGTTTTCTGATGTGTTCGTGGGCGTCCGGATGCCCATAGAAGGCTAAAAGGTTGTATAGAGGTTCAGCGACGATCTTGTCCTTGTTTAAATCGAAGTTTCTTTGCATGTTATTTCTATCCACTTGCAGTCTCTGAGACACCTTATTCATCCTTCTTACAGTTGAGTCGAAGGCTACTAGCAACTCTGGCGTATATCTCTGTGAGCAGGAGCTTGTTAAGTCCCTTTGATGCTCCGAAACCTGGTCCATGTACATTGTAACCATATGAGGCATGAACTTTTTCCACATGCTTTCCACGTTTTCAAAGTTGAGGGGATTCCTTTTCTGAGGCATAGCCGAAGAACCGACCTGCTCCGCCTCGAAGGGTTCGCCAACCTCCTCAATTTCAGACCGCTGCAGGTTTCTCATGTCCCTAGCAAAGTTTGCTAAAACTCCGAAACTCGAAATTACTGAATGAATAAAGTCTGTCACTGGCTCAGGAGGAACGATCTGCGTGGAAACTTCCGCTGGCTTTACGCCCAGTTCCTCTAACACTTCCCTTTCAAAGCTTTCTGGATCGTCAAAAAATAGTCTAGAGGCGTTGTAGGCGCCGACGGCTCCAGAGAACTTGCCCACAAGATTATCTGAGGCTTCTTTCACCTTTAGAATTCTTTTTCCCCATCGGTTCACGTATTGAGCTATGGCGAATCCAAAAGTGATGGGCTCAGCATGTTGCCCATGGGTTCTTCCAATTTGAACCGTATTCTTTTCCTTTCTCGCTAGCTCTATCCACGTTTTTTCTAGGGCCACTATGTCTGGCAGAATAACCTTTTCTGTGGCGTCCCTATACCTTAGGGCATTGGCCGTGTCCTTAATGTCCATAGACGTGGCTGTCACGTGAACGAAGGGCTTCGCTTCATCGCTTACCCTTTTCCTTATCATGTTTACAAGAGCCCTAACGTCATGTTTAATTCTGCTTTCTTCATCGTAGACTTCCTTCGCTGTCACTTTAGTAGCCGCTTGAACGATCTCATCGGCGATTTTTTTGGAGCATACGCCATGTTTTGCAAGGGTTTTTGCGAGGGCGCCTTCCACTCGGGCTTGATAGCTGATGAAAGCCTCCTCAGACAGGTAGGGCTCCAAAGCCTTAATGGAGTATCTGTAGTCTGTGGGAGAGAATAAGCTAAATATGGATGATTCTTTGCTCAATTTTACGCGCCTCTTTTACTGTGCTCTGAAAGAATTTTATGTGACTATCTCTTTAAGTAGTTGTCTTTTTTGAGCCCTCCTAATCTCTAGGGCTATTCTGTCCCCCATACTCATCCTTTTCTGATACTTTGCGTTGGCGTACTGTGAACCGATGCCCATGTGCACGTTTGTTCCTCCCCCATGTCTTAGCGCCACATCCTGAGTGACAGGAATATGCATGTAAGGCTCTCTTCCCTCAGGCACATCGTATAAGCCGTAGTCAACGGCGGATTTCGGTTCAACTCCTCCCGTGAAATCAACTTTAACTTTTGGCTTCAGCTCGTATTTTGATATTCTGTCCCAAGTGATGAGGGTCTGTAGACACCAAGCGCCAATTATGCCAGGCGGCTCATATTCTTTTGTTGATAAGAGAAATGCGTCAGCGTATCGATGTAAGTCCTTTAGCAATGATTCCCTTAGGCTTATGATGGCATGGGCAGTGACCTCAAATGAGGGAACCCTTCTAATTTTTTCTTGAACATCTAGTGGAAGCCTCTTCACCCCGTCTAATATGGTCTCTCTTCTCTCATCAATGGAAAGGAACTGATTCGCCAAGCAGTTTCTAGCCTTTTCCAGCGTGAAGCCGTATATCTTCGCGTACCAGTCGTCTACGTCTCCCCAATCTTCCTTTGCGTCTAGGGGTGAAAAGAAAAAGTTGAAGTTGGCATGGGGACCCAAAACAATTTGCTCGATTCTAGCCTTTTCTAGGCTCTCTTGATCCAAGTTTCCTATTTCCATTTCTTTTTCCACTTTTTCTTCCAAATCTCTTGAATCCGCTGCGAAAATGAATTCCCTTTCGAAGACTCTGTGAGCATGTTCAGCCTTCATCAGAATGGGTTCATCGACTGGCTCCTTGAATTTTATGCCTCGTTTATTGACTTCAACCTTGTAGGATTTGGGACACGGAATCCCGGCCTTTTCAGCAAACCAGTAATAGTCCCTTTCTATTTCTCCTCTGTTCTCAATTTTTAACAATTTTCTAGATCCA
>Ga0315280_10002084_pt1 | contig 32890 bp, 22 predicted proteins | sample YL17G06_40_MG_FD_203697 | JGI IMG/M metagenome (GOLD analysis project Ga0315280, IMG submission 203697) | Sediment microbial communities from Yellowstone Lake, YNP, Wyoming, USA - YL17G06_40 | ecosystem: Environmental > Aquatic > Freshwater > Lake > Sediment | place: USA: Wyoming | collected...
TCGGCAAGCGGATCGAGGATTTTCATCCCGCGGGGCCCCTCGAACGGATCTTGTGCCAGATCGACGAATTTCGGAGCCAAGTCGGCGCCCGGCCGTGGGTGTTTCAGCGTCCCCTAGGGGGCGCGGAAGTCATTCTCCGGATGCAACCCATCTACCGCGACGGCAGGTACGACGGCGTGCTTCTGAACGTCATCGACGTCACCGAGCTGGTCACCGCGCGCAATCAGGCGGAAACTGCCACTGCCGCCAAGAGCAGCTTCCTGGCCAACATGAGCCACGAAATCCGCAGCCCCATGACGGCGATCCTGGGCTATACGGACCTGTTGGCCGATCCCACGCTCACTCCCAGCGCCCGGGACAACTACTTGGCCGTCGTGCGCCGCAACGGCGAGCACCTGCTGTACCTGATCAACGACATCCTCGATCTGTCGAAAATCGAAGCCGGCAAACTCACCTTGGACGTCCGGCCGTACAGCCTGGTGTCGATCCTCACCGACGTGGCCAGCATGATGCGGCCGCGCGCCGAAGAGCGCGGCAACTCGCTCTCCGTCGAGTACGCCGGAGAGATCCCGGAGACGATACACACCGACGCCGCGCGCCTGCGGCAGGCCATCGTGAACCTCGCGGGAAATGCGGTGAAGTTCACCGAAAAGGGGAGCGTGCGGATCCGGGTCGCGCTGCTGCCCGCCTGGCGCAACGGCCGGCCGGCCGTCCAGATCGACGTCATCGACACGGGGATCGGCATCCGCGAAGAGGTGCTGCCGCGGTTGTTTCAGCCGTTCCAGCAGGGCGACGCCTCGGTTTCGCGGAAGTTCGGCGGCACCGGCTTGGGGCTGGCCATCTCACACCACATCGCCGAATTGCTCGGGGGCGAGTTGACCGTCCAGAGCACCTTCGGCCAGGGCAGCACCTTCGCACTGACCTTCCCCACCGGCGAACTGGAGGGAACCAGGATGCTCCAGGTCCCGGCCGAGGCACTCGCGGAGTCGGCGCCCGGGCCTCGACCTTCGACCGGCAAGGACTTGGCGGGAGTCCGGGTCCTGTTGGCCGAGGACGGCTTCGACAACCAGGTACTCATCCGGACGGTGCTCCGCATGGCCGGGGCCGAAGTGGAAATCGCCGAAAACGGCCGCGTCGCCGTGGAGAAGGCCGACGCCGGACTCTTCGACGTCGTTCTGATGGACATGAACATGCCGGAGATGGACGGCGCTGAGGCCACGCGCACGTTGCGCGACCGCGGCTACGCGCAGCCGATTCTCGCGCTGACGGCCAGCGCGATGCCGGGCGACGCCGAGCAGTCCCGCACGGCCGGCTGCGACGACCACCTCACCAAGCCGATCGACCGGGCACGATTGATACGCACCATTGCCGAATACGTCGGAAAAGCCTCCGCGGCCGGCGATCGGGCACTTCCATCCGGCGGCGAGGCCCGGGCCCGCTCGCGGGCCAACGCCCCAGACGCCGTCGACTCCCAGTTCGCCGACGACCCGGACATCGCGGCGATCCTTGGACCGTTCGTCGCCGGCCTCGACGCTCAGGTCCGCGCTATGCACGAGGCACTGGCAGAGCATCGTTGTCAAGACTTGCGGCGGGCGGCCCACCGGATGAAGGGTGCGGGAGGGAGCTACGGGTACCCCGCTTTGACCGACGCGGCCAAGGCCCTGGAGGATGCCGCGACGACCGAGGACCCGGCGGGAGCGACCTCCGCGCTCGAGCGTCTGATCGCGCTCTGCCAAGCCATTGAACGACGGCACGACCTGTGCGCCCCGTCGGAAAGAGGTAACCAGTGAAGATCCTGATCATCGACGACAGTCCCGAGGCCGTCGCCGTCGCCCGGCAGCGCCTCGCCAAGGAAGGCGCCGAAATTCTCGAGGCGAACGGAGGCGTCGCCGGCCTGGAAGCGGCCAAACGCGAGCGACCGGACCTGATCCTGCTCGACGTCGAAATGCCGGACATGCTCGGCTTCGACGTCTGCCGCGCCCTGAAGGCCGATCCTGACCTCTGCATGATTCCCGTCGTCTTCCTCTCCGCTTCCGGCACCGCCGAAGACAAGGTCAAGGGGCTGGACCTGGGCGCCGTGGACTACGTGGCCAAGCCTTTCGACGCGTTCGAGCTCCGAGCCCGCGTGCGGGCCGCACTGCGGACCAAGCACCTGCAGGACCTGCTCATCGAGCATGCCCACATCGATCCGCTCACCGGCCTGCCGAACCGTCGGGCACTCATGGTGCGGCTCCAGCAGGAATGGGCCCGGATCGAGCGGCACCGCGGGACACTGGCGTTCATCATGGCCGACGTGGACCATTTCAAGAGGGTCAACGACACGTACGGGCACAGCATCGGCGACAGGCTGCTCCAGGAAATCGCCAAGACCATTGCCGGCCAGTGCCGGACCACGGACTTGCCGGCCCGGTACGGCGGCGAGGAATTCGCGATCCTGGTCCCCGACGAACCGGCCTCAAGCGCGGCTCGCCTTGCGGAGCGCTGCCGGCGGGAGATCGAGAAGATCCGCCTGCCCCTGAAGACCGAGACGTTTACAGCCACGGCGAGTTTTGGGGTCGCCGACGCACGGGGCACGCGGTCTCCCGAAGCGTTGGTGGATCGCGCGGACGAAGCCTTGTACCGGGCGAAGAGCGCCGGGCGCAATAAGGTCCGACAGTGCGAGACGGAACTTGGGGATTCCCCGGGCGGCACGCCCACGGTCGGCTCAGGCCCCGTGGGGCACGTCCCGGTTTGACGATGCTACGTCGTCGCGGCGAGGGCGGGCTGCTCCGCGCGGCTCTCGGCCCGGCCGGTGTCCAACGCCAGGTGCAACGTAACGCTCCAGCGGCCTTCGGCGTCGGCGGTCATCAGCCAGTGCGGCAGCACGACCACCGACTGGTGGACCAGCTCGAAGCCGCCCTCGGATTGGCTGACGGTCTCGACGGGGAACGTCCAGACGTGCGTGGGGCGCGAAAAGTTCAAGCCGGCGTCGATCCCCAGCCACTCGTCCACCAAGCCCAGCCCCTTGACTTCGCGCAGATCGAGCCGGCTGCCGAGCTGCCCGAGCTGCTTCTGCTTCAGGTCGCGGAAGTAGCGGTCGTCGGCCCCGGCGGGCAGGCCGGCGAGATTCAACTCCACGCCGAAGTGAAGCGGCTCGTCCTTGGGCAGCCCCTCCAGCAAATAGGCGATCTCCAACGTGGAGCTGCCGGCGCTGAGGGTCACGCCCTTGGTGATCCGCACGGCATGGCCGGCCGCGTTGCCTTCGCGGATCAAGAGGACCTGGATGCGGTCGGGATTGCGGCGCACGCGGGCCTCGTAGACCCCGCCGACGAAATCGCCGCACTCGGCGGCCTGCCCGCTCTGGACCGCCTCCAGGGTCGCCTCGTGGTCGAAAAAGTGATCCAGGAGGCTCTTGCGGAGGTGCTGATCGTACTGGATTCGTTTGTCCAGCCCCGCCTGCTTGCAGATGACCCGGTCGTGGATGCTGGTCACCTGGTCGCCGGCGCGGTTGGTGCCGGCCAGGACCTTGCGGTGGTAGGCCTCGGGCCGCCGGGCCAGCGTGGCCAACAGGTTGTGGTGGATCGCCCGGACGTCCAGCTCATACATCTGCCCGCCGCGGCTGGGGGCCATGAGCGCACAGAGCCGGTCGTTGGCCAGTTGCACTTCCTGCCGGGCATCGAAGTTGTAGTCCTCGATCTTGGCCTCGACCCACGGCGCGGGGGCCCGCGTCGCCTGGTCCATCGATTGCTCGGCGGCAATCAGGTGGTGATACACCGCGTTGCGCAAGTGCGGCAGATACAGCCCGCCGAACGCCCCGTGCCAATAGGCACAGTTGCACTGGCCGCGGTAGAGTTCGGTGCGGGCCTGGTCGATCAACTCTCCGGCGATCCCCTCGTCGGACAATTCGCCCAGGCGCCGGCTGACGCTCATCATCCGGGCGTACATTTCGTTGGCCTCGGGATAGCGGACCTTGAAGTTCCGCCAATAGCCGCCGCGCATGAACCGCCGGATCGCCGGCCAGCGGAGGTCCTGCGACATGTCGTGGCAAATTCGGTCGTGCTCGATCTGCTGCTCGACCGGTAAGACCCATTCGGTCATCTCGCGGTAGCTGCTGTCGGGCAGGTAGATCTTGCCGACCGGCGGGACATTGTCCGCCGCCTCCGCCAGCGTGGTGACGCGGATCCAGTCCTGGTTGGCCACCAGGGCGTCCAGGAATCGCTCCAGCCAGCGGTCGGTGTAAACGTGCTTGTGGGTCTCCGGCCAGGTGCCGAATTTCTCGCCGTCGTCGCCAAAGACGACCACCGCGTCGCGCCGCTCGTTGGCGATCCGGCCGAGGTAGTCGATCGTTTCCTGGGGCTCGGCGAAGGGGATCAGGTAGCGGAGCCGCTCGCTGCCCGGGAAGATCGTCATCACGCGGCCGTCGTCCTCGGTGAGGTAGGCGCCGTAAAGCTGCGATTCCACCAGCCCGGCGTTCTTGAAGTGGAAGTCGTCCAAAACGGTATACTCGATGCCCGCGGCCACGATGTCGCCGGTGAAGGATTGCTCCCAGACCCGCTCGGGGACCCACATGCCGCGGATCGTCGCTCCGAGCCGCTCTTCCAGCCAGTGGGTGTAACCGCGGATCTGGCCGATACGGTCTCGCGACGGGATCATGGCCAGGATCGGCTCATAGAAGGCCCCGCCGAGGAGTTCTATCCGACCCTGGGCCACCAGTTCGGCAAGACGGACCACGTAGTCCGGGTGGTTTGCATGGAGCCACTCCATCAGCGACCCGCTGACGTGCAGCGAGAACTTCAGGGACTCGTAGCGGCTCAACACGTCGAGAAACGGGCGGTAGCTGTCTTGGTAGGCACGCTCGAAGACATGCTCGAAGTTGCCGACGGGTTGATGATTGTGGATGACCAGAGCGAAGCGGATTTGCTTGGACGCCATAACGTCGCCATCAATTCGGGGGTCAACTGCCGGGAAAGCGGTCTCTCAACAAGCCGAAGTCAACTCCTTAATCGGCAGTCACACCCCAGTTTATCCAGTTCCCCTGGATGGAATATTTTGTGACTCGACCGTTTCAACCTCCACCTCGCGCAGGAAGGCCGCTGCCTCCTCCGGCATGACGGGATTGATGTAAAAACCGGTACCCCACTCAAACCCGGCGGCCTTGGTCAGACTCGGCATAATCTCAATGTGCCAGTGATAGTGCCCAAGCTCCTGGGTGTCAAAGGGGGCCGTATGAACGATGTAATTGTACGCCGGCTGGTCCAGGGCCGCCTCGATCTTGGCAATCACGTGCTTCATCACGCCGGAAAGCTCGTCAATCCCGTTGCGTTGGATATTCTCGTAGTGGCTGGAATGGAGCTTCGGCAGGATCCAGGTCTCGAAAGGGAACCGGCTGGCAAAGGGGCAGAAGGCCACGAATCCGGGGCTGTCCAGGACGATCCGCTTCTCCGTGGCCAACTCCTGTTGAATCATGTCGCAGTAGATGCACCGTCCGCGGAAGTTATAGAACTCCAGCGAGCCGGTCATCTCCTCCCAAACATTGATGGGGACAATGGGGGTGACAATGAGTTGGCTGTGGGTGTGCTCCAGCGAGGCCCCCGCCTCGGGGCCCACGTTCTTGAAGATCATGCCGTAGACCAGCCGGGCGTCCTTCTTAAGGTCCACGAGCCGGTCGCGGTAGACCCAGAGGACCTCCTGAATCTGCCCCTCGGAAAGGTCCGAGGTGCTGATCAGGTGCTTGGGGGCCTCGATGATGACCTCGTGCGCCCCGACGCCCCGCATCATGTCATAGATGCCCTCCCCCCGCTTGTTGAGGTCCCCCTCGATTTCCAGGGCCGGGAACTTGTTGGGGACCACCCGGACCCGCCACCCCGGGCGATTCCGCTGCGAGCCCGGGTTGCGATAGGCGATAATCTCGTCGGGGGTCTTGTCCTCGTTCCCTTCGCAGAAGGGGCAGAAGCGATGCCGCCGTCGCCGCGGCGCGGTCTCGAAGTCGTGCGGCCGTTTGGCGCGGCTCTTGGCGATGATCACCCACCGGCCAACGATGGGGTCTTTGCGCAAGTCAGGCATGTTGTTGACTCATGTTCTTGACAAGGCTCCCCTCACACCTGCCACATAATCAACTCGTAATCCGGCGAGGGCACCGTGGTTTCGATCGCCCCTTCGCCGGGGATCCGCTCGATGACCTGTTCGTTCTGGACCAGCTCGACGGCGAATTGAATCGGGTCGTCGGTCGCCAAACCGAGCGCCCGGAAGGGAATCGACAACTCGAGGATCCAGTCGGCCGCCGCCTCGATCGCCGCGTTGGCCACCAGGACGTCCCGATCGAACAACTCCACTTGCGGCGTCCGCTGGGCCGGCTGCGAAACGACCAACTGGAACCCCTCCGGCTGGAAGAAGGTGATCCGCACGCAAGGCACCCCGGCCAGGCGTTCACGCGCCGGACCGTTAACGGCATCCAACCGTATGAACAGCCGCTCCGTATCAAAACCGAAGTAGAGGTCCGAGACAAGCCCCTGGATCGCCATGTTCATCGCTCCCCGCGAGCCTTGGCACGTGTAGCGGCCGGCGTTGATCCACTCGAAGTACGTGCGCCGGCCGTCCACGTTGACGTGCAACAGGCCCGTCGGCACCGAATGGAGCCGCTGGAGGCCGCCCCGGCTGATCGGCCGGGCCAGCTCGCTCGGCGGCTCGTCCTGGAGGCACAGATAGACGTTCTGCAGGTGCTTGCGGAAGAGGCGGTCGAACACGCTGCTTTGGGCGGACTGGTGGGAGTCGTCGAACCACCAAAACCAGTCGCTCCCCTCGGCGAGGTACATCTCTTCCCAGGCGCGGCGGAGTTGCTCGGCCGGCTTGCTCTTTTCGGCGCCGCGCCGGACCAGGTGTTGCCGCGTTTGGTGCAGCAAGTCCCAGGCCCGGTTGCAGTCGGCATGGCCGATCCAGATCCCAAAGTTGTGCTGGATCCAACTGCCGGGGAAGAGATGGCCGAGTCGTTCCGTGGCCGGATGCCGGGCCAGATAGTCGCACACCCGCACCGCCGTGATCTTGGGGTGCTGTGCAATCCGGCGGTACAGCCCGCGGAGAAACTCCAAACCGCTGTTGGGGTAGTACTCCCAGCAGTTCTCGCCGTCGAGGATAATGCTCACCAGGGTGGGGCGATGGCCGGCATTGCCGGCCGTGGCATTGCCGATGGCCTCCAGTCTCCCCAGAAAATCCTCGACCGCCTGCCCGGCGGCATAACGCTGGTAGTGGAAGCCGATCTGGTCGCTCATCGCGTGGTCGCGGAAAAGGATTTGCAGATGCCGTCCGGCCTCTTCCACGCGCCACGGCCGGTAGAGCATCTCCGGGTTCCGCAGGTACCCGTTGGCGTCGCGCGAGACCCAGTTCTCCGTCGAGTAGGAAAGGATCTCCTCGTCGGCGGCCATCCACTGGATCCCGGCCTCGGCGATCGGCGGAATCATCCCCTGGCAAACCGCCCCTTCGGAAGGCCACATCCCCCGCGGCTTCTCCCCGAAGAGCTTCTCATGGAACTCCACCGCGCGGCGGATCTGTTCGCGGGCGTCCTCGGGGTAGCTGTCGAGAAACTGGGGGAGGACCACTCCGGGCATCGCCCGCCGCGCCAGACGCTTGTCCCATAAGAGCGGGAGGATGGGGTGGTAGAAGGGGCTGGTCGTCAGCTCCACCTGACCACGCTCTTGCAGGCGGCGGTGCAGCGGCACCACTTCCCGCAGCAGCTCCAACTGCTTGTCCAAAAGCCACTGTTTCTCCGCCTCGGTCCAGTGCCGGCCCTTCTTGCGGAACTCCGCCAACTCCTTGTCCCGCTCGAACGCCACCGGGTGGATCCACACCAGGTTGGACCAGCACTGCAAATCGACGATGTCCCGCTTGGTGAACCGCTTCCGGGCCCGCTCCGCCGGGTCCACCGTCAGCCCGCGCTTCTGAAACAACTCGTGGTAGCGCCCAAACGGGCGGACCATGTGCTCGGGGTGGACCATGAAGAAATTGTCGAGCAGGAAGGTCATGTCCCGCTCGGAGAGCCCGTCGGCGGGGAGCCGCGAGACCCGCAGGTGCTCGTCCTGGCGGCCCGGCTCGGCGTAGGCCGCCAGTTGCACCAGCAGGCTGGGGACGAGGTTGATCGTGGCGTGGACCTCGGGGACCTCGTCCAGGAGCGTCGCCATGCCCCAGTAGTCCTTGGCGCCGTGAAGCCGGACCCAGGGCATGGGGTTTTCGCCCCCGATGTCGTCCGGGTAGTACGGCTGGTGCTGGTGCCAGACTAGCGCCAGCGAGACGTCGTGCATGGCTCCATCCCCTAGCCCGTCAGCGCATGGGCGGGTCGCGACGATCTAACGCGGGCGACGATCTTCTCGTACAGTTTCACGTATTCCTTCGCGCCACGGGTCCAGGACCAGTCCTGACGCATGCCCGTGACGATCAGCCGCAACCAGACCTCCGGGCGGCGACATGCCTGACACGCGCGGCGGAGCGTCTCGCCCAGCGCCTGGCCGTTGTCCTCGCGGAAGCTGAAGCCGTTGGCGGTCCCCGCGGCGATCGTTTGCTCGTTGGCGTCCACGATCGTGTCGGCCAGCCCGCCCGTCTCGCGCACGACCGGCACCGTGCCGTACCGCAGGCTGTACATCTGATTCAGCCCGCAGGGCTCAAACCGGCTGGGCATGAGGAAGACGTCCGCCCCGGCCTCGATGCGATGGGCCAGTGGGTCGGAGTATTCCAGCCTTACGGCCACCTTGTCCGGGAACCGTTGGGCCAGATCGGAGAACAGCTCGTGGTAGATCGGGTCGCCCCGGCCGAGGATGGCCCACTGAGCGTCGTTCTGGGTGATCCATTGCGGGATCACCTCGGCCGCCAGGTCGAAGCCCTTCTGGTCGTCCAGCCGGCCGATCATCCCGATCAACGGGACATCGGGGCGAGCGGCCAGCCCCAATTCCCGCTGCAGCGCCGCCTTGCAGACCGCCTTCCCCCTGCTCACCGTGTCGGCGTCGTAATTCGCGGCGAGGTGCGGGTCGGTGGCCGGATTCCAAACGCCCTCGTCGATCCCGTTGAGGATCCCCGAGAGCACGTCGCGCCGGTGCTGCAACACGCCCTCCAGTCCCCAGCCGAACTGCGGCGTTTGGATCTCCTCGGCGTAGCGCGGGCTGACCGTGCTGATCGCATCGGCGAGCACGAGCCCGGTCTTCAGCAGGTTCAGCTTGCCAAAGAACTCCATCTGCCGCCAATTGAAGTACTTCCAGTCAAGCCCGGTCAGCAGCATGTCCCAGTGCCAGAACTGGCCCTGGTAGGCGATGTTGTGGACCGTAAAGAGCGTGGCGATCTGGTCGTAGCGCGACAGGGTGCGATATTCGATTTTCAGATAGGCCGGCACCAGGCCCGTCTGCCAGTCGTTGGCGTGGATCAGGTCCACGTCCAGTTCCAGCAGGCGGATCACCTCCAGAACGGCCCGCGAGAAAAACGCGAACCGCTCGCAATTGTCGCTGTAGTCTTCGCCGTCCTGACGGTAGAGCTCGTCCCGGTCATAGTAGGCGTCTTGTTCGACCAGGTAGACGGGGACTTGCCCCCCCCCGAGCCGGCTTTGCAGCAGATGGCCCGTAACCGTCTTGCTCCCGATCGGGACGATGAACTTGATCCCCAAGGGCTCGATGGGGATTCCGCAATAGCGGGTCTGCCGGTAGGCGGGGAGGATGAGTGCCGCCCGGTGGCCCAGCCGGCTCAGTGCCAAGGGCAAGGCCCCGCACACGTCGGCCAGACCTCCGGTCTTGGCAAAAGGAACCGCCTCACTGGTCGCCAACAGGATGTTCACGCCGGAATCTCCTTTCCGGGCGGCGGACCCCACTTCCCCCCTTGCGGTGCAGCTCCATGTCATCCGGACTGGGCGCACGGGCGCGGCCCGCAGCCTGCCATGGGCATAAACGTGAAGCTACCACAAACCCCGCGAAGTGGAAACCATGGCCGCATTTGGCTTAATAATTCCCTAGTTAGTTGCTCTTGTCGCGAGGCCCGAATCCAGATCCCACCCGATAATTGGTAAGCACCACCCGGCAGATACGTCGCATTGCCCAAACTCTTCTCGGTCCACGCACTTGAATTCTACATCAGGATCAAGCCAGTGCGTCCGCGCGGGCGCTCATTGGTGCTGGCACCGGCATGGCGCCCGGCGGGCCGCAAAACCGGGCCCACGAGAATGGGGGGATCTCACGCTTGAGGCGGCTTTAGACCGAAGTCGCCAATGGTGAACAGGCTCGCGTAGGGATACCCCCGCCCGTCTATGGCCTGTCCGCCGCCCTCCAACCGGTCCACGATGCCGATGACCCGGACGACCTTCAAGCCAAAACTCTCCGCGCGCTCGATGGCCGCCAGCGAAGAGCCGCCCGTGGTGACCACGTCCTCCACGATGACCACCTCCTCGCCAGGCTGCACCGGGCCCTCGACGTACTGGTTGGTCCCGTGTCCTTTGGCTTCCTTGCGGATCATGAAGCCGCGCAAGGGTGTTCCCCGCACCGCCGACATCGTGACCACCGCGGCGGTGATCGGGTCCGCCCCAATCGACATCCCGCCCACGGCCGCCGGGAAACGACCCTCTCTGGCGATTAGGTCCAGGATCCCTTCGGCCACCAGCTTGGCCCCGCCCGGGTCCAGCGTCACCTGCTTCCCGTCGAGGTAGTAGGTGGCCTTCTTCCCCGAGGTGAGCGTGAAATTGCCGAACTTGAGGGCCTTATTGCGGATGAGGGCGGCCAGCGCGTCTCGGTCGTACACGGGCGGAATCCTTGCAGGAGGACGGGCATTCCTGCCTGTCAGTAGGACAGGCATCTTGCCTGTCGGCATGACAGGCATTCCTGCCTGTGAGCACAACCGGCATTCCTGCCTGTCAACACAACCGGCATTCTTTCCGCCGCTGGTGTACCGCGCCGCGATCGTCAACGAAAGGGGGACTATCGCCAGCCCAGGGCCCCCGCGTCCCGCTCGGCCACTGCCGCCGGCGACTCGACGGACCGGCGGATAATCACCTTGGAGCCGGGGCACGACTCCGATGCCACCGAGAGGATGTCGTAGACGTCTTCGATGTCGCGATCGCCCAGGCAGATCGTGCCGCGTCCGTCCCGACGACGCAGATTCCGCATGTCGTTGGTGCCGTGGATGCCGATCTGCTCGTTCAGCCCGATCCAATACTTGCCCAAGGGGTTATCGGGGTCCTCGGGAGGAATGGCTCCGTTGGGGCCGTGGTAGGTGGGCCGCGTCGTTTTCTTGGTGACCGCGTAGCTCCCGTCCAGCCGCGCCTGATCCCTGCCGATCCCAATCGGGAACCGCCCGGCGTACAGGCCGTTTACCTGAAGCACCAGTTCCAACCGGTCCGGGTAAACGATGGCGTCGAAAGGCCCGCGAAGCACCTTCAGCTTGCTTCCCGGCGCAGGCCGGGCCGGGTCTTGCACGGCGTTGATCTTGGCCAGCAGTTGCCACGGCACCTGGTACTGTTGTGCGATCCGTTCGAGTGTGTCTCCCGGCTGCACCACATACGGCTGCTCAAGGTAGGGCTTCCGCGAATAGATCACTTCCCCGGCCAACTGGCCCAGCAACTCGGTCACTTGCCGTGATTCCTCGGCCGCGAGGTCCGACGCCCCATACAAAGGGCTCAACTCCCGGAGCACCCGGACCGCCAGCCCGTCCCGGATCATCTGCTGCGCGGCCTCCATCATCTTCTGGAACTCCGGCCGGACTCCCTGGGGGGCTTGGCGGGCCGACCCGGGGCCCTCGGCAAGCGGATTGCCCGCGGAGGTCCGGTCCGACTTGGGGGTGGCGGTCGGGCGTGTCCGATTCGGCCCCGAAGGCGGGCCGCTGGGGCCGCCCCCAACACTGCCGGGAAGATCCCATGGCGGTCGGACGCCGGATGCGACGTTGGATGCAAAGGCCTTTTCACTTCGACGCAGAGGGCTCCCGGCCCCGGGACCCGCACCCTCGGGGGCGTCGACTTTCGCGGCTCGCGGCCAGTCGTCGCCACCTGGCGACGGGCTGCTCGCCGGCCGCTCGTTGTTGAGTGTCGTGTAGACTGCGTACCCCACTACGAGCAAAATGCTCACGACCACCGCGGTTTTGATAGAATGCACGTTCGTCCTCCCTGACGAATCAGCCTCATTTGGGCTCGTTCATGCGGGCCGGCAATCCGTCGATTGGAAGAGAGCCCTCCATGTCCCCCGGTCATCGATGGTTCGAGGAGCCGGACGACGAGTCGGATGACGAGGAATACTCTGACGGCTCGGATTTCGGCGAAGCAGAACCCAACACCATGCGCTGCCCTGAGTGCGGAGCCGAGGTCTACGACGACGCCGTCCAGTGCCCGACCTGCGGCAACTACCTTTCGGCCGACACCAGTCCCTGGTCCGGACGGTCGGTATGGTGGATCGTCCTGGGCGTCCTCGGGGCTGGAGCCGGCATCGCCGCCTTGGTCGGCTTGACGCGATGGTAACCGGGTCCCGGATCGCCGGTCCTAATTCACCGAGCGGGGCATGATACGAGAAACGGTCAAGTGACGCTACGGCAACTTTTCCAATGGCTAGGGGGTGAGGGGGTGACAAGGTGAGGGGGTGGGCGGGTGAACAACCAACAGCAATTCATCTTGTCACCCCCTCACTCCCTCATGTCTTCCCGAACGGGGTAGAAGACATCCACCGCGCGGATGGGTCGGTCGCCGGCGATCACCTTGTGGGGCACGCCGCCCGGGATCCGCCAAACTTGCCCCGGCCCCACCTGGTGCGACCGGCCGCCGATGATAAACTCGAACTCGCCTTCCACCATGTAGCCGATCTGCTCGTGCGGATGGCTGTGCTCTGGAATCACCGCGTGCGCGTCCATCTCCACGATCGAGAGGGTCATCTTCTCGGCCTCGGTGATGAACATCCGGACCCCGGGAAAGGGATTCCGCTTCACGCAGGCGTCTTGGTCCACGACGTAATCAGACATAGGCTGAGTCCCCCATGGTCGAATGGCAATCCAGTATACGCGCGCCACCCCGCCACCTGCCACCCGCCACCTGCCACCCGCCACCCCGCCACCCCGCCACCCCGCCACCCCGCCACTCACATCCTTGCCACCTCTCCGCGAGTGTCACACAATAGCGCCATGTCCGAGGCCGCGTCGAAGGGGGTCAAGGCGGGTGCTTTGGGGCCGCGGTATCAGCCGCTGGTCATCGTGGCGGCGGCGGTCTGCGCGGGCATTGTGGCGGATCGTTCCATGGCCCTGTCGGCGGCCGTCTGGTGGGCGGCGACCATCGCCGCGTGGATCTACTGGCTGGTTCTCTGGCGGCAGCGGTGGGATCGCCTGGCGGCGGTCATTCTGCTGGTTGCCGTGATGGCTTGCGCCGGGGCGTGGCACCACCTGCGATGGCATGTGTTCGAGCAAGATGACCTGGGGTTTTTCGCCCAACCGGCCGGCCAGCCGGTCTGTATCCAGGCCGTGGCGCGGACCGGCCCGCGGCGCCAGCCTGCACCGCAATACAACCCCATGCGGATCGTCCCGACCGGCGATCGCACGCGGCTGGAGGTGGCTCTGGTCGGAATCCGCAACCGGACCGGTTGGCAACCGGCATCCGGCCGGGCCAGGCTGCTCGTGGACGGCCATCTCCTCGGCGTCCACGCCGGCGACCGGTTTCAGATCTTTGCCCAGTTGGCGCAGGTGGAGGGCCCTCACAACCCGGGGGAGTTCGATCTCGCCCGGCACGCCCGGGCGGACCGAAGGCTTTGCGACCTTCGGGCCGAGAATCCCGCGTGCGTCACCGTGATCGGCCAGGCCGGGCCGCTCAGCTTTGGGCGGTGGCTCGACCGGGCGCGGAGCGCGGGAGACCGCCTGGTCTGGCAAGGGATCGACCAGCGGTGGTCGGGGGTGGCGGCGGCCGTGCTCTTGGGCCTCCGCGAGGAGGTCCCCAAGGAGCAAACCGATGCCTTCCTTCAGACGGGCACAATCCACATCCTCTCGATCTCCGGCCTGCACGTGGGGATCCTCGCCGCGTCGATGTTCCTCCTCATGCGACTGTTCGCGGTGCGACGGAAGTGGGCGGCAGCGCTCGTGGCCGGGACGGTCCTCTTCTACGTGCTCTTGACCGACGCCGAGCCGCCCGCGGTCCGGGGCATGGTTATCGTGCTGGTCATGTGCGCCGGGTACGCCCTGGGCCGCCGGCCGCTGTCGCTGAACGTCTTGGGCGCGGCCGCCCTGGTCGTGCTGGCGCTCAATCCGGCGGACCTGTTTCGGGTCGGCGTGCAACTGTCGTTCTTGTGCGTCGCCGTGCTGTGCTGGTTCGGCGGCAGGGCGCGGTTTCCGGAGACCGACCCCGACCGGCTCCGCAAACTGGTTGCCCAGAGCCGGCCGTGGCCGGTGCGAAGGGCGGTACAGGGGGCTGCGTGGGCGCGGGACTTGACCTGGGTCGGGGCGTTGATGTGGCTGGTGACGATCCCGCTGGTCATGGCGCGGTTTCACATGCTCTCCGTGGTGGCCTTGGTGCTGAACACGCTTCTATGGCTCCCGGCAACGCTGATCGTTTGGAGCGGTCTAGGGCTTCTGTCGCTGGGAGCACTCGTGCCGCTCCTGGCATGGCCTCTCGGGTGGTGCTGCGATCAGAGTCTGGCCGTGTTGCAGTGGGGCATCGAGACGGCCCGGCAGCCTTCATGGGCCTACTTCTGGGTCCCCGGGCCGGAAGAGTGGTGGCTCGCGGGGTTCTACGGCGGATTGGCGCTCCTGGCGGCGTTTCCGCAGGTGCGGCCGCCGCGGCGCTGGTGCCTGGCCCTCGCGGCCGGCTGGATTGCAGCGGGAATGCTCCCCTCCCTGTTAAGCCACGAACCCCCGCGGCTGAAGACCACGTTCCTCGCCGTGGACCACGGGTGCGCCGTGGTCCTGCGATTGCCCTCCGGGGCCACGATGCTCTACGACGCCGGCCACTACGCCTCCCCGGAGTCCGGGGCTCAGGTCATCGCCGGCTACCTCTGGTCCGAACGTGTCACGCACCTGGACGCCATCGTCCTCTCCCATCCCGATGCCGACCACTTCAATGCGGTCCCGGGGCTGCTGGATCGCTTCTCCGTCGGCGCACTGTACGTCTCCCCGGTGATGTTCCCGGGGCAAGAAGGCAACGCCGTGGCGGCGCTGGAGGACTGCGTCGTGCGGGCGGGAGTGCCGATCCGCGTGATCTCTGCGGGCGACCGGCTCTCGGGCGGCGACGGCTGCCGCATCGAAGTCCTTCACCCGCCGCGCAAAGCCGCGCCGGCAAGCGAAAATGCCAACAGCCTCGTCCTGGCCGTCGAGTATCTTGGAAAGAGGCTCCTCTTGCCCGGCGACCTGGAGCCGCCAGGTATGAACGACGTGCTGGCCGAAGAGCCCTGGCACTGCGACGTCTTATTGGCTCCCCACCATGGGAGCCTGGGCGGCAATCCGCCGGGCCTGGCCGCCTGGGCCTCGGCGAACTGGGTGGTCGTCAGCGGCGGACGCCGCCGGAATACTTCCCGCAACACGGCCGCCTATCGCGACGCCGGGGCCGAGATCCTGCACACCGCCCAGACGGGCGCGATCGACGTCCAGATCGACGCCGCCGGGCTGAGCGTCAAGACGTTTCGGTGAAGGGAGGGCGTTCGCTATAGCGGCTCATACGAGTCCGGCAGGGGCCTCTCGTCGAGAATCTTCAGCGCGGCGACCTCAGACCGGGCGATCCGCACCTCTTTGCTATCGACTCGGGTCCGGACAATTCCTCGGCCGTTGCCGAAGTACCTCTCCCCCACGAAAGGAAGGTTTCTGAGAACGGGGACGGTAGATCGGGTCGAAGGGCCTTCGTACACGGCGTCGCCCAGCACGATTTCATCCTTCGACGCCCGCACGATCCTCCCCTCGTACGCCGCTCCCTTGTTCATCGGCCGGATCAGGTCCACGCGGCACGCGGCGCCGACGGGCAAACCGGCGGGATCGACCTTGGCCGCCGACCGCTGGCGGGTCTGGACGATCGCCTGGCGGATGCGGTCCTTGGCCTCCTCGCGCGAGATGCCCTTTTCCTTGGCGTAGGCGTCGACGTCTGCGGCAGGCACTCCGATATCTTTTCCGCCCGGATCGCTCCCCAGGCTCACGAAGCGACGGTCCAGGTACGACTGGCAACCGGCCAAGAGCGCCAGGAGCAGCACCGGGAGAAGACCCCTGCCCTTCATGCGAATGCCTCCGCGGGGAGTATGACGAGGGGCGAAGGGTACCCGGCGCGCGGACATCCGTCAAGGCCGTTTTGGCACTCTATTGGTGCGACACCCATAACCGCCCGCGGGTCAACGCCTCGATGTCGTGGAATCCCCAATGCCGCACGAGAGGGAGGCTGGCCGGGGGTCCACGGGGTGGCAATCGGCGCCGCTGGTCGCCGGCACGATGCCGGCGATATGCCCGCAAGCCAACTCCTTCGCCAGTGCGGTGGTGAGCGCTTCTTACCCCGACGTCACAATTCCTTCACCCGAAGGTTGCGGAACTCGACGCGCGACGCGTGGCCCCGGAAGCCCAGAGGGCCCTTGACGCGCTTGGCCAAGGCTTCCGCCCCCGGCACCTTCGCAAGGTCCACGTCCACCACCACGGCGCCGTTGACCGTCACTTTCCAGTGGCTCCCCCGGCAGGAGATCTCCTCGGTGTTCCACTGGCCGGCGGGCTTGGTGTGACCGCGCTTCGCCGGCACCGTGCAGTAGATCGACCCGTGGTACTGGCACGGCTTGATGTTCTTGTACTGCGGGGCGTCGTCGTCGAGAATTTGGATTTCGTGGCCCCGCACGGAGACGCCGTTGTTGCCGCCCGGCTCCAGGCGGAACTCGAAGCGGAAGACGAAATCGCCGAATTCCTTCACCGTGAACACGTTGCCGCCGCCCTTCTTGTTGCACACCAGCACGCCGTCTTCGGCCGTATAGCCCTGGGTGGCCCCTCGCCAGCCGTCGAGCGTCTTGCCGTCGAAGATGGGGACGAACCCTTGCTCGTCCTGAGTTGGTTTGGCGGCGGAGGCGGGCGGCTTGACAGCGTCCGCCCCATGTCCGAGGACGGCAAACAGCGAAACGGCCAACAGCGTCATGGTCCGCAGCACGGCACGATCCTTTCCGATCAAAGGGTTAGAGTCCAGGCAGCGGCCAGCCAGACACGCCCGGGAAGCAGACGCCTTCTCGCGGCCCGGCTGGACCGGTCTCGCCATGTCTTAAGTGAAAATACCCCGTCCGGCAAGGGCCCGCAGCATTTTCCTTCTACGCTCCCAAATCCTGTTGCCCATTGGCGCAGCGGTCCGCCGGGCGGAGAATACTGGCCATGGGAGATTCCTCAAGTTCGCGGACCGGGGGAAGGCGTCGGGCCGTCTTGACGATGTTGGGCCTGTGGGCCGGCGCGACGGGACTGGCGTGCCTGGGCGTCCCCGCAGCCGAGCCGCTCGCAGAAAAGCAGGCGAGGCCGCCTGCGGAGGCCAGACCCGCGACGGTCCGCGTGGCAGGGATCGTGCTGAAGTGGATCCGCACCGATAAGGAGGCCAACCTTCGGCGGATCGAGCCCATGATCCGCGAGGCTGCGGCTGGCGGGGCGAGGATCGTCTGCACCACCGAGTGCTTTCTCGACGGCTATGCCATCGCCGACAAGTCGATCCCGCTGGACGCCTATCGGGCCCTCGGAGAACCGATCCCGGGCGGGACGTATTATGAGAAGCTGGCGGCCTTGGCGCGCCAGTTGAGGATCCACCTCGTGGCCGGGATGCTGGAAGCCGAGGGCGAGGTCCGCTTCAATACGGCGGTGCTCATCTCCCCCGAGGGGAAGCTGATCGGCAAATACCGCAAGCAGGAGTTGGGGCACGAGAGAGTGCGCAATACCCCCGGGAAGGAGTCGTCCGTGTTCGATACGCCCTACGGCCGCGTGGGAATCCTGATCTGCGCCGACCGGACCGTCCCGGACATTGTGCGGCGCTTCCGCGAAAACCGGGCCGAATTCCTCCTTTGCCCCTCGGGTGGGATGTTCGGTCCGAGGCAGAACGATCCGATCGTCCAGGCCCGTTCGCGAGAGAACAACCTCCCGATCCTTTTCGTACACCCGGCCGAGTTCCTCGTCACCGGTCCGCACGGCTCGATCCTCCAGCGGACGATCCTCGGCGACGTGCTTCTCGTTGGACCCCGAGAAACCGGCGGCGCGAAAGACCAGAAACGGGTCTTCTATTTCGACCTGCCGCTTCCGAGCAAGACCAACATGACGCCACCCCAGACGCGGTCCTAGCCGGACGAAGTCGGAACGGATCGGCCGGCAGCCATCGGCTTTCAGCCATCAGCACTCAGCTATCAGCACTGAGAACCCGGAAGCTGAAAGCTGAATGGCCACATGTCAGTAATTCAAGGTCACCCCGGATGGGGAATTGGAGGCTCGATGCCACGAGTTTCGGGAACGCACGATGGATCAACCTCAGCCCTGGGAAGTACCGGTGCCTCTTCTCTGTTCATGCGTGTTTTCCAAGACGAAACAGAGAAGAGGCACCGGTACTTCCGGACGGAGAACACCGCCACTGGTCGTCGAAACCCTACCCAACTTCGTTTCGGAAAGCACCATTCAGGGTGACCTCGAATTACTGACACCTGGCCGCTGATAGCTGAAAGCCAAGTCGCCTCAGACTCGTCCGGGCGTCTAGACTTTCTTGTGCCTGCCCTTGAACATCGCGGGTCAATGAAATATGCTACCAGCGCGGACTTCGCCGTCCGCGTTGCGTGTCACGGAAGACTGCCTCCCAAAAGCAGAGGAGCGGGCCCATGAAACCTCCCCGCAACGGCCCTGTTACGCCCAAGGAAGGGCCTGACGGTTTGCGACTCCTTCCCGCAGGAGACGATTGGACCAGCGGCCGGCTGGTTGTGCCCGTGCGACGGGCCATCACCCGCACTCGCGGGTGGCTTCTCGCCCAGCAAGGTCCCGACGGCTCCTGGTGCGCCGAGCTGGAAGGCGACAGCATCCTGGAAAGTGAGACGATCCTGCTCCTGGCGTTCCTGGGCCGGGAGCACTCGGAGCTGGCCCGGCAGTTGGCTAAGCACCTGATCGAGCACCAATTGCCCGACGGCGGCTGGGCCATGTGCCCAGGCGGCGGGGTCGAGATCAGCGGCAGCGTCAAGGCCTACTTCGCCCTGAAGCTGACCGGCCACGACGTGGGGTCGGAGTACATGCAGCGGGCCCGCCGCGCCATCCTCGCCCATGGCGGGGCCGACGCCGTCAACAGCTACACCCGCTTCTTCCTGGCCATGCTCGGGCAGATCCCGTACGACCAGTGCCCGGCCGTCCCGCCCGAGGTCGTGCTCTTGCCCAAGTGGTTCCCGGTGAACCTGTGTGCGGTGAGCACGTGGTCGCGGACGATCATCGTGCCGCTTTCGATCGTCTGGGCAGTGCAGCCGGTGCGGCGCCTGGAGCCGGACCTGGGCATCCGCGAGCTGTTCCTCAAGGAGCCGGAAAGGTGGCCGCGGCTCCGCTGCCCGGGGCTGCCGGGCGGCACCGGACTGTTCAGTTGGGACTGCTTCTTCCGCACCGTGGATCGGGTGCTCCGGTGGTGTCGGCGGCACGGAGTGACGCCTTGGCGCGGCCGCGCGATCCGAGCGGCCGAGGCGTGGATGCTCAAGCGGTTCCGCGGCAGCGACGGCCTGGGGGCGATCTTTCCGCCCATTGTCTGGAGCATCGTGGCCCTGCGAAGCCTCGGCTATGCCGACGACAGCCCCGAGGCCCGCTATTGCCACCGGCAACTGGACGACCTGGTCCTCCAGGACGAGCAGACTGGGGCGGCTCGCCTGCAACCCTGCAAGTCGCCGGTCTGGGACACGGCGATCGCCTTGCGGGCCTTGGCCTCCGGCGGCATCCGCTCGGACAGTCCGGCGATCCGCCGCGCCGTGGACTGGCTCCTGCGAAAGCAGATCCTGCGGCCGGGCGATTGGTGCGAGACGGTCAAGGTGGCGCCGGGCGGCTGGTGCTTTGAGCACAACAACGATTTCTATCCCGACTGCGACGACACGGCCATGGTCCTGATGGCGCTGCGCGAGCAATTCGATCCTGCGGCAGAGACTTCCGAAGTCTCCAAGACTTCGGAAGTCTTCATCCGTCCGCCGCCCGACTTGCGCTTGCTGCTGCACGCCACGGATCAGTCCCGCCAGAGCGCCGCCGAGCAGATTGGCCTGACCGACCGGTCCGCGGTGGCGATCCAGCGGGGACTGAAGTGGCTCCTGGCCATGCAAAACGACGACGGCGGCTGGGCGGCCTTCGACCGCAACAACAACCGCCGGTTCCTCTGCTACGTTCCCTTCGCCGACCACAACGCCATGATCGACCCCAGCACGCCGGACCTGACCGGCCGGGTGTTGGAGGCCCTGGGCAAGTTCGGGTTCCGCGCCGGCCACCCCGTAGTCGATCGTGCGGTCGCCTATCTGCGCAAGACTCAAGAGGCCGACGGGAGCTGGCTGGGGCGGTGGGGCGTCAATCAGATCTACGGAACGTGGCAGGCGCTGGTCGGCCTGTCGGCCGTGGGCATTGCCAAGGACGATCCGGCGATGATCGCCGGGGCCAACTGGCTGGCGGCGTGCCAGCAGCCGTGCGGCGGCTGGGGCGAGACGCCGGAGAGCTATGCCGATCCGGGCCTCCGCGGCCATGGCCCGCCCACCGCGTCGCAGACGGCCTGGGCGGTGATGGGCCTGTTGGCCGCCGGGCTGGAGAACCACCCGGCCGTAGTCCGCGGCATCCAGTTCCTCGTAGACCGCCAGCACTCCGACGGCACCTGGGACGAACCGGAATTCACCGGGACCGGCTTCCCGCGGGTCTTTTATCTCCGCTATCATTACTATCCGATCTACTTTCCGCTCCTGGCCCTGTCGCGTTGGGCGGCCACGGCCGCGGTCTCGCTGGTCGAAACGGCGATGCCGCAGTTGCGCGTCGTGTCGGTGGACGAGGAAGAGGCCGTCCGCCGCGACGCCGCCAGCGGCTAGAGGAGAGGGATTGGGGGCTGGGGACTAAGGGCTGGGGAGTCGTGCCTCACTCGGTGGAACTCACACAACATAATCGCATCTTTCGGGACCGCGATGCCGAAGTACGACGCCGGAGTGAGAAGTGAACAGTGAAAAGTGCAAAGTGCAAATTGGCGAGCCGGGCCTTCCGTCTTCGCTCTTCACTTCTCATCTTGCACTTCTCATTTTTCACTTCTCACTGCCCCGCTTTCTCGTCCGTTCGCCGCGCAACATCGACCCCCAATCCCCAATCCCCAACCCCTGATCCCTAGCCCCCAGCCCCTCTCCCGTGCGGTTTCCCCTTTCCCTCACCCGCTCGATGACCGCCTACCTGCTCAAGCAGCGCTGCGCCGGACGAAAGCGGTTCCCGCTGGTCCTGATGCTCGAGCCGCTCCACGCCTGCAACTTGCACTGCGCCGGGTGCGGCCGCGTGCGAGAGTATTCCGACACGATCGCCCAGAGGATGTCGATCCAGGAGTGCCTGGCGGCCGTCGAGGAGTGCGGGGCGCCCGTGGTGAGCGTCTGCGGCGGCGAGCCGCTTATCTATCAGGGCATCGAGGAGCTGGTCGAGAAGCTCGTCGACCGGCGCAAGCACGTGTACCTTTGCACCAACGGCTTGCTCCTGGAGGAGAAGCTCCGCGGCTTCCGCCCCTCCAGCCGGATGATGATCAACGTCCACCTGGACGGCATGGAATCGACCCACGATCGGGCTGCCTGCCGCGAAGGGGTTTTCCAGCGGGCCGTCGCGGGGATTGTGGCCGCCAAGCGGGCCGGCTTTCTGGTCTTCACCAACACGACCGTCTACCGACAGACCGACATGGCCGAGATCGCCGTGCTCTTGGAGTATCTCACGCAGCTTCAAGTGGACGGCTTCATGGTCTCGCCGGCCTACGGCTACGACGCGGTCGAGCAAAGCGATCCCCACCGCGGCCAAGAGCTTTTCATGACCCGCGAAGAGGTCCACGCCAAGTTCCGCCAGGCCAAGCCGCTCCTGGCGCGGTTCAGGCTGGTCGCCTCGCCGATCTACGTGCAGTTTCTTTGCGGCCGGCGGCGCCTGCCCTGCGCGGCCTGGGCCAACCCCACGCGAAACGTCCGCGGCTGGAAGGGCCCCTGCTACCTGATCACCGACGCCCACTACGCCAGCTACCGGGAACTGGTAGAATCAACGGATTGGGGGCGTCTGGGCCCGGAGGCCGACCCCCGCTGCGAGCACTGTCTGGTCCACTGCGGGTTTGAGCCGGCCGCGGTCTTTGCGGCCAACCGCCGGCTGCGGGACGTGCTGGCGATGGCCGTTTGGCAGTTGACGTGAAAGAAGAATGATGAACGATGAATGCTGAACGGAAGAGACGATGGCGGGTGTTTTTCCCGTTCATCATTCATCATTCATCATTCATCATTCATCGTTCATCATTCCCCCCCCCGGTTTCTCATGGGCCTCGGCTGGTTTCTCCAACACTGGCTCCGCGGCATGACCGGTCAGGCGATTCGGGACACGGTCACCGCCGCTGCGCATCAGCAGATCGCCGGGGCACGCCAGTCCGCCGAGGAGGCCGCCCAGTGCCCCCGGGCCTGCGACGTGGGGATCGTCTTCGCTTTGGCCAACGAGTCCGGCGGTCTGGAGGACTTGCTGGAAGGCCTGATCACGACGCGGGGCGACGGGTTCGCGATTCGGCAGGGCCAGTGGCGCGGGCGGCGGGTCGCGCTGGCCATCTCGGGGGCGGGACGCCAAGCCGCTTCCCGGGCCGCCGACGCCTTGATCCTGGGCCACCACCCGGCGCACGTGATTTCGGCCGGCTTTTGCGGCGGCTTGAGCCCCGAGGTGGGCCGCCACGAGATCGTCGTCGCCGACAGTCTGACCGACGCGGCAGGCAGCCTCCTGGAACTCGATCCCAGCCGGGTCGATCCGGCGCTACTGGTCGGGCCGCCCAAGGTCCACGTAGGCCGTCTGCTCACGGCAGACCAGATCGCGCGGGGCGCTGCGGAGAAGCGGGGACGAGGGGAAAAATACCGAGCATTGGCCGTGGATCTGGAGAGCTTCGCCGTCGCAGAAGTATGCCGCCGGGAGGGCCTGCCGCTGCTGGTGATTCGGGTCGTGACCGATGCCGTGGACGACGAGCTGCCCCGCGAGGTCGAGCGGCTGATCCAACAGAAGACCCGGGCGGCGCGATGGGGGGCGGCCTTCGCGGCCATCCTCGGCCGGCCGAGCGTGGTTAAGGACCTCTACCAGCTCAGGGAAAACGCGCTGGTCGCATCCGACCGTCTGGCGCGGTTCCTCACGCGGCTTATCGAGCGCCTTGCACCCGCGGGAAACTGGGTAAATTGCGCTTGACTGGGCTGGCCGGAACGTGATAGGTTCGGTTCTTTTCGCGGGGGCAGCAGAGACAGGAGGCCGCCGGCGCACCCGCCGGCATGAGGAACCTGCTGATGAATTATGCGTCCATTGGTCCGATCGCCATCTATTTGCCGGAGAAGGTCGAGGACAATGCACTGTTGAGCCGGGAGTTCCCTTCCTGGGACATGGACTTGATCTACACCAAGACGGGGGTCCGCGTCCGGCACATCGCGGCCCCTGAGGAGTGCGTTTCGGACTTGGGCGTGGCCGCGGCGGAAAACCTCTTTCGCGAGCACCAGATCGACCGCCGCTCCATCGATTTTCTCCTGTTTTGCACCCAGACCCCGGACTATCCCCTGCCCACCACCGCCTGCCTGGTACAGGACCGGCTCGGGCTGCCTACCTCAATCGGAGCCTTGGACTTCAACTTGGGCTGCTCGGGATTCGTCTATGGCCTTTCCTTGGCCGACGGATTGATTCGCAGCGGGGCCGCAAAGCGGGTTCTGCTCATCACCTCGGAGACGTACACAAAATACATCCATCCGACGGATCGTTCCCTCCGCACCATCTTCGGCGACGGGGCCGCCGCGATCCTCGTCGACGCCGCCGACCAGCCGAGCCTGGTGGGCTTCGTCTTCGGCACCGACGGCCGCGGGGCCGACACCTTGATCGTCAACCAAGGCGGGGCCCGGCCCAAGCAACTCGCCATCAAGCCCCGCAAACGCAAACGCTGGCCCAGCAGCCTCTACATGGACGGCCCGGAACTCGTCAAGTTCTCCCTGGACGTGGTGCCCCCCATGGTGGAACGCGTGCTGGCCAAGGCCGGCTGGACCCGCAAGGACGCGGACTTCTACCTCATGCACCAGGCCACCGCCTTTCTGCTCCAGCACCTGCGGACCAAGATGGAGCTCAACGGCCAGAACATGCCGGTCGATCTGGAGGAAGTGGGCAACACCGTCTCTTCCACGCTCCCCATCCTCATCAACGATCTGCGGGCCGCCGGGGACCTCACGCCCGGCAAGCGCTCCCTGCTGATCGGCTTCGGGGTTGGACTCTCCTGGGCGGGCTGTGCCTGGACGGAAACCTGGCAAGGAGCCAAGGCCCGTGTCTGAGAGGCCATGGCGGGACGACGTGGGCAGGCAGGTGCGGGCGCTCCGCATGCTCGTGGCGGCCTTGGTCGGCGGCGTGCTTTTCTTCCTCCTTGTCGTCCTGGTGAGTTCATCTTTCGCCGCAGGCAAGGCGGAGGCGCAGCGGCCGGTGATCACCTGGATCGCCCTGGCGTTTGCGGGCCTCTCGGTGGTGTTGCGGCTGGTCGTTCCAGGAGCGGTCGTTTCCTCGGCCCGGCGCAAGATCCTCCGCGGGGAGTACGACCCGGCACGAAGGGCTACCGGCGATCGACGCCAGCAATTGGATGCCTTCTTCCGGCGGACCGGGGATGCCGGCCGCCTGATGATCGTCTATATGACCACCACCATCCTCGCCGGGGCCATTCTCGAATGGGCGGCTTTCTTCCTGCTCGTAGCCTACATGATCGAGCGCCACATTCAGGGCCTGGTGGTTGCCGTGGCGCTTGCTCTGGCGATTGCCGCCCACATGCCCTCGTGGGCCCGGGTGTTCGCCTGGATCGAGGGCCAACTGCGCCGTTTGGACGAGGAGCGGCAGTTCCATCCGCCCCGCGGCTGATTCGGGCTGATCGGCGGCGGTAACCCCTTCTGACAACACCACTTCCGTCCTCACGCCTGAAGCCGGCGCCCAGAAACTGGCATTGACGCCCGGGGCGGTTTTTTCTACCGTATCACCCCCAATTCTGGGCCCATACTGCCTCGATTTCTTGCCCCAGAGTCTCCGGCGGACGCGGATCAGGGTGACTTGGTGGCGGGCGACGGGTGGCGGGCGACGGGATGAGGCGGTGACGAGGTGACCAGATAGGGAAGTGACGAGGGGGACGTCGGCCAACAATGAGCAGTGAAAAGTGAAAAGTGCAAAGTGCAAAGTGAAAAGTGAAAAGTGCAAAGTGCCAAGTGACAGCCCGCACTTGGCATTTTGCACTTTGCACTGTTCACTTCCCACTGTCTGCGGCGTCACCATCTCACCCCGTCACCCTCTCACCCCCTCACCCCCTCACCCTCGCACCCCGTCACCCCCTCACCCCCTCACGCCCTCATCCCTCACTCCTCATCCCTCATCCTTTTCCTCCCACCCCGCGTTCTCCGCATCGCCGCCAGTCTTGCGATCGTGCTGGCGGCCTATTCGGCGTACCGGTTGCTGGCGGTTCCGGCGATTGAGCCGGCAGCGGGCCGCTTGCAGAGCGAGACGCCCGTCGAGTTCACGCAGGCCCCTAGTCGGTTGGCAGGATTCGAGGAGATCTTTCCCGCCGGCGCCTGGGAGTTGGACGAGCGGACCAAGATCCTGGAAAGCGACCGGGTGAAGCTCCTCTGGAAAGACCTGTCCGACCTGGGCGAGGGAAAGGTCGAGCTGGTCCCGTACACGATGATCTTTCTTGGCGGCGGATCGTCGGCGAGCGAGGCCGAGCGGGCGCGGCAGGCATACATCCTTCAAGCGCCTGAGGGGGCCCTGTTGACCTTCGATCGGCCCTTGGACCTCCGCAAAGGAGACGTCGGCCGGCTCTTGGCGGGTCAACTCCGCGGTCGCATTACCGTCCGCAGCCGTGGCAAGCTCCCCGGCCCGGAGGACGATCTCCTCGCGGTGACCCGCGACGTGGAACTCACCGAACAGCGGCTCTGGACGCCTCATCCGGTGGAATTCACCTGGGGCCGCAGCAGCGGACGCGGGGCGGAATTGGAGGTCAAGTTCCTCCCCGGCGAGCGGGGCGATGGGGGCAGGCGACACGGCATGAACATCGGCGGCGTGGAGGTCGCAAAGCTCTCCCGGTTGGAGCATCTGCTTTTGGACCTGCGGAGCACGGCGTCGCTGTTCGGCAAGCCGAAACCAGCCGCCGGCCGCGCAGCCAAGGAGCCGGAGCAGGCCCAGGTGGAGGTCACGTGCCGGGGGCCGGTGGCGTTCGGCCCCGGGGAGCAAGCGCTCGTGCTGCGGGACCAGGTGGACGTGCTGCAGGTCCACCCGAACGGCCCGAGCGACCAGGTGAGCTGCGAGGTCCTGGCGATCTACTTTGCCCGGCGGCGCAGTCCGCCCCCCGGCAACGGAGAGCCTGCGCCCAAGGCCGCGTCCGCGAAGGTCAGCCCGTTGGCCGATTTACAGCCCCAGCGGATCGAGGCCCAAGGCAACCCGGTGGTCGTGCGGGCCCCGAGCCAGCAGATGGAGGCCCGCGGCGAGCGGCTGGAGTATGATCTTGGGGCCGACAAAGTGGTGCTGGACGCCTCGCGGGAGGCGTTCCTCCGTCGCGGCTGGGATGAGATCCACGGCCCGCATCTGGAGTATCAAATGGGCCAGACGGGCCGATTGGGGGAGGCCCTGGTGGAAGGACCGGGGTGCCTCCGCATGGCGATGCAGGGCCGCGCCGCGGAGCCGTTCAACGCCCGCTGGACTCGGCGGCTTCGAATGCAGCCTCAGGGTGGTCAGCACGTGATCTCGCTTCTCGGAGGAAGCGAGGTGAGTTTCGGCGCATTGGGCACACTCGGCGCCGGCGAGATCCACTTCTGGCTTCAGGAAGTCCCGGCCAAGGGTGATCCTCCCAAGGAAATCCGGCCCTCCGATCTGGGCCTGCCGGAGGCCGCCGCCAAAGCCAACGCACTCCAGCAGGGCCCGCCGCCGGGCAATGCCGTTCAGGAGGCGCCGCCCCTGGACGCCCCGCAGCGCATGGAGATCATCCCCGACCGAATGCGCGCCCGCGAAAACGTCCAACTCAGCTCCGCGAAAGTCTCCGCGGCGGTCGGGGAGTTGTCGGTCTGGTTCAAGCAAGCCGCAGCCGGGTGGGAGCCGGTTCCCGGGGGAGACTTCCCTACAACCTCACGGCCCCAGAAACCCAGCGTTCCAGCGGTCTCACCGCCCGGTCAGCCCGGCCAGGTCCTTCCGGCACAGCATTTCCACGTCGAAGGAGGATCGTTGCAGGCGACACTCCTGCGCTCAGCAGCCGGCAGCGAGTTGGCCATGCTGACGGTCGAAGACAACGTCCGCATCCGCGAGACGCAAACCGTCGAGCCCGGGGCCAAACCCGTGATCATCACCGGAGACCAGGTCTGCGTGTTCGATGCGTCCAAGCCCACCATGTCGGCCACTGTGAAAGGGAACCTGGCCCACGTGGAGGGCCGCGGGATGTCGCTGAGCGGCCCGAACATCCACATCAACTGCGGCACCAACAAGCTCGAGGTCCAAGGCCCCGGGGGCATGGAGTTGCCGCTGGACCGCGATTTCCAGGGCCGCCCGCTCAGTAGGGCAGGCATCTTGCCTGCCGACACTAGGGGAGGCGTCTCGGCTGGCCAGGGTAGGGCAGGCGTCTCGCCTGCCGACAGTAGGACGGGCGTCTCGCCTGCCGATCCCGTGCCACTGGTGATCCTGTGGCAAGCCGGCATGGTGCTGGACGGGGCGACGGCGCGGTTCCAGGAATCGGTCACGGCCTCGGCCCAAGGCCAGCAGCTCGAAACCGAGATTGTGGAGGTGATCTTCACCCGGCCGTTCCGGCTGGGCGACGCGAAGGGCATTTCGCAAGGGGGCAGTCCCATTTTCGGTGTGGGAAAATCGGGCCTTCCGGAAGGGGACAGTCCCGTTTCGGGCACCATGCGAAGCATGGTCGCGCGAAAATCGGGACAGTCCCCGGAGGGGCGGCCCGAGGTCAAGCGGATTGTCTGCCCAGGGGAAGTCTTGATGACCGGCAGAGAGGTTGACGGCGGCCAACAGGTTTCCTTCCAGCGGGTGCGGGCCGCGGACCTGGACATGGACGTGCTCACCGGGGCCGTGCGTGCCGCCGGACCAGGCCATGCGACCACGGTGCGGCGACGGACGCCGGGCCTTGCCGCAGCCGGACTGCCCGGCGGAGCGACACCGGGGCAGACCGCCGATCCCACGAAGCCCCTCACCTGCCTCGACGTTCGCTGCCAAGGCCCGATCACCGGCAACCTGCACCACCGGGAACTGGTCTTCAATGACCAGGTGCGGGCGATCTATGTCCCGACCGCCTCTTGGGAGACCGTTCCGCAGAGCGACGATCCCGCGGAACTCGGGCCGGAGGCCATCGTCCTGCACTGCGACCGACTGGCGGCCGTGCAGATGCTCGTCGCCATCGGGGGCCAGCGGAACTGGGACGTGCAGGCGACGGGCAATGCGACGGTCGAGGGGGAGGGGTACTTTGCCCGGGCCACGCGGATGAGCTACGACGAGGCCAAGGGGCTGTTGGTCCTCGCCGGCGAGCCCCGGGCCGACGCGGTCTTGTCCATGCAGAAGCATCCCGGCGAGCGTCCCACGGAGTATCGCGGGCAGCAGGTGCTCTACTGGCCGAAGACGCGGCAACTAGACTCTTCGATCCGCTCGCTGGAGATCAACAGCCTCCGGTCGCTCAATCCCGGCAAGCTCTTCGGCGGCAGCGGCGGGAAGCAGTGAAAGGCCGGGGGAGGGCAGACATTCCTGTCTGCCTGCCAGTCAGGAGGGCAGACATTCCTGTCTGCCATAGGCAGGCACGGCTGCCAGCCCTCCCCGGATACTGGTTTCCAAGGTCCCGCTTGGGAACCCCCGTCCGCCCGCCTCCGCTCCACGTGTCTCTCGCCATCGAAGCGGAGCTTCGGGGACGTGCGCGCCTAAGCAGAGCTTGGGCACGAGGCAGAAGCATGTTCAAGGGTTGCGATGGTTCTTCCCCTCCCGGATTCTCTTGAGGGCTTGCGCGGCAGTACTACGAACCCAGGGTACGTCATCGTGGAGTGCATTTTTGAGGGCCGGAATGGCTGCCTTTGCCTCCGCGCCCATCTTCCCCAGGGCTTCAGCGGCCGTCATCCGAAGGTTCGAGTCGTTCTCGCGCAGCAGTTCCGCAAGGGCCGGGATGGCTGCCTTGGCCTCCGGGCCGATCTCGCCCAGGGTTCCGGCGGCAGCGTCACGGACCCAGGGTACGGTGTCGTGCAGTGCGTTGGTGAGGGCCGGGACGGCTGCCCTGGCCTCCGACCCCATCTTCTCCAGAGCTTTGGCGGCCGTCAGCCGAAACGATGACCGCTCGTCACGGAGCGATTCGATGAGGGCTGAAATAGCGGTCTTTTTTGATTCGGGGCTTATACTGGCCAACGCTTCGGCGGCGGCGACGCGAACGTGAAAACTCTCGTCCCGGAGCAGTCCAGTGACGGCCGGGAGGGCTGCCTTGGCGTCCGGCCCGATATTGCCCAGCTCTTCGGCGGCCGTCTGCCGCAGATCCGAGTTCCTCTCGCGAAGCAGTTCTGTGAGGGCCGGGACGGCGGCCTTGGCGTCCGGCCCGATTTGCCCGAGGGCTATGGCGGCGCCGACGCGAACGTCCAACGGGTTGTACGCGAGCAGTCTGACGACGGTTGAGAAAGCTACGCGGCGTGCTTTGGGCGCCATCCCCTCCAAGTAATCGGGCACGGCGAGCGAAACGCCCGATTCCTTGGACCGGAGCAGTTCCGTGAGGGGAGCGATCGCTAGCCCTCTGGCCTCGGGCCCCATCTCGGCCAGCGCTGCCGCGGCAGCGAGCCGAACGCCCGCCTCCTTGTTCTGGAGCAGTTCGGTCAGGGCCGGGTTGGCTGCCTTGGCCTCCGGCCCCATGCGTCCCAGCGCTACGGCGGCGGTGGCCCGAACAAGCCACTCCTTGTCCCGGAGCAATTCGGCCAGCGCCGGAACGGCTGCCGGACCCATCCCTCCCAAAGCATCGGCAGCCTCGAGTCGCCACGCTGGGTCCTCATCCTTTGCCAGCGATGTCCATTCAGTCAGAGTCCTCCCGTCAACGGTTGGCTCTGGTTCCCGGGGTGCCCGCTTGCATCCGAGACAAAGGACAACCAGAGTGACTGTCAGTAGCAGACTGCACCGCTTCATGGCTGTTCCGTCCTGCCGCAACAAGAGCTGCGCCGCTATCGGCAGTGGCGTAGGTTGTGCTTCCGCATAACGATCGGAAGCCACAAGAACCCCAGCGTCCGAGGAATGTTGTGCTGAAGCATAACCTATCGAACTTCAGTGTACTGCGATTCCCTCACCCCAGCAGCCGGCGGTAGAGATCCGCGTAGTGGTCGACCATCCGCTCGACGCTAAACTCCTCGAGCATCCGCTGGCGCGCGGCCTGACCGAGGCGCTGGGCCAGCGCCGGGGAGTCCAGCAGGATGTTCGTGTACTTGGCCAGGCCCTTGGCGACGGAAGTGTTGATCGCGGCCGCAGTGGCCGGCCGGCCTTCGGTCGGGACCAGATAGCCGGTCGTGCCGTGAACCACGAGGTCGTGCGTGCCGGGGATGTCGGTGGCGACGACCGGAACGCCTGCTGCCATCGCCTCCATGATCGTGTTCGACTGCCCTTCGAACGCGCTGGCCGACCAGAGCACGTCGAAGTGCGGCAGCAAGCGCGGCACGTCCTCGCGGTGGCCGAGGAAAAGGACCTTGTCGGAGATTTCCACCTGGTCGCGGAACTTTTCCAGCCGGGCCCGATGAGGGCCGTCGCCGATCACCACGAGGTACACGTCGTTGCGGATCACCTTCAGGAGGTCGGCGGCCCAGATGGCGTCTTTGACCCGCTTCTGCGGCCACAGCCGGCCGATGAGGCCCACCAGCCGCGCTTCGGCCGACAGGCCAAACTCGGCGAGGATCTCCTCCCGCGAAGTCACGGTCGGCGGAGCGAGCGGGACGCCGTTGGGAATCACCTCGAACTTCTCCAGCGGAAGCCCTTGGGCAACGTAGAATTCCGCTACGCCGGGACTGTTGGCCACGATCCGCGCGGTGTGGCGGGCCAGCCGGCGGTCGATCGCCAGCTCGAGCCAGCCCTTCCACGAATCGACGCACCGCTCGCCGGCCACCAGACACTTCACGCCGCAGGCCGCGGCCGCCCAACGACCGTACGCGTTGGCCGCAAAGAGCCAGGTATGGACCAGGTCGGGCCGCACGGCCCTCACCAGGCGCTTCAGACGGACGTACGCCCGAAGGTCGATCTTCCAGCGTTTGCCGATCACGGTGACGGGGATTCCGGCCGATTGGAGCTCCTGCGCGAGCGGCCCGCCGCGGGTCAGGGCGCAGACGTGGACGTCGAACTCGCCGCGCGGCAGTCCGAGGGCCAGGAGAGTCAGTTGCTTCTCGGCCCCCGACCGGTCCAGGGTGGGGATGATCTGGAGGATGCGACGTGGAGAATGATGAATGATGAATGATGAATGATGAATGGGGAAAAGAGTATGGCGACCTGAGTCCGAGACCATGATTTTCACGTGCTTGTCGGATTCGGGTTTCAGTGGCTCGCCCGGCACCGGCGGTTCATCACTCATCATTCATCATTCATCATTCATCATTCGTCCTTCCTCCCAACCCTATCCCCCCGTCTCCTGTGGTTCCAACTCGGCGATGTACGGAAGGTTGCGGTAACGGTCGTTGTAGTCCAGGCCGTAGCCGACCACGAACACGTCGGAGATGTCGAAGGCCACGAAGTCGGGCTGGAGGGAAACCTGCTGGCGGCCCTGTTTCCGCAGGAGCACGGCGGTCCGCACGCTGGCCGGCCCCAACTCGTCCAACTGCGGGACCAGTTCCCAGAGCGTCTGACCGGTGGCGAACAGGTCGTCCACCAGGAGCACGCTGCGCCCCCGGATGTCGCTCATGAGCAGCTCCAGGTCGATCACCAGCGGCCCGGGACGCTTCGTGCCCTTGTTGGCGCCTCGCGACTGGATCAGCTCGACCCGCAGGGGCATGTCCAGCAGGCGCACCAGATCGGCCAGGAGCATGATGCTGCCGACCATCACGCCCACCAGCGTGAGCGGCCGCCCGGCGTAGTGCTGGCGGACCTGCTCCGCCAGCCGGGCGATTCCCGCGCGAAGCTGTTCTTCGTTCAGCAGGACCTTCATGGCGACACCTTCCTTACCTAGTGCAAAGTAAGAAGTGCCCGCTATTCTAAGCCTGCCCCAGTGACGATGGAAGGGGGAAAGCGGGCGGGCGACGGCTTGGCAGCCGAATAGCGAGGTGCTATCTTCCCAAAGGCGCAGATTCCCGACAAAGCCCACGGGTTGCAGCCCGTGGGCTTTGGGGAGTGTGAATTGACCTCGCTGCGGAGTTCCTGCCATGATTTCCCGTCGGAGCGTTTTGAAGCACGCGTTTGCCGCCTCAACGTTGGCCTTGCCCGCCCTCTCGGGCAGCCCGAGCCGCCGCACGGCCGCCGCAGAGCCGGCCGGGAAGGAGCCGCGGTTTCTTACCCGCGGGGTCGTGTTGGTGGTGAAGGACCTCCGCACGCTCGACTGGCCGGAGAGGGCCAAGGGGGTGGGGCTGACGACCATCGCCAGCCACATCTTCCCGCATGAAGTGGCAGAGTACATCCGGTCGCCGCAGGGGCAGGCATTTCTCGAATCCTGCCGCAAGCTGGGCCTGCAGGTGGAGCACGAATTGCACGCGATGAGCGATCTCTTGCCGAGAGCCCTCTTCGAGAAAGACCCGAGCATGTTCCCCATGAACGAGAAGCATGATCGGGTGCGGGACTATAACCTCTGCGTCCACTCGGGGCGGGCGGTCGAGAT
>Ga0315280_10002085_pt1 | contig 32884 bp, 30 predicted proteins | sample YL17G06_40_MG_FD_203697 | JGI IMG/M metagenome (GOLD analysis project Ga0315280, IMG submission 203697) | Sediment microbial communities from Yellowstone Lake, YNP, Wyoming, USA - YL17G06_40 | ecosystem: Environmental > Aquatic > Freshwater > Lake > Sediment | place: USA: Wyoming | collected...
GATGATGCCGAAATAGTTAATGTATGGAAAAACGCCTATGAACATCAGTAATGCGCCTACGCCGCCTAAGGTTTTGCTTGATTCAAGAGTCATTTTCTTTTTCCTCTGTTTTTATGTCGTCCTATTAATAATAAAAGCTTTTTCGTGCCTTCAATTGTCTATTAAGGTCAGTCAAAGAGAGAGCGCGCAAACCAAGAAAAGGTTCAGACTGTGTCTTCCTTCAATTTAATGGCGAGTTCCCTTGCAAAATCTTTTGTCCGCTCGATTTCGCCTTCTTTAAGCGGTCCCTTTTGCCCCAACACAACGGCTTTCAGAGCTGGCAACAGTTGGTTCATCTTCTTGTCTCTAAGCTTTTCTGAAATCTTTTCGGCCGCGCTCCATTCTTTATTCTCAATGCGCGCGCGCTCAATGTTCTCAGGATTTTCAGTGTCGAAGGCTGTGAAAGGCTTGCTCATCCATTCCTCGGTCTTCACCTTGCCTAAGAAACCTCTGATTGCAAAGCTCATTGTGCCGAATCGGGTTGGAGAACCGAGAACCAGAAAATCGTAGTCCTTTGCGCTCAACTTCTTTACGTCTTTCACGTCGAAGAGGTCAACTTCTTTTCCAGACTCTCTCAGTGTCTCTGCAATCGTTTCTGCGATTGTCTTGGTGTTTCCGTAGGAGGTGTCATAAACAACTATGCCCTTCATTCTCAAATCCTCCGCTTGAAGAATTAGTGTTTTCTTCCATTTATCCCTTTTTTCTAGATTCACCGAAAACTAACACCTAAACTATAATTGTGCGCGCGCGAGTAAGCGGTTGAGCTAGAGAGTAAACGTAGTTGGGTTTTGGGTTTGGGGTAAAGTTTTATCCGACTCTCAGTAGTGACTAGGCTCGCCAGACCAACCACAAACTCTCCACAGGTCTCATCTGTTTGTGCCGACAGCAATTAAATAGAGACTAAGGCATACACACTATTTTCAGGTGCAAGCATGCCTTTCTTCGGGTTGAAACTTTCTGAGGTAGAACGTCACCTCTTTTGAAATGTTAAGAAAACAAAATCGGTCTTTCCCGAAGTGACTTTGACGATGGAATATGGTCTTGGTTTGATGTTTGACCTTAGCGAAGATGTGAACGAAGCGGTAAGCAAAAGCGTAGAACCAAATCTTTTTGCAAACAGGAGCTTATTCGCAAGAAATAGACAACTATTGTTAAATGCCTACTTTTGCTTCCTGTGTTCCAACTATGGAACGCAATTCGTTATTCTTAGAACCGTCTTGGAAAACAATAATCTGATGCGCCTGTTCAACCTTCATCCTCAGTATGCTTATGAGTGGCTGTCATCGGAGAAGCGCGCGCGCTATCTGTCATTCATGTTTTCCTGAAGAATAAGGTCTATGAAGGCAGAATCAAGAGCGGAAATCAGTCATCACATGACCGACTTCTCCCGCATCCCCTTCCTATTGCCAACTTTATATTCAGCTAAAGCAGAAACTTGCTCAGTAGCAATATGACGGAGATTATGCTGTAGGTTTGCGTGATTATCATTATCCATTGGGGGTTGTGTGCTGATAACTGTACTATCTTTTCCTCGACTATTTGGCTTTTTGATGTCATGTATTCTTTGGAAAGAGAATAGAGCTTTCTGAATCCCTTCAACACTACAGATACGGCAATCGGTATAGCGATTAGAAGTACAGCTAGAAACAGGTGATTGGTGTAAGTGAACTGGAGGAGAAATGCTAAGCTGATGAGCGTTGCTCCCATAGTCAGAAGTGCCATTGCCATCACGGAAGCCTTGACAAGACCCACATGCACTGTCAATGTTTCGATGCCCATTCCTTTGTCTCCGAAGTAGTCTCTTATTTCAGTCGGTATTATCACGCCGTACACCGTGAGAGCAAGCCCTGTTAGAGACATGAGGAAGAAGAGGTTGAATTCAGTTGTAAAAGTGTAGTAGGCGAATAGCACTGGGAAAAAGGCGAGCACGAGGATTAATGAGATGGGAGCGAGCCAATTTCTGGACTTCAGTCTTGTCGGTAGAAGAGAATAGGCACAGCCGAGAGAGATTCCGACTATCCACAGAACTAGCAGAATGGGCTTCTGCTGAACTAACATGAAAAGAAGGACCAGAGTCAACGTAAGAGCAAACTCGATTGCGAGCACTTTTTTCAGTCGGTTTGCCTCGAAGGAATTCATTGCTTCTACCAGTCTTTTCTTGCGCTCGTCCTTTGAATCTAGCTCACGGTCCGAGAGTGTGTTGGCTTGGGCGCCGATCGCAGAGCTTAGATTGATTATGGCGAAGGACAACACTATCAGAAGCGCCAATTCACCAATACCAGTTGACGATGTTGCTCCCCAGGCAAGGCCCATTATGAGCGATCCCAGATTCGGCAGTATGAACTCCGCTCTGGAAACAGCACCAAGCGATCTTACTGTTTCAAACATCGCATTATCGGAAAGAGGTATAGCGTCGGCGAGAATAAAAAGTGCGCGCCAAGTAAGTTTTGCCACAACGTCTTTTATTTTCGGTGTTGACCAGTATTATCTGGCATCCTTGGGTTGGAATGGAAGTTGGATAAGATAGGAACATTTCGGGAGGTAACGAAAAATCGCGGGTGGAGTGCTGAAATGCTTGACAACGTCGCGGTGAGGAATCGAGTTTATGGGTTGATTGAACTAGACGTGACTAAGGATCGCGAGTATATGCGCAGTTACAAGGAGAAGACAGGTGAGACACTGTCTTTCACAGGTTGGATAGTGAAGTGCAAAGGACAGGCTGTGAGTAAGGACAAACAAGTGCAAGCTTATAGAAGGGGGAAAAATAGCGCGCGCGCTGAACCTCTGCTACTTCTTCTTCCATTGTTTTCGCTGAATGTAACTTATCGCTTTATCGTATTCTCGCAAGCGCGCGCCGCGAGTTGCGAATGTTACCGTTTGGCTGGTGGTTGAACGATATTCTCCTGCGAAAAACAGCTACAAATGATCGCGGCAAGAATTAAATACCGAGCTGAGTATTGCTGCCAAAAGGAAGACTGAAATCTTGGATGAAGAAGGGTTCAAGAACTACTGTCTTGAAAGAAAGCTGAGTGAAAAAACGATACAGGCGCACGTCAAGATTGTTGAAGAGTTCGAAACTTTTTTGAGAACAAAGCGCCAAAACAGGGGTATAAACAACGCAACTTCCGCCAATCTGCACATGTTCGTCAAACACTTGATGGAGGAGAATAGGAACACGTGGGATAAGCTGCTCTCCCTCGTCAGATACGCCCGTTTCATAAATAATAAGGAAATAATTGTTCCTCTGCTGGAGCTTCTTGACGGTAGTGACGTCTTGGAGAACCTCTCAAACACAATCAAACAGAAAGTGGGCAAAACCACGCACAAAGCGATTTTTGAGGGAATCAAACTGCCCCCACTGGGCACACTTCCAAAGTATAGACCAAAAATCACCAAGAAGTTCATGGATAATCTCGAAGCAGAATTGGGTGTAGGTAAGTGCAGAGAAATCCTTTCAAGCGGGCCTCATGCCGGTCCTAAGGAGCAGTATTTGCCTGAGCAGAAGAAGTTTTTGGAATCTAAGGGCATAGACGACTTCCTCAGAAAGAAGCACGAGGAATACGTTGAAGAACTCGAGAGACACATGAAAGAAAGAACACTGTACTTCACTCAGGAAATCACCAAAGAGGTTCTTGACTATGTCAGAAAAACTCCCACCTGTCAAGTAGGCGTGAGAAAAGGAGACATAATCTACGTCACAAAGATTCCCTACATGGCCAAGGAGTATTTGCGCGAGAAAGACCCCAAGAAGAAACGATATTATGCCTGCCACTGTGCGTGGGTGCGCGAAGCCATAAAGTCAGACCTGAAGATTTCGCCCAATTTCTGCTATTGTAGCGCAGGATTCGAGAAACGTTTATGGGATGTTATCTTTGGCCAAGACGTCAAAGCAGATGTCTTATTGACTGTACTAAAAGGCGATCTAATCTGCAAATTCGCCATTCATGTTCCCAAAGAATACATTGGTCAGGAAGCTTATTCAAAGGAATCAAGTGCACGCGAATAAAGTAACGTCCCCCTTTCATGAGAAGCTCACTGGAGCAATTAAAAAAAGAGGGCTGCCTTGGAATGTATTCACATGCACGTGCAGATAGGATTCAAAGTTTCCGATGCCGATGGAGGACGACCAAAAAATAAGGAATTTGCGGGAGTCTGTGGAGACGTCGCTATCTGACCCTAGGTGCAAACGCCTTCCCCGCACGCGATGTTCAAGCAGAAGTGCAGGCTCACTAATGCGTCGTCGAGACCTCTGGTATTGCAGTGAGAAACCATTTGCTTGCCTCGCGATATTTCGATTGAAGTTCCTTCTTGTCTTTCACGAAATAGAGGTTCTGTAGTCTGATGACAATTTCTGCTGGAAGCTCGTAATGTATGTAGCGCATTTTGAAGTCGTAGTGAAACGAGTTGTATCTGGCTCGGAGAGCCTCCACCAAAGAGGCGAGTGTTACGTTGTAATACAGGTCTAACGCTTCCAGCCAGTTGCCCCTGTTAATCTCTTTCTGCACAAGAATGTTAAACATGTCGAAACGCGCGCTCAGTCTCTCCAGTCTTTTGTATATCCTGTCTTTGAATTTCTGTTTGTCAAGGGTAGGTGGCTTTATTCTGGATGATTTGTTGAAGTAGAACACGTTGTCTCCGTGAATATTGGGCTCCAGAAATTTCTCTCCACTTCTCTGGGTCAAGACGGCAAAATCAACGAGCAAATATCTGCTTGTATTTTTAAGTCTGTAGAAGGCTTGAGAGACTCCAGGCCAAGGTGGCTGGAGAACAGGATATTTCATGTCAATCTGATGAACCGAGTTTAATGCTTCCTCTACAACTCTGAATGTTTGTTCGACTTTGTCATCGCCCACGACTGCATAGAGGTCCAAGTCTGACCATTCGTCGATTCTTCCGAATGCTGCAGCTCCTCCCTCGTAGAAAGCGTGCACGTATTCAAGCGGCTTCAAGAAATTAATGAGAGCTGCTACTATCCTTCTACGGTCTGATTTTCCGTCAGCTTTCAACTGGAATCCCTTCACAGAACTGAGTGAAAAGCTCCTTCAATATACTTAACTTTTTGTTCGCATTCAGCTGTTTAGCGCGCGCTGACGTGCTGCTTTCTTGCCTGCTATGTAGAAAACTCGTTTTTCAAGTTGTTCCAACAGATATCAGCTTCAGACCGAGAGCGCGCGCTGTCAGAAGCGACCGGCGCGCCCCATTTGCGGCGACGAACGACGCATAGAACATAGGCTGCGCAGTTTTTGATTTTGCGGAAAAGTTATAGCTGAACCGAAATAGACAGTTAGATGGGCGTTCAGATTGCTTGAAGGTAAGAGCATACGTCTAAAACTCGGTGACAAGGAAGACTTGGACTTCTTCGTGGGCTTCTGGAACAATCTAGACTATTATGGCGATTACGAACCCATCATGGAGCAGATGACCAAGGCCGAAGCAGAAAAACGATTCGCAGATGCCTCAAAGAAAGCTACCTTCATAATCCAGAAGAAAGACGGAACAAACATCGGTCTAATCGTGTATTTTGGTCAATCATCTGGATCGATAACGATAGGCTATGCAATTGAACCAGCTGAGCAGGGTAAAAGCTACGGAACCGAAGCACTTCAGCTGATGGTAGACTATCTGTTCTTAGCCAAGGAGATTCATCGAGTTCAAGCGAACACCGACCCAGAAAACAAGGCAAGTCAGCACATACTCGAGAAAGTGGGTTTCAAGAAAGAAGGCGTATCTCGCAGAAGCAGCTTCGTAAGAGGTCAATGGCGGGACGAATGTCACTACAGCATTCTTAGAGAAGAGTGGAAAGAACCGAAGATACTGACAAAGACAACTTCGCGGCCGCCAGCGAGATCCAAGCTTTGAAGGAGATAATACGGCATGGGGACTCAACCCAGAGCAGCTTCCTGCAAGAGAAGCCTTCACGGAACCACACAGGACAGTGTTAGCTTTGAAGACAACCAACTTCAAGTGTTAACTGGAGCACTAAAAGACCTGATACACAAAGAAACAGCAGGACACATTCGCACTGTGGGTGGCGGGCCCGACGGGAATTGAACCCGCGACCTTCCCGAGACAACAGTCAAACTGTGTGTCTTTACGGATGTCTCTGTCTCTGTAGGCAGAGAGACGCTTAAGAGTCCGCCGCTCTAGCCTGACTGAGCCACGGGCCCACCATTTTCTCTCTGAAGAGAACGTGGATCAAAACATAAAGAGCTTTCGGAATCTTCTTGAGGTTCAACCAACAAGAGTCAACCAAAGAGATTTTTGCAGATGGTAAAGATGAGATTCTGAAGATGTTGAGGATGCAGTTTCTTGCTTCCACTGAGGCTTATGGCAAGATTGCCGCTCCGACCATTTTTTAGGTTCTTTTCTTGACGAGGTAACTGAAGCTGAAGTGAACGGCTTGGTGGGCGATTTTGTGTGAAGCTACGCTCATTCATTCCTTTCTTCTCTTGAGCTGTAAGAGGTGTTGAGCAAGGGTTGACAATGTAAAATATCGATAGTGGATTTTGTCATCTAGATCTATGATGAAATGGTGAAGTTCATACTTGCTCAAGGAGCCGAACTGCTTCAGCCAACGTTGGAACTCCATATAGTCAGAGTAGCTTTCATGAAGAGAAATCACGACTCCGTTAGCGTCTTCGCCGATGCCTCTTTCAATCAGGATAGCTTGAGGGATCTCCGATAATCTTTTTCCATATTCCTCGATGAGCTTCCTCATGGCCCGCAAATCCTGTGGTGTTGAAAAATTCGCGAAGGTTATGGCGCATATGTGATAGCCGAGTTTGTTAAAATCGGGTATCATCGCGTATTCTCTGATAATTCCTTCCTGCTCCAATCTCTTGATTATTCTGCTTACCGTGGGCTGTGAAACTCCTATCGCCTTGGCCAGTTCCCTGTCGCTTCTTCGACTGTCTTTCATGAGTTCAGAAATCAGCTTCAACTCAACATCCTTCATGAATACTGCTTCCTTCAAGTTTGCCCGTTCGTGAACTATCCCTTTCTTTACCACATTCCGATTTATATAATCGATTCTCTCGATTAGCCGTAGTGTATGTATTCCATTATTGTCTTTTCGATTCTCTCTGGGTTGCTGGACAACTCCTTCCACATGCTGTTGTCTTCGAAGGCCCTCAGTTTTCTCACAGTTTCGTCTATCAGTCTCTCTGGGAAAATTCCTTCTCCCTCATAGTTGTGTCTGTCCTTCACGAGATTTTCAGCGGCCTCACTGCATGAGTTGGGCAAGACCTTAAAATTCTTGTTTCCGTTTTCGCCAGCTCCAACGTGCAAGTCTTCGGCAAGTTTCAAGGATTCTTTCGAGTGTTTCAACCCATAATCCGCGGCTATAGTCAGTCCAGCGAAAAGCAGGTAAGCATTGGCAAAGGCGTCTGGGGCTCTGTATTCGAAGGTTTCTCTCGCGCTCTCTGCGTTCTTGCCTGTCTTCTTGAAGCTCCACCACAATGGTATGCGTATTAAGGCCAGACGGTCTCGGGCGCTCCAGCAGATGTGCATCGGTGATTCTTTGCGTGTGATGAACCGCAGGTATGATACCGGTGTGGGATTTCCAAAGGCTGCAAGACTCGGCGCGAATTTCAATATCCCTCCGATGATCTCCAATGCCTCAGGGCTAAGAGTGCCGTCAGGGTTTGAAACAACGTTGTTTCCGTTCCTAAGCCCGCACATGTGTATGTGCATCCCCGTTCCAGCGTGGTCCAGGTCAATTTTGGGAATGAAAGATACAGATACCCCGTGCCTAGCGCAAACGTTTCGAATAATCCACTTTGCAACTGTTATCGTGTCCGCCATTCTAGCAAGATTCTGTGGTTTGAACTCTATCTCATGTTGTTCCATAAGTGTGCCGTCCTTGTCACGAAATTGACCGACTTCTCCATGCGCGTATTTTGTTGGTATCCCCACAATGTCCAATGTCGCCAAGACCTCATTCGTTAAGTCCTGAAACTTGGCGAAGGGTGCAGATTCATGATAGTTCCTGTCTGACGATGCTGGAAAAAGGATTTCACTCTGCTGTTTCGCAATTATGTAGAACTCAAGCTCAGCCAAGGCCTTCAGTGTGATATTTGTCGAAGTGCGCAGGTGTTCCTCAGCTCTCGCCAAAACGTTTTTCGGAGCGATATCCAAAGGTTGCCCGTTTTCGTCTAGATAGTCGCACAGGACGTTTATTGCAGGCAGGGTTGAAAATGGATCAGCAAAAGCTCTATTTGTGTCGGGCATTATGTAAATATCGCTTTTCCCAGGCTCTATGAATGAGAACAGGCTTGACCCGTCAACTCTTTCGCCGAAATCTAAAATCTCATTAACCCTGTCTCTGTTTGCGGTTGAAAAACTCAGGGTTTTCAATCTACCTTGTTCTGGAATATGGCACAGGTTAAGAATTCGTATGTGACTGTTTGATATAAACTTGAGAATTTCTTCCCTTCCAGAAAAATTCAAAGCCCCATCCATGAATAACCCTCTTCAGGCTTGTATGACAACTTTGAAACCGATATTTTAAGCCTACCATCCAGGGCTTGGACTTCATTGGTGCAAAAGACAGTCTTCTCCAATGTCCTACACTTTTCCATATGAACAATGTTCAAAACATGCAGATACGATGTGTGGACTGTTTTGCGGTACTTTCTAATCGTAACGCTTCAGGTGGATCATTCTTCTGTAGCTTTTCAAGTCTGCGGCCACGCTTTTCAGGAGATACAGTTCCTCCATCGTCTTCTGGAAGTCCGCGAATTCCTTATGGAGCTTCTGCAGGACGACTTTGTTCCCCTTCATCGCTTTTCACCTTCAGGGGAACTCATGGACGAGATGGAGGGCCTTCATCGTTTTTTGGCTGACCACGAGGCCATTTTCCGTTATTGAGGAGAAAGGAGAAGGCTTCGAAAAACGGAAAAAAGATGTTCTTGGCCGAATGTGGTTAACCTTCAACCTCTTGCCCCTTCATACCGTCGTAAGACTTAAGATACACGTCGTGTATAAAAAGGTTACTGCATCCCAATCAAGTACAAACGTTCACGAAACGTCGCATAGGCTTTACCCTATGGCCAAAACGCCTTCCAAAGCCTTTTTCTCGGGAACGTTCAACTGGTTAGAGAGCCAGGCCTTCAATAACAAGTTGTGTTTGGGCAGTTCGCCGCTATAGGTTATGATTTGATTGTCCTTTACTGCATCCACTTGGAAAGTCTTGTCATCTTCGCGGTACATGAAAGACAGTGTTTGGGCTTCCGACGCAATGGCCTGGAAGTCCTCCCATTGCTTGCAACGAAGGGTAACGGCGGGTCCATGTGCGTCCCTGACCTGCAGGCTTTCGCTCTTCTGAGTCACGGGCACTTGTTGCGGTGACGTTGGCTGCGGTGACGATGTAAGCGGCGCCTCGTGAGGAGCTGAAAGATAGGTAATGAGGTTCGTTATCTCGTTCTGCAGCGCACTTAGTCGTTCCTCAACTCTCTCCACCTTGCCGCTCAATTCCCCCGAATCGCCCATCTTCTCAGTCACGTTTCCAAGCTCGTTTATCAAGCGGTCTAGGTCTTTTTCATGTTCCTTTAGAACGCTGACTATGAAATCTAATGCTTCCAACGCCTCGTCCTTAGATGGAATCTTCTTAGACATCCCTGTCTCTCCGCATCTTCTTAGGCTATTAAATGCCCTACTTGATAAATAAACGTAGCGAATCCTCAAAACATATCCATGTGAAGAGCTATCCGTACTTATTGAGAATAAGGTATGGAATTTTACGATGAAATGGCATTCTCATAATACAGGCGACTTAAGTATAGTTTCCATTTTCTTCTCCTGATTAGTCTTTTTCCATCCATATCACTGACATGCCTACGGCCTTTAGCGCTTTGAGGCCTTTGCACGCGATAAGCATAACGCGTTTTAAGTCAAGTTCGATCACGTACTCCGAGAGCTCGATTACTTAGGGTTTATCAACGTCGACATTTCTCCAGCAAACTCATCGGAAGAATTCGACTACAAACCTGTTACCTCTTCAATGTTGGCCAAGCATCAATTGAAAAAAGGGGCTCAATCACCGATCAACGTCGATTTTTCAGTAAAGCCTTCCTCGATAGTAATTGTTCAGTGGACCGGGCGGGATTTGGACCCACGACCTCCGCATTGCGAATGCGGCGTTCATACCAGACTGAACTACCGGCCCCTGCGTCTTTTCTCTGAACAGAACGCGAGTTAAAAGATTTAGAGTTTTCGGAATTTTGATGGAAGGTTGTCGAGAATTGACTAGAGAACCTGTTCGCAGCGCGTGCTTCTGTAGTTGCTGTCATCATTGGTTTCCGATAGTCTTCTTGCAGCACTCGATGCACAAATCGTGTTCCAGAAGTTGAATCGCCTCGGAAGCTTTCAATTCGCGGCCGCACTTATCGCAGAAGATTTTTCTGGCCATGTTTCCCCCTCGCCAAACCGAACGCACATCATCGCTGACTTTCTCTTGGTAGTCGAGATTTAAAAGGCATGTTCCGATGTTGTAATAGTCCAAGCTTCCCTGCAATATTACGCAGCCCTAGGGTCTTACAAGCCATTCCCAGTGGGCGTTATGCAGCGTGTTTCTTGTTTCCCGCGTGGATTGCAATGTACACTTTCTTTTCGTCTAGTTGTGACTCGTGCCACTCTGTTTCGGTTTCTTCGCGGCTAATGGGCAGATGAATTTTCTTTGTGCGTGTAAGCTCCTTCATTTCCTGCAAATAGGGCTGCAGAAGCTGGATTGTTTCTTGGTCAAGCTCGGCTATGTGGACAGCATCCAGTACGTCGGTTGGAACGTACCCGAGTTCTTTCCTCAGTGCTTGCACCCTTCGGGCTAAGTCGCGCATTAACCCTTCGCCAAGCAGTTTCTGGTCACGATGAACATCTAAGAAGACTTGTGTATCGCTCTCCGATGCAGAGGTCCATCCTTCTTCGGCGACATAGTGCGGGGCCTTTTCGTTGTACTCGACTGTTTTGACGTTAGTGAGTTCGAGGAGCAGGTCTTCGACGTTTTTGAGGGCCTTGCGTATTTTTTCAGGAGCCACTATCACCATTCTGCTGAGAGGCCATCTTCTTTTCAGTTTAACATTCTGCCTCGCGGAATATACTAGTGACACCGTGCTGAACAGCGTTTGGAAATCCTCCTCAATTGCCTTATTACTAAGTTCTTCGTTAGGGTTGGGCCAGTTTTCAAGATTCACTGTTTCGGGAAGGGTTAGGTCGAGTTTCCTATAGACGCTCTGGTACAAGGCCTCACTGAGGTAAGGCGTAACGGGATTGAAGAGCAACGTTATGGTTTTGAGCACGTGCCACAGTGTCGAATACACTGCGAGTCTTCTGCCCAGCGTTTCAGGGTCGTCTGTCCACAGTTCCTTCCGAACCATTGGCACGTAGAGTCTGCTCACATCTTCTATCACAGCGTCTTCCAATGCAGCAAGAGCTACATTGAATTCGCACGTCTCCAGCTTCTCCGTGTAGGTCTCTATTGTCTCCTGAAGCCTTGAGAGAAGCCACAAGTCCGGGCTTTTCAACTGCTTTTCACGTCTTGCCGATTTAAGCGTGTGTTTTTCAGGGTCAAAGCCGTCGAATTCAGAGTTTTGAGCAAGGAATCTGCTTAGATGGTAAAGCGTGGAAAGCACTTGATACGGGCGGCGGCTCATTTCTTTAGGATCAAAATCATTTGGGTCTGTCGGAGGGCATTTTCTGAGCACGTAGAACCTGAACACGTCCGCGGAATACGTTTCCAGCGCTTTGTTTGCCTCTATCACGTTTCCGAGGCTCTTACTCATTTTTCTGCCTTTAGCATCCTGGGTCAGACCTTGAAAGAGGAACGCCTTGTAGGGTGATTCTGCTTTTTCGGTCAGGATAACGTACTCTGAGAGCAGCGTGTTTGCCCATCCTCTTGTCTGGTCCATGGCTTCTGTGAGATAGTCGACTGGCACGTACTTCTTGAATTCTTCATCTGTGAATCTTGCGTAGGGTGATGCTCCGCTGTTGTGCCAAGCGTCAAGCACGAAGTCTTCTCTGCGCATTATTCCTCCGCATTTTTCGCATCTGAAGGTGATACGGTCTACCCAAGGTTTGTGTAGTTCAAAATCTGGTTGTGGCTTTTCCTGGGCTTTTGAAAGAAGCTCTTTCTTGCTTGCCACAAGTGTTTTTGTTCCGCACTCTTCGCATTTCCATATGGGTAAGGGTGCTCCCCAGACTCGCTCTCTGGATATGCACCAAGGTTTGCCTTCTTTCAAGAATGATATGAAACGGTTCTTTGGGCTTTCGTAGAAGTAGGTTACTTTCTCGGAGGCTTCCAAGATTTTGGAGTTTATTTTATCGGTTCTCAAGAAATACTCTTTTCTAGCCAGCCATACAAGCTTGTGATGGGAACGCCAGCATGTTGGATATTCATGTTTTAGGGTTGTGGCTGAAACAAGCAAGCCTCTTTTCTTCAGTTCCTCAACCACAATGGCGTCCGTGTCTCTCGCGAATTTGCCGCTAAAGATGCCTGCTTCTTCGGTGAACCTCACTTCGTCGTCGAAAGGTGCGAAGATTGGAACGCCTCGTTTCTGCGCAGCGAAAAAGTCCTCTTCACCGTTTCCAGGCGATTGGTGAACGACTCCTGTCGCGGTGTTCACGTCTACAAATTCTTCAAGTATTACCTTATGTACAAGCGGATGCTTTCTCTCAAGCTCTGCCTGTTCGGGAACTATGTCTTTGAAAGGATAGTCATATCTTGTTCCCTCAAGACTCTTTCCCATCATGGTTTCTGTTATCTCGTATTTTTCTATCCCTAGCTCCTGCATGACTGGCTGAACTCGTGGCTTGGCAAGTATCCATTTTTCGTCGTTGACTTTGACTTTCACGTATTCTGCTCCGGGATGCACGGCCAACATCGTGTCGGTTATGAGAGTGAAAGGCATAGTTGTCCAAACGAGAAAGTATTCGTCCGGCTTCCCAGCGAGTTTGAATTTGAAGAATAGACTAGGGTCTTCGACGATTTTGTATGCGCCTTCGTAGCCCACCTCAGCACTGCTTAGGCTTGTTTGGCATCCCGGGCAGTAGGCGACCACGTAGTATCCTGCTTCCAGCAGGCCTTGATCCCAAGCACGCTTGAGGATTTGCCATTCTCTTTCAATATATTCGTCTTTGTAGGTCCAATATGCCTTGTCTTGATCCATGAAGACGCCGAGTCTGTTGTCGACTGCTAACCATTCCTTATGATACCTCATTATAGCCTTCTTGCATTCCTGTATGAAACGTTCCATTCCAACTTTTTCCAGCAATTCCCGTTTGTTCTTCACTCCCAGCAGCTTCTCAACTTCCAGCTCTACTGGCAGGCCTTGGCAGTCCCACCCCGCCCAGAAAGGCACATAATAACCCTGCATCGTTTTCCATCGATAACGCAGATCCTTCATGACTCGGCCTCTTGCATGGCCAACGTGGGGTATGCCATTCAGTGTAGGCGGTCCCTCTACGTAACCCAAGATGCCGCTGTTGTTCTTCTCTCTGAGAAGCCCCAGCTTCTGCTGGACCCGGTTTTTTACCCAGAATTCACGTATTTCTTTCTCAAGTTCAAGCGGGCGATAATCTGCAGTCAAGCCTTTTTTAGAAGTAGTTTCGAATTTGGCGGTCACCTTTCATCACATTGCACCCGCAAACACTTCAGAATAGCTCCAGCAACATATAACCTTTACTTATAGCTCTCAAACAAGAGTGGCAGAGCTTCTATGCTTGATTGCCCAAACGAAAATCCTCTGAATACTCAGTTATTGCATATCTTTGTTGCTGGAACAAGGCCTGAAATCGCTCGCTACCAAGGCATTTTACGGGGCGACGTCTGTGTTCCATTGTTCAGTCCAGAGGTATTCTTCGTCCGGTGAGATCGCGTTTTGAGTTTCCGAACTCAGTTTTGACTTCTCTAAGTTGTTTTGAAGTGAATACTGGGCCATCCGTGCAGACGCGGTACTTGCCTATAGTGCAGCTTCCGCACAGGCCTATGGCACAGCGCATCAAGCGTTCGAGGCTTGCTTCCAAGTTTGTTCGATGTTCTTCTGCGAGTTCGAAGACCTTTCGAATCATCTTTTCTGGCCCGCACGCGTAGATGATTTTGAATTTCTCTTTGGCCAAGATCTGTTCCAAAGGCTCCGTGCACAAGCCTGTCGCGCCACAAGTCCCGTCCTCCGTTGACGTAACAAGCTGAGTTTGGTTTCCGCCAAGAACCTGTTGAAACTGATTCATGAAGAGCAGCTCACTCTTGGTTTTCGCGCCAAGTACGAAGACTCCCTTGGTCATCTTAGGCATCAGTTTCTTGGCTAGAAACAACAGAGGCGCGGTGCCCGTGCCCCCTGCAACCATAAGCACCCTCCCTTTGACAATTGCGAAGCTGTTTCCGAAGGGCCCGCGCACCCCGAGGACGTCGCCTTCCTTTGCGCCGTGCAACGCTTGTGTTGCTTCGCCCACGTTCTTAACGGCTACTGAAACCAAGCCGTCCTCGTCAACATCAAATATGCTTAGGGGGATTTCGTCCACGCCTGGAATCCAGAGCATAAGGAACTGGCCAGGCTGGGCTTTCGCGCACAGTCTGTCTTTCAAGGTGAAAGTCTTCACGGTTGGACTCTCGGGCTTGACGGCCAGAATTCGTGTTGTTCTTAACCGATTAGCTGCGATGTGATAAGCCGACAATCTCCTCCACCTTCTCGAAGTGTTTTCTCCTAAGGTACCTTTCTATTCCAAGCGCGACACTTCTGAAAACGTTCCGGCCCTTGAACGATATAGCCGTGCCTATTTGAACCGCCGAGGCCCCCGCAAGCAGAAACTCCACAGCGTCACGCCAGTCCACGATGCCTCCACACCCTATTATCGGAACCTTGACCCGTTCATACACGTCGTACACGCATCTGAGCGCTATAGGCTTGATGGCTGGACCCGAAAGGCCGCCCACCCTGTTGCCCAGAACAGGCATAGCGGTCTCAACATCTATCGCCATGGCCTTGACAGTGTTCATAACCGTCAAACCGCTGGCCCCAGCCTTAACCGCCGCTTCCGCAAATTCTGCTATGCTCGCAACGTTCGGGGACAACTTGACAAAAACCGGCCCTCTGACTGAGGCCTTGGCTTCTCTCACAACTTCAGCGACAGTTTCTGGACATTGCCCAATCTCGGAGCCTGTGTCCTTAACATGAGGACACGACACGTTGAGTTCCACGGCATCGGCGCCCGCAACCACGGCTTTTTTGGAAACAGTTGCATATTCTTCCGCCGAATAACCATAAACGCTGGAGATCAAAGGAACATTCACAGCAGCTTTCATCCGACGAAGCTCTCCAACGTATTCGTCTATCCCAGGGTTAGGCAGCCCCATCGCGTTAATCAAACCACAACTTGCCTGAACAACGGTTGGATTCGCATAGCCCTCCCGCGGTTTCAGTCCAACAGATTTCGTAACCACAGCTCCAGCCCCGCCCTTTACGAGGTTTTCTAACGTTTCTGTTGAATAGCCCAAGATCCCTGAAGCCAGAACCGTCGGGTTGGCAAGCTGCAGGCCTGCCAGATTGACTGCAAGACCATTATGTTTCAACACTACCCACCACGAGCATCTTTTCTGTAACGGTAGTATCTTAATTATTAAAGATTGTTTTGTGTGGACTAGCCATATATCTGCTTGCACTTCTAAAAGGTTGAAAACGTAATTTCACGAGGAATACAGACGCGTAAGAGGAAACTCAACTTCAATCCATCAGAAAATTATGACAAAAAAATGCTGGACGTCCCTCGCTGTCAAACGACAGCAAGGACGTTACTGCTTCTTCGGTTTCCTCATGTAGGACCATGCTGCTAGAATAATGCCGATCAGTCCGATGACTGCAACCAAGCCGTAGAAGTACCACTTGTTCTCGTCGCTGCCATAAATGCTGTAGCCCAAAGCATTGAAATGTTGCACTGCGCCCAGTACTAAAGCAATGATGACCAGCACTATGCCTAAAGCAAGAATCCTCTTATCCAAATTCGCTTGTCGCCTCCTTCCAACACTTTACAAATAGGAAACTAGCTCGGAGCTCAACCTATTTTAGCTTTACCATGGAAATGCCCAGAAGAAGCTCCATCAAAGGTTTAATCCTGGGTATATGCGAACTTCTCATTCCCCGTGTTACACCTCATCTTGGGTTTCAGTCCATATCCAGAACAACGAAGGAACGATTCTTCTGGCAGAAATTGGGCTGCGATACCTTATTAAACACAAACCTTAGGTTAGTTGATGCTGGGGGACAATTTGTGAAGACGACGCTTATTGAGTGTTCTTTCGGCATACTAGCTTTCAACGAAGAAAACGAGCTCATAGACAAAGTGCTGTTCCTGAAGAAACCGCAGGTCGCAGCCCAAACCCTCTTGCACATCGAGGCCGGCAAAATGGTTGATCCGATTCAAAGCCTTATGGACACGCTTAAGGAAAAAGGCTACGACACCTTTGTTTTTGAGAACCCAGACCTTGCCAAAACAGTTGAAAACAGATTCAACGTTAGTGTCGAGGTTAATAAGCACTCGCCAGCCGGAGAAATGGTTCGTTCAAAAACCGAAGAAATCGCGGTTGAAACAGGCTTCGTCAAAAATACAAAGGACTTCAGCCTGTGGATGCATGATTTCACGATGGAAACAGCCAAGCTGCGGGTTAGAGGTGCTGTGGAGAAGAGAGACTTGGTTGTGGCTCAAGCCATCCAGACTCTTGACGAGTTGGACAAGACGATAAACATGCTCATGGCCCGTGTGAGAGAGTGGTACGGAGTACACTTCCCAGAACTTGACAGGCTGTTGGAAAAGCATGAAACTTACGCTCGCCTAGTCGTAAGACTCGGCAGCAAAGAGAATTTCACGGCCGAGAGGCTTGAGAAAGAAGAAGTGCCTAAGGCTAAGGCTGAGGGAATTGCCAAAGTGGCCGAGAAATCCATGGGCGCAGACCTCGCGGAAGCGGATTTAGCCCAGATTCAAGCCCTCTGCAAAGACGTGATTCACCTCTATCAGTTGAGGCAGAACTTGGAGGGTTACATTGACTTAACCATGGAGGAGGTCGCCCCGAACATGAAATACCTAGTGGGCTCCCTTCTAGGAGCACGCTTGATAGCTGTAGCTGGAGGTTTGACAAACCTTGCAAAAAGACCTGCGAGTACAATTCAGATATTAGGTGCCGAGAAAGCGTTGTTCCGTTCACTGAAAACCGGAACCAGGCCCCCAAAGCACGGCATGATCTTCCAGCACACCATGATACACGACGCGAAGAGATGGCAGAGAGGGAAAATTGCCAGAGCACTAGCCGGAAAGTTGGCCATAGCCACGAGAGCAGACGCCTTCGGAAGAAGGGAAATAGGAGCAGAACTGAAAGCCAGCCTAGATAAACGAATCGACGAAATACACCAGAAGTATGATCAGCCTCCACCGATTCCGGCTGTGAAACCTAGGAGTGGAAAACCCAGAAGAGATACGTGGAGAAAGCACAGGCGTGAACGTTAAGGTCAAACCACACCCCCTGTTTCAAGCCGTTTACAAAGTGATACTTGAAGAGGGGGCGCAGAGGCTCGCGACGAAGAACCTTTCGCCTGGACGGAATGTCTACGGGGAAAGGCTTGTAAGATTTGAAGGCGAAGAATACCGGGTTTGGGACGCGTTCAGAAGCAAGCTTGCCGCGGCGATTCTGAAGGGTCTAAACGAGGTCCCAATAAAACCTGGGCACACCGTCTTATATCTGGGTGCAGCCTCAGGGACAACGGTCAGCCATGTTTCAGACATCATCGGCGAAAGAGGCCACGTCTATTGTGTAGAGTTCGCTTCAAGATCAATAAGGGACTTAGTAGACAACGTGTGCAACTACAGGCTTAACATGTCGCCTATACTCGAAGACGCACGGATTCCAGAGAAGTACTCAATGTTCATCACGAGAAAGGTTGACGACATTTACTGCGACATAGCCCAATCGGAACAGGCAAAAGTCTTGGCAGACAATGCCGATGTGTTCCTCAAGAAGTCAGGATGGATAATGCTGGCTGTGAAATCCCAAAGCATAGACGTGACCAAGGCGCCATCAGAAATCTACGAGCGCGAGATAAGAGTATTGGAAAAGCGCGGTTTTCGCACAGAACAGGTTGTGCACCTAGAACCCTACGACAAGGCACACGCAATGATAGTAGCTCAACGATAAAGACAACGTAAAAGGCCAGCAAACTCCGGCCCATTGCTGCTACGAAAGCGGATTATCATCAATACGTTCTCGTAACCATTGTCCTCTGTCTCGGCAAAATTCATGTTCGAATTTGTTTCATTTGATTATGAAATGGCTCCGTAGCGCGATATGCTCACCCTACGTTAGCCCACTGAGACCCTTCAGTCGTGACACTCATCACATAGTTTATATCCTTCAACGCTCTGGGTTATTTTCGTGGCGATTCTATGGCTTATGGGGCGAGGGAGAGCTTAGGAGCCGCAGAATCTGCACTGAGAGAAGCGGGGTTTGTTGTTTCTGAACCTTGTCGTTCGAGACCTAGCTGCTTCGACCTTGCAGCCCGACGAGACGAGTCTCTCATTTTCATGAAGGTCCAACCCGATATCGGAAGCCTCTCAGCAAACGATTCAACAGAGTTGAAAGCGATATCTGAAAGTTTCTCGGCGCCTTGCCTGCTGATAGGCGAGGAAGCACGTGAAAAACCCCTGCAAGACGACACGGTCTACACGAGACACGGTATCTTGGCCGTCACTTCGAGAACCTTCGAGAACTTCGTGCTTCACAGAATACGTCCACTGATTCAGGCCAATCCCGGCGGCTACTACGTCGAGATTGACGGCGAGGCATTGAAGCGGAGGAGACAGAAACTTGGGTTGTCAGCAGGCGAGGTGGCTGAAATGGTAAGCACGTCGCGGAGAACGATTTACGGCTACGAAAGGGGCATGGCAAAAGCCTCAGTAACGGCAGCCTACAACTTGATTTGGGCACTGGGAATCCCTGTCGCAAAATCAATGAACATTCTTGAGAAGCCAGAGAATCAACGCAAATCCTGCGTACTGACAACAGCGAGACTGATGCTTGCTAGGAACAAAATATTCAACAAGCTTCTCAGAAGATGTCGCTATCATGTCACAGCGGTTAGAAGGGCCCCATTCGATTTCGTTATAAGCGCTCCAGGAGAAAGAATGAGGATAATCGGAGGCATCGCAAACAAGAAAGAAACGGAACTGGACAGACGGGTGAATGAAATCATAAGTGTCAGCAGAGTCACCCAAGCACGTCCAATCCTCATAACGGAGGACCGGCAGCGGCCAGAAAAAGACATTCTGTACATCAGCAGCGAAGACGTTTCCAAAATCAAAACCCCCAAAGACCTAATCGCACGTGTCAGATAAGCCTTTTCTGCTCAGAACCCTTCTCATCTCTAACTCTCTTAGCCGGTTTCCATGATTTTCTGACGAAATCCGGATACTCCTCCAGTTCTTCGCAGCACTCTTTCAGAAACCTCATCGTTCTTGGATCCGACGGATAACCCGATCCAAAATCCCCCAAAGTCTTCGCCAATTCCGCGATCTCCCTGTCTCTTTCCACCTTAGCAATTATCGAAGCCGCTGAAACGACAACGTAGTTCCTGTCAGCCTTGTGCTCCGAAACGATACTCACCCTGAAAGACATGCACTCCTGGATGTGCTGCTTGAAACGCTCTTCCAGAACATCAGACGCATCAACATAGACCATGTCCGGCCTGAGCGCCTCTATAACGCGGGCCATCGTCTGCGCCTCCAGGTAGTTAAGCTTGTGAAGTTTTCTGCCGCTGTTAACCACAACATCGATTTCTCGCGGCGAAAGCTTCACCACGTTAAAGTTCTTGGCAATCCTTCTGATTTCAACGGCAAGCAACTCACGCGTGCGAGGCGACAGCAGCTTCGAATCCCTAACTCCCAACTCTTTGAACTTCGGCAAGTCCTCTTCTCTCACCAGAACCCCAGCAATGACCAACGGGCCGATCACCGCGCCCCGCCCCGCGTCATCCACACCAGCAACCAGCATCTGGATCCTTCTATGCTTTCAGAAACCCTATCTAACTCTGAAGTTATAATGTTTTATTCTCAAGAAGATCCCGAGAGGAAGCCCAGAGCTTCTTTGAGCACTAGCAAATGCAAGTCTTCCCTGCTTTCCATGGTGACCAGATGCACTTCAACGTCGTCCCTGCCTCTTATTTCAGTTATCAGACTATCCGTTGCCTTCCAGTGGACAACGCCCATTACAAGTTTTGAACCCTCAACAGCCTTCACTGTGGCTTGCCTGAACTTATGAGAGTAGAGCTCCATGGGTCCGACTTCGTCTATGACGATCACGTCAGAACTCGCGGCAGCATTCGTTATCGCTTCCACGCCGATGCTTTCAAGATCTTCAAGGTTCACTCGGTACCTGCCAATTTGCGGACCCTGCTTCTGGGTTACGTGGGCAAGCCAACCCTTCCTGCCCGTTCTCAGGTCGAGGATCTCGAACCCCACCCGAACTCCCCCTATTCGGACCTCGCGGCTCAGCATGCCCCCCACGCTGTAGCCCTTGGCCCTCAGAGACTCAACGATTCTCAGCAGAACCGATGTCTTCCCAACACCAGGGCTGCCGGTCAGTAGCAGTATTCTCTTCCTCAATCGCCCTACTCTCCAACCAGAAGTCTAATATTGGCCTAAAAGGGTTTTTCGTACCCTTGATCAGGAAACAGTCAAACCATGCGCAACGATGATTCGAAGCCTGATTTTCCAACGGAAACAGTCAAAGAAGGCAGGGTTGAAGCACTTGTTCCAAGGCTTGAAGCCTTTGTGAGGTTGCCCTCCGATTACGCCCCTTCAAAAGCCCCCGTGTTCTACAATCCTGTTATGGAATTGAACCGTGACTTGGCGGTCCTGGCTCTGCAAGCTTACCAAAGAATAGTCGACCGTGAAATCACAGTTTGCGAACCCCTAACCGGCTGCGGACTCAGAGGGATTCGTTTCGCAGCCGAGGTGAGAGGCGTCAAGAAGGTTTTGATGAACGACATCAGCGAAAAAGCCTTCCACCTCGCCAGCTTCAACGTGCAATCAAACGGACTGATCAAAAAGGTAACCGTGAAGCATGAAGAAGCAAATCTTCTTCTGAGCCGCCACAGCGCGCCTCACAGGCGATTCGATGCAATAGACATAGATCCATTCGGATCCCCAGTGCGCTTCCTCGACTCTGCTATCCGAGCCCTACGCGACCAAGGCCTAATAGCCCTGACCGCAACAGACATGGCACCTCTGTGCGGAGTGCACCCAAAGGCATGCGTAAGAAAGTACGGAGGAAGGCCCTTGAGAACAGAATACTGTCACGAACTGGCCATAAGACTCCTAGCCGGCTGCTTGGCAACAACAGCAGCAAAACATGACATCGGCATAAACGTGGTTTTCAGCCACAGAGCAGAACACTACGTCAGAGCCTACGCGACCATAGAATACGGCGCCAAAAACGCTGATGAAAGCATCAAAAACATGGGGTACCTGCTGCACTGCTTCAAGTGTTTCCACAGAGAAAAACAGAACAACATGTTCGCAGTCCAACGCTCAGACAGATGCAGCGAATGCGGCTCAAAACTCAACATTGCCGGACCCCTGTGGCTCGGCAGACTTTTCGATGCCCGATTCGTTGAACTCATGGAGAACGAAGCCCAACAGCGGAGACTTGGGCTCGCACAGAGATTACAAAAAATGCTCACCTTGATAAGAACTGAAGTCGGAGCGCCGATTACCTATTACGTGGTCGACAAACTGTGCGATTCGTTGAACCTTCCAGTTCCGTCGGTCAAAAAGGTGGTTGAAGCTTTGACGAGAGAGGGTTTTCAAGCCTCACTGACGCACTTCAGTTCACGAGGAATAAGGTCGAATGCGCCTGCTTCCAAGATAAGAGAAATCTTGCCTGGCCTAGCGAAAGGAAGCGTCAAGCAGAATCGGGTTTGATTTTCAATCGAAGCATCGATTTTCGGAATATTCGTACGTTTGAAATTTCGTTAATATTGCCGTTTAGAAACTGCGCGTTCGCTTAATCTTTCACTCGTGCATCTTGTCATACACGAGTTTCTCAAACGCGTGGCTGCGGTCCTTATAGATTCGCTTGTCAACCTGGTCGTCAAGCCACTTCAAAACTTCTGGGCTTATACTGATTGTCACGCGTTTCTTAGGCATATCTTCCGTCACACTCTGACACAATCCTATAGTATTTATCCACGCATTTATGAACGTTTATGTTTTTATCATATATGCGTGCATATTAACAAGTCTTATAAGCACCGATGTATGCACGCGCATGTGTAGTTTTCTATAGCATGAAGGACATAAAAAGCGCGCGCTTTCAGGTTTATTCGGTCAATCTGCCCGACAGGTCTTCCCAAGCGAACATTTCGAAACAAATCAGCGTTTCTGTTCTTCGGACAAATGGAGATTTTCTCATCGCCATTACCCTCGCATCCACGTCCTTCATCGACCCGTTAAGCACGAAGACGAGGTCAAAAGATCCGTGGACAAAATCCATCCTCTCCGCCCTTGAGTCAAGAATAACCTTCTTAGACAAGACCTCATCGACAAACTCTTTCTCTTTCCCAGGCTGAATCTCCACAAGCACGTAAACCCGTACAACAGCGTCTTGAGATGTCATGATTGTCTGCTCTGTCGAACAGCCTATTATATTTTTGCCTAGCACTAGCCCGCGCGGGACAAACTAGCATCCTAATCCGTAATTCATATTTCATCTTCATAAGCCAATTAAATGCTACGAGGCTTATTGACTCAAAATGGAGGAAGGCTGTTGAGGCAGAATATTTCGCCTAAACGCAGAAAAGCACTTGCAAGAAAGATTGGAAAAGTCCTCAATGAGAACATCAGGATGCTCTCAAACGAAATGCAGGAAATTCTACTGGATGACTTGGTCACAGCTCTCTTGAATAGACTGGACGTCTTAACCCGCACCAAGAACAGCCAGACCAAACGTGACCTGACGATACGATGCCCAACCGACACTCTTCAAATAGTACACGGTCAACTGAGTCAAGGCTAGGTCTTCAAAAGAGAAGACCGTTCTCCTCTACCGGACGACATTGCAATGAACATGTTACGGTCAAGTGCATGCTTCTGGACGATTGGGCGTTTTGACAGGTATTTGTAGCCGCATTCGCACCTGAATCCTGAAAACTCGTTCGAACGCGAGTCTAGTACAGGCTTCATTCTTGAGAGCGGGGCGTTGCACCTTGCCTCTTGTTTGTGCATTTTCCAGAGTATGACAAGCTCATCTAGGGTCAAAGGTTGTGATCTTTTGGCCCGCGTCACAAACCAGAAGCTGTACAAGCCAAAAGTAAACCAAAAAGCCGCCATCAGCACATCTAACATTTTGCCCGGGACACCGCCATAGCACGTTGAAAGTAACGAAGCCGGCATATTTAACACGTGTGAAGCAAGAAAATGGATGACCAATATCTAAAATACATGGTCTCTGCGTGCCATCTGCATAGCATCTTCTGAAAGGCTTACTCCGAACGGTGAAACACACGCTGACATGCATCTAGCGCGTGCCCGTTAAAAACACAGTACATAAGTAACAGATCCTGCAATCTGTTACTAAAAACCACGTTGGGAAATTGTTTTGAAAACCGAAAGAATCTTGGTGACCTCTGCTTGGCCGTATGCGAATTATCTTCCCCACCTAGGTACGGTCATGCAATGCTTGTCTGCTGATGTTGTTGCCAGATACTACAGGTTGAAAGGCGAAGATGTTTTGTTCGTCAGCGGGTCGGATGAGCATGGGACGCCAACTGAAGTTGAAGCCATAAAGCTCGGCATCTCACCAAAGCAGTTGACCGACAAGAATCATGCGAAGATAGTTGAACTGTTCAGGAAATGGGGTCTCTCCTTCGATAACTACACGCGCACCGAAAACCCTGTGCACAAAGAGTTTGTCCAACAACATCTGATGAAAATCTACAACAAGGGTTACATTTTCACTCAGGAAACAGAAATGCTCTATTGTGAAAAGTGTGACCGCTTCCTGCCTGACAGATACGTTGAAGGCAAATGCCCATACTGTGGTTATGAAGGTGCCCGCGGAGACCAGTGCGAAGAATGCGGACGGTTGCTCGAGACAACACTCTTGATTGAACCATACTGCGCAATCTGCAAGAGCAAGCCAATCAGAAGAAAAACAACTCACTGGTACTTTGATCTGCCAAAATTCTCACAAGAAATCAGCAAATACCTTAATAGCAACAAACAGTTGCCCGATAACGCTAGAAACTTCAGCCTGAACTTCGTGAAAGAAGGACTGAAACCCAGAGCAGTCACCAGAGACGTCAGCTGGGGCATCCCGGCACCCTTCCCAGGAGCCCAAAACAAGAGCATATACGTCTGGGTTGAAGCGGTTCTAGGCTATGTTTCCGCAACAATCGAGTATTTCGAGAACAGCCATGAAACAGAAAGATGGAAGGAGTATTGGTTTGACAAAAAATCCAAGACCTTTTACTTCATCGGGAAAGACAACATTCCATTCCATACAATAATCTTTCCAGCCTTACTGCTGGCATCAGGTGAAGATTACAACTTGCCCTGGAATGTTTCCACAACTGAGTTTCTTCAATTCAAGGGCGAAAGACTTTCAAAGAGTCATAGAATCGGCATATGGAGCGACGAGGCACTGGAGCTTTTCCCAGCAGACTACTGGCGTTTCTACCTCATGGCCACGAGGCCCGAGACCAAGGACTCAAACTTCTCATGGGAGATATTCATAGAAAAGGTGAACGGAGACCTGAACGACACTTTCGGCAATTTTGTTCACCGAACTCTGACGTTCATATGCACGCAGTTCAACGGGGAAATTCCCAGGCTTGAAACGCCCGATGAAGACGCAGAGCACATTCTGAACGCTTTGAAAGAGAAAGTGGGAACAGCTGCCAACGAGATTGAGAATTGCAGGCTACAATCTGCCGCAAACCTCGTGATAGGCATCAGCCGCATCGGAAATCAGTACCTGAACGAGAAGGAACCATGGAAGCTTATCAAAGAGAACCGAGGCAAGGCGGCAAACATCTTCAACGTGGCGGCACAGATTGTCAAAGCGTTAGCGATAGTGTCTGCTCCTTTCATTCCATTTGCCGCTGAAGAAATCTGGAAAACCCTTAACCTACCCGGAACAGTCCAAGAGCAGGAGTGGGATGAAGCTTTGAGGCCGCTCCCGCCCGGGCACAAAATAACCAAGCCAAAGCCTCTGTTCAATAAGATAGATGTTGACGCGGAAGAGTTGGGAAGAAGATTAGAAAAGATGAGAGCGAACTTGGCAAAAGCTGCTTGAGGTGGCACTGGGCGTGAACTCTTGCCATTGAAGATTGACATGCACGTACACACCTGCTACTCGGTCGACTCACTAATCACGCCCGAAGAGCTTGTTTTCTACGCCAAGAAACGCGGTTTAAATGGAGTTGCAATAACAGATCATGACAGGCTTGACGGTGCACTGAAAATGGCTGCAGAAACAGATTTTCTGATCATTCCAGGTATTGAGGTTTCAAGTTCTGAGGGACACATCGTTGGGCTTGATGTTGCTGAACCAGTTTCTGGAAGCCTGAGTTCACATGAGACCGTTGACAGAATACACGCTGCTGGCGGTATCGCAGTAGCCTGCCACCCGATAGGCCTTTTCAAGGGAAGCTTAGGAAAACACACTGACTCGACCTTTGACGCTGTTGAAGTAATAAATTCCTCAGCAATTCCATTCAACTATGCCGTGAAACAGAGCATGAAAATCGCTGCTCGTCTTGGAAAGCCGCGCTTGGCCGGCAGTGATGCTCACTATGGTCCCGAAATCGGGTGCGCATACACTGTCGTAAATGCTGAACCCAATGTGGACAGCGTTGTCAAGGCTATAAGCAGGGGCATGTGTCAACCTTTCGGAAATTCAATACCTTTAACCACCAGGTTGAAGAGAATAATCGCTATCAACAAAAGAAGACTGGCTTTTCCAATTGAAGAGAAACAAAGCATGAATTGCTAACAGCTTTCCATCTGGTAAAGGCCCATGTCCACCTTTAGCGGTTTTTCAGGTTCTGCATAGGGTTCCAGGTTGAAGAGTTGTGGAGCTATTGTACCGAATCCGCTGAGTATGTGGGGCGAATTTATCCCCGTCATGACCAGAGTGACTTTCAGCTTCCCGTTTTGCTGTGGGTTCACTCTTGCCCCCCAGATGACCATTGCACTGCAGTCCATCATTTCAGTCACTATTTCGCCCACGCGGTTTGCTTCTTCGATTGTCATCTGATTGTCACCAGTCACATGCACCAGGGCTCCTGTGGCGCCTGCGTAGTCGACATCTAACAATGGCGTCCTGAGAGCATTGCGAACTGCCTCTTCTGCCCTGTTCGGTGCGTCAGATTCGCCTACTCCAACAACGGCCACTCCTCCGCGGCTGACTATGGTTTTGAAGTCCGCAAAGTCTAGATTAATCAAGCTTGGAGTCGATATCGTTTCAACGATGCCTTTTATCATGTTTGCCAAGACTTGATCCGCAACTCTGAACGCTTCGCTTATTGGTAGCTGCGGAACGAGGTGCATCAGTTTGTTGTTGTCAATAACCATCACTGTATCGCATCTTCTTCGCATCTCGCTCAGAGCTATTGCTGCGCACTCCTTTCTGCCTTTCTCAATTCGGAACGGCGTGGTCACGACGCCGACCGTGATTGCTCCTTTCCGCCTTGCTATGTCCGCTATGACAGGGGCTGCCCCAGTCCCCGTTCCACCCCCTAAACCGGCTGTTATGAATGCTATGTCGACGTTTGAAAGCATATCTTCAACACGTTTCTTTGATTCCTCGATTGCCGCTTTGCCGAGCTTCGGATCACCACCCACTCCTAGACCCTTAGTGAGTTTTTCGCCTATCAGTATCTTCTGATTCGCTTTCGTGACGTTCAGATGAAGCGCATCGGTATTTATTGCAATGCACTCCGCGGAGGTTATACCCGCCTCCATCAGACGCGTCACCGTGTTGTTCCCGGCCCCGCCGACACCGATAACCACTATTCGACAATAACCGGGCTGTCGAATCCCATCATTCCCACTGAAGTGCCAACTGTACTTCAAAGCGTTTTCAGCCGCGTGCATTTTAGCCAACTCGATTCCTCTGCCAAAGCTCATCATTGACCAAGTCACGGATAGCTACCCGAATGGCCTCCGCCCTATTCGGGTAAAATCTTTCGTCCACAAGCTGATCTAGTGCCCTAAGATAAGTTTCGGGCACGTAGAGAGTGATTAGCTTCAACTCATCTCCCTCCAAGGCAGCATCAAAACATATCTCTGCACTTATGCTTCGTTATACTACGCCATAAATATGTGGCAAATATGCCAAGCCATTGCTTTTTAAAGCTTGCGTAGTGCCCATTTCAGATTTGTGTAAATTCCTTCTCGCGTAAACCTTTATGTTTTTATTTCTTGTTTATGCATTTAACGTGTTGTGATGGAAAACAATGCGCGTTCTCGTCAGAAGCTTCGGGTGTTCCACAAATCTGGCTGATGGAGCCGTCCTGGCAGGCTGTTTGGTACGAGCTGGGTACAATGTGGTAGGTTCTGTTTCATCTGCTGATGTGATAGTTTTGAACACTTGCGCGGTTAAGGGACCCACTGAAAATCGCATGATAGAATTTTCTAAGCGGATTCCCCGAAAGAAAAAGTTGATTGTTGCCGGTTGCCTGCCCCTGGTTAACTTTGAAAGGTTAGAACAAGAGGTGCCATTCAGCGGGGTTGTGGGTCCAGCGGCAGGTGAAAGAATAGTTGAGATCGTGAAGCGTGTTTCAACCGGTGAGAGAGTTATTGCCCTTGAAGAGGCTATAGATAATTTGCCTGAGCTTAATCTTCCTCGAGAGCAGTTAAGTCCAGTAACAAGCATTGTTCCAGTGAGCTATGGCTGTTTGGGCTCATGTGCTTATTGCTGCGTAGTTTTTGCCAGGGGACGTCTGAGAAGCTACGACATTCGAGACATTTTGAAAAGGGTTAGGGAGGACTTGGACTTGGGGTTGCGGGAGTTTTGGATCACGTCACAAGATACTGCGTGCTATGGCAAAGACAAAGGAACGAACCTTGCCGCTTTGCTCCACGCCATATGCAGTATCAAAGAGAATTTCAGGGTTCGCGTAGGCATGATGACCCCTAACAATGCCTTAGACATTATAGACGACTTGGTAGAGGCGTTTCAGGATGAAAGGGTCTTCAAGTTCATTCACGTGCCCGTGCAATGCGGTGACGATGACGTTTTGAAACGCATGCGGCGATTCTACGCTGTTAATGACTTCAGAAGAGTTGTAAGAACCTTCAGAACAAGCTTTCCAGACATAACCTTGGCGACGGATGTAATCTGCGGTTTTCCAGGTGAAACTGAGGAGGCTTTCCAAAGGACTTTGCGATTGATGGAAGAGGTTAGACCCGACATTGTCAATGTCTCGAAGTTCTTTGCGAGACCGAACACTGCTGCTGTTAGGATGCAAAAAGATTTTGTGCCCCTCTCGGAAATCAAACGCAGAAGCACCATTGCAAGCTCGTTGGCGAAGAAGCTTTCGCTTGAGAATAATCGATGCTGGCTCGGCTGGACTGGAGAAGCACTCATAGACGAAATTGGCAAAGTTGCAGGTTCATGGGTTGGCCGAAATTTCGCGTACAAGCCGGTTGCTGTTAAGAGTGCTTCCAAACTAATCGGCAAGTTTGTCTCTGTAGAGATAACAAAAGCCTTTCCAACGTATCTTGAAAGCAAAGTCGTTCAATAAATTATTTATGATAAAACGGCGATAATGGGTAGAGAGGTTGAAGTGTTTGGGTGAAGAAGAGCTTGTGGAAGTTGGACGGATAACGCATTTCTTTTCAAAGATTGACGTTGCAGTTATTGAGCTTAAGGCTGCTTTGAGCGTGGGTGACACCATAGCTATTAAGGGTCCGACAACAGATTTTGAGCAACGCGTTGATTCCATGCAGATTGAGCATGCGAATGTTCAGAGGGCTGAACCGGGACAAAGCATTGGTCTGAAAGTGATGAAACGCGTCAGAGAAGCCGACATGGTATACAAGAAAACATAACCTCCTCTCCTTTTTTCGATTTGCACGTGTTCTGACCCACACGCTGGATACTCTGTTCACGAGGCATTTTCACGTGTCAAGGGGGCTGGCATGACATTACGTGATGAACCTCAGTATGTAGTCATCCACCGTTTGAAGAAACGACTCTTCCAGTTCTATGCCGTAGTGTTCTGCCAAAACAAAGATAATGTAAAGAAGGTCTGAGAGTTCCGTTGCGAGCATCTCCCTTGTTTTGGGTTTTTCAGGCGGCTTGAACCCTTCCAGCCCTTTAACCACAGCTGCTACCTCTCCAGCCTCTTGCAGCAAGTCAGTAACCATAACAAATGGTGTCCAAGCCTTGCCCCGCTCAGGGTCAAGCTTCTCATTGATTTTCTTAAAGTTCTTCCAACACAGATGCTGAGCATCACGCAAAGTCACAGACATACGAAGCACCAGTAGCGATTTGTGAAACTAATCTTATAATAGTTTTCAAGACATCGTTTCTCAAGGAATTATCTCACATCCATTGTATTTCATGTATTCAAAATCACTTGTTCTCACTTTCCCTTTGTTAATGAGTTCTTTAATCCTGGGCATTTGCCCATGGACCGCTTGCATCAAGTTCCTGACAGTTCTGCAAACGTGAGCATACGCTTCTGGGTTCCAACGTTTAGTAATCAAGGTGTACAGGCATCGCCCCCCACACAAATCGAATGTGTCACATTCTGAGCATGGTCTACCAATCTGGACTTTTCTTAATTTTAGAGGGTCGGCAGTGCTGACATGCCCGAGATAATAATCCTTCATTCCCCACATCGTCGGACAGGGAACTATGTAACCGTCTGTCTGGATGGCATAGTTTATCCATCCTCCCCCGCAACGGAGAGGATTATTGTGTTCTTCATGAAGGAATGAATGAGCAATTCCGAGGATTGGGTAGAGTCGGAGGACGACGCCCTCGTTTTCTATTATGTCAACCCAGAACTTGACGAGCTTGAAAACGCCAGGGTTGTAACTTTCGCGGCTCCATTTCTCGAAGTCTCTTCGGGCAAAATCATTCTTCCAGAAACCTGCATTCAACTGCCAATGGACAGAAGAAAACGGAAAATCTTCGTTTTTCACAAGCCATCTCACTTGCTCCCATATGTCAGTCTGCTCCATAACCGTCATTCTGGCAATTAACTCGCCCTTGAAACCATTTTGTCGTATCAATTTCAAGTTGCGGATGACTTTTTGGAAAGCCCCTGCTCCACGATAGTGGTCTGTTAGCGCTTCATTTCCATCTACAGAAACAAGTATCGTGTGAAAGCGATTAACGTACGTTGGTTCCAGATTATCAAGCAGCAAACCATTTGTCTGAATCATGAAATGCTTGACCCTGACTTTGTTCATAATTCTCCTTATTTCTTCAATACACAGCAATGGCTCTCCACCATAAAAAGTCAGGACGCAATCATTGTCCTGTTCACAGAAATTCCTGAGCAAACCGATGTCGTAGCCTATCTTCGTGGGCAACGAGTAATCAACATCATAACCTGAGAAGCCCTCATCAACATCTTGCAATGCTTCACCATAGCAATACGAGCACTGCATATTGCAGGCAGTTGTCAATATCACATGAAAGAACATGCTTCTCTCCTTCAGGACTGATCCATGTGGAGTTCCAATGAAACTCTTGCCTAATATTCTTCACGTTCTCTTTTGAACAGCGGCTTTGATCTCCCTGGGAAATAACATGCTATTAAAATGATGAAATACACGATTAATTGCCTAAAAAGGGCTTTAGCTTTACCTGTTCTCCTGCACGCGTGTCAGGCGTATTTTTCCTTCACCTTCTTTGCTTTCTCAAGATAACCCTTTAGCTCTATTTCTTTGATTCGCCTCTCTGAAAGGGTTTCAGACGCGTACATCAATGGCAGCACAGCCGCGAATAAGAAAAAACTAGCCAGCGAGAAAGCAGTTGCAGCTGGAATGACCGCAAGAAACGGGGTTACGATCTCCGAAAGAAAGGCAGCGAGAAGATAAGGAAGACCCCCGAGAAGATAATATTTCTCCTTCTGATTGTTGCCGGCGAGGTCTCCCCATACGGTCATGAAGAAAACCGCGGCAAACATCCCCCATGCAATACCATCCAACACCGTGTAGACGTACCATATTGCTTGGGTTGCAGAAAAAAGGCCAAAGACAGCATAATCGACACCCAAGAGGACGAAGCCGGTTATTATGACTCGTTTTCGGCCTACGATGTCTGCCAGTATCCCGCCTACTATTGCAAAAAAGCCTGTTATCGCGAATTCAATAGATACAGCAAGTGTGGCTTCAGATCCCAGCAAATTCCTGAGTATTGGCGCTTCAGTGAAGTTCACCAGAGAAAACATTATCCACGGAAGCAGATAGAGAAGCAAATCTCTCCTGCCTAGTAGTGACCGGTACGAGGGAACATCGGCAGCCAGCGAAATCTTCCCTTGAATTCTCGACAGCCAGAAAAACGCGACAAAACCGAAAAATCTCCACAAAGCCAGCGCTACGGACATTAGGCCGGGATCTAGTCCGCTTATCGGCAAGGCAAGTGCAAGGATGCCGAAACCAATAGTGCACCAAACAATCCCCCCGTACGTTCCTCGGTTTTCAACATTTGTTACATCTGCAAAGTATGCGAGGCAGGATGGAAGACCAATCCCCATGGAAACGCCAAAAAGAATCGATATAAGGAGGTTGATTGAAACGCTATTGCAGGGAATGATAGGTAATAGAGTTGTCATGGCTGCCCCAAGAAGCACCCACAATGAAAGACATGCTTCTCTTGAACGTCGAAACAGTGACGCTCCGAGGATGGCTGAGATAGTTATCCCTGCATAGTACACCGCCAAAAACAAGAGATCATGGTTAACATAATCGCTGAACAAATTGTACGTCAACGTGTACCATACTAGGCTGTTGAACACTAGAACGAGAGCCGGAGCGAATCTCTTAATAGGGATTCTCTTTTTCAAGATGGTAGCTTGCTGCATGAGGCGCGGCGACCCACTACATAGGAATGGTTTCTATACATAAAACATTTCTTAACTTTGTGACAGTATTTGTGTTCAACAACAAATCTTAAGTAGTAGATGTGTTGTACACATATTACATTGAGGGATTGAGATGAAGGTTCGAAAACGAAAAGTTCCAGTAAGGTATCTCTGGCCGTAGACCTAAAGGTCTTCAAGAGTCGTTGCTACTAGTCTTCTTAGGACGGTTTGTGCGGCCTTGTTTCTCAGGTGGATTGTTAGTTCGCTAGCCGTGGCTACTAGGTCAGACATATGCGTTCGCAGCTTTAGAACCGATTCTGAAGACAATACGACATCAAGTAGCCTTTCGATGTCCTTGCTGGTGAGCGAGTTTCTGCCTACAATTCTTTCTATTTTTTCCCTTGATTTCTTGTCTTGGAAGGCATACAGCACAGGAATGGGCAAAGCCTCGGCTTTGATCCGTTGGTTCAGTTCTTCGGTCTCAAAGATATCCACAAATTCTTCTCTAAGCGTGGCTAATGTTCCCAGAATCCTTCCATACAGTGCCAACGCCTCAGCCTCTTGGGAACTTCCTCCCCCAAACAAGGCGGCAACGTGCATGTCTGCTTCGATGTTTGCGGCCTTCTTCTCCAATATCTTCATGTATTCCTCAGGAGAAGCATCCAACCTCCGCCTCAAACCCAGCTCTGAAGCATGAGCGTTTCCAACGATGAAAAACGAGGTTTTCAGGATAGAGAAGATCTCCTTGGATCTTTCATGAGGCAGTTTGCCGG
>Ga0315280_10002086_pt1 | contig 32872 bp, 42 predicted proteins | sample YL17G06_40_MG_FD_203697 | JGI IMG/M metagenome (GOLD analysis project Ga0315280, IMG submission 203697) | Sediment microbial communities from Yellowstone Lake, YNP, Wyoming, USA - YL17G06_40 | ecosystem: Environmental > Aquatic > Freshwater > Lake > Sediment | place: USA: Wyoming | collected...
TGAGTACTACTGGTTCTGAGGGCAAGTTGCCGTCAACCATTTCCAAGAGACGGAATGGTGGCTGCGATACTTAGGTAGAATGGGAATGATGGGAAAGAGATGGGAAAGGGTGGGTTTAGTCGAACTCTCTCTCCATCTTGTTGTTGTGAACTTTCCCATCCATCCGAATATCTTGAACAGGCTGAATCGCTAATGCTTTTCTCTCTCGCTCTGTTAAGTTCCTGGGTGACAGATCGGTTCTTGCTGGAGGTTAACCGTCGGGGTATAACAATCGTACCCACCATGACCACTAAGACAGAAGAACTGGAATACTCTATTTCTTGGATTAGGTTAATTGAAGGCGGGTCGCCATATCAACGTAGTCAGTTAGAGCGTAGTGTGGCACTTCCACAAGTTCTAATCCTAGCAGCTCGTAAAGCCGTCTTGCAATTTGCCTCTCTATGACTCTGCCGGTTTTCCCAAAGTTCTTTTCTAGAAAAGTATCAAATCTCGGAAGACACTCGGGGATCCGATGCCTGTGAAGGCCCTGTCGCTCAAGGCACGTGTAGATCGTCCGCCTGACATGTTCGCCCAGGAGCTGGAGCAAGACTTCATCTATAGACTCTAACAAAAGGTCGTCAAATGCGCGCAGACCTAAAGATGAGGCCGAGATGTTTGATGTCAGTGCATCCTGTTCTGGGGAGAAGCTCCGAGTGTTGAAGGACATATCGGACTCTGATACATCAATGTATCATTTTAGGTATATTAAAGTTTCAGTGGAAAGAGAGGGGTATATTGTATCAGCGTAAGCCCATGGCTAGCAACGCCCCCTGAATTTGGACATTAGTGACGCTCAACGTTCTTTCTTCGTCTTGATAGGTTTCCCTGACATGGATTTGCTTGCTTAGGATTCGACATCAACCGAGTCAAGTACGGTAACTTTCTCGATGACATACGACTTGAGAGCATCTGAGTCGAACAGTTGCCGGATCTGTTCTTCAACTTCGAAAGCGGGTATCTTTGAGGCTTCTGAGCGACACCGAAGGGTGATAATCACAAATCTGCCCAAAGTTCCCCCTCATTAAATGAAGTGTATTCCTCCTGAATACCTATTTACGCTTGATATGATGACGTAGGTGAAAGTAATTATCGTAAATGTATGTCAGAAAGGGGAAATCCTGATTCTGTAGGGTTGAGGCCTAGGGCAAGTTTATGGAGAGAATCGCTCGCCGGTCTGTCACACGCTCGTCAACCGACCCAACAATGCGTTAATGCTGCGATGGTGTTCTATTGGCACGTACATGGCCGATCTCGGTAGAACCCCCAACGAGAGGACCACTTTGCCTTTGGCGATAGCGTACCCAACTTCAACGTTCGCCCCCACAAACCTGTGTGCGCTATCATCTGGGCAGACGAGAACCAGGACCTCCGCCTCGTCTATCGCCCTGAAGTTCTCTTGCGACATAGAACGAACAATCTGCTTCCCATACCAATCTTCATCAGAGATTTGGCCAAACGCACTCTTGTAATCCTTAACCCACCACTTACGGGTGATAACAATGCCCTTCGATTCCAAGGCATCCGAAACCAGTTGAACTTTCTCTTTGAGATCAAAGGAACTTGCTAAGTATACTTTCAATGCTGGACTCAACCGGAATTCGTATCGAAATCTAAGAGCGTGCGTGCCGAAGGCTTGGATGAACTCGCTCCCGATATCCCTATCTTCAGTTCGGTTGTTGAACCGCGGATCTCATCGAGCATAACGAGTGCCTCCCCCAGGGCGATATTGAGTTGAACGGCAAGTTCCTGCGCAGAAATGTCCGGTTTCTCTTTGATCATCGAATCCTCGACGTAGCGTTTGTGGTTCTTGTACATCGGCAGAGCGTGAACCGTGTCTACAAGAACCTTCCAGAGCTCATCCCTCGGCAAAGACATCGAAGAGTTGCACCTACGCTCAAAATGCGCGAACTGGAAGATAAGTCAAGAATGGCCCGACGCTTGGCTATTGGTGTGCGAAATACACTGTTATGCTCTCGTGGGTAGTCGCGTCTACCCTGCAGAAACCGAACCGTACAAACTGAATTATTGAACCAATCTGCTCAGAGCTCAACCCTGTCTCGGCCAATCCCTGTTTGAGCGATGCGTCTGGCATGACTACGACAACCTGAACGGAGCTTTTGTCTGGGACCCACTGTAGGATTGGTGCATTCTCGGCCTCCGTCGCCGATTCGCCTAGCAACCCTGCAGACACTCCGTTCTTCTGGGAAGTTTGAATCTTGATGTTGAATAGGTTCATCAATCTCAGCTGTGATCCCGTTTTCAACAGCTCCTTGTCGGAGCGGGCTAGATATATCGTGGCAATGCCTCCTTCCGGTTGGAGAGTGACTGTGCGTGTCCCCATCTCTGGATGCTGCGGATGTAGCGGTATGTGCAACTCGTGCGTCTTCTGAACACCGCTCACTTTGACTTCGATGGGGTCTGGGACGAAGAAGTAACGATGTGAGGTCGGATCCACAAGTTTTCGGTTCTGTGAATTGATGTTGTCCCAGCTTATTGTTACATCAACGGGCTTGGGACCAATGTCCCACATAATCTTCCGTATTGTTTCAGGAAGATATCCTCGCCTCCTTAGTGCGGCTAATGTTCCCAGCCTGGGGTCGTCGACGCCCGAAAACTCTCCGTCCTCGACTCCTCTCATGAGTTTGGATTTGCTTAGATTCATTCCTTCAACTTTGAGTCGACCGTAGTGAAGGTCGTCTGGATACTTCCAGCCCATGTGGTCGTATAGGAAAAGTTGCCTGGCCATGTTGGTAATATGCTCCTTCCCCCTAATCACATGCGTAATGCCTAGCACATGATCATCGACACCCGAAGCCATGTTGTAGAGCGGCCAAACGCAGTACTTCGAACCCACTCTCGGATGAGGATTCTGAGCAGTGTCGATTATCCGAAATCCTGGCCAGTCCCTTATGGCTGGGTTTGGATGCTGAAGATCTGTCTTGACTCGGAATACGGCTTCCCCTTCACGAAAGCCTCCTTCAAGCATCTTCTTCCAACGCTGAGCCTGCTTGTCGACATCCAAGCTCCGATCAGGGCATGCGGTCTTTGCGTTTACGAGTTCCCGAAATCTCTCCTGTCCGCATTCACAAACATATGCGGCTCCCTTGAACAGAAGCTTCTCCGCTGCCTCGTAGTAGAGTGGGAGACGATCGCTTTGTATATACTCCTCATCCCATTCGCAACCAAGCCACTTCAGGTCCTCCCGGATCATATCGTAGTAGACGAGTTGCGCTTTCTTGAGTCGTGGATCCGTATCTTCGAACCTGACGATGAATTTGCCCTTGTACATTCTGGCATAGTCATGACTTAGGATCGCGGCCCTCGCGTTTCCTATGTGCAGAACGAAGTCAGGGTTGGGAGCGATTCGCGTCACGATGATTGGATATTTCTGAGCGTTCGGCAATGGGGGAAGTTGCCGTTCTTCTTCCGGTTTCTCTTTGGTCAACTCTTCCGGCCATCTTTCAATAGCCATCTTCTTCAGTTCATCAAGTGAGGAGGAGTTGACTTCTTGGACAATCTGCCGTACGAGCGGCATGAGTTCCTTCGCTTTGCTGCGGAGCTTCGAGTTTTCACCCAGTAGGTTTCCGAGGACTGCTCCGGGGTCCGCTCTGCCATCATGCCTAATGGCGTTGAGCACGGCTGCCTTTCGTATCTTGTCTGTAGTCTCCGTTGACATACCCAGAACTCACGCGAGAGTGTCTCAGTTTCCTAAAAGACGTGTTGCTGGATTATGTGTGTCGGTCCCCCGACACGACTCTTGAGCACGTGAAGACCCGTTGTGCTCTGGATTTCATTGCAAACCAGATCTATCGCCATAGCCTTACCCATATGACTTCACATTGTGGACTCGTTCAATCGATTACTCCTGTGATTGACGCGACTCGTTGCGCAGCCTCTTTGGTTAGACCACTCTCCCCGAGTATCGTGTAACGTTCAGGCCGAATGGAATGCGCCTTTGTCAGGGCTTCGACGATGTATTCGGGTCCGATTCCGAGTTCTTTGGCAGTAGTTGGGCCGCCTATTCGGTGTAGTACGTCCTTAATCAGTTGCCAATTCGCTCCGTGAAGGTAGGCACACATGATTGTCCCAACACCACACTGTTCTCCATGCATCGCCGGCTTAGGGGCGATCATTGTTAAGGCGTGGCTGAACAAATGCTCGGCTCCACTACAAGGCCGACTTGAGCCCGCTATGCTCATCGCAACCCCGCAACTGATGAGCGCTTCGACAAGCGTTCGAACGCCTGAGTCAGACATCGCTCTTATGCTGCTGGCGTTCCTGATCACCAGGCGGGAACTCATCAGGGCGAGTTCAGCCGCCGAATCGCCATAGTATTCGTTCTTGATTCTATGAGCAAGCTTCCAGTCTCTAACAGCAGTGTATTTGGCGACCACGTCACCGCATCCGCTTGCTATCAATCGGTAGGGGGATTTTGCGATGATCAATGTGTCTGCTACAATGGCGATCGGAGCATGCGCTACGTATGAATAAGGCCGATTCAGACCCTTCATAGAAACGAAGGGGCTTGCGATTCCATCGTGTGAGGCGGCGGTGGGGACGCTCAGGAATCGTGTGGAGACCTTCATGCTACTCAGTTTGGCTACGTCTATGTCCTTGCCGCCCCCGACACCAACGACTATGTCAGCCTTGACGCGTCGTATTTCTCGTTGTACCTTCGATACTTGACTAGTAGTCGCGTTTTCAACGATGATCGTGTATGACTTGAAACCAGCTTGCTTCAGAGAATCGATAACGGTATCTCCGGCAATTGAGATCACCTTGTGCCCGGTCACAACCAAAGCGGGTCCTTTGAATCCAAGTCGTGCGAGGGTCTCGCCTACCGAGGGCGCGACGTTCTTGCCGATTAGAATCTCTCTCGGAAGCTGCATGTAATGTGAGTCGCGAGGAATGGCGGGAATCATGATTCACACCAAGAACAATAGCGAAAGCGTTGCCATCGCTGCCACCATCAGGAAGAGCGCCACGATGGTCCACTTAGAGACTCTGTATACCAAGTTCATAACACCTCTGAGGGATTTCGAACCCAACGTGGTCACAGGAATTTGGCCAGCGATGACGCCTACGTCACATGGTTCGAGAGTTGCCATTGCTTCGCGACATGTCTCCGTTACATCATTCAGTAAAGCGTTCCTAGATCCAACTTCGCCAATAGGGTGATAGCCGAGGCGGGCATGCACAATTCCGTTCACCATGTGTGTGTCGGTTGTCATTACCTCCCCATCATCAAACCCCAAGGCTCCCGCCGCGTCAAGAATTTCCTCGCGGAAGCCCTGAATCATGTTGTTCCCGTCCATGTTGATGTACGCGAAGCGTTGACCGTTGACCTCGCTCGCTATCACGGAGATTCCTCCGGCACCAATACCGTCTTTCAAAGTAAAGCCCGAAGGGTGTCTGTGAGCGACGCCCACTTTGAATGAAGTAGGTGATTGTTCCGCAGTAACTTGAATGGAGGCTAAAGCCGCGTCTTCCAGTGCTCCAACCTTCTCGGGTGTCATCGTCGCAGGTCCAGTTAGGCTATTGTGAGCATCTACAAGTGCCACGTGCCGAAACTTACCGTGAGTTAGACCGAATAGGCGGTTCGTAACCTCGGTCGGCACATCTTCCATATCATACGGAGAGGTTGTCATGGTCACGAGTGCGCATCCGTCGAAAGCCTGGGACGTCGCCGTTGCGATCTCGTTTCGAGTTCGAGTTACAGGCGTGGCGTTCCCATCGTAATGAGCGTTCCCCATATTCACCAAGACCCACTCAATAACTCGAGCGGTCTGCTCCTTTGATACCAGGTTCAGCTCATGACCCGAAACGCCATGGGGAACTAGTCCGACCGCGTTCAATCGCCTGTTGACGACAGATTGAAACAGGTATGGTAGAACGCTACTGCCGACGTTAAGGAATGGACCCGGGTGAAAGTTCGAAACCAACATGATTCCCTTGACACTTGCCGTGCTCTTCCGGCGAAACACGAAAGCTGCAGTGTCCAATTCAGTTTCCACACCAAGCTCGTTAAGATACGATTCGATTTCATCACTCCGACCTTCCAACCAATCTGTTAGGAAAGCCCTGAACATGCGGATCGGTGAGAACCCAATCGCGCGGCGACCATACCGTTCTATGACGGAAATCATCGTAAACGCAAAAGCCAATCCAGCCATAGAAGCCAGAAGCAGGGCTGTTACGATTCGAGCAGCGGACATCCCGACTACGACGATGACAGCAAGACCAGTCAAGGTAGGTCCCGTGAGGGTGAATACACTTCTCTTTAGAAAACTCAACCTAGACATCGAGTAGATCGCAAGAGCCCGGATTGGGATTGTTGCGTAAAGACCTAGGATTACCGCCACGGCAGGAAAAGCGAACCTCGGGAGCGCCAACGAAAGAATGGCGCCAAATAGGAATACGAGTACCCAGATAGTAATTGTGGCGAGCGAGGAGGCAAAACATCGCCTAAGGAAAAATAGCGGGTCTTCTTTCATGAATCCAAAATAAAGAACCAGGTCCGAGACAAACATAGGTACTGCCAAAATACCAATTCCCGAAATGGCACCTATCAGAAAAGACGAAGCAGTTCGTTCGACGATCAGGAAGGACAGCCCCACACCTACTGTTGTGAGGACTAGTGATGTGATCGCAATGGAGCGCGTGGATGGGAAAGCTATGCGACCGGCCAGGTTGTAATATGGGGTTGTTCCTTTGATGCGTTTCGCGAACGAATGAGCCAAAGAGCTTTCCTCGGTCGGTCTCTAGCTTATGGCTCGGATGATCTCACGCAGTTTCCTAATCGATGCTTTCTCTAGGATGGTTCCGGTGACTATCAGGTGCGCACCGGCGTCAACCAAGGCCTTTGCCTGGGATGGAGCTCGTACTCCCCCTCCCACGATAATGTGCATCCGACAGGTCTTATTGACTGCGCTGACCATCTGCGGGGGGACTGTATGTTTGGCACCTGAGCCCGCTTCCAGGTAGACGAACCTCATGCCGAGATATTCGGCGGCAAGCGCATAGATCACAGCTAATTCCGGCTTATCGTACGGAATTGGATTCGCGTTTCCAACAAATCCCGCCGCGCCTGCGTGTTCTCCAACGATCAAGTATGCCAAAGGTATGGGTTCGAGGCCGAACCGCTTCACGAGTGGAGCACCAAGAGCTTGAGCGCCAGAAAGATAATACGGGTTGATTGAATTCAACAATGACATGAAGAAGACGGCGTCAGCATACTGACTCAAACCCGCCACACTGTTGGGGAAGAGAATCACAGGAAGCCGCGAAGACTTGATCGCCCGGACGATTGCGTCCAGTTGATAGATTGAGGTCGCAGTTGATCCTCCGACCATTGCCGCAGAGGTACCGGCCTTCTTTACTTCCAAAGCCAATCTTTTGGCGTTTAGGGGGGTGAGTTTCTCAGGGTCGAAAAGTGTGAGGTGAGCTACACCCTTATCTCTGATCACATTGTCCAAGTGATTTTCCACATTGCCTATCCTGATGTCGCCCAAGGGATGAGCCACCGTTTTGAGTTACAAATCGCGTGAAATATGCCACAAACTGAGCGTGATACTATTAAAAGCGTCGGGTTCGCCAGTATTTCAGTACCCGTTCTTGTCTACAGCCTTGCGCTCTCGCGGCGAGATCGATGAGAACACTCGTTCGGAGGACATCATTCCATCAACGATCGGTGACTTCGAAATCGAGTTTGGTGCTTACCAGCATTTACGGTACTACCATGGCACACATTGGTTGGTTTTTTCGCATGTGTGTATGCTGGTCGGAAAGCGATACTATGAGTTCCGGGCTGGCATAATCTCGATGGTCTTCTGGGATTCATTGGTGAATTGGTGGATGAACATGTTGTTGAGGTTGGCAAAATCCCGAAAGCCATTCACCGAGACGGAAACCACATCGACCTCATTAGGTTCGCAATCGAAATCTGATTTGGATGAACGTCGGCCTGAATTATGCTTAAAACTGCTCGCGCAATGGTATACTTTTCAGCTGTAACCGCATCGTTGAGCGCGGCAGCTTGAAGTGCAACCGTATTCTTCACCCAACAAAGGAACGGTCGGACTTCTCACAATGACGCGGTTGCCGAAACATGCTTGGCTACGAGAGGAGTCTATCTGGCGAGTAGGGTTCTAAGTCTGGGTTGGACTCTCCGGACAGAATCTCCTCAGCCATCATTTCTCCGATCGATGGGGCGAACATTACACCCTTTCCTGAATCTGCAAAAGCCACCCACAGGTTATCGAACACGAACTTCCCCGTGACAGGCTCAAAGTCACGGGTCGTCTCCACCAATCCTGCCCATGGCCTTAGGACCTTGACTTCTCGAAGGGTCGGTATGAAGCGGATGAGCTCTGTTGCAGCCTCCTCCAAGAAATCCAAAGTAGATGAGTTATCGTTCCGGATCTTCTCACCTCTAGTCGGAAGTTGGCATAGTATTTCCCCCCGGATGCTTTGTGTGATGGAGATCCCATCGCGGTACGATTGGATCATAGGTTTCAGGAAGAACCTTAGAGGTTCGGTTGCAAGCATCTCATGCTTCACAAGTTGGGTGGGCACGTCTAGCCCGATTGTTCGAAGAATTTCTCGAGATCCAACTCCTGCAGCTACGACGTAGACGTCTGCCTTGTAGGTAGCGCGATCAGTCTCGGCTGAGGATACCCCGTTGCCTTCGATATGAAGCGTTTTCACGGTTGTCGGCCTGACTACCTTACCTTGCTGCTGTTCGAAACTGCTCCAAAGGCCATTCACAACCGAGAATGGGTGCATTGAGCCGTCTCCCTTCGAGAGAGTGCCGCCTACGATCGATGACGCGTCTAGGAATGGGTAGCGGTCTCGGATTTCTTCAGATGAGAGAGGGGTTGTGTCAACCCCTAGTGAGCGTTGGAGGCTCGCATTGCGATCGAGTTCGGCCAATGCCTCTTTGTCTCTCGCAACCATGAGATATCCGTCACGCCGAAATAGAATGTTGAAGTTGAGGTCAGTGGAAAGGCGACCCATGAGCTCTCGGTTCTTCTTGGCAAGTCTAATGTCGTGTTCATTGTCCCATTGTGAGTGGACTGCCCCAAGCGCTCTAACGCTGATTCCACTTCCGGGGTACCGCTCTTCGAGGACAGTGACCTCGGCGCCGCGCTTGGCTAGGTTGTAGGCAATGCTTAGACCGAGAATTCCCGCGCCGACGACTATGACGTTCACTTCTTCTTGTCTCCAGCTAGTACACCGATTGGCACTGGGTCGATCAGGGGCCTTTGAGTGGTCAGGTGTTGATCTGACGGTTTCAGTTTCTTCTCTGCGGCGATCAATCTTAGGACCTGAAGTAGGCACGTTTTGCCCTGGCATGGGCCGGTGGAAAATCCCGCATATCTCTTGAGCACCTCGATGTCATCGTAGCCTAAGCGTATGGCCTTCAGCACGTCCTCTTCTGTTAGATCTTCACAGTAACAGACGAACTTCTTTCCCATCATTATCACTCCGCCTTAATCGCTCTCGCTTCGAAGAGCCAATCCTCGGGAACCTCTATGGTGACCAAAGCCGTTCCGTCATTGCGTTCAGGAGGTAGCACTCGTGCTACTCTTCCTTTGCCGAGTAAAGTCCCCTCACGGTTGAGAGTTCGAACTTGATCTCCGACTTTTGGAGTGGGGAGGAACTCGTACGGTAAGGTGACGTACCCGACTCCATTCGCAGCCCTCAAAAGGAAGACCGCTAAGCCGGGGCATACCATGGCGCAGGCCATGCAACCCGTACATTTGTCATAATCGACTTTCGGTATGTCGTTGACTGTGGCCATCTGTATGGCGCCAAGTTTGCAGGCTATGGCGCATGAATTGCAGGGAATCTCCTGGATGCATTCTATCATTGCTGCAGGCCGTTTATCCCTTAGCCTTTTTGTGGAAGGGACAGCCCCCGAAGGCATCAGGTCTTCGAGCCTGATGATCCCGTCGCTAAGATACTGTTGCTTTGACTCCAATCTTCATATCCTCTGGTAATATGACATTCTGCAGCCCCCGGCGGATCTTCTCGCCGAAAGGCCCTAACCGTTCGTCGTCGAGTTGCTTGACCCAAGCGTCCAATTTCTCTTCGTCGCCTGGAAGCCCATATCCCAAGCTGAGGGCCGCATGAAGGCCAACAATCTGTCCTTCGAGCATGGCGGTAGTGGCTTCCTCGATTCCAGACACATCGCCCGCAACGTAGACTCCGTCGGAGACTTCCATGAACTTGGTCCTACGAGCCACAAATCCACCAAGCTCTGGCACAAACTGCAGTTGTGCACCTGCCTGAGACGCGTGCTCGTAGGTGGGCGTCAGTCCGACTGCGATGCATATGAAGTCACAGTTGATTTTTCGTTCGGTGCCGGCGATTGGGTTAAAGGAGTCGTCGATCTTCGCAATCATGGCGCCTTGAACCCTGCCCCGCCCTAATGCCTTGACAACTGTGTGAGAGGTCAGGATTTCGACACCTTGACGCCGAACCTTAGCGGCGTGAACCAGGTATCCGCCTATTCGGGGGAGAGCTTCCACGATGGCAACAACATTCACGCCGGCTTGGAGCAGCTGGTATGAGAGAATGAGACCAACGTTCCCCGACCCAACAACAAGTGCTTTTGTTCCTGGCTTGATTCCATAAGTGTTCATCAACGTTTGGACACCGCCGGCTCCGTAAACTCCCGGAAGGTCATTGTTCTCGAAGACTAGGGTTCTCTCGTAAGCTCCGGTGGCAATGATGACCTTCTTGCCGTGAATCTTTAGTAGGCGATTATCCTGGGAAGCGGCCACAAGGTGTCCATCGTAGATACCGAATACGTCAGAACCGAGAAAGGTTGTAACGTTCTGGAATTCGCGAATCTGCTTCGTCAACCTTTCAGCGATCCGGATTCCCCTGACACCGGCGTAGTGTCGTGCGTCGCCGAAGAACCGGTGCGTCTGCTTAACAAGCTGCCCCCCAAGCATCCTCTTGTCATCGATCAAGACCACGTTCGCGCGTCTCTTACCCGCTTCGAGGGCAGCAGTTAGACCAGCTGGACCGCCTCCGATTATGACAACATCCGCGTCGATCGAGAGTTTCGTGTCCTCCGCTTTGCACGTTGATTCCTTTGCCGGGAGACGCCCTAGCCCCACGAATTTGGTGAGGATCCTGAGGTAAGTCTGCCTTAGAAAGGCGGGGCGGATCAATTTTCTGTGGTAGAAGCCCGACGCTAAAGAGAAGTAGAATCCCATCTTGTCCATGACGGACAACAGGTCGTGGTCGGCGTTGGGAAAGCCGCTCTGCCGCGTAACGCGCATGCCTTCCTTCACGTTGACCATACATGTTCGGACGTTCGGGACAGCGTCGACCGTCATCATACATGCCGAACAACGTCCAATGGCGCAGAAGAAACCCCGCGGGCGGTGATACTTCATGCTGCGACTGAAAATCCGCAACCCATTTGCGTACAGTGCAGCGGCCAGAGTCTCGTTGCTATGGGCCTCGATTGGTTTTCCTTCGAAATAGAATGTGACCTTGCTACCGCGGGCGAACTTGACGACGGGGTGCTGCGTTATCCGGTGGTCCAAGTTCAATCCTCCTGGTCTTCTATTGATTCGTCACCCGCTCACTGTCAGGAGGTATTCTCGAACATCCAGATCATCATACTCCACATCGATGGCTTTGTTTGGGCAAGCGCCAATACATTGCCAGCAAAGGTAGCATTCTGGCACATGGTACCGGATAGCCATGTTGACAGGCCTGTCTGACGATAGGATGCGTTCGTAGAAGCCTTTGAGCGCTAAGCTATTCTTCACAGAAGTGTCTGTGGGCTTACACCATCGCCCATTGCTCGACAGTTCAAAGACCGAGCCCGGGCAACTGGTTATGCACGCACCGTTCCCATCACACCTGCTGTAGTCCAGCACTAGGTAAGGCATTTTCAAACGCGGAAGTTGAGGTTGAGATTTCTCTTAAGAGTACGGCATATACCCTCTATATTCGAATAGAGAACACACCGAGCAGTACACACGGCCATCCAGCGTAACACCTCTTGGGCGTGCATCTGCAACCCTGCGATGGGCTAACGAGGGACCTCGAGGACGAGTGGGCTCAAGTTTAGTCGCACGTGTGAAATACCACTAGAGCTTCCTGTGCGTAATGGTGCAGAATTCACCCGTAATACAAGGATCAAGCGAGGCGTCTTGCGATGCAGCCATCATCACCTTTCGAGCGGACAGTTGGACTCCTTACGATGATGCGGTTGCCGAACTGCTTCATGATCGGAATCGCCGTTGTTGTTGGCGAGATCATAGCCTCGCCAGAAGTCTTCTATGGAGACCTCGCATTGTACGGGTTTTTGACCGGATTCCTCCTTTTGGCGGCGGGGATGGTCTTGAACGATTATTTCGACAGGGAGATCGACGCCATCAATGATCCGCAACGACCTCTTCCTTCTGGAGTTGTCAGACCTACGGAAGCGATTTCCTGCGCCATCATTCTTGCATCTCTTGGCTTGTTGTTCGCGGCGAAATCTGAGAGGCCAACTTGGACGCTCCTTATCGCCATAGCCAGTGTGGCAATTATGATATCGTACAATGCAAAAGCGAAGAAGTCTGGCCTCATCGGTAACGCGTTGGTCAGTACCAATATGGCGATTCCTTTCGTTTATGGAGGCTTCGCCGTTGCAAGTCCAACTTGGTCACTTGGCATCTTCGCCACTCTAGCTTTCCTCTCAAGCTTGGGACGCGAGATTATCAAAGGCATAGCGGACGTCTCTGGTGATGCCGCAAAAGGCGTGAGGTCAGTAGCGGCCACAAAAGGAAACTCGTTTGCAGCACGAGAAGGAGCCGCACTATTCATTGGAGCCGTTGCCTTAAGTGGACTCCCGTTGATTCTAAATTTGGTTTCGAAATACTACGTGCCCTTGGTTGCCATTTGCGACGTTGGTTTCATCCTTACAGCATACTCGATGTCAACCGACCCGAGTCCGCGCAACGCAGAGCGCAATAAGAAATTCGTCTTGATATGGATGACCTTTGGGCTGTTGGCGTTTGTTATCGGAACGCTATGATGCAACAATACTAGTCTTTTTCCCACGCTGAGTGGAGTCAAAAACCCTTTTATGGCATCAAAAGCGTACCCCTTCAATCAGAAGGCGCCATTTTGAAGATCAGTAGCACCAAGTCACGCGGTTTGGAATCGCGAGGAAAAAGGAAGCTCTCGAAGGAAGTTCTCACAGCGTTTCCAAAAGAGATAGTGGGCACCTTCGCTCATCTTCCCAAGGTCTTCAAGAAAGTTGACATAGATCGACTGATGGGCGATAGGATTTCGCGAAGCATGAAATGGCGCTACATTCGAAGAATGGAAAGACTCGGCATAGTGAAGCACGCCACGAAGAAGTATTATCGAAAGATCTACGATACGATTTCAGATTGGATGGAGAAGGACGCTATCCCGAAGATACGCCGCATGGAAACTCTCGTCGAGATCGAACCGGCAACGACCTAAGTCTTCGTGTACTGCTCAAGTAGTTCCTTCGCCCTATCTACCCTGACCTTTCTTTCAGCTACCATTTGTGCTGAGACCTTGTCGATTAGATCGCCCGTCGCGCCTGCGGTAATCGCAATGTTGCGGGCGTGAAGGCTCATGTGCCCTCGTTGTATACCCTCGGCCGCTAACGCTCTTAGCGCTGCTAAGTTTTGGGCTAATCCAACCGAAACGATTACTTCCGCCAGTTCTCTTGCCGTCTTGATTCCGAGTATCTTGACGGCTAGTTTTGCGATGGGGTTCGAGGCGGTTGCTCCGCCCACGATGCCCACGGCCATGGGCATCTCTAAGGTTCCTACGAGGTCACCGCGCGAATCTCTCTCCCAAGTTGTGAGTGATGTATAGTGTCCTGACCGAGCGGCGTACGCGTGAGCACCAGCCTCTATGGCTCGGGTATCATTGCCCGTGGCCAATACAACAGCGGTGACGCCGTTCATTATGCCCTTGTTGTGAGTTGCACATCGGAACGGATCCGCAGCCGCGAAAGCGTACGCATTAACGATCCCGTCAACCACTTCCTCCCCTCCCAATGCATCCTTCGGAAAGACTGCTTTGGCGCGAGCTAGCCGCTTGACTGCAAGATTGGAGATTATCCTCAAGTAGACGTGGCCACCCGATATCTTCTCAACCATGGGGGCGACTGCTTCTACCATTGTGTTGACCGCGTTTGCACCCATTGCGTCCCTACAGTCAACCAGCAGCTCCGTGATCACCATTTTCCCGAGAAAGGTATCAATTATCCTAACCTCGACGTCTCTTGCGCCTCCACCCAGAGAGATCAGGACAGGGTCCTGAGCGTTTGCGTGCTTCAAAAACTCGTCCTTATGAGCGAGTATCTCAAATCTCGCTCTATTCACGTCCATGACACCAACAATCTGAATCTGCCCAATCATGATGGGGTCCGTTGACGTGGCGTGGAATCCGCCGGTTGGTCGAGTCATCTTGGCGGCATTGCTTGCGGCTGCGATGACGGAGGGCTCCTCGATTGCCATTGGAACGACGAAGTCTCTTCCGTTGATCAGAAAGTTCGCGGCAACTCCTAACGGGACGGGCATAACGCCGATTAGATTCTCGACCATCCGGTTCGCAACTTCGAAACCTAATGCCCCAGGTTTTTGGAGGAGATTAACCTCTTCATCAGTGAGGGCTGCGAACTCCTTGACCAGCTTCACTCTTTCAGCGACGGGGAGTTTGTAAAAGCCAGAGATCTCAGAGGTCTTGGTCACAGATCTTCACTCAATCTTCTGTTAGATGATCAGTTTTCGGGGTCAGGTCCTATTTGCGTACTTTGCAGGGTCCAAGCCACGTTGTTTCAGCCACTCGTAGGTTGCTCCGGTGATTATTAGGGGTGCTTTGCGGAGTTCCTGTAGGTTTCGGGACCCTGTGAGGAACATTGCGTTCTTCAATTCCTCGATTACCGTGCTTAGGCGATCGATTGCAGCCTTCTCTCCTGACGAAGCTGACTTTAGCATTGGCAGAGCCAAACCTCCATAATGTGCGCCTAGAGCGATGGCTTTGGCGATATGAAGACCATTCCTGACTCCGCCTGAGGCGAATACAAGCAGATTCGTTGAGTTTGCCACCTCAACGATGCTGGGTACAGTTGGTGTTCCCCAATCCCAGAAGGTTGTGCCGAGCTCCATCTGGAGCTTGTAACCTTTGTCCCGTGCACGATAATACTCGACCCCCGCCCAACTGGTTCCCCCTAAACCTGAGACGTTTATTCCCTTGACTTTCGCCTTCTCCAGCGCCCGCGCCGTCTCTCTCGAAATTCCTGCGCCCGTCTCCTTCACCAAGATGGGAACAGACAATTTGGTTGCCAAATCCTGTATCCGGTGAATGATGCTTCGAAAGTTGGTTTCACCTTCGAACTGCACAGACTCCTGAAGAGCGTTTAGGTGTATGAAGAGGCCAGTTGCATCAATCATATCGACGGCTTTCTTCGCACGATCTAGTCCGTCCTTACGCGCTATCTGAGGGCATCCCAAGTTGGCGAAGAGCGGTATTGACGGAGCGGCTTCCCGGGCTACGCGGTAGGTGTATGCGAGATCCTCATCCTCAATTCCTGCTCGTTGACTACCAACGCCCATCGCAATGCCCAGTCTTTCTGCAACCTTAGCTAGCGTTCTGTTGACCTTTGCAGCTAATGGAGTCCCTCCAGTCATGGATTCGATGACGAGCGGAGCCTTTAGTTTGTGGCCGAAGATTTCTGTCGAGAGATCGATTTCGTCTCGGTCAATCTCAGGTAGGGCCATGTGCACTAGATGCACGTCATCAAAACCTGTCGGCACGTGTGATTGGACATCCTGATGCAGAGTAGTCTGAAGATGGCTTAGTTTTCGCTTAGGTGTTTGGCTGTCTGGCATTGGATTCAACTTCCGTTGATCGCAACGGTTGTCCACCTATATGAACGAGCGTCATTACTTCTCACGTTTTCGATAGGCGATCTATCGTGCTGCTATGGATTGGGCTTGACGATTGATACAGTTCCAGCAGTCGCGTCAACGATCAAATGATCGCCAGTGGAGATTTTCTCCACGGGAATTCGATCGATGCAAGGGACGGCGGCTAGAATGGCGCCCGTGGCCACAATGGTTTCAGTCTCCCTGTTCACGATTGCCAAGGGGGCTTGATTGTTTTTAGCGAGTCCGTATATTACGTAGGAGCCGACGGTGGATCCTTTGCCACACGGGAATACCAAGATCTTGCCTTTAACAGACTTGCCCTCAAGTTCATGGCCCTTTTCGATGAAGAGGCCCGTTTTGGCGTCGATTCCGCCGTAGAACCCAATTGGCTCTTTCGATACGAGGCTTTCGCCTTCAACTTTGCCTGGGCTAATTGTTCTTCCCTTTAGAACTTCTATTCTGAGTCACCCCGTGCCTCTAGGTTACCGCCTCAAGCAGTGTGTCTAGTCTGCTGAAGACGACGTTCTGTTTGCAGAAGCCTGGCAGATAGTTTGCTGCTTTGCCTGAGTTAACAGCGGTTGTCTTGTATCCCATGTTCTCGATCGGCGAAACTACCATACACGTATCAGCCACGATTCTTCCTCCCGCTGCCTCAATGGTTTGGGTGAATCCCATTCGGTTTGCGGCTTCCTTGACCATTCTTGATGTGCAGACCCAGAGGGGCTTCTTCAGCTTCTTACCCTCCAGTTTGCGAGAGATAGTCATTATCTCCTTCAATGAGGAGTGCGGGCAACCAAGGATCACAATGTCAGGCTCCTTTCCTGTTGAGAGTTTCGAAAATGTTTCGTCCAGATCTTTGTGACTCACTGACAGTCTCTCCAGTCCTTCGGTTTTCATTAGATGAGCCTCAGGAGTCAAGTTCTCAATATGGTAGAGTGCTACCGCGCCTGACGCCGCCATTGCCGCGCCTAACGATTTCAACTGGTCAGTATCAGCGTCCTTGATTCCTGTGAAGTATGGTATTTTGTTCTTGACCTGTTTTCCGACTACGTAACCAAGCGCTCCGAAGTCCGCGTTGTCCTCCAGTGTGGCGTTGACATTCACGAGCACCTCAGGTCTCCTGTTCTCGTCCAGGTGGAGACCGTAATTCGGAGTAACTCCACATAACGAGGCAGCGAGTGCAGACGGTCCTCCTTCTCGGTTGGTTCTGGCACCTATGACGGAGTTAGAGAATGAGATGGCTGATGACTCGGACCAGGCAATGTGCTCCCCGAATCTCGGAAGATTTCCTGCCAAGTATGGGGTACATGTTGCGCTTACAACTATCCCCATCTTCTTGAACGCGTTCATTATTCGGAGCTGCTTCTCTGCAAAGCTTGGGGGGATCCTTAGTTGCTCCCAATCTTCAATGTCCATCCCTGCCGGGTTCAGGAAGGTCACTATCTTCGCGACGGCACCTTTGTCTGCATAATCTTCGAGAAACTCGACACCTGGATCGCCTATTGATTTGTACGAGACTCCCGCGACCTGCGCTGAGCCGACAGGAATCATCTTGTCAGCACCGTAGATGTCTCCGAGGCTGACAAGTAAACGAAACATGCGTTCCATGACTTCCCCGCTCTCTCCCGACAGGATTCGTTCTTCAGCATTCGTTAGGTGCATTGTCCGGTTCAGCTCCTCTCTTCCCGTGTAAGATAGTCGTCGACGTTCAGCTTCATTGGGAGATCGGGTCGCCTGAACTCCTTCTTTCCGCCCTCGGGTATCGTCAGGTCAAATCCAACCTTGCACGTCATCTGCGTGTCCATGTCCGAGGATGGATCGAGCGATGATCCCTTTTCTCTCCTGGTGATCATATTCTTGTCCGCTTGAAAACGCGTTGCCATTGCCCATTCAATCTCATTTGGGTCGTGGATGTTGATGTCGTCGTCTACGATGAAGACATGTTTCATTGACTTGTGACCCTTGAAGGCGGCCTCTATAGCTTTCCGGCCGTCATCTGGATTCTTCTTGTGTATGCTCACAACTCCGTGAAGCCAAGAGCAGCCGCCTGGTGTTACTAGAACGTCCTTAGCGTCGCAGACCTTAGCAACCTCTCTGTAGATTGTTGGCTCCCTTGGCATGCCCATCAGCACTTTGTGCTCAAGCCCGCCTGGCAACAGGGCGTGATACATCGCCCCCTTTCTTACGAAGATATTCTTGACTTTGGCAATTCTTTGTTTACGGATGATGTCGAAGGTTTCGGTTAAATCGAGGAAAGGCCCTTCATCCCGTAGCTCACCAGTTAATTCAGCAATGATTACAATGTCCGAAGGGGGGACTAAGTGTCCATCAAGTCGCAGGAGTGGTGTTTCTTCTAAGGCATTGGCGATATCGACTTCACTAATTCCGATGTCCACGGATATAGCTGCGCTCACTAGAACCTGCACGGGTGAGGAGATGCAGAATGCGAACTCCTTCAATCCTCGCTTGATGTAGGCGTCGAAATGTCTCTCTAGGATTCGTAAGACAAGCGAATCTCTTCCGAGAGCCTGCGCACGATGGTAGGAGAGATTGACGCCGTATTCTTTGTCATTGCATGCAACAATGCCTGAGGAAATGTATGGGCCCCCGTCCTTTGGGTAGTGTGTCAATATCGGCAGCCGGCCGAGGTCAGCTCCGATGTTCTCGTAACCGTCGGCTTCGATTGTCCTCACCTTTTTGGGATTGTCGATTGCATCAGTGAGCTTTGCGATAAGCTGCTCCCTGCTCGTGCCAAGTCCTATCGCGACCAAGTCCCGGGTTGAGCAAACGTTAGCTACGATCGGCATGGTGGATCCCTTGACGTGATCGAAGAAGAGAACGTGTCCATCGAGCATCTTCATTAAAGTTGAAATTTCGTACTTCGGATCCACGGGCCTACTAATCCTAGCCAGCAGCCCTTTTTCATCTAAGACCTTGACAAATCTCGCTAACTCCAATACCATTCACCGAAAAACGTACGTTATGGTCTCTAGATTCCAATCGTGGTACGCAGTGCTTGAAAACCCTTCCTCTCAATTTCCACTGCGACACGCTCTTGAAGGCCCGAGCCCGGAGCCAGGGCCACCATATAGCCTCCTCGGCCTGTCCCCGTCATCTTCGCTCCTAATGCTCCGCTGTCTCGCGCCAAGTCCACGAGCATATCAAGCTCGTTGCATGATACGCCAATCTGCTGCAAGAGTTCATGATTCTTGTTCATGGAAGTGCCGAGTTTTCGGAGGTCGAACGCCTCAAGTTGCTTCCTTCCGTCTTGAACCAACTGTGCTGCGTTCTCGAAGATGTGGGCGTATTTCTCAGGCGCCTTTTCCTTTCGTTCCTTCACGCTCGCGACTACAACCTTCGTGTCAGCTACTATGCCCGTGTTGCCCATCACGATCTCCACGGGCTTCTTCAGCTTCATACGCTCCATATGTTGTGAGCTTCCCTCTCGTTTGTACCAGATCAAGCCTCCGTATGTTGCTGCAGTGTTGTCGATTCCAGAAGGGGTGCCATGGTACCCTTTTTCTCCCTCATACGCGATCTCGTTCACTCGCTCATCAGAATAGCCCAAACCCAGCTCGTCCGAGAACGCTCGCGCAATCGCCGCACATGAGGCGGCGCTGGCCCCGACTCCACTTGCTGCAATCAGGTCGCCACCCAAGGTTATTTTGAAGTGGTTGTGCTCCGTGTCGATGCCCATGAACCTGAGCATTCGGTCCAGTGATTCCTTCTGTTCAGCGAGCTTCTCCGCCTTGTACCCTGGTGTTTCGGGTCTGTCGTCCTTGATCTCCGCCCCTGATCCCTTCTGCCTTTCAACGAGCGCGGTTGTCTTTGCTCCAATTGCTGAGGCTATTGCTGGAAGCCCATACACAACGAAGTGCTCATTGAAGAGAATAACCTTCCCAAACCCGACGCCCGTTCCCAAGATTCAGCGCCTCGAGTTGATTTCTACTGAGCTACTAGAAAAGCCGAGCGGAGAAACGCAACTACGAGAGCAGCATCGGTTTGGGAGAAAGATAGACTGTTCACACTAGAAGAGGTGATGATCAATTGTGCGTGCAGGGCCACCGACTTCGCTCTTGATGACGGGCAAATGAGTACTATTCTCAATATCGTCGCACACTTTCTGTAGGTATTCAGGTTGAGTGTTGAGGAAGACCGATGGACCGGTGTCCATTGAGTACCAGACAGGAATGCCTTGATCCTCCCGCATTGCCCTGACCCTCCGGATTACATTGATCGTCTCAGGAGACATGAGGACAAGCTCTCGTTGGCCTGTCATGGTGACCGCGTGCAGGCTAAGTGAATCGGCTTCCGCGAGTCTGCATACTTCGCTCAGATCGCCTTTTTTGATCGCTCGAAGCATCTTAGGCACGGCTGCCTTCACATCTTTCACCCTTGCAGCGAAGAAGGGTGAACTAACCGATTCCTCGTGCGCTATGTCCGTCTTTATATCTGAAGCCAACGGCACAATGCCCATTGCCAGTTTGACGCGCGTTCCGTCATCTAACTGACGTGCAAATGATCTTCCGTTTTTACTCGCGTACCAGATGGAAAAACCGCCTACGAGGCTCCTGCTCGCTGAGCCTGCTCCGAGACGCGCAATCTCGCTCAAATGCGAGAGATCGATTCTCAGGTCGAGCGCCGTGCTTGCTGCGAGCGCAATTGATGCGAAAGCGGCCGCGGAAAAACCGACCCCTTTTGCCTTTTCCAGATTATTCTTGCTCGCTAGCCTGAAACGGTCTTTGCTCTTGGCGAGTTTGCGCAATGGGTCGATGACAGCCATTACTCGCTGGGCTTCAGTTCCTCTCGCAACTGAGCCGTTGATCTTAATTACGTCTTCAGTGTATTGACGGTCAAACTCAACAGTAGCTGTTGTTGTTAGCTCCTTGGCACAAACGGAAATGCTGTCATGGAATGGAAGCCTCAGCTTCTTGTTTTTGAGGCCATGGTATTTCACAAGTCCTTGGATTGTGTGTGCGCATGCTGTTGCCTTCGCCAAGAACATCCCCCTTCAAGCACAATTTTTAGTAGTCAAAAGCCGTTTTATGCCACATATAAGTCTTCGCAGACCAACTTAAAGTTACACGGGACATTCTTCACGTTTTACTCGCGCGAAAAGAGTATCGCAGCGTAGCCAACTACAGCGCTCATATCATTCGTGATATCGCCGCTCGTCTGATATGATAACAACTTCCCTTGTACGTGACCTTTCAGTCTTGCCACCTCTATCAAAGTGGTGATTGGGCCATAACCACACATCGTGACCCGGCCGGTTTCGCCGAGCTCATTCAATTTCGAACTCTCAAGGGCAGTTATTGCAGCTATAGCGGCTTTGTCGTTTCTTGACGCAACCTCCTGCGGCGCGTAATGCGTGAAATCGCTGGAGGCGATCACAACAATGTGATTGTCCTTTATTTGTTCCGCAATGCTCTTGGCGATTTCCCGGCTTGTCTGTAGGTCCTGCATCATCATGCAAATTGGGACAAACTTGACCCTGTCACCGTAGAGAAATTGTATGAAAGGCAATTGTACCTCAATCGAATGTTCGGAGATATGCGCGGTCTCGTCCTCATCAATGATATTGCTTGACTTACGTATCTGCTCTGCCAGCATGCTGTCTATCGATGCAATGCCTAGCGGTGTCTCCCAACCTCCTTTGGTCACTATTGAGACGCCGCTTCCGTGACCGGTGTGATTTGGTCCAAGTATTACTACCGCATCAGGTGCTCCATCCGACGCGAGTTGAGCGTAGTCATGAGCCGCCACTGGACCAGAGTACATGTACCCGGCGTGAGGTGAGACCAGACCCAAGATTTTCCTGGGGCCATCTTTCGCCGGTTTCGGGACCGTTCCTGGACCAGAACGGTGAGTAAAGCACTCGGTTATCTGTTCTGTCAGTTTGACTTTCGTTCCGGCGTAGAATGCGTTGGCGACATATGGTTTCCGGATTTTCAAAGTTCGCCGCCCGCTCGTGGGGCCATAGCTGCCAGTTTGGTTTCGAAGTCATCGATCGTTCCGGTGATCGTGCCGTCTTGTGGAAGCTCTCCTCTCTCACGCAAGACCTGCCGAGCCAGTAACCAGTATACCATCGCCAATGCGCGTCGACCTTTGTTGTTGACCGGAATCGCCAAGTCGACCCCGCTGAAGACATTGTCCGTGTCACAGAGGGCGATTACGGGAACACCTGCGCTTGATGCTTCCTTGATTGCTTGCCAGTCCGCCCTGGGATCGGTTACCATTATGACCTGCGGATCCGCGTGGTAGGGTTGGAGAGGATTCGAGATCAAGCCCGGCATGAAGCGGCCGATGACTGGAAAGGTTCTGGTGATCTCGCAGAATTTTTCGACCGGTGTCTTCCCATAGAGTCTTGATGAGACTATCAGCACTCGTTCTTGTTCAAAGCGTGTTATGAAACGGGCTGCGAGGCGAATCTTCTCATCGGTCTTCCCGATGTTCAGTATGAACAATCCGTCTGGTCTCACTCGGTAAATGTAAGGTTCCATATCGCCAGTCTTGATTCTCGTTCCTATGTGCAGGCCTGCAGCTAGAAGCTCCTCAAGTTGGAGGAGGAGATCTTCTGACTTCGGCATTCCCTCTTTTTCTTCAACTTCTGCCATGCTCACATCATCCTAAGCTATTCGAATTGTGCGCGCCTTTTGGCGGTTACTTGGGCGTAGCGTAAGAGGTCATCGACAACATCGACTTGAGTGATGAACATTCTGCGACAGCAGTACCTAGTCATGCCAATGTCGTCTAGGACCCTTTTCGGCCTCTCCCCCGCCTTGACTCGACGTGCGAACTCTTCCCAACGGTCTGCGATGAGTTTTCCGCACGTGAAGCATCGGACTGGAATCATCATGATGTCTCTTCCTCTTGTTTACCTGTAGGATTTCTGTTCACGACGCCTGGCACCGGGTCCGCCGAACTTCTTGGGTTCCTTTCTGCGTGGGTCTCCGGCCAGCATGGTTCTGTCGTAGTTGGTCATGATCTTGCGAAGCTCAGAGCTCCGTGTCCAATTGAGAAGGGCTTTTGCAACAGCCATTCGTGCAGCTTCGGCTTGTCCCATGATTCCGCCGCCGCTTACTCGAACGTTGAAGTCCAGAGCCTTCCAACGTTCTCCGGACAAGATCAAGGGTTCTGAGATCTTCACTCTTGCAATTTCAGGTGTGAACGTGGCTAACGGGATGCCGTTAATGAGCACTTTACCCGAACCAGTTCTCACAATTGCCCGTGCCATGGCGGTTTTTCTCTTTCCAGTCATTAATATGATGCGCTTTTTCTCAGTCTTCTCAGCTTTTTCGGGCTTTTCGATTTTCTCAGTTTTTTCAATAGTCTCGCTCATCTAGAATACCCCAAATCTCAGTTGCCAGTTCTTCTAGTGTGATGTAAGGTGAGAGTAATTTTGAGGCGTCGGCTCCGGGAACCTTCAGAGCTGTCTTCGAAGCGAACTCTTCCGGTGTTCCAACATAGACTCTGACTCGGTGGAAGGCTGCTCTTCCCTTGGCTTTCTTCCATGGGAGCATGCCCCTGATCACGCGTCTAAGGTAAACGTCGGGGCGGCGTTGGTGCACTGGAGCATGAATCTGGGTGCCGAGGGTTCGGGTTTCGAGTCGGCGTTTCGCTTCCTCTACGATGTTGTGTCGTCTGCCAGAGATTACAGCCTTCTCGGCGTTCACGACTATGACGGTTTCGCCATTGATTGCTCGCTTGGCCGCGAAGCTGGCCAGCCGTCCGAGAATTTGATTCTTCGCGTCTAACAGTAGTGGTTCCTTTGACATGGTACTCATCTCATGATCTGAACCTTCGACCCTTTCGGGTAGCGTGAAACGAAGTCCTTGATGGCGATGCATTGTCCGCCTGCGCGTTCAATCTTGGATTTCGCGCTTTGGGAGAATTCGAATGCACCTATTACAACTGGATGCTTGAGTGAGCCGGACCCCAGTACCTTGCCGGGTACAAGAACGGCTGATTTTGGAGCGGAAGCACGTGAGATGTGATTTAAGTCAAGTACTGCTCTGGATTTGTGTGGCCTTGATAATTGCTCGGCTGCGACTTCCCACAGCCTCGATTTGTTCTCTCTAGCCTTGACCTTGAGGAAACGGATTGTTTCTACCAGTTCTCGGTTCGATATTATTCGACGCATCTGCTAGTGCTCCTATTCGAGTCCTTTCTTGACCAAATCGTTCAGCGCCAATGCCTTCTTCTCGAGAATCCTTGCTGCTTCATCTACGATCCTTTTGGGTGGGATTGCTCCGGTGGATTCCACGTTGAAGATGAAGGCCGATTCATCTGAATCTATCTTGATTGGAAAAGGCTTCTTGGAATCTATTGGGACAGCCTTCTCAACGCAATCCATGCACAGTGTGCAGGCCAACTCATCTCGAACGACTATCTTGCTCTCAGGATAAGCGGCGTAGACATCGGTTGGGCACACTTTGATGATTTCCTCGGGGTTGGCCAAATTCTCTGGGTTCACGCTGACCTTCGGGAGATACTTGTATGCACAGGCTGAAACGGGCTGCCACTTCGCATGCTCTATTCCGCGTCCCAGCCTCGCGTAGACTTCGAGGCGCAATTTCTGGGAGGGACCAAGCTTAACGATTGGGATGCTCCCGCTGACAGGAGCAACATCACTCTCCGGTTTCAGATCCGAAGAGTACACCATTACCGCTTCGTCGCCAGCGTCGGCCTCAAGCGTGAAGGACGCTCTGCACTTGCTGCATCCTAACTCGCTCTTGCAGTCGCATTCTTCAGGTAGAACGTAGGCGTCGAGGTCGGTCTTGAGCGGTATCAAGCCCAGTCTGTGGGCGACTATTTCGTCATACATAACTGAAGTGTTCTCGATTATGATCACGTCTTCGATTGCCATTGCGGGGACTTCAGCGATCATCGCTCGTCGCAGAGCGTTCGCATACGTGTGACTGGTCCCTTTCAGGAGAAACCTGAGGAGATTATCTTTCTCTTCAATGATCTTAACGTCCAAACCTACGGACCCCTATGAATCGATAGAGCCTTTCGTGGAGTATCACATGCGTAAAGCTGACCTGAATTTGGTTTTTCGGGTCCGCGATCCACGATATTTTCACTTCTTGTGAAAGAGCTTTTCGAGGTAGCCTCTGCGGGGCTTATAAACTATTACGAGTTGCGAACGATGCATTCCAGAATTATTCGCGAAGAGTTAAAGTTGATGAAGCCTTCGACTCGTTACGGAGACATTCGAATTGGTTGAGGTCACAGCTGCAGGCATCGGCCTCGCGCTAGTAGTCTTTGGTTTCATCTTGGCGTTTGTTGCAGTGATTCTCCTCGCGATTAGGAATGGACCCGTAGGTGCTAGGACCCGCGGTGGCGGAGTTCTGCTGATAGGCCCAATTCCAATAATCTTCGGCACGGATCGGGATTCAGTTAAGGTCCTGATGGTTCTAGCGATAGTTCTGATTGCGGTGGTCATTCTTTTTGTTCTACTTCCAACCTTGCTCTTGAGTCGGTGAGAAGAATGTCAGCGCCTCTCTGTGCACTGTGTGGCAGTCGCATGGCGACTTATGTCTGCCAAGGTTGTGGGAAGGCCGTTTGCGGTAGCTGTTTCGAACCTGCTCACTGGCATTGTACTGAATGCCTTGCCAAAACCGTACCAGTCAGTCCGACTGGTTTTGGAACGGTTTCTAGTTTTTCAATAGCGACTTGGATATTCTTCATCGCATTTGCCTTGATCTTCATCGGCATTCTCCTAATGACCTTGGGTTCAATTTCGAACCTTCAAGGTGTCAGTGGGGGCGCAGTAATTCTGATTGGGCCCATCCCCATCGTCCTTGGGACAGGGCCATATTCTGTCCCACTGATCGTCTTGGCAGTAGTCCTGTCCGTTTTTGCCCTAGCATTCTATTTCATGATGCGAAGAAGAAGCTAGATGATGGGCGCTAGGGGCTCGGATTTAGGATTCTGAAACCGATTGTCCAGCAGCGGTTGCAGCCACGATCTTCCTGACGGGATGATCCGCCTTTGCGAGCGGGCTGTGCGAGAAGTACTTCAGCTTCTGTTCTTCGTCCCGTGCCACCATGTAGCCTGGGACTGAGACGATTTTTTCGCCTACGGCTATGTGTCCGTGAGAAACGAGTTGTCGCGCTTGGTACACGGTTTTCGATAGGCCACGTCTGAAGACCATTGTTTGCAGCCTGCGCTCCAAGAGATTGCGAATATCCAAGTCGAGCACTTCGTCGATTGTAGCAGACTCAGATAGGACGCCAATCCTACTGAGTTTGGAGAGGTATTCACGCTCGGTATTCGCGCGCTCGGCCTCGGATTGACCCAGAAGTGATCTTGCGATACCTCTGACCTTAGAGAGCATCGTTTTGTATCGCCATAACTCTCGCTTATTGCGAAGGCCATAGTCTCCTACTAGGTGAAGTTCAACTTCGAGCTGATCTTTCCGCCAAGGATGCCTAGGTGTCTCGTAACTCTTTCTCTGTCTCTTCGGATCGCCCACATGTATTCACCTTACTTCTTTTTTTCCTTCTCTCCTGCTCTAGCTGCTGCCCTCGCGGCCTCCATGACTATCTTCTTGGCTACGCCTACAGCTCTTCCTTTGCGTCCCGTAGTGCGTGTTCGTTGACCGCGGACTTTCAATCCCAATGAATGCCGGATACCCTTCCAGGTTCGGATGTCCTTCATGAAGTCAATATCGGTCTTGCCACTCAGGACAAGATCGGCGCCTATTAGGTGCATGTCGCGACCGCTATCGGGATCCTTTCTTCTGTTGTAGATGCGAGAGGGTAAAGCGTACTTCGTTGGATCCCGCATAACGTCCTCCAATTTATGAACTTCACCTTCGGAGAGGTCGCCCATTCTCAACTCTGGTCGCAACTCTGCAGCTTTCACGATTGCTGCCGCGAAGCTTGGACCGACTCCCCTAATCTTGAGGAGACCGTAGACTAGTTTCTTAGTTCCGTCGATGTCGGTTCCTGAGACACGCAGTATGTGTCTGAATTCTCTAGACATGCCCTAGATACACCATGGTGGCGAAAAGACAGAACCGTATTAAAGCCTTGCCGGAATCGCCATAGGTACTTTCGTGCAAGAGAATCGATGCAGGCAACAAGAGGAGCACAATGAAGCACCTTACAGTTGGCGTATTTCATGACGATACGATTGGTCGCGAATTAGGTAAGAAGGGTACTGAAAGTGATATCGTCATGTTCAATAGAAAAATGGATCAGCACATCTTCACTTTCATGTCCCCGGTGGAAGATAAACTATCTGCAAAGAGTCAGATAATTTCCAGCATCGATGCTGCCATCGTTGCGTTCACCGGAATGACAAGAGAACTGGGCGAGACCGTCGTAATGCTCGACGCGCTTGGTATCTCCAATGGAATAGCTGTAACGTCCCTCTATGCGACACCTGATCAAATAGCCTCGATAACGAAGGGTACTTCTATCGAGTCATTCATTGTTGGGAAGAGAGAACCAGTAAAGATCGAACCCCCGAGGCCCGCGAGAGGCCACAGGCATGCGATTACCTAATTCCAGGCTTGGGCTTCAGTCGATGAATCTGCCCCGTACCAGGCTCGAGAACCCCGGCTCAAACTTCCCAGATAGTTAGTAAGGCTCCGGCTGTAACTCGTGCGAACGTATGTGCTCCTAGTTTGATCCTCACCCAACCAACAGGGATTGCAAGCAGCAGCACTGTGTCTTTTTATACTTCTTTGACTGCGGCGATTCTTTCCACTGCATCGAGAATTTCCTTCGCATTTCTCGGAGACAGCTTGTGCCTTCTTTCTCCCAGTTCGCTAATGGCTTTGTGAATTTCCTGTTTATCAATGAGCTTTGTTCGCAACGCTTCCAAAAGCACTGTCCAAGTGTTCCAGACTTCTAGGCCATACATCTTCGCCAGCATCGAAAGAACCTTCTCATCGGTTAATAGTGGTCTTCGCAAGCTTTTGGAGAGCATTAGTGTCTCAGAGTCGGATTGGGAAATTTCCTCTTGCTTTGCCAATTTTGAAACTCGTTTTGAAATTCGGCTGCTTGGTCTGTGCACGACGATGTAGCCCTCCGCGAGCGCCTCCGCAACAAGCCTTGCGTCAGGATAGGCCCGTCGAATTCCTTCGTCGACCACTTCGCGTTTGACTGCGAGGACAATCAATACTTCTCCGAAGATATTCCTGAGTAGGCTAATTTGGCCGGCTTGGGCTAGATGAATCAAGGGGCCCGAGTCTGAGACTGCGGGCAGCACCTATTCACCGTATTGCTTGGTCATGTAGTTGCGGATAACATCGCTATCCCAATTGATAGCTAATCGATTCTTCTCCAGAAGGCTGAGAAATTTCCGCAGTGAAATATCAAGAATGTCGGCTGCTCTCTGCACTGTAATCTGCCCCTTTCTGTAAGAATCCAACACCCTCCTCCTCAGCCCATCCTCGATGAAATCCCTCAACAGAGTTGCCTTGTCTAGACGCGTCAACTCCTGAACAGCGCTCACACGTTTCGCTTCTCTAGGCGAAAGACGAAGCGTGACTATTGTCGTCTTTTGGGCCATGGCTGAAGCGTATTACATTGAAATACATAACCTTTGCTCGAATACGCGGTAACTTGAGCCAAAAGTTATACGTGATTGTGGCGCCGGGAGAGGGATTTGAACCCTCGCGGCCTCGAAAGGCCACAGGCTTGCGGTTACCTAATTCCAGGCTTGGGCTTCAATGAATCTGCCCCGTACCAGGCTCGGGAACCCCGGCACCAAAGCCCTCAGAATTCGCCGTGAATATTAAGCCTGTTTGCGCAATTTGCTAAACAAACCTCAGATAGATCAGTAGTTGCAGCCATGTCGTCGCGATTGTCAGCAGGGCGAACGTCAAGGCAACGACCAAGAGCAAGATGGGGCACGCAGGTTTCTCTGCGAGCAACAAAGCAAGAAAAGTGGGCGCGGCGACGATGGCCGGATTTAACGCGATAGATATGCGCTCCGCAGCCTTCTCGGGCGGCATTATCAATTCATGTTCAATGTTTCCACAGTGCGGGGTAGGTGCTTCTATCCATCAGAACGCGTTCAGTTTTCGCGGTCACTCCCTTCTCTTGATCTAGCACTTCTCTCGTGGTCATTAGGGCGCGTGCCAATGCAACCGCTTCTCCTTTGAGAGTGAAGAGGACGATGGGCTTGTTTTTCTCGATTGCTGAATCTAGTTTGACGATGCCTGGCACTGCTAGGTCAGCGCCGTGGCATATGGCGTCTACGGCGGAATCGCGAATCACAATCTTGGGAAGTGCCCCCAAGGCAACTTCCATAGGTTTGATTATGGCACGAAGGGATGATTCGTTTCCCGCTTGAAACTCCGCTACCGCGGAACTCAGCTCGTGCAAATTGACGAGACCGCTATCCTCAGTTAGAGGACCTGAACGTGTTCTTCTCAGTTCGCGCATGTGCGCGCCACAACCGAGTACCTCTCCAATATCAGAGCAGAGTTTTCGGATGTAGGTTCCTGCTTGGCAAGAGCATGTGAAGAGGACTGTTCGTCCGTCTATTTCGTGGACTGCAAGTTGATAGATGAAACGTTTTCTCGGCTCCCTCTTTACGGAGGATCTTAGGGGAGGCTTCTGGTAGATTTCCCCCGTGAACTCGTTCAGGACATGATGAAGCGTGGTCTCTGGAACGTCTGCATGAACCTGCATCAAACAGACGTACTCTTTTCCTGAATAGAGGAAGGCCTGAACAACTTTTGTGGCGGCTTCCAAGGCCACGGGGAGTACGCCGGTTACTTTCGGATTGCCCCGACTAGGAGGTCTCTAGGGTTCCACCGTGACCGGCGTGGGACAGGTTCATCATCCGCTTAATCCAAGCCACAACCTCGTGGCTTGACGGCCCCGCAGGCTTGTCAACATTAATGATTCCATACTTGATGCGAAGTGACATGGGCCTATCTTCAGGCGCACAACCATACTTCACATCCGTTACATCATCCACCTTCGATACTAGCTGCCGTTCGCCCGCCCAAGGCATAGGGGTTTGCAACAACTCACCTCTCCAAATCCCGTTAAGGTCCCGATGCTATTAAGCGAAAGTAACACGTTGTCCCCACAAACTTACACCACCCACCCCCACTCGCCTCCAGAAAATTGGTGGGGGGAAGGGGATTCGAACCACTGAAGGGTTACGCGGCTTACGGGTTGCCTCTACGCCCCAGGATACCTTCTCTAACCCAGGAGGTTCAAGCGATCAAACGAAGTCCACGTGATCACGCCGCAACTTGCGGCGCTGGGAGAACGATTTCCTTCATGAACTTCGTTTTCTTGACCTTGGTCAACGCCTTTTCGACCTCTTCGTCCTCGGCACCTTTCTTGAGCTCAACGCTCTCAGCCGTCGGTTCCAAGTGATCGATGTTGGTTCGTCTTCGACGGATTCCTGTAACTGACTTTGGACCCGTAACCAGAGCGAAGTTCTTGTCAATGACGTCGACGACTACGCATTTCCTGCCGGTTTCGCGGCCGTTGAGCTTGACGCAAATCCTGCCAACTTCTATGCTGGGCATCTTCAATCACGTTGATAGGTTCCTTGCGATAAATTCGCGAGCGATAGATAAGTCTAACCGCTGCTCAGGAATTGGTCGATTTCCGCCTAGCGAGGAAACTCCTGACCTCGTCAATGACGATGGATTTGGTTCTCTCAATCGAGTGCAAACCTGTGTCGATCTTAAGGTCGTAGATGGTTAGGTCGTCAACGTCGACGCCGTAGTACTTCTTGTATCGGTCTTTCTGAATTGATTCACGAAGAAGAGTCTCCTTCTCAGCCTCAGAGATTGTCGTTCGGTCTCTCTCGGCGACCCTCTTGAACCGCACAGTATCAGGGGCCACCAACAGCAGCTTCACGGTGGCCAGATCCTTCACCATCCATGCGCCGAGTTGAGCATCGATAACTGCCCCGCCCTTACGCGCCTCTTCCTTTGTCCTTTCATCGATGAGTTTGTCGATGTTTGGGTCTTCTGCGGCTAGCCTGCTGAAGTCTTCGAGGGTCATCTTTCGTTCTCTGGCGAGTTCTCGGAAGAGATCTCCGGCGCAGACATATCGTAGTCCTAGGGCTTCGGCGAGTGCTTTGGCGTAGGTCGATTTGCCTGTTCCGTGGGGGCCGCTTACTGTTATAATTAAGCCTTTAGTAGCCCTATTACGCATGAACTTCACCTTTCTTGAAACTTGATCTCCGCCGCGGCCAATCCATGTATGCAAGAAAGACTAGAAAAGGATGATTAGGACCTGATTTAGGGTTTTTCCTGGTGGGGGTTCTGCAGCGGCGATCTTGAAGGAACGTCCAACAAGTAAAAACCCCTCATGGAAAATCTGAAATTCATGGCCTGATGCACATGCAAAACGTAGTGAAAGCTGGAATGAGCGAAAGCGTAGAAGGAAGAATGAAACTGAAACCTGTAGGCCAAGTATCACTCGGTGCGAAGAGCATCAAGGTAATAGTCAGCCTCAATGAGATTGAGAAGAGTTCCGTAATGGGCGGTATCGCAACATTCTACGTGAATCTTGAACATCTTAAGCAGGTTATTGCAGGAAAAGAACAGATCACAGCATTCTCTCAGCTCGTCCCAAAATAGAAGACCGTCTCGCGTCATCCAAAATTCAGGCCTCTGCTGTAGGGCTGACGCCAAATCTCAAGATTCTCGAAAATGTGGCCGCCAGAATAGAAATGTACGATCGTCAGAGAAAAGCTCCTCTGTATAATTCAGCTTACGAGAAAGTGTTGGAGGCAAGGCGAGGAAACCGCTACCTTGTTGATCAAAGTGGTAATGTTGACGAGAGGTCCCTTGAGGCAATAGAATGCGCATTGAAAGCATTTGACATGGGTAGACAAATGGACGAGGGGTTCGCGGATAAACTCAAAAGCAAATTGAGCCGTATCGAGATCAAGAGAACGCTTAGGAAGTTCCGAGACTTCATGATTTGCTCCCAAACCATTGCAGAACTCAAGACCGATGTGCAAGATCTATATGGGGCTCTTTCCGCTGCAGGAGATGACGGCCTGTCAGCAGACCCACAACATCGTTTTTCGGTTGGCGCTACCAAGATAATGAATTTCCTGTTTCCTGAGCTTTTCGTTATCGTGGATAGTAATGTGCAGAAGGCCATCAACTGCTACATTCCTGACTTTGACAAGTGGACCCTTGACTCTGACAGGTATTGGCAGGTCATGATGATTTGTGCTAAGGAACTAGGCGAGTGGAAAGAGCAACGTGGCGGCCTTGACAGGCTCCTGAAACTCGACTCGAAGCCAACCACCCTAACAAGGATCTTTGACAAATGCGCATTCATAATTGGGAAATGCGGGATGTCTGCTATGTACCGTAAATGAGACCCTTCCAATGTTCTTATCGAGATTCATAGAATCAAGAAGCGCCACCGGAAATCCGTTGGTTTTGGTGTGTGTATAGCTTGGTGCGCACCATTAGAGTACACACACACGAAACTACCCCTTTTCTAAATCCTCCATGAAATTGATGAATGCCCTGTTGCCTATCACATCAATTCTTTCAACATATTCGCCAGCTAGGTCACGAAACATTAGCCGAAGACCTCTTCCGATTGTCTGTTCTGGCAGTATGTTCGCCTTCGACGCCGTCTCAGCGATACGTACTTGATACTCCCGCCTCTCTAACCTTCATCCTCCCCTGCGAAGATCCGCGTCACATAGAATTGTGAATATAAGCACTGCAAAGACCAATAATGACTGCTTTGCAGTTACGACGACAATCTCCAGAGTCATAACCGACCGGCTAGGAAAGATGATGGGTCAGCTATCTGTGAAAGTGCATTTGCTGAGAAGTATTTCATGTTCAGCTAGACAGGAGAGGCTTACGGCCTAATATCACTATTCTTGAGAAAGCTTCAGCGCCTCTTCCTCGCGATCATGTCCTTGTTCCTGCC
>Ga0315280_10002087_pt1 | contig 32859 bp, 38 predicted proteins | sample YL17G06_40_MG_FD_203697 | JGI IMG/M metagenome (GOLD analysis project Ga0315280, IMG submission 203697) | Sediment microbial communities from Yellowstone Lake, YNP, Wyoming, USA - YL17G06_40 | ecosystem: Environmental > Aquatic > Freshwater > Lake > Sediment | place: USA: Wyoming | collected...
AGCTTGGACATGCTGATTCAGAGGGATCCGAATATGCTCCCTCGCATGAATTGGCAGTGACAGTTCACCGTCTCGAACCTTGAAGCCGTAGCATGTGGTCAAACGTGGACGCCGCGCATACGGCTCCTTCACGTGTGGGTTCTTCCGCTTTGCCTTCCGATAGTTGCGCAAGATGCCCGTGGCTGCGCTGACTGCACAGAGCTTATAGTAGCTTGCCACCTCGTAGCGACTGAGTTGCCTGTAGGCCTTCAAGGACAACGATTTCAGACTGGTCGCATTCTCGGCGAGCCCGATACGGATGCAATCGTTCAGCATCTGGCGGAACTGCTCAAGCAACCAAGCAATCTCAGGCGTAGGCGCATAACGTTGCCAGACAGACTTGAAGACCTGCACGACTAATCACTACGACCTGCAGGGGGTTAAGCTTGAGACATGAGTGAAAGAAAAGGCGGGGAGAAGAACAACGAGAGCCGACAAGTTAACGGAGCCACAATCCACAAGATCCCTAACCAGATAGGACTGACCGACTCCTGCGATTCCTGAGAAAGCGTGTGCGACTACGAGATCAGGTGCAAGGCCGGTCCTGTACCCGAACAACCTCAACCTCCATGACCTAAATTGGCGCGAGCGCAAGCTCCCGACTTCTGGTCGTGGAGTAAGCGAGCCCTTGCAGCTTAAATGTGGAGCGAGTCCAAGGAATGTTTGGAGTCGAATCATACAAGCCCGCAAGGGCCAGTAGGCTCCACATGTGGTCGGGATGTCCAAAGGCTCGAATAAGGCTCCCAACCGAAATAGGCGGGGCAGGCTCGAGTAAGCAGAGGCATCATGAATATGGCTGCTCGCTGCGGCGGGTACGCTGTCAGGCCGATGGCTTGGCCTATGCTTCTACGCTGGGATGGATGCGGGTGGAACCGCAACAACGGAATGCCCACCCTAGAGAGGATCGGAGTGGAAGCATGAATCTCCCGACTTCAGTCGTGGAGAGAGTCAAAAGAGATGGATTCGCTACTATGCTGCCCAGTCCTTGGGCTGTGCCAATAGAGAAGAATCTCCAAACGAGAAGCCCGATCAGCACCCATGGAGCAAAGTTTGGAATACTCACCCGCAACAAGAACGAGAAGACAAGAGTCAGAATCACCATATAGGCCAAGGGATTCAAGAGGGACCAGAGGAAACCAAGAACCGAATTCCTGTACCTGACTTTGAAGTCCTTCTGAGCAAGAACGACTATTACATCAAGGAGATGATACATCGCGTTTTGCACTTGCGCACCCTTGTACGTCTAGGACCCTGAGTCATCCGCAGAGGAAATAATGCTTGCTGGGAGGTCATGGCGCGAGCCCCGCGAGGACGCAGTCCAATTGGGGCTAGGCGAGATGAAGACTGACGCCACGAGAGTAGCGTTGCGACCCTACGGTTCCTACTTCGCCTCGAACCTGTCTGACCACGCCGAAGGTTTCTCGACGGAGAAGATGGATCATCAATAGAAAACTCAAAGGCTCGAGAAGTACAGAGATCGCGACACCCTCCTGAAAATCGATGAGAGAACAGTCTACCGCTGGTGGCACGTCTACTGGAACCATGGGTCGGAGGGTCTAAACGTCAAATCCCACAGACCACATACGATCCATCAACCAGTGTTGCACTTCAGAACAAAGAGGCCAGATCACAGAAATCGACATCCTAGATATAGCGCCCACTTTGCTCGAGAGAATGAAAGTTCCCATACCATGTCCGATGGAAGGAGAACCAATTCGTCTGAGCTGAGGCAAGATGAGGCAAGGCTTTGTTGTCTGGTTGACAGGATTACCCGCGTCCGGGAAGACCACCATCGCACGACAGCTGGAACCCGAATTGAGGCGACGGGGCTGGCCCGTTGAGGTCCTTGACGGAGACGAGATACGACAGAACCTAAGCAAAGGTCTTGGATTCAGCAGAGAAGATCGAGAAACACATCTGAAACGCGTAACATATGTCGCCAAACTACTTTCCAGAAACGGCGTCGCCGTCATCGCGGCGTTCATTTCGCCTTATCGGAACATTCGCGAGTACGCCAGAAAAGAGACAACAAACTTCGCGGAGGTCTACGTGAAATGCTCTGTCGAAGCCTGTGCACAACGTGACCCCAAGGGACTATACAAGAGAGCCTCCGCCGGCCAGATCAAGGACCTGACCGCACCTCAAGATCTATACGAGGAACCATTGAACCCTGACTTCACCGTAGATACAGAAGAGCTTACGATTGCTCAAAGCGTGGATGCAATCAAGTCAAAGCTTCAAGAGCTCAATCTAATCTGAGCTCGCTGAGAATCCAATAGACAGTACGCATTTCTTCGCGATACATCTGTTCCCCTGACCCGTTATTCCAGAATCCACCGACCTCGATAGATATCCTAGCAGATTGCTAGCTAGACTTTCGGTAGATGCTTCCACGACGGTATGAAGGGGCGTGTCGCCAACAATAGGCATTGCTTTTGGTGCTGACGGGCTCCGCTAGTGAAAGACTTCGAGAATCCTAGCGGTGCGCGCACATCCCGATGATGTCGAACTAGGGTGCGGCGGAACCCTAGTGGAGAACACTATGAATGCAACCACGCCGGTTTTCTATTCACTGGCAGCCCCGCGGGATGTATCCTGAATCTAAGAATGATCTAGTTCGCACACTCATCTGCGGAGATGGATTCCGTATCGAAGGAAACGTAGTATGTAGCTCATGGTTTTTCGTCTAGAGTTCTCTCTGCGGCAAATACGGCGCGCTTCTTTCGCTCACCATTCAGATGCAGCCTACTCGTACCCCAGTCTTGCGAGGCGTCTACGTATGCTTGACTCGTCATCCGGGCTCAGAGAGGATGGGGCAGGTTCTCTTTCGCTCTCGTTCCTTGTACCCCTTATTCTGTCGTGAGCCAACTGTGCGAGGGTCATATACTGTTGCAGGATGGGCCGCAACCTCGCCAAGACTTGCTCTCCAGAGGAGATGTCATGCATCCCCGATGGATCCTTGGCATACTCGAATAGCATCTCGCGTCGGAGAGCCTGCGGAACATTGAAGTTGTACTCCCGAGTGGTCGGTTCGGGTTCTGGAGCCAAATAGTGATACTGGCCAGTGATCAGCGCACATTGGTTCTCCATCTCAGAGAAGACGAAACGTGGTGATATGACCTTTCCATTGGCTAGCTCGGACCACAAAGAACGACCTTGTGCACCAAGAAAACTACAGTCGTAGCCGGTTGCTTCGAGAATGGTGGGAGCGATATCGAGTGCGCTAACAGGCCCATCAAGTAACCTTGACCGCATCTTCAGACGCTTAGACGGCTTCAGGAGAAGTGGAACGCGCACTTGATCCGGCGTTACAGTGAGGCCATGAAAGAAGAAAACATCGTTCTCTCCCATTGCCTCACCGTGATCCGCGGTGATGATCAACAGAGTATCGTCCCAGTCACCCTGATTCTTGATGTCATCGATGAACTGGCCGACGATCTGATCCAGGTACCTGACACAGCCGTCGTATTGTGAAACGTAATAGTTCCAGTCGCGCTCGTACTCGAGGAGCGCGCCCGAAGCATCTCGCCTTGCTCGCAGCACCTGATAGGATGGAATGCCTCCCACGTCACCATCACGCACGCAGCCCAAATGCCTCGCCTCCTTCCAGTACTGATCTCTCACGAACAACTGGTCAAAAGGTTCCGGAGGGCTGTAAGGGCCGTGGGCATCCATCAAATGGATCCAAAGAAAGCAATTCTCACGTCTGTTGGATCCCAGCCACCGCAAGGCCGCATTGAGAGTGTCTGCGCCTCGACGCCACAGCGTTTCCGGACGATTGGCCTCGGGCCGCGTGGACTCGTCATCGTACAGTTCGAACCCGATGTCCAGCCCGGTCTTTCGTGACAGCACGATTGTGCTCACGAAAGCCGCTGTCCTATACCCCAGCCCTTGCAAGACGGCTGCGACGCTGGAAGTGAGCCTAGCCTTGCCAGGGGCATTGAAGAAGCCCAACTCGTGGAAGCTTGGATATCTTCCCGTCAGGATGCTCGCGTGCGAGGGTGCTGTGTACGAGCAAGGAGCAAAGGCCCAGGCGAAGCGCGCGAATTCCCTGGTATACTTCTCCAGTTGTGGTGTCGTTTTCCTCTTGTACCCGTAGATGCTCATGTGGTCTGCACGGACCGCGTCAAGGGTGATCAGGATGATCTTGCCGGCATTCTCTCTATCTTCTCGCAACTGCGCCTCACCGATCATTGTCTGACGACCTGCGCATATATCGTGTTCGCGACTCGACCCCCTTCTTTCTCAACAAGATCAGGGCCTGACCTAGGAGAAGACTAAGATCGATCCTTCATAGCAAACTTCTTTGAGAAGGCCCCCTAGTCGGTAAATGCTGTGGCATCAATGCCTCCACTGCATGACGGACCCGCTACCGGCAAAGAGATCAAAGTTGAGGTGGGTGGCGGCGAAGCCCCGATGTGTCAAGATGCTGTCCAAGTCGACCTCAGGCCAGTTAGAGGCGTCGACGTTGTCGCAGACGTGAAATTCCTGCCCTTTCGCTCAGGAATTGCGGCGCAGGTCTACTCTTCACACATGCTGGAGCACCTTTCCTATCGGGACGGATGGGTTTTCCTGAAAGAATGCCATCGCATTATGAAGAAAAAGGCCCGCCTAGAAGTGTCCTGCCCGGATCTTACGGCAGTAGCCCGAATCTACCTTGTCAGCAACCTACAACATAGGATCGGCAGACTGGACAAAGTTGCCTCGGCATTCTATGGTAGCCAAGGGCACTCGGCGGACTTTCATTTGTCAGGATATGACTATGCCTGGTTAAGCCGCATGTTGTTGTTGACAACATTAGACGACTTCGTTCAGCTGAGAACGCAAAAGACCCTAGGGTGAGAAGGGCCAGATGGCTGTATGAGCTGAGGACTGAGGCTTTCAAACCGGTTCGAAGGAGACCCCGTGCGCGAGTCCAACCTGGGGAACGGAGTCTTGATTGGAAAGACGAAAGGCAATACCTCAAATCCGAAATCAAGTTAGCCAATTCCGCCATTCAGAGACTCGAAAGAAGATACCCTGATCCCCTTTCGACTCTTCTTCATCTGTACGTTACTAGAAGGGATCTTCGGAAAGCTTTCCCTCAGGTTCGAAATGGCAACTATCTTCGACTCCTGCAATGGGCCAACGATACGGTCAACAACCGGACGGATAGAGACGGCATCCGCTTGGCGCGCTACGTAACGATATAGCGCACTGGGCAATGGCCCTCGCTCCTAACTCGTCCCTTAAGGGAATCGGACAATTGGTCGGTGAGATAACAGTCTTTCCAATCTGAACCGATTCCACGTAGACCGATCCGGCTTCAGGAATGGGGCACTGCCGATTTCGTTTGTGGAAAAAAAGCTAGTCCGAATGCGTCTGAACGCTCGCCAAGAGACGATTCTGGATGATCCTTTCCATGTCGGATCCTCCAGCGCACAGCACCGCGTCAGGTCTCTCCTTGGAGATTCTCGAAAGCTGCGATTCGTCGCCAACGAGCACAACGTCAGCCCGTTCCAACAAATCACTGCGTCGCCCAACTGCGTCATTCGCCAATTCGCCGTCCCTAAAGCAATCGTAAAGAACGATTGGGTTCCTTAAGAACACCAAGTTCTGAGCTTGGGACTCGGTTGTTACGACGATGGGTCGATCTATTCCCTCCAGGACCTCCAATGGCCCGCCGTAGACATAGACGTTGGGCGCCACGGTCTCAAAACCGTTTTTTGGCTGAGGTTTCTCGGCATCTCTGACTAGGATGACTCTGAATGCTTGTTTCACAAAAGACTCAGCAAACTCGTTTTTCCTCTCTGTCATGGATTCTGGAAAAAGGATGGCCGTTCGAGTAAGGTTCCCGTCGTCGCGTAGAATCTTCTCGAGCTCACGAGACCGGAGTACAATCTCATTTCGCCTGTCTAGTCCTCCTGCATGTGGAATCCAACTCATCTTCCATTTTTCCTCAAACCGCGCCTTGTTATCCTGGAAGATCTTGCGGTATTCGTCATCAGAAAGCTTCTGGAAGGAGGCCCTACCAACGTGATGTACAAAAACATCCCCGGCACAAAGAGTCCTGAATCCTTTCAGTCGGGCTCTGTATGAGTAGTCGTCGTCCTCAAACATACCAGTCCTGAAGGTCTCATCAAAGGGACCTACTTTCGCAACGACGCGCTTAGGTATGACAGTGCAGAACATCGCGACGGTCCTCAGTGGTAAAACCGTTCCGAAATTCTCCCAGCAGAACTCGAACGCGAATTGCTGCAGCTCCGCGACTCCGCAGAACTTCCTTTCGAGCATCGCCTCGTTGCCCGCGAAATCCGTCGATGCACCGATGAGTCCGATTGAATTGTCATCACAAAGATGCTGTATCAGTCGCGCTAGCCAACCTCTCGTCACCACGATGTCATCATTGAGAATGGCAATGTATTTTCCAGAGGCTGACTCGACTGCACTGTTCACGGCACGCGCGAAACTCACGTTCTCAGTCTGTAACAAGAGCTTCAGTTCTAAGTGTTCTTCCTGCAGCTCATTCAAGTACTCGACAGTACCATCATTCGAAGCATTGTCTACTAGGATAACCTCATAGTTGGGGTACTCCGTGTATGCAAATATGCTTCGAAGACAAGTTCTGACCAAGTTCAAGTTATTGCGTGTGATAACTATTACAGTGACCCTTGGATACAGATTGCGTATCGCTTCATCAATTGCTGTGAATCGCGCCTCCCATGTGTTCTGACGGGCAAACTCTATCCTTTTCGTACGGAGGGGTCCGCTGTCTTCTCTTATTGCCTGCTCTAGCTTCTCAACGAAATCAACAGGGTCGTTCGCCGTATATACGAGACCAGCCAGTTCGCTCAGCTCGGGAAGGGCGACGGCTACTACGGGTTTGCCCGCGCTCAAGTATTCGTACACTTTTGTCGGGTTTACGGCCTCGGTTAGAGATCCTGTTAGGAACGGAATCACGCAGACGTCAAAACCGTGGAGGAATTGGGGAAGCTTGCTGTACGGTTGTTCTCCCAGCAAATGCACGTTACTCATTCCAACGAGGGGGCTCGTGTCCGAGAGGGCTGTGCTTCCAATCAACACAAACTGCCATTCTGGTCTCGATGTTGCCACGTGCTTCATGAGCCCTACATCGAACCAGTCTGCAATAGCACCATAGTATCCCACGACTCTGGTTCCCGACGCTCTGATTCTTTCGAAGAGGCGACGTATCTCAGGATCCTCTTCCTTTGGCACGTTGCTGAAGTGCTCGAAGTCTGCAGCATTACGAACCAGCACGGTGTTCGGGTTGAACAGTCTCTGTTCCTCATATATCGGCAACGATGAGGCGATCACCAAGTCGCTCATTCTAGATAGTTTTTCTTCTAAGGAGATGGCCGCACTCCCAATATTGGAGAAGGCCCTGTAACGATCAAGACAGTCATGGACGATTTTCCAACCGTACTTGACCTTGAGCCTCTCCAAGAGTGGAGTCCATACGGGGAACTCAGCAAGGCACAAGGCGGAGACTATCCCATACTCATGGATCAGTTCATCCATTGACTCAGCAAGAGCGACTAGATCCCTATCGGTAATGCCTTCTGCTGCTGCTTTGTGCGTATTGGTTAGGCTGAGCGCAGATACTAGGGCGACTTCGTAGACATTCTTCGCTATCTGCCTAACCCGCGGCGAACGAGAAGGACCCCCTGGTCGTACTTCAAAGACCGTCTTGAGGTAGAAGACGCGATGACCGTTCTCGGCAAATTGCGTGCATATTTGCTGAGGCCTCTGGTATCTGAAGTCCCAATCTATGATCGGGAAAAGGATGACATCATACCCTAGTCGGGGCTCGGATTCGCCTAAACGAACTTGGTCGATATCGTTAGCCTCAAGCCATCGGACATACTGTCTCTCCCGCACGACAGTCGGTGGAGGCTGTATTTCGAGAAGTTCCGATCTTACTATCTGCTTGTCCTTCTTGACGGAGCTGGAACGACCCTTGTCGGCGATCGCGTGCAATTTCGCAACGACCATCCTTCGCAATGCACCTCTCTTGGTTCCATCGGGGAATGTCCGGTCAATGTGGCTAGTGACGAGGCGTAGGGCCCTGAAGATCAGGCTTTGAGATATCGTCTGCACATCTTTCTCGAGCAGGTCAATATGCCGCTGGAGAAGAGTGATCTGCTGGTTTCTTTCCTGCTCCAGTTGCGCGATACGCTGATCCCTTTCCTGCTCCAGCCGATGCATCTCCTGCCGAAGATTGTTGATCAGCGTATCCCTTTCCTGCTCCAGTTGCGCGATACGCTGATCCCTTTCCTGCTCCAGTTGCGCGATACGCTGATCCCTTTCCTGCTCCAGCCGATGCATCTCCTGCCGAAGATTGTTGATCAGCGTATCCCTTTCAGCCAAAGCAACATTGCGATCCTGTTCAATTCGATGCAATTCCTGTTCTCTCAATGTAAGCTCAGCCTTCAGATATCCCGTCTCATCTTTCCAGCCTACGCCATGTTCTTCGGGTTCCTCTCGCGCGGTTATCCTGTGCGTCGCTCTCGCGTGAATCGGCTTGTCTGCTTGCACTCTCAACTCGTACAGCTCTCTAACGCCATCAATTTTCGGATCTTTCGCTTTGTATCCGGAAGCCAGTCGTTCGATGTTGTCAAATCCAATGTCCGCCAGAATGGATCTTAGCAATCTGTAGTCGTACCCAGAGAGATGAAAGTCCGCGAAGTGAGTTTGATTACCATAGAGAGTCGCTAGGAGCTTGTCCACTCCTCCGATCTCATGTTGCAGGTTGCCAACAACGGCGTAGATGCGGGCCAGGGCCGAGACGTCCGGGCAGGATATTTCCAAGCGGCCTCCCTTGATCATTATGCGATGGCATTCCTTGAGGAAAGACAAGCTGTCATCATACGAGAGATGTTCCAACACATGGAACGCGTAGACCTCTTTGGCAGTTTCTGAGTCAAATGGCAAGAACTTCGCATGAGCGACGACGTCCACTCCATCCAGTGCTCTAATGTCGACGCGGACAGATTCCGTGCGGAGCGGTACCTCACCGCTTCCAATCTCGACCGTGGCCTTCATTCTTTCGATGATCTGTCCGCTCAAGGAAGACCCGCGCTGCTAATGTGTTCCCAGCGCGCAACGGGACTAATAAACACCCTACGCTCTTGACAAATATCACGGTGCCCGGACTCCGAACCCACGTGGGTCGGGCAGTTCAGTCTCAATCAGGACATTTCTTGGATGGCTTCAGTTCTTTTCATTAGCCTACTTTTCCATGACTCGCTCTCTGGCCAGTATCCGGACGATTTTCCCAGCCGCATGGCCGTCACCGTACGGCGACGTCTTGGGCAGGGCGACTCGCGTTTCCTGAGCCCACCTAACAGATCTCAGTATTGCACTCTTGCTGCATCCAGCAATCCTTGCGAAGCCTGACTCGACAGCCTCCGGCCGATCTGTGGAAAGCCTCAATACTACCACTCTCTTTCGTATGACGGGTGCCGTTATTTCCTCGACAACGCCCCCGGAGTCGGTCAGGACCAGTTCGCAGTGCTTCATTAGCACCAAGAAATCGAAATAGCCAAGAGGGCGGAGTATTGCGACGTTCTTGGATCGAGCCAGTTTCGACCAGAGCCCGTGTCTCTTGAGTTGTCTTCTGGTTCGCGGGTGCAACGGAAGGACTATTCTTGTTGGGGATTCAATGAAAGCGTCGACGAACTCTTTCAGGATGTGCGGATCATCCACGTTCTCAGCTCTGTGGATAGTGGCCAAAGCGAACTCCCCGAATGGTACCGCTTCCATGATACGCGACCTTTTCTCAGCGAGCGTCATGTGTTGGATGCAGGCGTCAATGACGGTGTTCCCGGTCACGTGAATGCTTCCCCATGTGGCCTCTCGCTTCAGATTGAGCTTGGCCGCCTCGGTTGGAGCGAATAGATAAGAGGACAGATGATCAACGATGCGTCTGTTGTGCTCCTCAGGCATTCTAAGGTCGTAGCTTCTTAGGCCAGCCTCGACGTGCCCGATCGGGATTCCTAGTTTGTTTGCCGCAAGTGCTCCTGCTAGGACACTGTTTGTGTCCCCTTCAACAAGGACGATCGAGATCTTCTCTCTTCTGAGAACGGTGCCGACGCGTCTTACCAGATAGGCCAGCTGCTCCTCGGGATTTCGGGTCCTCACAGGCAACCCGAAGTCTGGCTTGGGAAGCCTGAGTTCTTCAATGAACTGGAGGGACATGTTGTAGTCATAGTGCTGTCCCGTGTGAACGAATACGAAGTCCTTCTTGGCGTCTGAAAGTAGCCTTACGATGGGGGCCATCTTTACAATCTCTGGCCTAGTGCCGACTAGAATGAGAGGCCTCGCAATATCCAACGCGTCAAGCAGCCCCATTCAAAGCACTCTTGAACAAGGGATCTAGACATACGAAAACATTCCTCATTCGAGGTCATCAACACATGCAACCTAGACTCGGAGCACTAATCCAGACCTTCCGGGACTGAGGGTTGACTGCAATTCGTACAAAACCGTATCTCCTTCCTTCTGCCTCTCTTAATCAGTGACATCACGTCTCTTCTCTACTTCTCACATTTCCCACAATTCTCCTCCCGTTGAGATCTGCACAGCACGCGGTCACGTCCCCGGCAGTGCTACCGATTGCTATTCTTCATGAAGGAGCGCACTCCATTCTCATTGGGCTGATCTCCTGGCCCCAAATCCACGCTACCGTCCGTCAACGACGAGTTATGAAGTAGTTGAATGTCACAGCTGACCTGCTTGCGGGTGCCGGGAATCGCCTACCCAGACAGACGGACCGCAAATTGCAAGTACTGTCAACAGAAACACATTCGGCCAGACGGCATAGAGTAACGTTGAAGGTTGTCGTGCACCGTAGGAACTAAGCCCGAAACAAGGAGTGTGTGGGGAGCAGTTGCCACATGATCGGAGTCGGAGCATACCCCACCCAAACGTCGTCGCCGTAATTCCAGCATACATGGAAGAGCGTTCGATTGGAGAAGTGGCAAAGAGGACGCTAGGATACGTGAACTTTGTCATCGTAGTGGATGACGGAAGCACCGACATGACAGCGGACAGTGCTAGACAAGCAGGCGCTCTTGTCGTCCGACATGAACGCAATCTCGGAAAGGGTCGCGCCCTCCGAACTGGATTTTCGTTCGTCGCACAGAGGAATCCCGACATCACTGTCACCTTGGACGGCGACGGCCAACATCTCCCTGAACAGATTCCTCAGATCATAGAGCCCATCGTTATGGGCGATGCAGATCTTGTGGTAGGCACACGGCTTCGTGCGAAGAATGTGATGCCGACCGTTCGGCGTCTATCCAATGCAATCTCGACATTCCTAGTCAGGTTGGTTTCAGGTCTCCCAAGAGAGATTTGCACAGACTCACAGTGTGGGTTCAGGGCATTCTCACCAAGGGCGCTTTCCCTCCTTCGAAGTCTGACATCTAACAGATACAACATAGAATCTGAGACTCTGATCCTTGCTGGTAGATCGGGACTGCGCATAAAGGAGGTCCCAATTACATGTACATATTCTCCCAGCATGAAATCCAAGATGAAGGCGTCGAGAGAGATCCCTTCATTTCTTGTTCTTATCATTCGCTTCTCGTTCGAGGTACTCAGGCATCGAAAGCTCAAAGCTGACACGTGACTACTTCGCCAATTCAGGGGAACATGCGAATTGCCGACTCAGATGACCGGAGCCTGAAAATGCCTTCCCTGCACTTGCGAAGACTACATCTCAGAACGTAAACCCGTTAAAGTTTGATGAACCGCCCCATCCAAGTGAGAATCGAGCCAATCGTCGCTGCGTCAATGTACCTTATGAAACTTGATCCTGCAACCAGCACACAAAACACACGAAGATCGTAACGGCTCGCTCCTGCAAAAAGCATCAATGGCTTCATGGTTCCAAGTGGAAACACTCGCCCAAACACAAGCAGAGCTGAGAAGCCGTATTTCGCTATCCTAGGAAAACGTTTCTGAAAACGATCGATCCTAGTAGTGATCTTCAATCGTGAATCTATGAAATCGAACGCCACCCTTCCGAGAGCATAATCAAGGAGACCACCCACAGTGCTTCCGAGGGCCCCCACAACTGCGACAGCTATGGGACTGACATGCTGCGACGCCACAAGCGGAATTATCAAGACTTCCGTCGGAAGGGGAAGAAAAGCTATCTCAAGGATTGCCCAGACAAAGATAATGACGTAGACTTCGAAGATCATGTCATTGCATCGTTCCTGTATGCCATGGATGCCAGGAGCCGCGTTCCATAGGGAAGGGCTCATGCATGATTTGAAGTTTCACGATCGTGGGCCAAGAAAACATGGAGTTAGTATCGTGCGGTCTTACGCCACTTTCGCAAGTGCTTCACTCCAGCAACAAGGCCCCTTACGAGCTCGACAAATTCGTCTGCGGAACGGCACTGATAGATTCTCCTCAGAATCATGTGGGGCTGGCCGTAGAATTGGACGTGCGCCTTTGCGGCATATTCCGTCAATAGCTGAGGTGACAGTCCTGGAGGTGCGTAGACGGGTGTTGTTGACATTGCAGCAAAATGCTCATAGTCCTCCGTGAACAACCACCCTTCTCTCCTAGCTTGCTCATACAGGGTCGATCCTGGCAAGGGAACTGCTATGTTGAAGAAAGCCCAGTCTGGATCAAGCTCCTTTGCAAATCGTATGGTATCCCTAATGGTAGATTCCGTTTCCGATGGAAGACCGATGATGAAAGTTGCGCAACTCAATATTCCTGCATCTCTGGTCCAGTTTATCGCGTTCTTGGCCTGGTCCAAGGTTATTCCTTTTCTCGCAGCCTTCAGAATCTGGTCGTTGCCGCTCTCGACACCATACAAGATGTAGTAACATCCTGCCTTCCTCATTGCCTTCAGCAACTCAGGCGTCACATTATCCACGCGCGCAAAGCAGTACCACGTTATGTCGATGCCTTCCTCAACAATGCGGCTGCAAAGCTCGAACGCTCTTTTCCTGTCTATCGTGAACTCATCATCAACGAATGTTATGTCCTTAACATGATACGTTTCCACAACTTGACGGATTTCCTCGAGAACATTTTCCACAGATCTCCTTCTGTACTTGCGCCCGAAGACCGCGTTACTCGAGCAGAAGACACAACCGTACGGGCAGCCTCTACTTGTTATCATATTCACCCAGGGTACTTTTCTGCGATAGTAGACGTGAGGGCGATACTTCTCTACAGGAAACAGATCTCTGGCAGGAAATGGGAGTCTATCTAGGTCTGGTATGAGAGGGGCACGACCGTTAGAGATGACTTCGTTCGAAGCGGTTCTAAACGTCACCCCTTCGATATCTGAAAGAGGAAGACCGTCTGCAATCTCTGACATTACTTCTTCCCCTTCTCCACACACACAGGCATCCAGATCTGTTTCCATGAGCGCTTTCACGGGATCTGATGACACGTGACACCCGCCTCCCACGGCCAGATGGTTGGAAAGCGCATCCTTAGCTGTCTTTACGAGATTTCGGGCCATGCCAAAAGACGCTGTCGCAAAACTATATCCTATGATCTGCGGAGAGAAGCCCAGCAACAGGCGTCTAAATGATTCATCCGAGTATTGTTCAACTCCATAGTCGACGACCCTGACCTCGTGACCTCTTTGACGAAGAGATGCTGCAATATATCCCAAAGCCAAGGGCAGATATGCTCCAATCCCCGCGGCAACGTCCTCGTAGACCTGAGAGTATGGAACATTGACTAGGAGTATCCTCATCCGTGCCCTCGCACCACACGAAAGGCCACAGGAAGTGGTTGAGTATTTCAGAATTCCTCCTTGACGCAAACGGATTGCCTGACAGAATGGCTGGCGGTGGCGCGAGCAGCGCGTTCCAGACTGTCAATATCAAGAAGACACGTGTCCACACTTGGCCCACTGAAGAGGGAGGCATTTCCATAACAGCTAGGGCTGACGACTAGCACGAACGCGACGCCACCCCGCCCTTTGCAGTCCACCCCACGAGGTAGTCTCGCCACAATGCGTACGATGCCAGAACCACGGCGCTAAAAAGAAAACATGAAACTAACCAACCTAAGATATCCGGTGTTAGAGCAACTGCCGGCATCGTCGGACTGATCTTCTCGTAGTAGGACCAAACTGGTGAGGGGCCAAAGGCGAAAGGTAGACTAACAAACCACATTGACTGCCAGAAACTCCATCCTGCAATTACAGCTCCAAGGTCAAAGGGCTTCGGTGTAGCGGAAATCCATTTCGAGGCCAGCATAATCAGCGGGAACTCCAAATATAATACTGCTCTCGCGGGCGGAAAGAACACGTACCCCGTGATCCCCAATATCAAGAAGAGCAATACCAAACCCGAAAGGAAACAGAATGCCAAGTCCAAGCGATTTCTTCTCACAACACTAGGGACCGCAAAGATGAGAGTCGGTGCAAGAAAAGCTAAGAGGAATGGTAGGTCAAAAGCCAGTCCAGGAGCCATGAGGACCGGCGAGAGCGGCACAGCTCCGTTTCCGATACCCCACGCGGAGGGACCAAAGTACCATATTGGAAACAATGAGATGGCCGCTGACGCTCCCAAGACAAGAAGCGTACGATGAAACACCATCCGTTTCCTGCAAGCAACTCGATAGACAAACATAGTTAGGAAAAGGATCAACACATTGGCTACGTACGTCAAGAAGAGAAGCACTGTTGAGAAAACCGCTCCGTATCTATGCTTCGAGGGTTCGTGAGTGATTAGATAGATTGAGCATAGCATAAAGAAATTCCCGATAAGATTTCGATAGAGGCCTGTAAGGAAAGCGAATTGCATTGGACTCATGGCGATGATTAGGGCTCCGATCAGGCCGGCATCACTACCATACAGATCTCTGACAATCAGATAGAATGGCAAGATAGTCGCCGTGGAAAACAGCGGGATGACAATCCTAGAAATCGCTGCATCAGGAACACCAGCGTGGACGAGGCTTGCAAACAGAAGGTACGTCAGAGGCTCGGGAGAGGGTATACCGTTCGGGAACGCACTGTGTGGTATCGTCTTAGTATGTAGGAAAAGGATGGACAGGGATTCGGTGAACCTGTCGGAGAGGAAGTGGGCGACTCCGATGTAGTGTGCAGTATCGTATCCATAGAAGAAGGGAAGTGCGTATCCCCAGAGCGAGCGAAGCGAGAATGCCACGATCAGAATAATTGGCAAAAGAATTGTTCGTGACTCGCTGATCCGAGAGATTGTGCTCTTCGAATTCATCACATAGGCCAAAGCGATCGCCACGAACCCGGCTTCAAAGAACAGAGACCGCAGGGGCCAGAGGGGCCGCCCGCTGTCGCCTATTCCAAGTGTCAGATTACCGCTTGGCCACAGAAGCTCAAGATGAAAGTTAAGATAGGCAAGCCCCACAACGAGCAACAACACCCCTGCAATCGCAAGAATGTACTGTTTCCTTTCGAGCTGTCTGAAGCTCGGCAACTCCGCATCGGCACTCTGATCCGCTCTGCAATTATTAAAGCGTCTTAATGGTTATTCCGCGTTCCAGTATGTGCCACACACGATGTCATTAGCCTACAGTCTGGGAATTCAGGAACGCGTCCGAGTCTTCATTAGGACCACCAGGCGTAAGTTGAGCGTGGATCGTCTCATGAGTGACTACGAAGAGCGACTGCGCAATGAGATAGTGCGCTATACTGCGCTACTTCGGGGACGCATGTTCCAACAAGCTCCCATGATCTGGCAGAAGGCTGAGGAGCGATTCGCCGACACTTTGAAAGCCGCAACAGGAGTCCGGAATCTCTACGAGTATGTGGCCCGCCACGTAAGAGGGAAAGATTCTGTTGAAGTTCTCGGGCTAGGATCCGGTGCATGTGGAAACGAACTTGACGGAATCGCACCCCTCTTGAACGAACAGTCGTGCCAAATGAACCTTGTTTGTGTGGACATCAATCCGGACATCATTGAACAAGCCAAGTCGGAGGCTTCCAGGCGGGGCATAAAGTTCAGAGGGATACTTCAAGATGCAAACAGAATCGTGCTTGAATCCAACCGTTACGATGTGATCGTGGCCTATGCCGCTCTGCATCACTTCGTGGAGCTGGATCACATTGCCCGGGAAATCAATCGGGCTTTGCGTCATGATGGAATCTTCGTCACCGTGGATATTCCAGCTCGGAACGGCTATCGTATGTGGGACGAGACAGCCGAGATAGTGGGCGCCATATGGAAGATCCTCCCCGACAGATTCAAGGTCTCACACACATGGTACCGGGAGCCAACCTATGTTGCAGCCTACGAGAACAAGGACTTCTTGGGAGCTTCTTTCGAATGTGTCAATTCTGAGGCGATCCTGCCGGCATTGCGTGCACATCTCCGGGAGATGCACTTCGTGCCAGCATTCTCGATTGCAAGACGTTTTTTTGACACCAGCTTTGGGCCCAACTTCGATTGGAATCAGCCGATCGACCGAGCCATCTTTGAGTTCATCATGCAACTTGATGCCTACTATCTTCAGGCTGGCCTGCTCAGACCGGAGACTTTCTTCGGGGCCTACGCGAAGAGGATCTAGGAGCTCCGCTCCGTAGAGACACAGGGCTTTCTTGCGTAGCACCTAAGACAAAGCGATCGTGACTTGCCCGCATTCGAAAAACAGTTGACCCGTGTATTCCGAGAGAAGCTCAGAGCGAAAGTCAAGAAAAGCAAGACCGGCAATGATAAGGACAGAAATGCACCGGCTCTTTGGGATTCCGAGCCTGGACGAAACTCGCAACTTGCGGCCCGTGCCTCCTCGGATCGTCAAAGCGCCACTCTCGCCATTGCCGTAGCTACGAGGTCCGTTGAACAATCAAGGTTCATATTCTGACCATGGAGCCATGTTTCACAGTCTGACTCGCTCACTACTCGGTAAATGTAGTACGTGGAGTTATCTGTCTTGTATGAGCTAGCGACAGGAAAGCTGAACCTCTTGCCGGAAACTAGGTAGTTCGCCTTCGCATAATCAGTTACATTTCCTATCATAACGTAAATGTTCTCATTTCCCAACCAGAAGTACAGTCCGAAGGTGAGACGCGCCTTCATGACTCCATAGTCCTTGCCCTTCAGAATGTCCTCATCTACTAGTAGTGTCACGTTTCCAATATGATTCTCCGTTGCCCACTGTGCAATGTTCTTTTCATGCATCGAATAGTTGGCCGCCCACTCCACCCAACCATGCGATCCTATGCTTGCAAAAATGAAAAACAGTGCAAGAAGCCCCGCGACAGTCCGACTCACTGACTTCCACTCCATCCTCCGAACATAAAGAAAGATCCATGTCAGCACGGCAAGCACCGCGAGCAACAATGCGACCATGAGGGCACTCACTCCCAAGAGATAGAGCATTCCAGCTGAGAATACAACAGTGACTTTCTGCCACATATCTGGCGTGGCGAAAATGAATACTGATGCTGTGCTCAGTATCAATGACAACAATGTCGCACGATTGCCACCAATCACCTTGGCCTGCTTGAGGCCGATGACACCCAGCACAGCAACCGCGGGCAGTGCTGGATCAACGTACCGAGCATTCAGGAACAGACCGGGATAGATGCGCTCAAAAATGAGAGCGTTGAATGAGGCCAACAATACAAGCACAAAATACATGCATAGGCTCGTCAACGCGAACATGAACGACGCGTACTCGGGGCCGTCAGAGCGATTCGGGCAGCGCCTAATCGCCGGTATGAAGGCTGCGGCATACAGAACAAAACCCAACGCGATAGCCCCGTAATTGAGGTGCATGAGAACCCATTCACCTAGTCGCCAAGCCTCCCCGAGTTTGGTAATCTCAGATCGTAGAAACGGGATCGAGCCCTGGTCTAGGCCAAGTGCAGCAGATATCGAACCATGAAACAGGACGAATCTAACGTATGAATAGGCACAGAAGACAGCAGCGAAGGCCAGAAAGAGTCGCCATTTAGCCAGGATTCTCACGATCAAAGTCCTCGCCACACGAGACAAAGTATTGATCCCGGAACGGTTCCCTTCCGATGCAGTATTCCGAAGTTCAATCACGGAATCGACTAGAACGACCAGCAATAGAATTGCCAAGGGCGCAACCCAAACTCCGACCTTGGTGAGGTAGCAGAGACCCAATGCCAAACCACACAGAATATCTGCTCTTGCACTGGGCTGACTCACGCAACCGACGATTAGCAAAGTCGACGTTGCGAGCAGAGGCAGAAACAGATTCTCACTAATCACGAAACACGGATAGATGGAATACATCGGCATGAGACACAAGCAGAACGCAAACAGGACATTGTGCTCCACATTGGAGAATTTTTTCAGAAGCCACCATGTGACAAATACCATCATTGACAGGGTGACCGAGTTGATTATCTTGATCACCGAATATGTAATAGCCATATCACGAAACAGAAACGCCGGGGATATCAACAAAGAGTAAAGTGGCTGATACGTCTTGCTGGCATCCGCGAACGAGGAGGGATCCAGATGCACGATCGATCTGGCCATCTTGGCATAAACGTACTCATCAAAGAAGTAGGACGGGGTCACAATCCCATAAGAGGCCACGACCATCACCAGCACAGAAACTAAGTATGCTGCGAAGATCTTGCTGGTGCCCAGAGTCGCAGTGTACTGTGCAAACCATGACTCTCTTCTCATGAACCTAGTCAGACTCTGCTTCAGTCCCCACACGTCTGCTGCGAAGAGAGTCTTTGTTCCCTTGCCTTGTTGGGAAAGGCAAAGGAACGGCTCATCCGCGGACATACTACTCCTACCGTGCTACGAATGCTGTGTAGTCCAAATATCTCACTTGCGATCCTTCAAGATCTGAACCCAACTCAGCTTTTGCACTGAATTCTTCGGGTGTTGAATGGTGTAGCGCCGTGTGCGAGTGTTTGTAGTTGTGGCATTGGATGGGCTTAGTGGAGCGGAAATTCCTTTGGTTTCCTCATGCGATCAGAGAAGCTTCTCCGACGCAGCCAAATGGCTAAAATAACGTGGATACTGGAAATCTGATGCGAGGACCTGCGGGCGAGAATGTATCTCGAAAGTCTGAGCCAGCTACGAGCCTAGGGAGGGCGAGAGAGACTATGAGGCTTGTTGATGAGATTTACTCAGAGGCAACGAGGGAACCGCATGTCGAAGGAACTCCTATTGGGCGATAATGCGTTCATTGGCGTGAGTCACCTATCCCAAGCCCATGCCCGTACAGAATCACGCGAGGCGACTCTCGAGAACATTGTGAGAGTGATTGAAGCATCTGTAGACTCCGGCGCCACAGGGTTCACGTTCTCGACTCATCCAAGAAACTTGGTACTGCTGAGGTATCTGCACGAATCCAGGAGAGACTTGCTCAAGAAGCTGAACTACTATCCTCTTAGATGAATGCACATGATGGCAAACGGACTAACATCGATTCATGCGCGGTGTGTTCTGCCCCTTTGCCCGCTAGCTAGAAGGAGTACCTCGTAAACAGCGGCGGAAACCGGCTCCTTGCTCTTCCCTTGAACACCCTCTCCTTCAACAAGAATCGCGCGGCCAAAGGTCGGACGAACAGTCCCAATGGAACCATGAATTCATCCTCACTCCGTCCGAAGTCCTCGAAAGATCTCAGCCGAACCCATCCAAAGCACAGTCTCTTGGGACGCTGCGAACAGAGTCTATCATTGTGCTTGACAATGACCCACTTGTGATTCTTCCAACCGATGAATACGTTTTCTAGGAGCCTCGAAGGAGTTTCAACGTATCCATGCTCTGCAACTCTCCTAAGCTCAGCAAGAAGTGCACGAGGGCTCTCTACATGCTCCATTACTGCGACGCAATTCACGCTCGAAAAAGCCTTGCCTCTAAATGGTAGATGAGAAGCTTCACAAACCACAAAAGGCCTGTCTTTCGGTTTTCCAACATAAAGGTCACACAAGATATCGGCGTCAGGATATGGATTGTCACCGCAACCGACGTCTAAACATAGGGGCATCCTAGGACTCTCCTGTCTACTCCCTCCCATGTCTGTACTCAAGGCAAGTACTCCAAGATTCTGACAACCATGGTATCAACGGGAAGGAATTGTCTTTGAAATCTATGGAGCAGGTCGGAATTATCCCGAACAAGCCATTCTCTTAGAATAGTCTTGATGGATTTCCATCCCTGCCTGAGTGCCGGGGACTTGCTCTCTCCAGCCGCACGCGAATCATACTTGCAGGGGACTTCAGCTATCTTGAGCTTGCCTTTTACTGCTCTGGTGTATAGCAGTGGCTCGTCCTCATAGCCCTCCCCGGTGAAGTGCAGTGGCCCAAGACATTCGCGCCACAAAGCATTGTACCCAGACGTCATGTCTGTAAAGTGCGTCCTGAAGAGCAGATTCATCAATCCGACAATCAACAAGTTACCAACCCATCTATGGAGCGCCATGGTAGGCGGCCTTCCTCTGGCCAGCCTAGTTCCTTTTGCGAAATCGTAGCCCCTCATGAGAGGCTCTATGAAACTATTCAGTTCGCCGGGATCGGTAGAACCGTCTGCGTCCAGCGTTACTATGATGTCGCCTGTTGCGGCTTCGAATCCGCACTTCAGAGCGTTTCCCTTACCTCTCCCCGGCTGAGTTAGCACCACAATGCTGGGCATCATCTCTCTCGCGACTGCAATTGTTCCATCTGTCGAATGCCCATCGACCAGAACAACCTCATCGATTGTCTTTGGAATCTTGGGGATTACCCGTGGCAAGTTCTGTTCCTCGTTGAGAGTGAAAATCAGAGCTGAAACTCGGTGTCGCAACTGAGCAGTTTCGAATTCCACGATTCTGACTCCACACTGGTTGTTCTGTCTCGTTTTCCTAGCCTCTCTTCAATGACGTGTGCCTAGTTCTTAGATAGCAGGATCACACGTCCCGTTCTGGCGGACTGATACAAGGCGTGCACAAGTCTCTGTGACTCCAGGCCATCGACACCATTTCCCAGGGGCTCACGATTCTCATTTACTGCGGTTACGAATTCCTTCCATTCGTCTACCCAAGATCTATCCTCACCGCGGAAGTCAATGCTTTCCTCTCTGAATGGTTCCACAAATGATCTCTTGCCTAATGCCGCTCGCTCCACACCATAGCTGCCACCTAGCCCTTCAACTACGATGTACCCGTCCTTTCCGTAGATCTCGAAAGAGAAGAGATTCTTCCACTGTGTCCAACTCACATGTAGTGACGCAATCTGCCCCCCCTTTGTCCGTAAAAGACCGAAGGCATTGTCCTCCACCGGCGATACGTCCCAGAATACTGTGCTAGTGAAGCCTACAACTTCAGCAAAATCTCCTGCGAACCAGCGGAAAAGGTCCAACACGTGTACGCCTTGGTCTATCAGCTCGCCTCCGCCTGAGAACTCCTGTCTTGCCCTCCACTCCTTATCATAGCCGGGCCGACCGCACATACCATAGCGACATCGCAGAAACATGAGTTGACCGATTGATCCTCCATCAAACCATTGTCTGGCCTGTCGTATCCCGGGGTGGTGACGCAGGTTGAACCCGCACTTGAGCTTCACATTGTTCTCCATAGCCGTATCCACAATCTGCTTCGCCTCTTCCGGCTCTCTGGCCAGGGGTTTCTCGCAGAGCACATGCTTTCGTCTTCTCAACGCACCGACGCACATCTGTGCGTGGAGGTGGTTTGGTGTGGTGATAATCACTGCCTCCACATCGTTTCTTGCGACCACGTCTTTCCAATCATCCGTGGCTTCACAGGCCATCTCTTTCGCTAGAAGGCTGGCTGCGTTTGAGTCGACATCTGCTATGATAACAAGCTCATTTCCCGGAACCTCGCCTACTGCTTTTGCCCGGCGCCAACCTTGGCGACCGGCGCCTATCAGTGCAACCCTCATGCTTTTCCCTGCTTTGGAGGGCTGATACGCCGCAGAGTGTACATATCGCTTGACATGATGTCCGGCATCTGCTTTGCCATCGCCTGCCAGTCATCCCAAACGGCACTTATCAAACGTCCAGTAATGCCATCTGAGTCATCCGAAGCAAGGAAGACTGCTAACGCTGCGGGAACCGCTGGCGACACACCACCTGTCTCCTTCTGGCGTCTTGCTTCTGCCATACCTTTTCGTCCCGCTGTTTCTCCGGCATCCAGCACCTCATCTAGCATTCTTGTGTTGACTGCGCCCGGAGCTATCGCATTCACCTGGATATTGTACTCCTTGACTTCCTCCGACAAGGTCTCTGTCAGCCTTACGACAGCCGCCTTGGACGCGCTATACGCAGAGAACATGGGCCGTGGGTTCGCAGCTCCTCCCCCAGACACGTTAATGATCTTACCCATCCGCCGTTTGATCATGAATGGCAGCACCGCTTTGCAACAAAGGAATGTTCCGACCAAGTTAATCATGACAGCCTTGATCCAATCTTCATGTTTGTTGTCCACCATTGGTCCTATCGGACCCAGGATGCCTGCATTGTTGACTAGAATATCCACTTTGTCAAGTTGTTCAATGACTTGCTCGACCATCTTGTCTACATCTTTCTTTTCTGAGACATCGGCTCTGATTGCGATTGTACGTCTTCCCAGATGCTCTACCTCTGTTGCGGTACGCATGACCTCAGAAGCAGTTCGAGAAACCAGAGCGAGATCGGCGCCCTCTCTTGCAAATGCCAATGAGATTGCCTCTCCGATGCCTCTCCCAGCACCGGTGACGATAGCGACTTTGTCCTTCAGCTTCACAAGCTTGGTCCTCGCTGCTCGTAGGTCTGTTTCAAGCTTAGACTTTCTCTCTCATCTACCTTGTGCGATTCTGTAGTCGTAGCCGGCGCGTCAATCGACCGGGATGCCCGAATTATCTTCGCGGCTTCATCTCGTGGTCCAACGTCCATCTGATGGTACGTTTGATCGCTTCTTTGGATGAAAGCCTGGGCTTCCAACCCAATTTCTCCATTCGATCCAAGGACAATTCCACGATGGAATTGTCACCGATCCAGCCCCGTGGGCCCCCCGTGTACTTCCTCCTAACATTCGGCAGGTTCATCTCCTCGATCACTAGATCAGCAACCGTGTCCACAACAGTCTGCTCTTTCATGCCAAGGTTGAACGTGTTCACTTTGCCCGGGGCTTCTCTGTAGCCAATCATCATTCCGTTCACACAGTCCTCAACGTACAGATACTCCTTGCTCTGCTTCCCATCACCCAGAATCTCAAGCTCCTTGGTGTTCCTGAGCAGCTTGTGCACAAAGTCCCAGACCACCCCTCTCCTACATCTCTCGCCAACGACATTCGCGAACCTGAATGACCACAGCTTGATTGGCAGGAACTCTGTGTATGCTTGCGCATAGGCCTCACAGGCCAGCTTGGAGGCGCCATAGAGGGAGGTTTGCACGGGCGAATAATCCTCAGGTGTAGGTCGGATCGAAGCCTCGCCATACAACGCGGAGGTCGATGCGAACACCAAGTCATGGATATTGTTCTTGGTCATCGCCTCTAGAATATTCAACGTTCCCACCAGGTTGTTCTCCAGATCCACTCTGTGATCAGCCAGGCTCTTTCTGATATCTGCATGAGCAGCCATGTGAAACACAACATCATGTCCGGCAAAGAGGCTGACGAGCTTCTCTGCATCCCTAATGTCGACCTTGTGGGTCGCAAGTAGACGATTTCCGGAGAGATGTTCGACATTCTCCATGTAGCCGCAAGACATGTTATCGACAACAGTCACTCCGTAGCCTTCAGCGAGTAGGCGGTCAACCAGGTGACTTCCGATGAAACCGGCTCCACCGGTCACAATCGCTTTCATGAGTAGACTCAACTTGACTGCAGGTTAGTTCTCCCGTCGCTAGTTTGTTAAGCCACATATAGGACTGTCGTGCAACCGAAGCAGATTCGTGGTTCAACCAAAAGCATGATATGCCCTATACGCAAGGAAGCATCGAGTTTCAAGCAAGGGATCCAAGCATCAGGCGTCCAGACATGATAATCTCGAGGAGTCCAGTGCGACTTCCTCTGGGTGGTGGAGGAACCGATCTGGCGTCTTACTATTCCAAGTTTGGCGGTTTCTTTGTCGCTGCAGCTATAGACAAGTACAACTACATAGCCGTCAAGAGGAGATTCGAGAACGGCTTCAGGATCAGCTACTCTAGGACGGAGATTACGGACAGCATCGAGAAGATTGAGCAGCCAATCGTCAGAGAGGCACTAAGACTGCTCAATGTCAAAGACTACTTGGAGATAGTCTCCGTGGCAGACATCCCGGGGCGTTCTGGCTTGGGCGGTTCTAGCAGCTATGCGGTGGGCGTGCTGAATGCCTTGCATTTCTTCAAGAGGGAGAACGTTCCTCGCCAGACTTTGGCTGAGGAGGCTTGCCGTATAGAAATCGGCGTGCTGAAGGAGCCCATTGGGAAGCAGGATCAATATGTTGCTTCTTTTGGTGGAATCAACTCCTATGAGATTGAAAAAGACGGCATGGTGAAGGTGAGCCCATTGGTCATCTCGTCTCATGGGGCGGCTGAGCTCGAGAACAATCTCCTCCTATTCTACACAGGCATCAAGAGGGACGCTTCGCAGGTGCTGGGGCGCCAGAAACAAGATCAAGAGAAAGGCGACAAACGAGTCATTGAGACTATGCATGAGATCAAGAGGATCGGCTACCAAGTCCGAGATTCTTTGGCAAACGGAGATATACGAAGCTTCGGCGAATTGCTCGACCTTCATTGGCGCACTAAGAAGGACTTGTCAGAGCAAATCAGCAACAGTCGTATTGACCAACTGTACGAACTTGCAATGCGAAGCGGAGCCTTGGGAGGCAAGATCATGGGTGCGGGAGGCGGGGGCTTTTTCATGTTCTACTCAGAGAATGGCAAGGAAAGACTGCGGAACGCCATGTCGAAGGAGGGACTGAAGGAAGTTAGGTTCAGATTCGACCTTGATGGGTCGAAGATAATACTGAACATCTAGTGGTTGAATTGAAAAGAGGATTTGTAAGCAGCTTTCTAACCGAATTCGCTGATGTTGCTAGACGCATATCTGAAGACGACATTAACAAGGCTATCGAATTGTTGTTTGAGGCTTGGAAACAAGGAAGCAAGATCTTCATCATAGGCAACGGAGGCTCAGCATCGACTGCCACCCACTTCGCCTGCGATCTCGCGAAAACAACCGCAGTTGAGGGAAAGAAACGGTTCAAGGTCACTAGCCTCACGGACAATGTTCCGTTGTTGACTGCATTGACAAACGACAACGGGTTCGCGAGCATATTTGTCGAGCAACTCAAGAATCTGCTCGAGAAAGACGACGTACTGATAGCTATCAGCGTCCACGGTGGATCCGGGCAGGACAAAGCAGGTCTCTGGTCACAGAATCTGCTAGCCGCAATACAGTATGCGAAGGATAACCATGCTAGAACCATTGGAATGGCCGGCTTCGATGGAGGAGCCTTCAAGACCATGACCGACGTGTGCATAGTGGTGCCTGCGAATTCCACACCTTATGTTGAGTCTTGGCATGCAACACTTGAGCATCTTATCTGCAGTTCCCTGAAAGAGAGGATCCAGAATACTTGAGCACCCGCGGCGTCCTCCTAGATCGTGATGGCGTCATCAATGAGCTTGCGTACTTTCCGGAGATCGGCGTCATAGATTCACCACTCAACCCTGCCCAGTTTAAGCTCCTTCCTGGCGTTCCGGAGGCCATACAAGCCCTGAACGAACTCGGCTTCAAAGTTGCGGTCGTCTCCAATCAACCTGGGATCGCGAAGGGCAAGATGACCGAGAGACTCTTCGCTGAGATCAGATCGAAGATGAAGAATGAGCTTGAACGCGAAGGCGCTCACTTGGATGCTGAATACTACTGCTTCCACCATCCCGACGCGGTAAGGGAAGAGTACAAGGTCAATTGTGACTGTAGGAAACCCAAGCCCGGGCTCTTCCTAAAAGCCTCGTCCGAGCTCGGCTTGGATCCTTCAAGATCGTTTTCAGTGGGCGATAGCTTGGTTGATGTCAAGGCGGGGAAAGCAACGGGGTTCAGAACGATTCTCATCGGATCGATGAAATGCGACCTATGCCGGCTGATGGATCAGGAAGATGCTCACCCAGATTTCGTAGTCGCAAGCTTAATCAAGGCGGTTGAGACGATCCGCACGAAGTGATGCCTAGTGGAGATTTTCCTGGACACAGCGAGCATCAGAGAAATCAAAGAGATATTGCCTTGGGGCTTGATCAGCGGAATTACGACTAATCAGAAGATCTTCCTCGCTGAAAAAGGATGCAATTTCAAGGATAGAGTCCAAGAGATACTTTCACTTGTGAACGGTCCTCTGAGCGTAGAATTGACGAGGACCGATGGAACCGACGAGGAGTTGATCAAGGAGGCTCTGGAGTACTCAAGGTGGAGCCCAAAGAACATAGCGATTAAAGTTCCCATGTTCGGAGACGGCAGGGGTCTCAAGATCATCAGTCAGCTTCGAAGACGGAGGGTCAAGACGAACGCGACCGCACTCATATCCGTGAATCAGGTGATGTTGGCTGCCAAAGCAGGCGCAACGTATGCAAGCATCTTCTTCAATCGGGTGAAGGATGCGGGCGAGGATGCGGAGCGAGCCGTCAGGGAATCACGAGCTCTGCTTGACAGGATGGGCTCGCCAACGAAGATAATCGTTGGAAGCATCAGGAGACCAGAGGACGTAGGCCAAGCTGCAGTCGCCGGAACACACGTGATCACGATCCCTTACAAGATCCTGACCCAGATGCCATACCACAAGAAGACTGAGGAGACGATAGCGGAGTTCGACCGTGCATGGCAAGAATTCAAGCAAGCCGAGAAGACAGACTAGCCCTCTGGTGAGGATTCGACCATAGCCGCGTACCACGGGGGCAAGCCTCAAGAAAAGGCTTTGAGCGTCTGGGGAGACCGGACGACACCGAGTAAAAGGCGCGTTACCACGTTTCAATTGTGAGGCCGGGGACTCTTCCGAAATCTTCCTTGTCTGAGGTGAGCAGAGCTTCCCCGTGCGTCAGTGCGATGCTAGCTATCATCGTGTCTGCGTCTCCAATGGGGGTTCCTCTGAGGTGAAGTTCATTCACGAGTCTACCGTATCTTTCGCAAGCATCAACTGAGAAGTCTAGGATTCGTAGATAGGTAAGGGACTTTCTGACTCTTGCGACGTTTTCATTCTTGCCTGATCGATAGGCGCCCTTGAAGAGTTCGCAGGCTGTGATCGGCGTTGTTGAGAGTTTGGCTTCGGCGGCAATGTATGCTTCCAGCTTCCTCTCAGCTTCATGATCGCGTCGAATCAGCGCAATCAGGAAGCTGGTGTCCACGCACACCATAAGGAACGCCTAGAATGTGGGCGCCGCCACCGAGATTCCCTTTCGTTCTTTGACTACGTCCTCAAGTGTCTTCGCGAATTCCTCGTCGGGCTCAATGCTCCTGACATAGTCGAGAAGGGTGCCTTCCTCCTTCTTCTTCACGATCTTCAAGATGACATCTGTGAAGGACTCCTTTGCCGCTTTCACCCCCTGCCAAGGCCTCGTAGGCTTCCTCCGAGATCGTGATAGTCTTATGCGCCATTCATGCTCCTCAACCGACTCAATACACATACGTGTATTTAAGATCCGCTGAGGACCATTCTGGCATGAGCCATAGATCGGAAGAAACCCCCACGAAGCGCGTTCGCGACAAGATTCCACTTGACCCTCTCCTCGACTAAAGTCGGGAACTTGCGCTCGCCCTGTTAGGGTCACCTTAGTCTTCCTAGGCGAGAGACCCGCACTCTCTGTTCGTTCATGACCACGAACTGGCCCTCCAGTTGGATTCCTGTTGCGATTAGCGCTTTCAATTTCTGAGCGATTTGTTCGGGCGAACTAGGCCTGAAGCGTAGCAGCAATACACCCTTTGGCTTGACATCCGCCTTGAATACTAGGTTCCCGAAGTCTTTGTCGAAGGTCAACAGAATTCTGCCCTGATCCTTGCCAACTCCCAATACCTCAAGGTCTGAGAGACCAGTTGCTACATCGAGCACGGAGACAATGTCAATCCCATGCTCCCTAAGAAGTTCAAGAGCTCGCTTGGGAATATTCTCGTTTGCGAGAAATTTCATGAGCGCCCCTATGCCAACGGGAAGACCCTTTCTTCCTTCAAAACCTCGCTCGCGTAGCGCAGGGCTGCCAATATGTCGTCCCTCTTGAGCTGCGGATAATTCTCCAAGATCGTATCATACGCCCATCCGTTGGCTAGAAGTTCGAGAACGAACTCGACTGCTAGCCTCGTTCCCTTAATTATGGGCTTGCCGGCAAGCACCTTGGGATCTACTGCAATCCGGTCTCTCCAAGCCAACTGGACCACCGTCACTAGATTCGCCACATATCGGTCGGCTTATTTACGTTTCCGAGTAGACCAGACGAATTGACTCTCTCCTCGACTAAAGTCGGGAGCTTGCGCTCGCCCAGTTATGGTCAATCCCCTGGAAAACTGAACGAGTCCGTTGTCGTACGTGCCATTTCTCCGTGCCGTGCATGGCAAGAATTCAAGCACGCCGAGAGGACAGTCTAGCCCTCTGGTGAGGATTCGACCATAGCCGCATGCGATGGGAGCAAGACTCAAAGGCTGTGAATTCCCAGGTTGGCGTTGTGTTGAATCAAGCTTCTGCTCGCCTTAGGCCAAGCTCCTCCAATCTTTGGAAGTGTTCATCACGTGTCTTCAACGTGAGGTCCCGTGCTATCGCGGTTGCGGCTACAAGCAGGTCCGCATCAGGTATTAGTGCGGCTCTCTCCTTGAGATCACAGTAGATCTTGCAGTAGGTTTCGATTATCTCGTTGTCCAGGTTCTGCAGGCTGAAGGTTTCTTCAAGCAGTTTCTTGACTCGTCCTCTCTTCTCGACCTCAAGTCCTCTCAACACCTCGATCAATGTGACGATCGAAATGCTTCCGGCCTCGTACCTTCTCTCACGCAGCAGTTCTATGACCACGTCTGTGTCAAGCAGGTTCATCTGAACGCAAGTCTCTCTCTGAATTCTCTGCTGGTCTTGAGTATGGATTCCAAATCCTCCGTCGTAAGTAGGCTCGCCAGCTCCTCGAAGGCCCTTCTGCTGCTGAGTCTGCTTGCCTCAGAGTAGAGACTGAACAAGAACTCTCCCCATTCATGTCTGCCTTTGGCCTTCTCCAAGACCTTCTTAACGTCCGCGGGAACGGAGATCGTGGCATATTTCCCCATTGTGGGTCGCTGCGTAGCTACGTCACGACGTAGCTATAAAGCCGTTTCGGGGAACCGTCGCCGGCTCTCTCTCCTGACATCTCCTGTCAAGTCTCTGGGGCGAACTCCCTCCGTAGCTCTTCGTAGCCGTCAGGTGTGCCTATGTCCCACACGTAGCTAGCCAACATGTAGCCGTAGACGTCCTCTTGCCTGCAGAGCCAAGCTATGAAATTGCCGGGCTCGTCTCTATTTCCGCCTGCGTCCAGATACTCCCTGGTTCTGAGCAATGACCCGTACGGTAAGATGTAGACGCAAGCGCCTACGATAGTTGTTGCAGGTTTCTTCGGCTTCTCCTCGAAGTTGGCGATCTTGTTGTCGCTCTCTAGTGTCACGACGGACCCCAGCCTGACTTCCTGTAAGCTCTTCTGATGGTAGAGTGCTACGACCGGTTTTCGTTTCTGTCGATAGTACTCTAGCATGCCAGTGAGGCTCGATGTGAAGATGTTGTCGCCGCAGATGACAAGGTAGTCGTCAGGCTTGAGCTTTGGAGCGAGCTGAGCTAGGGCTCCGACGGCTCCGGGCTTCTCCCTTTCGCTTCTCGAATGCTCAACCACGAGCTCGATATTTGTCAGATGCTTGGAGGTTAGCCATGACTCGAATGCTGGCTTGAACTTGATATTGGTCGTGAGCAGTATCTTCTCTGGGGCGATCTCCGTAAGCTTGTCCAAGATGTACTCGATTGCGGGTCTACCCGCGATGGGCAGCAGACTCTTCGGCAGTTCGGCCGCCACCTGTCCCATCCTCTTTGCGTAGCCTCCAGCCAGAATGATAGCCCTCATCATCTTCACTTCCGCAACTATCTGTCGAGCTCAGTGAGACAAACATGAGACACAGTCAACCTATTCAACCAGTTGGCGCCGCCACCACTTGTTGACCTTGCTTTAATCGATCGTCTTCTGAAGGCCTTCTTCAAAGCCCACCTGAGGCTTCCAGCCTAGCCGATCAATCTTGTCGCAATTCAGAGAGTATCTGAAGTCGTACCCAGGACGGTCGCATACGAACTCTATCGTCGCCTCAGGAAGAGATAGACAACGAAGAATCTCCTTGGCGATCTCAACGTTCTTCTTCTCGTTTCCTCCAGCGATGTTGTGATCAGAATGAGCGGAACTCCTATTAGTTGCGTGAACTCCTGACCTTCTCGAATTCACTTGCGCGAGTCCTTGTCCGTGCCAAGATCTGTCCTCAGGGAACTTCAGGAGCACGCGCGCCAGATAGAGGAGATCATTGCAACCCTTGAGGAGCTTGCAGACAAGGAAGGGATTCGCAGGATAAAGAGTAGCCTGAAGCAGTACGAGCAAGGTGAATACGTGGTAGTCGAGGACCCAAAGCAGTTGGACTCGCTTCTCGAGGACTAGAGAATGGCTCAGGGGCGCTTTCGGAGCGCACCTACCAAGCACTTCCTGAGGGAACTCAAGAAACTACCCGCTCACGTCAGGGCAAGGGTTCTGCTCGCAATTGAAGAACTAGTTTCCAATCCCTTTGCAGGCATCAGGCTGAGAGGAGAGCTGGACGGCCTTCTTCGATGGAGAACCGGCGACTATCGAATAGTCTACAAGATAGACGAAGAGAAACGCCTAGTTGTCTTACTTGACGTGGGACTTAGAAAGGCCATTTATGGTTAGACGCTTGCCTGGAGTTCAACAGACCATCATTCTGGGTCATGGGGGTTCCAAGTCTAATGCGTGTATTGTCGGAGGCAAGGCTGGCTGGCGGTCTGCTGAGAGACTTCAGATGGGATCGTTACACCGTCCGCTAGAACAATTTGTGATCCGGAAGCAATCTGCGATGCTCGCTCCTCGGACATTCAGTCAACCAGTGGGCGCCACCACCACTTGTTGGCCTTGTACCAATCGATCGTCTTCTCAAGTCCTTCCTCGAATCCTACTTGAGGCTTCCATCCTAAGCGATGGATCTTGTCACAGTCTAGAGAGTACCTGAAATCGTGCCCGGGACGGTCGCTGATGAACTCTATCATCGCCTCAGGAAGAGATAGACAACGAAGAATCTCCTTGGCGATCTCGATGTTCTTTCTCTCATTTCCTCGGCCGATGTTGTAGACCTGTCCGTTCTCCCCCTTCTCCAAAACTGTAAGAACTGTTCGGCAGCTGTCCTCCAACGGATATCCAGTCGCTAGCCTTCCCGGCGGTCCCTTGGATAGGGAGCCTCTTTCCATGGAGCGCGTTCGTAACAAGCCTCCGAGTTAATTCCTTGGGAAGCTGATCCGGTCCGTAGTCGCTCGTGCTATGTTTGACTCTCCCCGCGACTGAAGTCGGGAGCTTGCGCTCGCCCAGTTATGGTCAGCGCTCTTTCCCTTTCGGTAGACGATCCAGGATTTTCTCCGCCTCTGTCTCGACGTTAGCTGCTTGCAGATTGGTATGTTTCGCGACTTCAATTAGCTCTGCGTCTGCGCTGAGGAAGAGATCGCATTCGAGGTTTTTCGCCGTTGCGATCTGGATAGCGTCAGCTTCGTAGATGTGGCTTGAAAAGATCAGATACCAAGCATCAGCGAATATCTTGGCGGTTGGAGATCGTATGGTGAGGTGGCCAAGCCTGAACAGCTTTATCGTTTCCGCGACAAAATCCCTAGTGCTAGTCCTAAACTGCATCTCCGAGATGACTTTCCTAGAAAGATGTTGGTCAAGTGCGCCGATCAGTTCGCCCACATTCCACATCGAGAACGATATCCTAAGGGCGCCTACCTCGGCTCTGCCGTAGACATCGTCAACGAGCTTGGATCCTTTCTCTTCGATATACCTCTTGACGATGGCGCTTGTGTCAAGATACACGTTTCTTGCGCTCATCTCTCATCCGTCTGATCGTTCTCGCCGTCGACACCCTGACCTTCGGCCTATGACTTACGATTTCTTGAGATGAAGGATACGAGTCCAAAACAATTCCAGCGCTCGACGCAAAGGCTTCGAGAACCGCTGCAGGGGTGAAGCTGCGTAGAGCTTCCTCAACGCCTGCGCTCATCTTTCTCGTCGTCCCGTAAGCTTCTTCCACGAACCTCCTGAACTCGCTCCAAATCTTCTCGTCCAAGACAAGTGTCGTCTTAACAGTCGCCAAGAGCGCCCACCATCTAGAAGGTATACCGTACAACCTTATTATGCTTCGCCTTGCCTCGGCAAGACGTCATGAATGAATACGTCCTCAGCCGCATCACAGCTTGGCGACGCTCCCATGGCTGACCATCCCAAGGGCACGGGTCTCTTGTCCAACGCAGAGTGGCATACCATCCTCACACCAATGCCTGTACCGTGCGTTGACGTCACAGTAACCCAGTCCGTACGTTTCATGATAACCGTGATAACCGATCCGTTGCCGCAAGCGCACGGCTCCCTTGACATGAGAGAAACCTTTACATGTAATCTGTCCCTTCATGTACATGCCCATTTGATGTAAGGTCCCCGAAAATGACGAAAGTAGTCCAGACAACCCTTGACGAGCAGGAGTACCGCACGTTGCGAGAAGTGCTCCGCAGACGAGGCCTCAGCCTCAAAGAAGGGCTGCGGATCGCGGTCACAAGGTTGGTGTTAGAAGAGATGAAACTCGATCCCTCGGATCCATTCCTTTCAAGGCAGCCAACCGGGAGAAGCGGCCACAAAGACCTCTCCAAGGCTCATGACA
>Ga0315280_10002088_pt1 | contig 32857 bp, 27 predicted proteins | sample YL17G06_40_MG_FD_203697 | JGI IMG/M metagenome (GOLD analysis project Ga0315280, IMG submission 203697) | Sediment microbial communities from Yellowstone Lake, YNP, Wyoming, USA - YL17G06_40 | ecosystem: Environmental > Aquatic > Freshwater > Lake > Sediment | place: USA: Wyoming | collected...
ACCGGCGATAGGCAACTCTGCACTTGACCTCAGCGCCGATGGAACCTATGACCTATCATTCAGATTCCAGTTTAGTGGGGCAGTTATCGGAAACTACGTGGTGTATGCTAGCGTCTTTTACTACGATATGTTGGTGAGGAGAAACGTCAATTTCACTCTCTTCGTGATGGGAGACATAAACGGAGACAGCGTTGTGGACATTTACGACGCCATTATGCTTTCAAACGCGTTTAGCTCTTCTCCAGGCAAGTCGAATTGGAATCCAAACGCAGATCTCAATGGCGACGGCGTTGTCGATATTTATGATGCAATAATATTGGCAGGCCACTACGGATAAGTCGAATGAGCATCTTGCTTGTCAAGACTATTACAAGAAACAAAACCTGGTAAGCTTGCGTTAAGCAGAACTTTTTTTGACGTTTGAAAAGAGGTTTTCCGTATCTAGGATAACCCATACAAATCAGACGTGGCTCTCTTCCCGTATTTACAGGAAGTCAAAGGCACTTGCAAATCCTAATGGTTAATAGTTGATCGTCTTTGCAGTCCGAGGCCTCTGACTTATTCTCGTATCACCTGAAAAACGATTCGACTCTTGTAACAGTTAGCATGATGTGGGAGTCCCAAAGATCAAGTTCCATGAATATAACTCGAAACGTCCATTCTGCGCTGTGGGCGCACCATATTTTTCCTGTTGACATATTACGTAGTTGAAGTGCATGTTTTTCTATCAAATCTGCATAAGACAGGTTGATCATAATGCATTTCGTACACAAACATAGAAGAATCTTCCATAATCGCCTAAATAGGACGCTGAGTCCATCTTCGATAACGATTAGGGAGAGCTTCGACTAAATAACGCACGATGGCGTCTGATTCCAGAAGCGTTGATGAGGAATCGGTCCTCCATCGGCAAAATGGGAGAGAGAATGTCAGAGAGAAGGGAGAAGGCACACATCACAATTAAGCTAGCCTTAACGCTGTCTATCATCTTGATTCTTTCATTGCTTCCAAGTGCAAGTCGCTCCTTAGCGACCCCCGGGGCGGGAGCAGTCATTGACATATTCACGGAAAAAACACCCTTCGATGGCAAAGGGGCCAATAAGTCAAGTGATGCTTTTGAGCCTCAAGAGCTGGTCGTTCTTCGCGCACTTGCAACGTACAACGGAGACCCTCAGTGCAATATGCTAGTTGCTTTTCAGGTAAATGGTCCACCGAACGCATTTCAAAATATCTCGGCGGTAGGGGTGGCAACCACTGACGTAAGTGGAATCGGGGAGTTCTCTTTCAGAATTCCATGGCCTTGCGCCAACGCTGAAGAAACAGTCTTCGGACGATGGATCGCCATAGCAACAGCCAACATCGCAGGACAAGTTGCAGTAGATACCGTGACTTTTCAAGTCGGTTGGATAATCAGAATAACCGAGCTCACGACCCTGAGCTCTCAACTGAAACCCCGATCAGTATTCTCCAGGCAGGATCTAATAGTTTTCAATATGACTGTTGAAAATATCGCCCTGACAGACAAATGGGCCGTAGTAAAAGTCGACGTTGAAGACGCAAGAAAGAACCCAATAATCCACGTACAAATGGAAAAGACGCTTTTCCCACCAGGAAAAAGCAACGTGCAAGCCTCCTCAGAGATACCGCTTTCTGCAGAAACTGGTCTGGCGAATGCATCGGCTGCCCCGTTTACAGCTGCTCCGGAAAGTGGAGGCAGACCATATAGCCCACCTATCTTCACAACATTCACTATTGCTGAAAAAGACATCGCCATAACTGGCATCAAGCTCTCAGCTAGTTCAATCTTTCAAGGCGAGACACTTGGCATAGAAGTCACAGTACTCAACAAAGGCAACCAGTCAGAAACATTCGATCTAACGATCTATTACGATTCTGCTCCCATTGAAACTCGCAATATTGTGGAACTCCCACCTATCGTGGAAGAAGCGTTCAACTTTACTTGGAACACAGACTCCATAACTCCTGGTTCATACAGGATAAGTGCTTCTGCACCCCTTCCTAAGGACGCCAACCCTTCGGACAACACCTTCACTGACGGAATCGTGGAGATAAAAAGTGGAAAGCCATCCGAAAATGTTCATGACGTTGCTGTCTTGAACGTCGTTCCTTCGCCCACCGTGGTAGAGTCTGGACAGATTGTGCACCTAAGCGTTACTGTGATGAATAAGGGCTTAGCGGTTGAGTCATTCTACGTGACAGTTTATTATGACCACGTACAGATCGATAGGAAGTACGTCGCCAATCTTGCACCGGCGGCAGAGATTCAACTGATGTTCACGTGGAACACAAGCGGCGTGTTCCCATTGAAGTATGTCATCTCAGCGGTGGCTGACACGGTCCCTGGAGAAACTCAAACAGCAGATAACACATTTGTTGATGGAACTGTCACGATTTTACCCTATCCTCCATTTTTCCCGACTCTGGATTGGTTGATTTTCATCATCATAGTCATAATAGCAGCAATCGCGGGCATGATACTGCTATTCCTTCTTTTCGCTCTGGACAGAACACGAAGAAGACGGACGCGCCCAGTCTACACCGTAATAGCCCACCCACACATATAGAAAGGCAATCTTGCCGACTAGACCTGATAAGAAATCGTCCCCAATGCTCTTTCAGAATTGTCTATGGATCAAAAAAGGTCCAAAATAGGTTAAGTGATTGAGCGCAACAAAGTGGAGTTTGAGCAGTTCAGACTGACTTCTTGACTCAGGCTTCTAGAATGCCTAACTTACTTGAGACGTCTTTTGCAAAGTTTCAAGCAGATTAGGTGCTATCCCATTTGGATACGATATGCCAAAGGGCGATTAGCAGGTAAACAGGAACGGTAATCACTAGGAATAGTCCGAAGAACAATGCCACCAGCCATTGCCACGGTCCGCCGAACACAGAACCATATGTGCCAATGGTTGGGTAGCCCAGTGCAAGCACTATTATTAATGATACCACTAAGGCGATGATCGTCCATACTATTGCAATTGCTTGCTTCGTATTTATCGAAAACTCCACACGTTCACCTCCTATTCCAAAGCCTACCTCTGTCTCTCCTACTCCACATCTTTAACGGTGTTCTCTGTAAATAAATGCTTATGGAGAAATGTTCTATAAGCAAACTACTCGAATAGGCAGTCGTCCAACCTGAACAAAAGACATGAATGATTTCTAGATACCAGCGTTGGCGGGCCCGCCGGGAATTGAACCCGGGACCCCCGGATTTCTACGCAAATCCATCGCCTAAAAGTCCGGTGCTCTGTCCTTACTGAGCTACGGGCCCTTCGTGAGCTAATCGTTCGCTTCTAGAAAGGCGGTGAAGGTGTTTTTTAGTGTTTCGATAGGTTTGGAGATGTTTCACTCTTTAAGTGCATCCTGCCTTGTTGCGATGCCCTTGTTTTTAACGCCTGATTTTCCATCGATCTGAAAAAAGAAGCCAGATTAATGAGCTACCGATATATCCGCATCGAGTGGAGAAGTCTCCCGCACAAACCCCCTTTTTTTCATTTTCATCGATGAACAATCAGAGGAACTGCTTCTTGCCTGAGTACAAATACAAACGCCTAGAATTGACGACCGAAGCAGAAGTGCGATTGATGATACAAAAGGCACGTTGGCTCTGGCTCAAAGCTCTCATGGCTTTCCTGTACCTGTACGGATGTCGTATTACTGAAGCGCTTAACATGCGGAAGAGGCACATCTGGACAGATGGGACTTATCTGATTGCTCAGATAGGCGTGCTGAAACGGAGAAGGGAAAAGAAGGGACCATACGAAAGCTTTCCACACCTGATTCATGTGAACCTGAACTCACCCTTCGCGCAGGACGTTCTTATACCCTACCTGGCTTCCATCTCGGACAGCAACACGAGGCTGTGGCCCTGCAGTCGGCAACTCGTGTGGAGAAGGCTAAAGGAACTGAACCAGCTGACTTCACCTCACGTGTTTCGTCACGACAGGCTGATGAAGTTGGCTTTGAAAGGAGCAACCGAAGCTGAACTTATGGATTGGGCTGGGTGGAGTGATCCGAGACCCGCAGGCGACTACATCCGGCCAACTGGAAGGTTGGCGGCAAACATGGCGGACAAAATAGACTGATTGTTCCGTTGAAATGAATGAGGAAAAATCATAAGAACTGAAACAGAAAATACAACACGTGGTGAATCTGATTGCTTGAAGGCAAGTATGTGAATTTGAGAATTATGGGTAGCGCGCGCTCGCGCTAAAAGCCTCAGGTAAAGAGGAAAAATTTAAGAACCGTTGAAAATATGTTCTCCTTGACAAGACTGCTAAGATAAAGAGGGTTATAGAATTGAAGAGTAGTAGTTTGACAATATTCGTGGAAAGAGTAGAAAAGCTAAAAGAAATCGGCAGAAAAGCTGGAATAGATGCTTTCTTAGTCACTTCAGAGAAAAACATGAGATATTTTGCCGGTTTTTCAACGTTGGCAATAGAAAGATTTGCCGGCACAATTATCCCAGTCAAAACAGGCGCTCCAATAGTTATAATTCCGAAACTCGAGGAGGAAAAAGCAAAAAAACAATCGGCTTTTGAAGAAATTCGGAGCTACGCTGACTCAGAAAATCCTGCCATGTTACTCAATGAAGCTATAAAAGAGCTTAAATTGGAAAAGGCTGTTTTTGGAGTTGAAGGGACTCTTTTCTTCAGGTTTTATAGAATGTTGGCTGAATCCTCATCAAAGATAAGAACAGAAGACGCTTCAACGGTCTTCAGCCAGCTTAGGAGCGTAAAGTCCGACGAAGAAATAAAAATAATGGAAAAAATAGCAGCCATAGTTGCTGAGGGAATAAAGGCTGGGATAGAGTTCATAAAACCAGGAGTCAGCGAATTGGCCATTTCATCTGAAATAGAGAGAACTATAAAAGAGAAGGGAGGCGAAAGCATTCCATTCTGTGCAGTTCTTTCAGGAAGCAACTCTGCTTTTCCCCACGGTGAGACATCGAGTAGAAAAGTGGGTAAGAAAGATGTTGTGTTGATGGATGTGGCAGCGGTTTACGGAGGATACTACGCTGACCTCACCAGAACGGTCTTCGTTGGAGAGGCAACAAAAACGCAAAGGAAAATTTACGATATTGTCGCTGAAGCTCAAGAGACAGCTGTAAAAAGCGTAAAGCCAAATGTCAAAGCTGAAGAGGTCGATAGGGTCGCTAGAAAAATCACAGAAGACGCCGGATACGGCGAATACTTTACTCACAGAACGGGCCATGGATTAGGCTTGGAGGTACATGAGGAACCGTACATAGCCCTAGGTAACAAAACGATCCTGAAGCCTGGCATGACGTTCACAATCGAACCCGGGATATACCTCGCTGGAAAGTTTGGGGTCAGAATCGAGGATGACATGGCAGTTTCGGAAACAAAGGGAAAAATCTTAAGCAATATTTCAAAAGAACTATTAGTTATATAGTTTTCACCGTGCGCGCTCGAATTAGACTGGGGAGCCACAAAGTTAAGCACTCGGTATATAAATTTTTCTTGAGTTGAAGTAGAAGCTATATATAGAATCAGTTTTTATGTTGAGTCTTGAGTGATTTCCTTGATTTGGCGTGTTGGAATAGATATCGGCGGTGCGTTCACAGATCTTATCGCAGTGAACGATGAAACTGGCGAAACCAGATGGGTAAAGGTTGAATCCACGCCGAAAGATTACGCTGAAGGTGTTATAGAGACATTCGGCAAGAGTAGACTCGATTTCCACGCGAGAAAAATGAAATATATCGTTCACGGGCAGACGGTTGTTGTAAACGCTATTATTACGCGTTCGGGTTCAAAAACCGGTCTGTTAACAACAAAAGGATTTCATATTCTCGAAATTGGACGTGCAAACCGGAGAGACATGTTTAACCTAAGATACCGTAAACCAGAACAATTTGTTCCAAGATACCTAACCGCGTGGGTTAAAGAACGTATAATGGCTGATGGCTCAGTGCTGGTTCCACTTGATGACGATGAAGTGAGAAAAGCTGCAATTGAACTAATCAAAAAAGGATGCGAATCTATTGTGATTAGTTTCATCAATAGCTACGCAAACCCTGAACATGAAAAAAAGGCGGGTAAAATCGTCAAAGAAGAGTTGGAAAAGAGCGAAAAGAAAGCCTACGTTACTATCAGTTCGGAAGTTTCAAGCGAGTGGAGAGAGTATGAAAGAACTAGCACTGCCGTACTCAACGCATATACGCAACCGGTATTCAACACCTACGTAACAGTCCTTGAGCAAGCTTTAAAAAGAATGAATTTTGAAGGAGTTTTTTATGTCATGCTCGCGTCAGGAGGCATGGCAACTGCACATTTCTCAAAAGAGTACCCAATATCTACGGTAGAAGGTGGCCCGATTGCGGGAATACTAGGAGGCGTTGCTCTGGCTGAACTTCTGGGCTACAGGGACATAATTGTGTTGGATGGAGGAAGCACAACAACAAAAGCTGGACTTGTAAAAGATCTCCAACCAAGAATTACCACTGAATATTATCTGGATAGAGACAGATTCAGAGCTGGCTATCCGGTAAAGGCTCCGATCGTAGAGGTTACCGAGACAGGCAACGGCGGTACAAGCACCGCATGGATAGACGATGTCGGCGCCCTCAGAGTAGGACCTAAAGCAGCTGGAGCATACCCCGGACCGGCATGCTACGGTAAAGGAGGAGTGGAGCCAACCTTAACTGATGCGTACGTTGCCACAGGCTATTTGAACCCGAACTACCTTTTAGGCGGAGAACTCAAAATATATCGAGACAAGGCTGAAGAGGCTTTGAAGAAACTCGCAGACTACTTCAGCGTTTCACTCAAAGATGTCGCAGACGCGATAATACAGATCGCGAACGATCAAGCTGCTCATGTTATAAGATTAGTTTCGGTTCAAAGAGGACTGGACCCAAGAGACTTCACCTTGATAGTCCATGGTGGTTCGGGTCCTATGTTCGCTCCATTCATAGCTTCAGAGTTGCATATACCAAGAATAGTTGTTCCCGCAATTCCTGCTGGTGTGTTTAACGCTTGGGGTATGCTCGTCGCCGATATTCGACACGATTTAGTGAAAACTCGTATAATGAAACTGACTAAAAACATCGAAGATGCAGAAGTAATAGACGACTTGTACAATACCCTTGAAAAACAGCTTCTGGATATCTTTGTCATGGAAGGAGCAGACTTGAAAAAAGTGTCTATTTTAAGACACGCTGATATGCGCTACTACGGTCAAGAACACGTAATTAAGGTGCCAATTACATACGGGAAAATTGAAGCGGAAGAAGTAAAGGAAATCGAAAATACCTTCATTAAAGCTCACGAACGAGAATATCGCTTCGTTCTCCGAAATAACACGGTTGAAATAGTAAACTTCCATGCTACTGGAACTCTCAGAGTCAAGAAACCAACGTTGTCTACAATATCGGATGAAGGGAAATCCATTGGCCAAGCTTTGAAAGAAGAAAGAGAGATTTATTTTGGGCGGACAGAAGGTCTAAAGAAGACACCAGTATATTCGAAAAATCTGTTACCACCCAACATCGAAATTACCGGTCCGGCAATAATCGAGGAGTCAACCTCAACTATTATAGTGCCGAAGGACTTCAAGTCAAAAATGGATAAATTCGGAAACGTGTTAATGGTCAAAAAATAACAAAAAAGGTTTAAACTGCCTAGAGGAGTTGAAGAAAAATGAGTAAAGACATGTTTGCAATAGAAATAATCAAGAAAGCTTTTGACAGTATAGCAAACGAAATGTTTTGGGTAACCATAAGGACGTCAAAGAGCCCAATATTATATGAAACATTTGACTTCTCAACCGGAGTTACAACCTCTACAGGTGATACCGTCGGGATATCAATCGGCGTACCTCTTTGGGTCGGAGTGATGAAATATGTTGCAAACAGTATGATGGAAGGGGCTAGAAAGAACGGAGAACTATTTCCGGGAGACATCATGATATCTAACGATCCATACCTAACGGGCACTCATCTGAACGATATAGGACTGGCAATGCCCATATTTTATAAGGACGAAATAATCGCTGTTGCAACCGCGAAAGGACATCTTTACGATGTAGGAGGCATGAACCCAGGAAGCTGGTCGCCAGTCTCAACTGAGATATACCAAGAGGGCATATTCATACCTCCCAGCAAATACTACAGCCAAGGAAAACCTAACAAAGATGTAATAAATATAATAGTGAGCAACAGCAGAGTGCCCGACTATTTGTTTGGAGATTTAGAAGCACTAGCTGCAGCATTAAGATTAGCAGATATAAGAATTAAGGAATTGCTTGATAAATACGGTTTTGAACTTGTTAAGACCGCCATGCATGATTTGATAGAAGATGGGATAAAACGCGCTAACGCAAGCTTAAGGGAACTGCCTAAAGGAGAATTCTACGCTGAAGATTACCTAGACGAGAGTTATGTTTCAGAAGAACCTTTGAAATTGTCGGCAAAAGTTAAAATCACTGACGAAGAGTTCGTGGTGGATTTCAGCGCCGCCCCGAAAGCGATTCCAGCGCCGCTGAATAATCCATATCCCTCGACTTTTGCAGCTGTCGGAACGGTTTTCCTAGCAATAACTAACCCTCACGTACCATTCAATCAAGGACTCTTTTATCCTCTAAAGGTTATAGCTCCAGACGGCACAATATTCAACGTGCAAAAACCCTATCCAGTGTCAGTATACTGGGAAGCTATGACGTACGCTTCTGACCTCGTCTGGAAAGCGCTAGCACCCTACATTCCTGAGAAGCTTTCCGCTGGTCACTTTCTGTCTGTCTGTTCGGAGATAATAGCAGGCATCGACCCACGTACTAAAGAGTACTTCATATTGTGTGAGCCTAACCCAGGCGGATGGGGCGGTGGGATTAATAAAGATGGAGAAAGTGCCCTGGTTTCTATCTCAGATGGTGAGACCTACTCAAACCCTGTAGAGGTACTGGAAATAAGATATCCGATACTTGTTGAAAGAAATGAATTGAACATAGCAGATGGCGTTGGCCATGGCAAATTTAGAGGAGGCTTTGGTATAGTCAAGGATTACAAAGTATTAGCAAATGAAGCTACTTTTACGACGGATGTAAATAGATCGAAATTCCCTCCATGGGGCGTTCAAGGTGGATGGAACGGTACCACAAACTATATGGTTGTAATCAGAGACGGGAAAGAACTGCTGAGGGTAAGCAGAATTGCAAACTTCAAATTGCAGAAAGGCGACATCGTAAGTATCAGAAGTGGTGGTGGAGGAGGGTGGAGCGATCCCTCGCAACGTGATCCCAAGCGAGTATTAGATGATGTTAAAGAGGCGCTGGTAACTCTTGAACAGGCTCATGAAATCTACAAGGTAGTCATACACCCAAAAACGTTTGAAATAAACTGGGAAGCTACAGAACGTCTACGAGCTACAACAAAAGAAAGCCGTTCAGCGCACACTTAAGCGTGCGCTTCCATGAGTCTGTCTCCCTTGACGTGAGGCTCAAGTACACAGAAGCTGCTATATTTATCTCTTCTTAGTCGCGCCAAGAAAGCCTCAAGGTTTACCGCGCCTTCCGCTATGGGTGTATAGCATATGTAGCTTGAGTCATTCGGAGGAGCAAAAGGTGCTCCCTTCATATAGTCTGGATGGGTCCCTAATATGAACCGGCATTCATTTTTCACATGAACATACGCGATGTGCTCCTTTAGCACTTCGTAGGCGCGCGCGCAGATCGCCCTTGACGGTGCCGATCACTACTCTGCCTGCAACGCCCATTGTCTCCGGTTTCAGGTAGGGCTCCAGAATCTTTGTCCCCTCTTTCACAGCTTCTCCGGCCATGATTAGTTCCGCCAGGAAATACTCTCCTTGCTCATACTTCTGACCGACAATGTTCATGCCCCTAGCCAAGCCCCTCGTTATGGCATCATAAGCGTCGATTCCGGCCGTTAATGCGTCCCTGCACGCCTGTTGGACACCTTGAATGTTGAGGTTCACAACACATTCTCTCAATCGATCTAGGATTTCCTCTTTTTCCAATTCGGGCAGTCACCAGTAGACGCTTATAGTCGGTTTTCCGCTGAGCACGGCCGCGGTCTCTTCAACATCCAAGGTCTTCCTTGCGTCAAGCTTGTAATGCCAATCAAAGCAGCAATAACGGATGATTTTCACTTCTTTGCCCTTCAAGCGTTCAGGCATTACTTCTCGTTTGGTGAACTTTGAGAAATTGGTGAGCCTTATCGTGAAGATGCATTTCCGCCATCTGTTGCCCTCATTGTCAACCCGCGTCTCTTCCCCTTTGTTGACATCCATAACTTTTCCCTGAAGCCTCGCGTTCTTCAAAGTCGACCTACCCCAGCAAGTTCATTCTCTCAACTGAACACGAATAAAGACTTTTCTCACAACCTGAACGATCGAAGCTGAATGTTTGAGGCCGTGCTCTGATTGACTAGCAATGCTTATATCGCCTTCCCTTTCTCCTACTGAATTGGTGAATGACATGCTTTCTCCCCACGATAGAGTTCTTCACACTTTATGTCTGGAGGAGGTTGATAGGGTTCCGATTTTCGAGCCCTACGGCATCTCTGGGCCGACCGCAGACGCTGTACTCCAAGAAAAATGCATAGCCACAGATCCTCTGCAAACGACAAAGATGCTGGCTGAAGGGAAGGTGGCAGATGTGAGGAAAGCTCTCGTGAGAGACAACTACGAGATCGTCAGAAAATTAGACTTCGACGCTGGACCCATGATTCTCCTTCCAACAGACACTGACCCAAGGCCGGAAATTATCGATGACAACTCTTGGATCGAGCATCAGATTGTCGGGACAGCTTACGTTTGGGTTGACGGCATATCAGTTCTGAAGATGACTGAAAATGTCCAGATTCCCTTAGCTATCGATTCGGACATCATACGAAGAGGATTGGCCGGATTCGAGGACTACGTGAGAAGTCTTGAAGGACTTAGCGCCGAAGAGTACGAGGAGGCAATGGTTTCCCGGTTTCATGATTATTACGAGAATCTGGGGAAGCTGTGGAAAAAACTGGATGTTCTAGTACAGTTTTCTCTGGAGGGCACCGCCACGCCTCATGGAGGGGGCTGGTACTCAACCTATCTCATGTGCTTTCACGCGCGCCCAGATATTATGAGAAGGTACCTGACTCAACACACAGCAAAAATGGTCAGGCTCATCAAACTTGCCGCAGATTTTGGGGCCGAACTCATATATTCCGGAGGAGACATAGCAGACAATCATGGACCAATGATGGCCCCGAAAATCTACCATGAATTTCTTTTACCAGGTCTCAAAACGCTTGCAGACGCTGCTCACAAAAGAGGGATATTCATCTTCAACTCTTCAGACGGAAACCTTTGGCCCATAATCGAAGACTTCCTAGTAAACTCCGACACGGACGGGATGATGGAGATTCAGGAAAGCGCCGGAATGGACATAAAGAGGCTCAAAGATCTGTACGGAAACACGGTATGCTTCAACGGTTGCGTTGACAGCCAAAACACCCTTGTTCATGCCGATCCAGAGGAAGTCAGACAAGAAACAAAAAGGATCATAGAAACTTTTGCGCCAGGAGGAGGCCATATTCTCAGCTCGAGCAATAGCATCTATTTCGGTGTTAAACCAGCAAACTTCTTCGCCATGCTCGAGACAGGCAGAAAATACGGGAGATACAGCAGAGACTGGCAGGAGGAGAAGTGACCAGTTGGAGCTTGGTGGAGACGCCATCAACAGACCTGAAGTTCCTACAAAGTGGGGAAAGTCTCAAACAAACGGGAGCAAAGCTGCGTCTCGATTGCTGAGCACGCTTGCAAGGCAACAAGTTGCCTCGTCACGGAGCAGAAGTTGCCTCATTGCTGTTGACGGTTTTCTTGGAAGTGTATGGGACAGCATCATTTCCGATGCTGAAGAAACCCTTGACAATTCAAGCGTCAAATGTGTTACAGTAGACATGGGTTCGTACTTCAAACCAAACGAGGAGCTCGAAAGAATGCTTGTTTCAGTTCTAGCAAGCGACAAGTTCTTCGGACGAATCTTTGACGGAGACCTGGAAGATCTCCTGGATCTGGACAGAATCCGCTCGCTTAGAAGGCAGCTTGATGAGTACCGCAAGAAGAAAACTGTGTCTGACTATTCGTCGCGTGTTGCGGTCTTCTGCCACGGTTTCGGAGCGCGCGCGCTTTTCCTGACCTATTTTTATTGAATAAGGATTTGCTAAGCTTAGTTTGACTGTAGAGTGTCAGAGTGTTGAGTAATCATTTAGATAAGCATTCTGCATGGCGAATGGGACTGTCTGAATGTTGCTGGCTCATTCCTGCAATATTTGTCTGCGCAGCCGTGTGATCAATACAGTCTGGCACAGCCACCGCAGTCCATCAGACGCAACTGCCACACACGTCCACCACTGCAACGCTCATAAGTATTGACCCGAGAAAAAACCCGAAAAACGCCACGTCAACAGAAACAAGCCCAAAAACAATTAATGAACACTTATGCGCGCGCTACCGTACGTAATCTGCTCGGTACACCAAGAATCATATGTGGCGAAGCCTGAGGAATTTGTGCGACAGTTATTCATTAGAGAGAAGATGACGCGCGCGGACTATGTGGCGATGCGCCTCCAAAGGTGAAGCCGCCGCCAGCGTGCAGAGACTCGCCGACTTTCAACTATTCCGCGTCTTCTGGCTTGAACCAAGTATTTCGCCATTGTTTGGACAGCCAACCCAGCGTTTCTGGCAATTGAATTAATGTCAATCCACATTCCATTTGGCATTTCCAGTATTGTTCTTTCTGCTCGACTAGTATTTCTAGGTCTTGCCATTTTTTCGATCTGATCGGCTCATTATCACAAGCCACATTCCGCATGGCTCTTTGGGAAATATAAGGTCAACGGACAGCTCGGCGCCTCAAAAACACGCGCTATAAAGAGATGTCTCAGTTAAGCTTATTTAGCTCTCGAACAAGTTGTTTTCTTTTGGATATGCTAGCGACCGCCGCGCGCGCGAAGGAAACGTCAAAAAGGAAGAATAGTGACTTGGACCCCAGGGAACGCGTATTCGCAACACTGGATCATGAGGAACCTGATAGGGTTCCTCTTTTCGATTTTATTTATGAAAGTAAGTCGTTTGAGAATATCCTTGGTAAGAAAGGAGTCACTCCTTATACTCCAAGAGACTACGTCAGAGGCCACTTGGCCCTTGGTCTTGATCTACTTGTGGCAAACGTTGGCCAATCTGAGACCTTTGTGCCAAAGAGACCTTCTCCAGATACTATTATTGATGAATGGGGCATTAGGAGCAAGATAACCGAGGAGATGCAGGTTCTTCCGTGGTATCTGAGCGGCTCCATAGAAAAACCTGAGGATTTGGAGAACTATCAGGCTCCTGACCCTCATGCTCCAGGAAGAATGAAATACTTGGAATCTGTAATGAAGCTCGCCAAAGACAAAATAGTCGTAAGCACATCTGCAGGGTGTCCATTCTCACTGGCTTGGGGGTTGTGTAGTAGCATGTCTCTGTTCCTTAAGTGGGTTTACACATCACCAAATACCGTCAAGAAACTCCTGGAAATAACTACGAACTACGACTTGGAGATAGCGAAACGTTGTATTGACGCAGGGGTGGAAATTATATGGATATGTGATGACATGGGGTATAACGATGGACTTTTTCTTTCGCCGTCGCTCATGCGCAAGTACGTTTTACCTTGTCTAGAAAAAGAAGTGCGAGCAATCAAGAGAAGAGGGGCAAAGGTGCTACTTCATTGTGATGGCGATGTGAGGATGATCTTAGACGATTTGGTGAGAACAGGGATAGACGGCATCCATCCGATGGAAAGATCGGCAAAAATGGATATAAGACAGATAAAACATACATATGGCGATGAGATCTGTTTAATAGGAAATGTTGAGAACAAGCATCTCTTGCCGTTCGGAACTACTGAGGAAATCGCTGAACAAACTAAGGAGTGCATAGAGACAGCAGCTCCAGGCGGCGGATACATGCTCTCGTCAGATCACTCTATACATCCATGTATACCCTATGAGAACGCGAAGTTTATGTTCGATTTCGCAAAGAAATATGGTGTTTACCCGAAACGAGATGTGCAATAGAATTGGATTTAGGTTTTAACATGCGTAACCAATCTTCAAACGGTGTTGGCTCATGAAAGAAGAAGCGGTTTTGCTCAGCATTCAAGATGCCATCGTAAACTTGGATATTGAAGGTATCAAGAAGGCTTGCAAAACAGCTATTGATATTGGTATACCTGCGACTAGAAGCGTAACCGATGGGATGGCCAAAGGAATGGATATTGTCGGCCAGAAATATGAGAACAACGAGTATTTCTTGGCGGAGCTTATAATGGCTGGAGAGACCATGAAGGAAGGTCTGATTATTCTTGGACCATACTTGAAGGTTGGCGCCGTAAGAACCATTGCAAAGGTTGTGATAGGGACAGTGAGAGGGGATCTGCATGATATCGGAAAGAACATCGTCGTCAACCTGCTCAGTGCAGCGGGTTTTGACGTTTTCGATCTTGGGGTCGATGTGCAACCTGCGAGATTCGTCGATGCGGCTAAGAAGCACAACCCGGACATAGTAGGCATGTCGGCTCTTCTTACGACAACAATCATGGAGATGAATAACGTAATCAAGGCTCTGAAAGAGGCTGGACTTAGAGACAAAGTCAAAATAATCATCGGAGGCGCATCTGTAACTCAGCAATATGCTGAGAAGATCGGTGCAGATGCAGCTGCTAGCGACGCTGTTGAAGGTGTGCGCATATGCAAATCATGGGTAAAAAAGAATTAAAGGGGAGTTTTCAATAGCAGTGGACAAAACTATGAAACTGCAAGGAAAAGTTGTGAACATCGAAAAGACGGGTGAGTTCGCAACAGATGAGGAAGAATACAAATGGGAGAAATGCATATTTACAGTTGAACTCACCAGTTTCTCGAGATGTATATCAAAGGAGGTAATACGCGAAGGTATTGAGAAGAAAGTGAAGCTCACTCGTTATTGCTGCTTCCATTGGCACTACAAACTAGGCTTAAGGAAGACTCTTGAATCTGATGAAACCGAGGCGGTACTCGCAGGAAGACCAACCAAGACCGTCTATTGGTGAAAGTAAATTTATCGTACGTAAAACAACAAAATGCCTTTGAGAACGCGATTGAGAATAAGCAAATACAGCCCTAATAATTGTGAACCCTCTTCTTAGCGCGCGCGGCAGTTGAACGAAAGATTTTGTTCAGCAAGGGGAAACCGGATATCTTCCATATTGGACAACAGTCTCTATCGCTGCTCTTAGTCCATCCTCGCTGTGGGGCGGCACCATTTCCATGATTCCGAGTATGAAGTTGTCGCCAGGTGCGGCGCTCCTCAATAGTTCCCTCGTGAATTTCCCTGTCTCATTCGCCCCTAGCAGCAATATCGTCTGAGGTATGTTTGTCCAGATAACAATTTTTTTCCCCCACAATGCTCTAGCCTCCCTAAGGGGTAGGTCTCCTATGGGCGGCGGAGTGAAAGATTCAACCACATCTATATCTGCTTGTCTGATCAGGTTTTTCAGACAATTTAGTCTACCATCAAAGTGTACCAAGTAGATCTTGCCTTTTTTGTGGAGGACATGCCCCATTTTGTTGTAGAAAGGAAGACAGTACTTCTCGAAGAGCCTAGGGCTCGTCATGACGCCGTCGATATTTTCCCAGCTAGCTACTACTTCGGCGGGCGAGTCCGATACAATCTTGTAGTACTCCTCAGCTTTTTCCTTTATTATTTCGTAAAGCTCGTTAAACTCCTTGGGGTGTCTATACATATCTATAGAAAACCTTTCCAAGCCTAGATAGGTTATCAGCATCTGTTGAAGTGGAGAGACTGCCACGTTGGCCCTTACGATGCCGTCGTCTCCCAGCCAGTGCTGTGCCTCCAGGAAGGGTTCGGGATCGTAGTGATAGATTGTTTCCTTTAGGATGAATTCCACGACATCGTAGTCCTGGACCGACTTTATCATATGTTCAATTGTCCAAGTCGTCCTTAATCCTATTCCCAATGAAGTGGAGGTCACGATATCGCGGACTTTACCCGCAGGGGTGTGGTAGGTTCTATATGTTGTTCTTCCTTCAACTCTACTTTCAACACTCACGTTCGGAATCTCAGACCAGACGACTTCTGGTTGTAGGCAAAGAGCCAAACCCTTGTTTCTTAATTCCCTTAGCAAAGAGCCTGTTGGAATGTGTCCTTCTTGATATACACAGGGTACAAAGTCAGGTTCCTGGTGATGAAGGACAGCCAAAATTCTCTCCTTTAGATTCACGGATCACCCTCTACTCCTTAATGCCGTGTTATCCTGTTTTCATGCATCTGCAGTATGTGGGGTGCACGCACTTATATTTTCACCGCATTTGGAGTTGTGGAAGCGCCAAGGGCATTACTTGAAGCCTTTTTCTTTCATATAAGAAACGTCGACTTTGTAGTAATCCATGAGTTTATCTGTCTTGACATGGGGCTCGAGTGCGCAGAAGCCGCTGTATCCATCTCTTTTCAGTCGGGCAAGGAAAGCTTCAATATTCACCGCACCTTCCGGTATTGGTGTATAAAATATGTAGCTTGAGTCATTTGGAGGAGCAAATGATGCTCCCTTCATATAGTCTGGATGAGTTCCTTGCATGAATCGGCATCCGTTTTTCACATGAACATATGCGATGTGCTCCTTCAACACTTCATAAGCGTATGGGAAGGGCTCAACATTTCCTTGGTAATAGTTGGTGGGATCGAAATTTGTTTTGAACCGATCACTTTCTAATGCCTTCAAGATTCTGGACATGCCTTGGGGTGTACCAGAAACGTCATGAGCTTCGTTCTCTAGAACGATCGTGACATCCAACTCTTCGGCATATTTCACTATAGGACGCATTACTTTGACTAGCCGAGTGATATCAGCCTTCTGCCCAAAAGCGAACTGGTATGCATAACAGTTTACAAAATCAGCACCCAACTCTCTTGCGACATTGATCGTTTGTTTCATAGATTCTATGTATCGAATTGGGTGTTCCCCCATTTCCTGATCGTAGGCACCACCATTTGTGACGCATGCTACGTTCACTTCATGGCTTTTCAAGACTTCTTTCGTTCGCTTTAGATTGTCATCTTTACACTGATACTCTCTAAAGGCTCCTATGAGATTGAATGTCCAGAGCTCAATGTAAGAGATCGAAAAATCGTTCAGGATGAAGAGTATTTCCTCTAGAGATTTCTCCTCTCCGAGTTGCTGACCTGATATAGCTAGTTTAATAGAACGCGCTGTCTCTCCCATTTTTTCACCTTGCACCTTGATATTGATTAAGACCGGTCAATCAATAGGGTCCTAGACTCTCTTCAAACTCGTAGCGCATCGAGCGCTTCACTAGACACCTACGTGTACAACCACTTTGATAGTTTCGTCTGGTTTATTCTTGCAGAGCATAAGGCCTCGATGAACATCTTCTAAGGAAACGTGAGCGCTGATAAGCGCTTTCATGTTCACTACACCATCGCGCACCCAATTCACCCCTTGCTGCCAAGCTTGGCTCATAGATGCCGGTGAATCATAGATATCATGAAGCTCCCTGGCGACCTTCAAATTCTTCTCGAAAATCTTCTGAAGATCTATTTGTAGACCCCTTTCCTTTACGTCAACTGATAGACCAGTAAGGCGTCCTCCGTGCTTCAAGACTTCAGTTGCTACATAGCCTGCATCTCTCTCCGGAGATTTGTCAACATCAATGCACATAATAGAAAGGTCAATAGGGCCTATTTCTTTCTCAATCTTATCTACGATCTCTTTTGCAGTCATTTTAGACCGGTTATATGTGTGATCGACTCGAAATTCCTTCGCTTTCTCTAGACGGTTCTTGTAAAGGTCTACTGATGCCACTGATGCAACTTTCAACGCTTTGACACACTGCGAAGTTGTCAGACCCATTGGACCTTGTCCAATAATCAAAACACGTTCCCAAGGTCTGATATGTGCCGGAAAAACCGTGCAGACAAGAGAACCGTGAAACATTTCGCACAGGGGAGCTTCCTCATCACCGATCTCATCAGGCAACTTTGCGAATGGCTCTCTACTGTCTATGGTTACGTATTCACAAAAACCTCCAAACATCTTGTAACAGACGATGCGCTCACCGATCTTGGCGTTCTTCACCTTTGATCCACTCGATATGACTTCACCGTTCACTTCATGCCCAAGGATCTGCGGATAATGGTCTAGGTAGCCTGAAGCCTTTCCTTCTAGAATGCGAACATCTGTCGCGTTGCAGATTGATGCTGTTCTGACTTTCAAGAGTATTTCATGTTCACTTGGTTTGGGCTTCGGAATATCCGTAATGCTGAGTCTACTGGGCTTCTCGACTATAACCGCTTTCATAGTTTCTTGTCACCAGTCATATCGTGTATGTTATTGGATCGTGGATATACCTTTTTCGCTGGCTGGGCCCTGGTTCAACACACGTCAGTCACTCTTTCATAACAAAATCTTATTTGGATGAGAGCCTTATTCAATGGAATTGGAGAGTTTGCATGCCTCTATACTACGAGTATGAATTGGCTAAAGCGGCGCACAAAATAGTCTCAGAGATGCTTAACCTTAAACGGGGAGAGACATTCGTCATAACCGCAGATACCGAGTCTGATCATAGAGTAGTGGATGCCACAGCGGCTGCTGCATTTACGGTAGGGGCGAAGCCTTTGGTGGTGTGGAATGCCTCGCCGCTGGGTGTCGGCAAGGCCGCTGACCCTATGTTGCCAGTTGAAGCATTGACAGCAGTCCTAAGGGAGGCTGACAGTTGGATTGAGTTCAATAACGAGTGGCTTCTCTATTCGACTCCCTACGAGGTTACTGAAAAGCATAACAAGAAGCTTAGATACCTCAATGCATGCGGGATGAACGTGGACATGATGATAAGGATAATTGGCAGGGTGGACTTCGCTATTCTCAAACAGTACCAAGACAAACTTACAAGCATGACTCAACAAGCCAAGCATGTTAAGATGACGACTCCCGCAGGAGAAGATGTTGAGTTTGATAATGACCCTCAGAGGCCTGTGGGAAGCGACACAGGATATGCTCATGGGCCTGGATCTTACATGCAAGCTGGGCAGATTGGCTGGTCGCCAGTTTTGGAGTCGATAGATGGCATAATAGTTTTTGACGGCTCAATAGTTCCTCCGACCGGCCTCGTTAAAGAACCAGTAAAACTACATGTTAAAGAAGGTGAAGTGGAGAAGATAGAAGGCGGAACAGACGCCAGAATTTTCGAGTCTTGGCTGAAGAGCTTTCATGACTCTCAGATGCTGCGTATGGCCCATGTCTGCTACGGCTGTAATCCAGGAGCGAAGTTAACTGGCAACATAGTTGAGGATGAAAGAGTCTGGGGATGCACTGAATGGGGAATGGGCTACGTAGGTCCAATGTTAACAGCCGACGGAAAACCGATTCCCGCCGCTTCCCACACCGACGGCATATGCTTGAACACTTCTGTATGGCTTGACGGAGAACAAGTCTGGGACAATGGAATGCCAGTTCACTCTCAACTTGCTAAACTGGCTAAGAAACTTGGGAAAGCCTGAAACACGCGCTACGTACAATTTTTCCTTTTATTAGCGCGCGCGCTAACGAGACAATTGTGGCAAGTCTTTGCCATCTCGCGCGCACTGATGTAGTGTACAGGATACGAAATTGTTAAATAAAAGTAGGTACGAGTAAAAGTGGAGAAATTAATTTTGGAAAAAACATTTGTGTCACTGCAAAAAAGCTTTCGGAATTTGCTGTTGTTGTTGCTCTTAGTTACGCCTTGCATCTTTGCGCCCGCGCTCTCTGTAGTATCAGCGCAAGAGCAAACGATCCCTGATGAACTAATATTCAAGTATACCAAACCTGTGGATATTTACGAACACCAGAACCCGTTGATTCCTGGCTATGGGAAGCTAATGTTGAGCGTATATGAACCCCTCGCATACTATGACGACCTAACAGTAGGTATTGTGGGATACAAGCCTCTTCTTGCTGAGAGTTGGAAGTGGGTCAACGACACTGTATTTGAGATAAAGGTGCGAAAGATCGCTCACTTCAGAGATCCTTGGGGTCCTGTAACCGCAGACGACGTGGTATTCTCGTTACAAACAGAATTGAGAACTGATATCGGCGGTACACTTAGTGGGATATCAGACTATATCGATCGCGTTGAGAAAACTGATAATTACACGGTACACGTAGTGTATAAAGACCAATACGCTGGCTATAAGGGTACACTAGCCTACATCCTTGAAGCTTTCATCGTATGCAAAAGAAGGTGGTCTGCGCTCCTCGACCAATACGGCACAAACATAGTGCAATACACAAACATCGACAATGCCTCAGACTGGGATAACTCGGGACCATATACCCTTGTAAGTTACAGTAGGAATCTCATATTGTACAGGAGAGTTGACAACTACTGGGGTGAACAGCTAGGGTGGTTATTCGCCCCAGAGTACTATGGTGCTTACGGCGACAGTTCTTCTGACACCCTCTACAGGTTGATGGATGCTCATCAACGCGACTTGAATAGTCAAGCTGCTGAGATTCCTGTAGAATGGAAGAGGTCAAGGTCAAACTATCTCGGTTGTTGGAATATAGAAGCTACAGATCCTTTTGAGATACATGGATTTGAATGGGTTGGACATGGATTTACGTTGAATTACATAAGAAATCCAATCTTCCGTGAACAATGGTTCAGAGAGGCCCTAGCGTATGCCACAAACTATGACAAGATAGTTGAAGTTGGCTACTACGGTCAAGCGATTCCAGGCTATTGGCTCCCCATACATCCAAACTACCTGGAAGATGCCAAGAAATACAACTACGTGCTAGAGAATAATTTTCCAAACGTAACATATAGAAAAGACGGCACGGCGCGTATTCCATACGATCCGAATACAGCGATTCAAATCCTGACGGCTCACTGCGACGCTGGCAGTAGCGTGCAAAACGGATGGTACTATAACGGACAAAAGATAGGTCCGTTCAGCCTGACGGTCGTTGCCCCATGGCGCGGGACGGTAGTAGCAGGAGAAGTCACTGCAAAAGGTTGGAGTGATATAGGAATCGAAACCGCATCTAATCCAGTGGAAATCGGCACATTCTTCGATGTCGGGCCAAAAATGGATTATGACGCTGTCTACAACTGGTATTGGATAGATACTAATCCATATGGAATCCAACAGGCAGTCTTTAAATGGGTTGCTGATCCTTCATTAGGCAACCCGACCTTAATACCAATTTGCTGGAATGGGTCTTATGCCCCTCTACCAAACATCGCAACTACAATGAAAGATCTTTCTGGTCAGCTGATGAAGTATGATCGTGGCACTGCTGAGTTCAACCAAACCTTGGCGCAGATTTTGGAGACGTTGGTGCCCAACCTGAGTTTTATATCGATCGATCTAGCTGATGCAGAGCACATTTGGAATAACGTCGACCGTTGGACCAATTATCCGACCATAGATGACCCCTATGAACACAGATTGTCTGATAGCTGGGATGCCGTTACAAGGCCGATTCTGAAACACGTTTACCCTGTTAAAGTCAGTACGATAGATTTCCATCTTTCAGCTACGAACACCGCGCCAGGGCAAGCTGTAACAGCCTATGTTACTCTTAGAAACAGCGGACAGTATCAACAAAGGTATAAAGTAGTCATAAACAAGGGTCCGGCAAAGCTTGGATGGGAACTGTGGGAGAATGACACACTAGCATGGAAGATTGTCAAAGTGCCTCCTGGCGATACAACAATTCAACTTCCGATAACGATTGGAGCAGAAGGCGTTTACACATTAGTAGTGGACAATTGGAGAATTGGTAAGTATGACCAAGGCGACTATCAAACTGCAGCTTTGAGTGTCACAACGTCGCCATCGCCTTCGCCTTCGCCTTCGCCATCGCCTTCGCCATCGCCATCGCCTTCGCCATCGCCGCCACCAAGTTCTGCTGTTGGGCCACTCCCATTAGAGTGGGTAGCTGCTATCATAATTGCGGTTGTGATTATAGTCGGCGGTGCTCTGTGGTTCCTTAGAAAGCGAAAGACGAAATAGCCATTTCCTATCTCTTTTTTTTGTGTTGCTTTGAGCCTAGTTACCCCGCGCGCGTATTAGTGCGCTGTTTGACAGTCTCTTGTGCGTTCAGTCCTAAGTCTCTGTTGAGATGCTATTGACGACCAATAGGTCTTCGATTTCTTCCGGACTCGTCTTTCTATCAGTAGTCAAAATTACAGTTTTTGTCGCCTTCGGTAATAAATCGAAATAATTGTCGCTATAAGATACTTGTATATCTGGAATATGTAGGTATACGTTTTTGGCAAATACCGGGGAAAAAATGTGGATGCGAAATTCTCTTCCAGTTGCATTTGTCTGAGTTATTTCCACTTCAAAGTCAGGACGAGGTAACGCTACATGTTTGAAACTTTCCAGAAATAGCGTACCAATTGATACGGCTTCATCTCCTGCTAAGAACTCAACAGAAAAGAACTCTTTAGCCTTGTCTTTTATTGTCAGATCACTGAGATATTGAGAGAGAACTTTGGATGAAGAATTTGGGGCAATTACAGTCTTTATCTTCTTATTGAAGGAAACCTCACCGTGCAAGTTCTGAAGCTTCAGTATCAACTGTCCTTCAACTGGCACCAACCTGTCATTGATAACCCACACATCAACTCTGCCTTCTCTCCGAATCAGGCTGACAAGCACAGGACTGTAAGCCCTTTTGACAAAATAGTAACTAGGTTTAGGTCGTTTGAAATAATCAATGAGGCTCCAACTTGTCGCAGGCCAACAATCATTGAGCTGCCAGATTAGAGTTCCACTCGTTGTGAACTTGCGTCCCCGCCAATGCTCAATTCCGAATTTGAGAGCTTCTCCTTGATTAATTTGGTTGACAAGAACAAAATCTTTGAAATTGGATGGCACACGGTAATGCGCGGCCAAAAAACGGTAAATACGTTCAGTACCCTCGGGCATCTTGTTGTGATGTTCGATAACTTTGCTCTGCGGCCAGCGGTCTTCAGGTTTTGTAAAGGTTTCTATAGTCTGCATAGTAGGTAGAGCTTGGAATCCAAATTCGCTGATGAATCTGCCTTTGTCCAATTCATATGCATTGTAATCTTGCCAACTACTCCACACGTTCCAATTATGCCTGTCACCTGTCTCTTCTGAGTTAGGATTTTCTCCCCCGAAAGGGCTACTAGGCCAATAGGGGCGATTGGGATCAAGACGAGCGCAGGTTTCAGGGAGGATACTATCATATATGATTTCTCCTGATAACTTTTCCTTCTTGCCGAACCACCCCTCTTTGAAGATCCAGTTGTTTTCATTGTTTCCGCACCAGAGGACAATTGCGGCATGATTTCTTAACCTTTTAATTATGATTTCAGCTTCTTTTCTGACAAGATTCAAGAACCATTCTTTCTCGGGATATAGTCCGCAAGCAAACATGAAGTCTTGCCAGACAAGAACTCCTTTTTCATCACATATTTCATAGAACTCTTCGTTTTCATATATTCCGCCACCCCAAACCCTCAACATATTCATGTTCGCGTCAGTAGCTAGCGCGATGAGAGTTTCATAATCCTGTCTGGTTATCCTAGGAAGAAATGAGTCGGCTGGAATCCAGTTTGCACCTTTGCAGAAAATGGGGGTATTGTTTATCAGAAAAATGAAGGATTTCCCCTCTCGGTCTTCCTGTTGCAGCAATTCAACACTTCTCAAACCGATGCGAATGCAAACCGAATCGAGTACTCCTTTGCAAGACTCTAATTTCGCCTCAAGATTGTACAAGTGCTGTTCGCCAAATCCTCTGGGCCACCAAAGCTTCGGGTCTAGAACGACCAAAGAGGTTTGGATATGATTTTCTCCGACACTTAATGTCTGCACAACCTCTGTTCTTGACTTCTTGTCGAAAATTGAAACTTCGAATGTGAGTTTTGCATCCATGGTTTTTGTAGAGTGTACCTCAGCCTCCAGCTGAAGCGTTGCAGCTTCAGCTTTTAGAGACTTGACCTTGTACGCAACAAAGTCTATCCTTGCCCTGTCATAAGCCAATAACTCAACTTTTCGCCATATGCCTGATGTAGGAAGGGTTGGACCGAAGTTCCATCCAAAAGAGCACTGAGCCTTCCTTCCATAGACTCTTGCAGCATCTGGATCTGACCACAGCTTCCCTTCTTCAGCTTCTAAACGACTGAGCACATGAGTTGGAGATGCAACCTTTAATACCAACGTGTTCTTACCCGATTTCAAGAAACGTTTGACATCGAAGCTCCAAGGTATGAACATGTTGTCAGTTTTCCCTAACATGTGACCATTAAGCCAGATTGTAGCAAAAGTATCCAAACCATCGAACTGTATTTCTACGACTTCTTTCAACATTAGCTCCTTAGCTACGGTAAAGTTTCTCCTGTACCACCAATCCTTTGTACCAATCCAAGAGGCGTTTAGCTCCTCCATACGATAAAAGGGATCAGCGATTTTCTTAGCTCTCACCAGATCCAAGTGCACCACTCCTGGGACCTTCGCGTTCATCCATTTGCTAGTATCATGGTCTGGACTGAAGGCTTTGGTTCCTTCTCCTTCACCCTGTTCAAAACCTTGCAAGTGCCACTTTCCATTGAGACTGATTCTGGTAACGGTTTTCATTTTTCTAGGCCTCTTATTGTTTGATCTATTAAGTTTTCTTAAGATCTTTCTTGCAGCACCCGCGCGCGCTATACGTCGCGGCCGATGATCAATCGACCCGATAAATACTTTCTAGACCGAGTTCCCATTTTTCGTGGAGTTTCGGCACGCTTGTCACAAGCTGTTTGGCATAACTCGACTTAGGCTCGAATAGCACATTCTCCGTTGAGCCTATTTCGACAACCCTGCCTTTTTCCATTATTGCAACTTTGTCAGAGATGTAGTAAGCCTGTCCTATATCATGGGTTATGAAGAGCATTGCCATTTTCTCCTCTTTTGCTAACCGCGAAAGTTCATTTAGAACAGCCACACGAGTTGATGCATCAATCATACTTGTCACTTCGTCAGCCACTAACAATTCAGGTCCTATTAGCAGACATCTTGCTATAAGCACGCGCTGCATCTGCCCTCCACTGAGCTCATATGGGTGCCTCCCTAGGACTTCGTCAGCAGCTAGTCCAATCGTTTCCAAAGAAGAACGGAAAGCAGCGTCTTCCTTACTCTTCGATTTATCATTGGAACCCATTTTGATGAAGTTGGCGGCGTCCTTTAGAACTTTGTTGACGGTGTAATGCGGATTAAACGATGTGTAAGGATCTTGGAAGATAGCTTGAACTTTTTTGTAATAGTCCTCTATGCTATACGCGAAGATATCTTTTCCGTTAAGATAGATTCTTCCGCTGGTTGGCTTGATTAACCTCAAGATCATTCTAGATACTGTAGTCTTACCACTACCGCTTTCACCGACAAGTGATAGCACTTCCCCTTTCCCTATACTAAAAGAGACATTTTCTGCTCCCACCACTTTCCTTGTCAAAACAAAGCCTGAAATGTAACGCTTGGTTAGGTTTTCAACTCTCAAGACTTCACTCATGATTCCTGACGTCTCCCACAGTGAAGCCAACACGCTACAAGTCTTTCGTCTTCTTCTATCAAGGGGGGCTCCTTGGACATGCAAACATCCATTCGACTGGGACAGCGCGGATTGAATCTACAGCCCTGCGGTGGAACTCTCAAATCTGGTGGTCGACCACCGAGCGCAGTTAGTTTTTCAGTTTTTATCCTTCGCTCTAATGGCATTAGAGAATTAATGAGCAGTTCAGTATAAGGGTGCAGGGGATCACTAACTACATCGTCCATTTTTCCAACTTCCACGATTTTGCCGGCGTACATAATTGCAATTCTATTGCATATTTGTCTCAATATAGCCAGATCATGAGCCGAGATGACGATTGTCTTTGTGATGCCTTCCTGATACAGACTTGCCAACATCTCAATAAGCCGTTTCTGTGAGGTTACATCCAAGGCAGAAGTAGGCTCATCCAGCAACAAGATCGAAGGTTTCAGGTACGTTGATATTGCGACGACGCTTCTTTGCTTCATTCCTCCGCTGAGTTCATGGGGGTAAAGATCCAGTATACGTTTGTCTAGACCCAAACTGGCAAAGTGCGCGACTAGCATTTCACGGATCTCTTTTGCCGAGTAGGAATGACCAGTTTGTTCTTTCAACAAGTCTGCGATAAATTGTCTTATTCTCAGAACTGGATTTAGCGCATCGCAAGATGATTGAGGTACATAGGAGACGCATTTGCCCAGAACCTTTCTTCTCAAGGTTCCGTAATCCATTTTCCAAATATCGTAGCCTTCTAGCTCAACTTCCCCGCCTTCATACGACAGAGGAGGTTCTGGAACTCCTATCAGGAGTTTCAAAAAAGTACTCTTTCCACAGCCAGATTCTCCAGCAAGACCTAAAATGTCACCCCTTCTGACAATAAGTGAAACATCTTCTACAGCGTGGATCACGCCAAAGGACCCTCTATAATATCCCTTCAGATTTTGAACCCTAATGCTGATATCGTCTTGCATTTCAAGTCTTTCTTGGTGCGTGCTAAATATAGTTAATGGAATCGCCCACTTTAGCTTTTCGTAGTATCCTCTGGAGGATGACCATTGCGACCGAAAACTCTTTTATGTAGAAACCAAGAGTCTATTGCAAGAGATGGACTAAGGTGGCATTTGCCAAATGGATTAAAAACCCATTTGCTCTATTTCTTTACAAGAAGCTCTTGATGCTTCTAATTACATTCATAGTTGCAGCAACCTTGCTATTCGTCATTCCTCGACTAATGCCTGCCTCTCCTGTGGATATGATGGTCGCACGGTTAAAAACTCCTTATGGTAGTGGGACGACGGGTTCGCCAATCCCAGTAGAAGTATTGAGAAAGATATATATCGAGAAATTTGGGTTGAACAAGTCTATTGAAATACAGTTTCTTGATTTCTGGAAAAGAATTTTCACTATGGATTTTGGGGTTTCATTTTTCCGCTACCCGATGAAAGTTGTTGACTTGATTGTGTCTGCTTTGCCTTGGACATTGGTTCTCGTTGTCCCGGCCCCAATAGTCGGATTTATCATCGGAAATTGGATCGGATCTAGAGCTGCCATGAATAGCAAGAGTAAACTCAATAACATCCTGTATTATTTTGCTTTGTATGGATCCGTTCTACCGTATTATTGGTTTGCGTTGATTCTCGTGTATGTTTTTGCGGCTGATCTCAAGTTGTTTCCTGTTTACGGAGCCTATTCTGACAAATGGTTGGGTCCAACACTGAGTCTCGAGTGGGTCTCTGATGCCATTTACCATTGGATATTGCCATTCGTTTCCCTAATGGGCGTAGGAATTGGGGGGTGGGCTACAGGCATGAGGGCTTCGATAGAGTCACAATCGCAATCTACGTACATAGAGTACTCTAGGAAGATAGGTTTTAGTCCCGACAAATTGAGAAAGTATATGCAGAGGAACGCCATTTTGCCTAATTTCACTTGGCTTCCAATGACACTTGCGTATCTTATTGGTCAGACTCTGCTAGTAGAAATTGTCTTTGGATATCCTGGGATTGGCACTTTGATGTATAATGCAGCGTACTCTTCAGATTATCCTATGTTGGAAGCAACCTTCGTTGTTCTTATGATAACCGTGCTAGTCGGCAATTTCATATGTGATATAATCTACGGGATACTGGATCCTGCAATAGGGGCTAGATATGTCAGCAATGCTGAGTAAGAGGTTAAGGTCAACTTTTAGAGCCGGTCAAGGCCATGCGAGACTATTGCTGAAGAGCAAGAAATTGCTTGTTAGTGTAGTTGCAGTCGTACTGTTCACTCTTCTCGGAGTATTTGGGCCATTCTTCGTTGTAGATCCTCTCGAATATACAGGTAAAATGTACGAAGCCCCCTCATGGGCACATCTGTTAGGTACAGATGTCTACGGTAGAGATATTTTCTCTCAATTATTGTATGGAATTCGCAATACCATGCTAGTCGGGGTAATAGCCGGAACGATTGGATTGTTGATCGCTATAGTACTGGGAGGATTTAGCGGCTATGTAGGAGGATTAGCAGGAGAATCGATCAATGCCCTTGCCAATATATTCCTAGTGATTCCAGCTGTTCCTCTCTTAATTGTCTTCTCGGCGCTGGTTAAGCAGAGGAGCCTATTTTTGGTAGCGATATTCATAGCGATTATCACTTCTTGGCCTGGGACAACAAGGGCAATAAGGGCTCAGGTTATGAGTCTAAGGGAGAAGGAATTTGTAAATTTGGCTCGCATAACTGGAAAGAAAACTCGGCAGATAGTATTCGGAGAAATCTTCTCAAATATGATATCTTATATCTCTCTGCAGTTCTGTGGAGCTTTTGCCTCAGCGATAATAACTGAAGCAGGCCTAAGCTTGTTAGGGCTAGGGCCAACCACCGTTGTAACGTTGGGAATGATGCTTCATTGGGCGATTCAAAGTCTGGCTCAACAGCTGGGAATATGGTGGTGGCTTGTCCCTCCAGGACTTGTATTAACAGTGCTCTCAGCAGCCTTGTATACGATCAGTTCTCTTATTGACGAAGTCAAACAAGATTAGCGTGCGCTTATAGCCCGCGCTTTTCGTTATGGGTGAAAGAATTGGGCAAAATTGAGCATTGGGTGGGGGTAGATCTTGGAGGTACATGGGTAAGGGTTGCCCTTACACGGGGGAAGGGTTATTTCTTGGGCAAGACGAAAGAACGGGTTGACAAGAGAAGCGCTAAAACCATTAGCTACCAGATAATTAGGCTTATCCGCTTTCTATGCAAAAAGCATGGTGTTGGTATCAGCGGTCTAAGAGGCGTGGGCATTGCAGCCGTGGGTCCTCTCATACAACATGAGGGTGTGCTCATCAAAGCGCCCGCCATGCCGTTTGACTACGTGCCACTAACAAAGCCTGTCACAGAAAGACTGGGCGTGCCGTCATGCTTGATTAATGATGCCGCTGGAGCAGCTCTTGGTGAAAAAACCTTTGGAGCAGCGAAAGCATTAGACAACTATGTCTACATAACAATAAGTACTGGCATAGGCGTTGGAGCGATCGTTGATGGTACTCTGCTCCTCGGGAAAGACGGAAATGCTCACGAAATTGGCCACAGTGTTATAGACTATCAAGGCTGGTTGAAATGCGGTTGCGGAAGACGTGGGCACTGGGAAGCTTACTGTTCGGGAAGTAACATTCCTAACTTCGTTAGGATGAGAATCAAATGCATGCCGGAAAAGGATGTGAACGAAAGTTTGTTGTTCAAGAAGACCAAAGGCGATTTGTCGAGGCTGGTTGCAGCTGACCTGTTCAATGCCGCCAAAAAAGCTGACACGCTTTCAGTCAAACTAGTCAACGAAATCGGTCTTCTAAACGCAATGGGTTTTGCGAACGTAGTAAATGCATATGATCCCTCTTTGATCACGGTCGGGGGCACTGTGGCTCTGAAAAACACAGAAATGATTCTTTCTCCAATCAAGAAACATGTGAAAGACTACACAATAAACAGGGTCCCAAAAATAGAAATAACAAATCTCGGGGATGAAATTGGCCTATATGGAGCTGTCGCCACTGCCCAAAAATACATATCCTGAGAAGATGAATTGAAGTTAGAGGAGCGCGCATAAGTGGTCATTAATTCGTTTTTTTGTCTGATTTTGCAAACGGAGTCATTCTTGAGCTTTTAGTAGGTGAAGGCGGTTATGCTGTTCGCTAGTTCAGGTCTGCCATTCTTGTGAGCGATGATTGCAACGGCATAGATGCATGCGAAGCATATGGCCACGTGCATCCTCACTTTGGCAGCTCCTCTCCAACGCAGGTTCTCCATCATCAGCTCGAGTTTTCCTGCTTTGAAGTTTCTTTCAACGGTCATTCTGAGCTTGTACAGATCGACGAGCCTCGGGTCGCCCTTAACCTTGAAACGTTTAGTCAACCACAAATCAATCATCGGCTCTTTCACCTTTGATGAGTGAGGAATGACGGGTTCAGCTCCCAGCTTCCTCACGGCTTTGAAGATGTCTTCCGAGTAGTACTGTCTGTCAGCGATGACTCGGCCAACACGTTTTCCCTGCTGGTTGAGCATGTGCTGAGCCTGTTTCAGCTGCGGCACTGCAACGTCTTTGTCATTGACGTTCGCGGCTCTGACTATGTAGCTTAAAGGAAGAGCTGACATGGACGTAACCGTGTGAGCTCTCCAGCCCAACTCATAGTTTCTTCGATCAGTCTTGCCAACCCTTGCTCCTCTGTCGCTTATTCCGCCTTTTCTTCCGCGGCGCGAATAGGCCTTCATGAAGGTACTGTCTAAACTGACGTTAACGGCCTGGTTCCCATCTACTATATCCATGTTGAACGCTTGATCTCTAAGCTCCTTGAATAGGCCTTCAATCGTGTCTGGGCCGGCGCGAGCGATGAAGAGGCTGAAAGTGTTATGTTTTGGAGCTGCGGTGAACTCGCAGATTTCGCGGGCATACTGTCTCCTCTCCAGTTTCCTGCACAGCTTCCTCAACGATGGGATAGCCTCAAAACGCATGAACAAAAAGGCAAGAAGCATCGAACGCGCAGGATAATGTGGTCTGCCTCTTCCAGAGTTGACGTATTTGGCTTCAACTCGTGTTGTAGTCACGCTTATATCAACCTTAGAGAACATCAACTTGAGGGTGTCAAGGGGAAGCGGTTGAGAACCGTCCAAAACGGTTTATCACCTCCGATATGACTTATTTCCAAAATCCCCTTACACTCTCACCTCTAAAAGTTTAATCATCCTAAAAAAAGCCTTAGTCACAAGAAAAGAGCCTAAAATCAATTAATGACCAGTTATGCGCGCGCTTCTGAAGGAGCTTGTCGACAATGCTTCAGACGCGTGCGACGAAACAGCGCGGGCGCTGATTAAAGGCGTCGAATCATCAGGATCTCTATGGGAGGCTTCAGCCTCTGATCCCCGAAGGAGTAGGGCTGCTTGTGGATCGTATTGACAACATCCATGCCCTCCACCACACGCCCGAACACCGCGAAGCCCTGCCTGTCCGGGTTCCTCCTGCCCCCGTAGTCCATTTCGGGCTGGTCATTGATAACGACAGAGAAGCTGGACGACTCGGTTCCAGGTTTGTACCTGGCCATCGAGAGCGATCCGTCGACATGCCGGAGGCCGGTCATCTCGGTGGTCTCTTGCTCTATCGGAGGGTAAATCGCGGGATAGGCCCCCTCCTTGGCCGGATAGCCCCCCTGAATCACCTCTATCTTAAATTCATTTTTCGGCTGGTTGTCCATCGTGACCGTCCTGAAGAACGTAGTGTGGTCAAAGAGCCCATGGTCCACGTAGCGGAGGAAGTTCTTAGCGGTTATCGGGGCCTTATCTTCGAATATCTCCGCTTTGATATCTCCGAGGGAGGTCCTGATCAAGACGATAGGATTTTTAGTTGATGAAGCCAATTCAATCAGAAGAGCGTGTATAGTTCAGTTGCTTCATAAGAGTTGCGAGCTAGGCTATTTAGAGATTATTTGCGACATCCCCTTTAGTTAGATTAGCAGCAATCAAGTTTCTTTAGGTTTCTACCGTCCAAAAGCAAATTTTTACATGGAGAAGTAAGAATGCTCTGAAAACTGTTTCTGGACTAACTAAGACACTGATAATAATATCTTCCTTTGCTCTCATCGAACACTTTTATTTTCTCCTTATGCAAACATTTCATTCAGCTTTCACCCTTTGGCTTGCTCACTCATGTTTCATTTTTCACCCTTTCTCGGCGGTTTCACGCCTCCAAGGTGAAAAGGCTCATCAGAGAAACCATCGAAAAGCTCATCCAAACCTACTAGGTCTCTTCTTGGTAAGGTGTAGCCTCTCCGGTTTCCGAGCTGATTTGTCCACTCTTTTGAAGAGGATTCGCCTCACTTTCGCGCGCGCGCGCTATAGTCTATGGCAAATACGCAGAATACAACGGGCTTCAATGGAAAAAACCACGATACAAAGCGGATAGAAAAATACCGTTCATACCTTTAGAAACGGAGCTTGACTCGTTGATTGCTCATTGTGGCAAGAAACTCGCTACGCTCCTAAAGGTGTTGAAGGAAACTGGGATGCGAGTTGGTGAAGCTGTCAGGCTTGAATGGCAAGACATAGACGTGAAGAACAACACGATAACTTTGAACAGACCAGAAAAGCACGGTGTATGCAGAATGTTCAAGGTTTCAAGCGAGGCCGTGGGCATGCTCAATGCGCTTCCCAAGAAGACCAACAGAATCTTTGGCGCTCGGGCATTAACGAGTTATGAAGGCGACTTCAGCATACAAAGAAGACGAGCTGCAGCGAAACTCCAAAACCCACGCCTATTGCAAATCCACTTTCACACATTCAGACATTGGAAAGCCACAATGGAATATCACAAAACCAAAGACATCCTTCACGTCATGACATTGTTAGGACATAGAAACGTACAGAATACAATGCTCTACACTCAACTCGTCAACTTTGAAAGCAACGATTACCATTCGTCAACAGCAAAAACGGTAGAAGAAGCCGCAAAACCCGTAGAAAGCGGCTTTGAATATGTCGTTACAATTGATAACACTATGCTATTCCGCAAGAGGAAATAACACTATGAACAGCAACAAACCGTGTAGATATAATAAATTTCAAGTAGCTACCGATATATCTGCATGTTAACAAAGGTTATTTGCCACTTCGGGCGAAGAGACTTGCACGGTGCAACAATTTGATCTCGTGGAAGCATTCTTTTAGGAGATTAAACGAAGAATATGAAGTAGCTAGGAAAAAGAGGCAA
>Ga0315280_10002089_pt1 | contig 32843 bp, 35 predicted proteins | sample YL17G06_40_MG_FD_203697 | JGI IMG/M metagenome (GOLD analysis project Ga0315280, IMG submission 203697) | Sediment microbial communities from Yellowstone Lake, YNP, Wyoming, USA - YL17G06_40 | ecosystem: Environmental > Aquatic > Freshwater > Lake > Sediment | place: USA: Wyoming | collected...
TTAATTCCTCCCTCCCTAGGAATCTAAGATGGCTCCTCTCTACATCCCTTTCCACTCCCATTCCATTCTTCCCTCTGTCCACTAATGATCTTTACACAAAGTACATAAATGATTCTTCCGTAACAAAGGACAACGAGATGGTTGACAATAATTGACAAATGAGTGATATAAAAATGATGAGAATCATGGGTTTGGATATTGGTTCACGCACTATCGGAATTTCGATCAGCGATGAATTGGGGATGACCGCTCAAGGTCTCAAAACGATCAGGAGAAAGTTGATGGAAGAGGATTTAAAGGAGATCACAACGGTCATTGACCAGTATAAAATAGAGAAAATCGTGGTCGGTCTTCCTAAGAATATGGATGGGACTTTAGGGAAGCAAGCCGAAATGGTTTTCCAATGGATAAAGGCCTCTAAGGAAAAAATACATCTTCCTATGGTCACTTGGGATGAAAGGCTTTCCACGGTCGGAGCATCAAAAATCCTTCTCGAAGCAGATCTTTCCAGAAAAAAAAGGAAGAAGGTCATTGATAAATTGGCCGCCGTTCTCATTCTCCAAGGATACTTAGATCAAATTGGGAATCGCATCCATGGACCCCTTCTTCCGGCGTAAGGCCTATCTCCTCTCTCTCTGTCTCCTGCTGTTTCTCATTATTGTTGCCTTTTATTGGCATCTCTTCAGACCTCCTTCCAAGACTCCCATTGCCAAGGTGGTCTACATCAAGAGGGGAATGCATCTCGGGCAGATCTCGGAGATGCTTCAGCAGGAGGGCATCATCAGAAATAGACATTTTTTTGTCCTGATGACTACCGTCTTCAATAAAAAGGCGAAAATCAAAGCAGGAGAATATGAGTTCACTACCCAGATGCTTCCTTTGGAAGTATTGGACACCCTTGTGAAAGGACAGGTTAAACGCCATCTGGTCACCATCCCTGAGGGATACACCCTTTCCCAAATCGCCCAACTATTAGAAGATTCAAATATCGTGGATAAAAGAGCCTTTGGTCAAAAGGCATCCTCACCTGCTTTCATCTCTTCCCTTGGCCTGTCTTATCTTGTCAAAGGCGGGGCAGGGTCGACATTGGAAGGCTACCTTTTCCCTGAGACATATCACTTGATCAGAGACATGGACCCTGAGGAAGTAATCCAGATAATGGTCCATCAGTTCAAGAAGGTCTTCGATTCAGAACTGGCCCTCAGGGCTTCTCAATTGGGAATCCCGCAAAAGGATGTGGTGATTTTAGCCTCCATCATTGAAAAGGAGACTCCTCTCTCTGAAGAGAAACCTCTCATCTCAGCCGTTTTTCACAACCGTTTAAAAAAGAAGATCCCTCTCCAAAGCGATCCCACTGTGATTTATGGAATTAAGAATTTTGATGGAAATCTGACCAAAGAACATCTGTTAAAACCCACTCCATATAATACTTATCTCACGAATGGACTTCCCCCCACACCTATCTGTAGCCCAGGGAAAGACTCTCTTCTGGCTGCCCTCTACCCTGCTCCTGTCCCTTATCTTTACTTCGTTTCAAAAAATGACGGATCTCACTATTTTTCCTCTGATATTGAAGAACATCAGCGAGCGGTGTGGAAATATCAAAAGTTTCCAAAAAAAAATAACCAAAAAAATAACTTGACAAAAAAATGAACTCTCGTTTATCTTTATTGCTTATTTATCAACGCAAAATTTATTTCACCCGCGCCGTCGCCAAAGCGGCTATGGCGCGTCGGCGACTTCTCCTCTCCTGTGAGGGGAGAGGGCGGAGGTGAGGGAAAAAGGGAGGTTCTTGATGAAAAAAGACGTAGCCGTCATTGGTGTGGGCCAGAGTAGCTTCGTCAGGGGTTACGAGGGGTCTATTCGGGAACTGGCCTTCGAGGCCTTCAGGGAAGCCATGCAAGATGCGGGCATCACCCAGAAGGATGTGGATGCTTCCGTTTTCTGTTCAGCCCCTGAATATGACAAACAACGCTCCCCTGCGGGCGTCCTTGCAGAATACCTGGGTCTTATCCCTCAGCCAACGTTTTACGTGGAGAGCGTTTGCTCTTCAAGTAGCTCCGGTGTAAAAGTGGGATACAGCATGATTAAGTCCGGTCTTCATGACGTGGTCGTTGTCCTCGGGTTCCAGAAGATGTCCGAGATCACATCTGCGGAATCACAGGAGAGAATGGGCAGAGGCGCTGACATCCAGTGGGAGGCACCCTTTGGAACCATGATGCCTGCATATTACGCCCTCTATGCACAGGCTTACATGGCAAAGCACGGATTGACCCACGATGACCTGATGAGCGTCAGGATCAAAGCATCCACTTATGGCGTGATCAATGAAAGGGCAGTCTACAGGAAAGTGATAAAGCCGAAAGATTTTAAGCAGGGAGACCCGGAGGCAAAAATGGCAGGTCCTGTAGCATGGCCTCTCCGGGTAGGTGACTGCTGTGCAAACGCGGACGGGAGCTCCTGTATCGTCCTTGCAAGCGCTGAAAAAGCAAAGACGTTTTCCAAGAAACCAGTGTGGATTTTAGGTATTGGAGCAGCATCAGAGGCGGTCAACATGGCAGCGAGACCCGATTTTACCAAGGGCCTGAGCGTTGGCTATGGAGCAGCCGCCCAAGCATATAAGATGGCTGGGATCACTTCGAAAGATGTCAAAGTGGCCGAAGTGCACGACTGCTTTACCATCGCAGAGATTATGGCCTACGAGGGTCTTGGATTTGCACCGGTGGGTGAAGGGAAGCAGCTGATTCGCCAGAAAGCGACGTATAAAGAGGGAAGGATCCCCGTGAACGTTGACGGCGGGCTCCTTTCAAAAGGGCATCCCATTGGTGCAACGGGTGGATCCCAGATCCGTACCATTGTTCTGCAGCTTCGCGGTGAGGCAGGTCCCATGCAGGTAGCGGGTGAGCCCGATATCGGCCTAGTGCACAACATTGGCGGCGTTGGACTATACGGTAATGTTACAATATTCGGCAGAGACTGATAAAGGATCATTGCAAAATTAGCAATGCAAAATTAGCAACTATCAATGGAAAACATCATAAAAAAAATTCTTAGTTTTTTACAATGCTAATTGATAATTGCTAACTGCTTATTTTGCATTGATTCCTTAGACGGGAGGAAAATATGGGTTTCGAGAAATTCGGAAGGAAAAGCTTTACGGCAGTGACAAAGACGGCAAAGTTTGTTGATCTCCTGGCAGAAGGGAAGGTTGAAGGAACCGTTTGTAAGGATTGCGGTGCAAAGTTCTTTCCTCCAAGGGCCGACTGCGCAAATTGTTTTTCAAAGAACACGGACTGGTTCGAGATGCCCAAGAAAGGCAAACTTGAGACATTTACCACCGCCTATTATGCGCCTTTTGGCTTCGAGGCGGACCCTCCCTACACCATGGGTGTTGTGGACTTTGGCAGTGGCTTGAAGTTGTTCGCCCGAATGACAAAAGACATAAAGCCTGAAGATGTAAAGGTGGGTATGGACGTGACAATCAGGCCTCTCAAGTACGATGATGGCCAGCTTTCCTTCGAGATTACAAAGCCCTGACCAATGGAGCCCCATGGACAAACCCATTATACTACTCCAGACGTCCCTTTGGGGCGAACATCCCGCACCAGAGGGCTAATTCAACCACGGGTGAACCCGTGGTCCTCTTGGTGCTGGGATAGAATCTGCTATGGAAAAGCCCCTGACTCTGAAGCGTCAGGGGCTTTTCTTTTTTGTGCCCGGCAGGCCGCATCCTCACGTGCCGCGCTCAGAATCTCCTGAGATCCGGGTTATTTTCTTTCAGTCAGTTCAAGATAGATGATTTCAACGAGGCTCATCCAGCGCATGCCTCCGGGCTGGTCTTCGATATTGAAGATCCTTTTGACTTGCTCGAGGGTCTTTCCTTCTTTCACCAAGGTCTGGACTCTGATCTGTTTTTCTTCGACGCTTTGAATTAGGTTCTGGATGTCTTTCTTCGTAGCCAGGTCGCTGTGGCCGTGGATAAATATTTCCGCATCAAGGTTCAGAATGGCCTTCAAGACTTTGACCAAGCCGAAGGAGCTTCCATTTTTGTCGCGGTGAATGAGCATGTCTCGGCCGATAAAAATGACGTCGCCGATAAAAGCTACCTTTTCATCGGAAAAATAGACGACGGCATCGCCGTCCGTGTGCGCCGGACCGAAATAAAAAAGATCGATGCGCGTGCCTCTTGGACCGCTGCCAAGATAGAGGCTGAGCCTATCGGAGAAGGTGATGTTCGGAAGATAGGCGCGTTCCCGGGCCGATTGAAAGGCCGTGTCCATATGGACACGGGTCTTCTCATGGGAAATGATATTTATCCCCTGCGGAAAACCCACCAAGCCGTTGACATGGTCGCGGTCGCTGTGGGTGAGAATGATGGTACGGATGGGATGAGGAGTCAACTTTTTGATTTCCGCAATCATCTGCCTGGCAGAATCTTCGGTCATCTTGGCGTCGATGGCTACGACTTCCTTTTCACCGATGAAAAAACCGGTGTTGGCACCCATCCCTCCCTTGAGTTGATAGATCTTTCCTTTGACATTCTGAACGGAAAGGACTGGGACTTCCTGCTTCAGCGGCTGTGCCTGCTGCGAAGTCTGTTGCTGAGCCGATGTCGGGGAAATAAGACCCAATAAAATAAGACAGAAAATAACATAGACAAACGGGCGCTTCATGGAAAGTTTCTTCTTCTCTTCTATTTCTTATTCAACAATTCTAAATTGAAGAATTAATCAACAACAAATAATTTAGCACCTTTTTCAGTAATCGATCGATGAGGATTTGCATCTTCAGCGACTTGATAACTGGTTCCAGGTGTTAATACAAATTTCCTTCCGTCATCCAGTTCAGTGAGTAATTCTCCTTCTAAAACTAATAATACGTGTCCCCGCTGACACCAGTGATCAGCAATATATCCCGGGGTATACTCTACCATTCGGACGCGAATGTTTCCCATTTCAAAAGTTTTCCAGAGTGCTTTACCTTTTATCCCGGGATGTTCTTCAATCGGTTTGTTATTCCAATCAATCGTGCAGAAAGGAACATTTTCAATTTTCATGATTCGTTCACCTCAAATCCATAGGAAAATTTCACTTAATTTCATAATAGATCGAATCCCCAAAAAAGTGAGATTTGATCTTACCCTCTTGAACCAAGCACGTGATATATTTTCCCAGCTCATTGGGAGGGATTCCCATCCCTTTGGAGAGATCCTTTAGAGAGAGAGGCCTTCGTCTCAGAATCTTCAAAATCCCTTCTGACATATCACTTTCGACAACGGAAAGGGGATGACGATCGAACTCCGAGATGATCGAAGCCTTCTCACCAAAAAAGGCTCTGATCCCTTCCATTTCTCTTTGGCCCAAAGGGACTGCCCACTGCTCAGAAGGAGGTCGGACGACTGTGTTCAGGTGAATATAATCAGGTTGGATTCGATCAATGGTTTCCTTCATTTTCTGAAGTTCCTCTGGCGTATCATTGACACCCTTGCAGAATAGAACCTCCAACCAAACCTGGCCCTTGTACACCTTTCTAAACTCGACCATCCCTCCAATCACCTTTTCAACCGAAATGCTCCGGTGAGGTCGATTGATTCTCATAAAGACTTCTGATGATACTGCATCCAAGGAAGGAAGGACGATGTCTGCTCGAAGTAAATCCTTCCTCACTTTCTCTTTATAAAGTAAAGAGCCGTTGGTGATGACAGCAACCGGTATGGAGGACATCTCCTTGATTCCTTCGATGATCGGCCGGATTTGAGAATGAAGGGTTGGTTCTCCGGAACCAGACAGAGAAAAATGATCGATGGGTGAATCTTCCCTTGAAAGAAATGCTTTCACTTCTTTCAACACTTCTTCTTGGGGAATATATTCCTTTCTTAAGAGGGCCTTCTTTGTCGTCTTCCCGATCTGGCAATAAATACAATCGTAAGTACATATTTTATGCGGGACAAGATCAATCCCAAGCGACCTTCCCAACCTTCTCGAAGGAACTGGACCATAAAGATGGCGAAACTTCCTGGTCATGGGGTTGCTCGAAATCAACCTATGCGTTGCCAATCCTGGAATTGAGAAAGTGAGGATTTGGGGAGGTAGGGAATTGGGGAGAAAGTTCAAAAACCTTAACCCCCGATCTCCTCATTTTTTCTCTATTTCCCGATCTCCCTATCTCCTCATCTCCCCAATCTTCTTTTTCAGTTCCGCATTTCGCATTGTCTGATTCAGGCCCCAAATTTCTTTAATTTTAGTCCGTTGGCTAACATCAATGGGATGACATCCACCGCTGGAAACCTACCTAATTCTCCTCTTTGACAGTGCCTCTCTGTGAATCTTCGGGTGCCATCCGGCCGGATATATTTAGAATGAAGAAGAATGGGGTTGGGATGCCAGCTGTGAGATTTCAAAAGGGAAGGAGTAGAATGGTCTCCGGTGATCACCAAAACATCCGTTTTCAGCTTGAGGATTGAAGGAAAAATTCTATCAATCTCTTCAAAGGCCTTCATTTTCATCCTAAAATCTCCATCTTCTCCGGCCATATCAGGCTTTTTGAAATGAAGATAAAAGAAGTCGTAGCGGTCAAAATATTTCTTTAGGGTCTCGACCTCTTGCTTGATGGTCTCCCCTGTCTCTAAAACATCCATTCCTACCAATCTCGCCAGTCCCCGATACATCGGGTAGGTTGCAATGGCAGCGGGTCGGAGCCTGAATCGATCGGGCATCGTTGGGAGATCTGGAATCTTCGAAAACCCTCTGAGCAGGATTGTATTGGCAGGATGGAATGACTTGAGGACTTCCGTTGCCCTCTTTAAGTAAACGTTCACGATGGCAGCGGTCCTTTGGGCCTCTGGAGAAAGGCCTTCTGTTCCTTTTGCCCTTTTTCCATCTTTCTGGGGGTCCGCATCGGTCAGATCATCCCTCAATTCTGTCCCTTGAAATACGACGACGAATCGATGTTCTCTCCCAGGATAAATAGAAATGCGAACCCCTTCCACCTCTTTGATTTCCCTTTGGAGGAACTGACAAATCTCCTGGTTCCTTCCAGTCGGAATCCTACCGGCTCTTCGATCGACAATGATCTGATTTTCATCCATCGTTGCAAAATTGCCTCTGGCTGTCAGGTCATCCTTTGTCAGTTTTAAACCGATCCCCAATGCCTCCATGACCCCTCTTCCAATCTCATATCGAAATGGATCATATCCAAAGAGGGCTAAATGGGAAGGACCACTTCCCGGTGTGACCCCATAGGAGATCGGATCGATCAACCCACAGTTCGATTTCGATGCCAGTCGGTCAAGGTTTGGAATCTTTGCTGCCTCTAATTCTGTCTTTCCATGGACTGGCAATCCGCCGATTCCGTCGATGACGACCATCAGCAGTTTTGACTCCGTCTGAACCACAAGCGATTGGAGAACCTCTTCCTTGGTCATGCTATTTTATCCACCCCCTTACCGAAAATCCGAAATTCGAATCTCGAAGCTCCTGCCTTCGTCCCGCAAGGCGGGACTTCGCGCAGGCAGGCGAAACAAACTGTAACTCAAGGCTTTAGCCTTGATTATGATCAATCCTGAAAGGGTTGGGTTACGAAATTTAAACTTTGACATTCATTTGACATTTGCCTGCCTGCCGGCAGGCAGGGATTTTGACATTTGGATTTATTCTTTTTTAAGATACTTATCATAAAATACAAATTCCGAAGTCTCCTTCCTCTTTGGGATGTTTCCTACAGTAGCAGGATATCCGAGAGGTGTCATGGCCACCACCTCGATATCTTGAGGAACGCCCAAAATCTTTTCCACGCCCTTATGGTCGAACATCCCGATGATGACCGTGCCCAAACCTAATGCATGGGCGGCCAAACAGAGATTCTGCATAGCAAGACCCGTATCGAACATCAGCCAATCCCCCTTCACTGTTCTTGGTTGGCCCTGATAGTAGCCAGAAGTCCCCTTCATCCCACAGAGGATAAGAAGAAGTGGTGCCTCCATGATTGAGGAGAGGGCTGGATTGCTTTTTGGGAGGGCACCTGCCACCTCAGATTTCATTTTCGGGTCCTTGACGACAATCACTTCCCAGCATTGGCTATTGGCCCAAGAAGGGGCCCATCTTACCGCCTCCATCAAAGTGTGGAGTGTCTCTTCTGAAACAGGATCGGCCTTGTATTTCCGAATACTTCGTCTCCCTTTGATCGCATCCATCAGATCCATTTCCAGTCCCTCCTTTCTTTTAATGATTATCCCATTATCAGACCTTTGTAAAGCAAAAGTTTATTTCAAAATAAGGATCGTCAAATATAAATGAGGGTTCAAAAACGTTCGGTCTTTAAAGAAGTATAAGGCTTAAATATCTATGAATGGGAACGTAAATCATTGCAGATTTTAAATTTGAAATTTGCCTGCCTACCGCAGGCAGGGATTTTTAATTTCGGAAACCTACAGTCTTCACTGAAAATCCCTCAGCTACGGGGTTTTTGGAGATCCGGCAGGGGTACTGGAAAAGCTTTTTGGAAGTAATCCTGTCGGATCGACCACTTGCTCCTATAACTGAGAAGGTGTGAAAAAATCCCAAGACTCGCAGAGCGGACAGGGGGATGTCGGAAAAACTGTAGAGCGGCTACCTCTTTTAGGCTTAATGATAGAGATTGAAAACCATGTTAGATTGATAAGTTAAACTGACTCATGACCCATACATTTTCAAAGTCCGCATTCTACAGTTTTGGAGATATCCCTCTGGCCGGTCCACTGCCCCTAATTTTTTCACAGCTTCTAAGGCATTACCTTCACTGCTCGTCTATTCTTTCCTATAGGTGTGGCGTATCCCGTGCTCTTTTTCGGTATCCATGGCACGGGCCATTTCATCGGTCAGCATTGCACCGTGACGGTACTGGAACGGCCACATGCTCTTAAGGTCAAAAAGGCCCACACGGTCACCGTCACGCAAGATGTGCCCTAAGTCGGGTTGGAGACCAGGCATGGCGCTCAACTGGCCATTGATGAATGTGATCCCCCTTTCTTCGTTGCGCATCCCAAGGCGTGCCAGCAGATGTGCCATCGTACTCCCTTCAGGAAGTTTTATCTGTAAATTGGCAAAGCTCGCCTGCTCCGCCTCGCCTCCGTAGCAAGCCAGAGTGCCGTATAGCCACACGTCCACAGCAATGTCAGTCACTTTATCCTCCTGCGACCAGAGGAAAAATACCCACGTCGTCACCAGGCTCCAGAGGCCAATCTATAGTTCGGGAGCGACCGTTGACAAAAAACACCTTTACTTCTTCACGAGGCAATTTCAGACGGTTCACCAAATCAGCCACGGTGGCACCTTCGGATACCTCTATTTCAAAAGGGATTCCTGGTGCTACATCGCTGAAATAGCGACACAGCGTAGCAAAAACTTTCACACGGACTCGCATCGTCGCCTCACGGACATCGTACAATGTCCTGCGCCCACAGGCAATCGGCGCAGGAGGGATTCCATCCCCAGCAACCCTCGTTACGCTCGCGGAGGTCGCAACCTTCACGCAGATCGCAGTCGGGGCAAGAGGGGAAATGAAATCCCCGCACCTCGCTGCGAAAGCGCACATATTCTTCAGACATCCAGATTTCAGTTAGGGGTTGCTCGCTCACGTTCCCCAGAACATATCGGTTCACCCGCTTTTTTCTACCGTCAACAGTAAAGTAGCCGTAGTTGTGCGATAGAGCATAACATGGCGATACATTCCCATCCCATCCTACCACAATCGCTCGATCTTGTACAAACCGGCAGCGCCTCTCCGCACCCCAGTGCATGCGCGGCAGGTCCAAAGTGCCCCACATGACCCAGGCATCAGCCTTCACGGGCCAGCCACCAGCGCTAAGCGGGGCGCGTGGTTCATAGCCGTACAGGATTTCGCTGCGCATTTCCTCGGTGTAGGGAAGGACATTGCTGACAAGGACTCGAGCCGCGTTCAGCCGAGATGCCAACCCCGTCACTTCTGCCAGCTCGGCAACGTTGCTCCGAAGGACAACAAATTCAATCCCCAGGGCAGGAGTCAATGAGCGAAGTTGGCTTTTTGCTTCATTCAGACCACGTATGTTCCTCAGTACTTGAGAAAGCATCGCGCCACGGATAGCCGCATAGGTCTCCGACTTCGCACCATCCACCGATATCACCAATCGGTCCACACCGAGCCTGACCAACTCCCGGGCCATTTCAACGTCCAGCAAGAGCCCGTTGGAACCAAGGGTCACGGCCAGATTGCGCTCGCGCACCCTCTCGATCATCTCCAGAATATTGGGATGGGTCAGCGGTTCACCGAAGCCTGTAAACACAACCCGGTTCAGATCGGGTAGCTCATCCAGGCTTTCCAACAGTCGCTCGAAGGTGTTCATAGGCATCCGGGCCTCGGGATCGTCCCAAACGTTGCGGATGCAAGTGCGACAATGGAGGTTGCAACCGGTGATTGGTTCGATATACAGTTTATGAACATCAGGTAATCGTGGATGGAGGATCAGGTCGCCTTCACGTTCATCCAACCAATATTCGATGTTGGAGGACATGTGCCGACGCTGAAAAAATGCCTCAGGCAGGATCAGGCAACCCTTCTCGTCGGACTTCACTTTTGGCATATTTCAACATAAAAAAGCGGGCAGGGCGATCTCTGCCCTGCCCGCCTGAAGCAGGCTCTATAATTCTTTGTAGACAGAATCCAGTGCATCATCTGGAACGTCCCAAACCTGGTTGTGCGGCGGGAGCGGCTCATAGCGCATAAATTCTGGAACTCGGTCATCCGCCTTGGTCAGGCCAGCCGCCTCATTGAAGGCCCGCTCTTTTCGCAGGATTTCCGAACCGATCTTGACCGCATCCTCTGACTTCCAGCTGGTACCCAGGACGCCGTTGCACTCTTCCACCATTCCTTCAAAGCCGCTCGGGATGTCTAAAATAGCAAAGGCGATGAACAGGCAGTGGCCGCTCGAATCAATGAAGGCAGTCGTTGCCTGGAAAGCGCGGCTCAGCGCAGCTTTGCCCTCAGGACTGAGGGGGTCTGCTTTGCCCCCAACACTCAAGATTTCAGGACAAATCGTGTAACCGGCGGTATGATCAGCACCCATGGTGCTGGTGGCGTAGGTGATGCCAATCCCTTTGACAGCGCGCGGCTCATAGGCAGGCATGCCTTGGCCCTTCACCGCAGGCACGCGAACCAGGCCGAAGGCTTTACCGGCGAACCCTGTACCTCCACCGAGAATGCGGCCCAGAGGCGTACCCTTGCCCATTTCGTGGATCAGTTCAATGGCTTTCTTGCTGTCACCAAAGGAGGCTACGCCAGCCTCCATAGCCACTGCGAGGGTCACACCTGTTTCAATGGTATCCAGACCATAGGCATTGCACAAGCGAATCATTTCAGCTATAGCATCTAAATTATCAATGCCGCAGTTGGCACCCAGGGCCCAGTCAGACTCGTACTCTACACAAGAGCTATGTTCCGTACGGTCGGGTTTGTACCAGGTATTGGAGCACTGGATAATACAGCCAGGGCTGCAGGCATGGTTGTAAAGCTCCTTACCCAGACGCTGCTTGTTCCCTTCAAAGATAGCCTCGCCTGCTGTCTTGGCTGCACCCTCAAAGCGGCCACTGGAGAAGTTACGGGTAGGAAAGCCGCCAGCCTCATTCAGGATGTTGACCAGTACAGCCGTGCCGTAGCTGTTCAGAGCACCTTTAGGTTTCGTAATGTCGTGACTGCGCAAAGCATCAGCCATTTTTTTGGCACCCTGCTCAAACAGGGCCTTGTCGGCGATGGCTACTTCAGGGGCACCTTTAATATCTACCACAATGAACTTGAGCCCTTTGCTGGCCATCACCGCACCCAGGCCGCCGCGTCCGGCATATCGGCTGGGACGATTGGCGAGATCGTTGAAGACTACGCCTGAGTTGGCATAGCCATGTTCTCCTGCCACGCCGCAGCCGGCAATGGAAGCCTTTTTCCCGAAACGCCCAAAAAGTTTCGGATAGACTTCATAGAGATCTTTACCCTTATACTCATCGGCAGGAAGGAATTCCACTTTGGGCTTACCGGCCTTTGCATCCCAGGTCAGGTAAACCATCCAATATTTGCCCTTCTCTTTAGGCTGACCTTCCACTACCAGAGCTTTAATTTGCATGAAGGCAAGGTATTGGGGCCAGGCTGAGCCGGCGTTGGATTCCTTGATGCCGCCCGTGAGTGGGGACTTTGCTCCTACAGAGATTCGGGCCGATGTGGGAGCCGAAGTTCCTGTCACGATGCCAGGAGCAAAGACGAGCTTGTTGTTAGGCCCAAGAGGATGACACACCGGCGACACCTCGTCGCAGACGATGGTAGACGTCATTCCGCGACCACCCAGATTCTTGTAGGCTGCCGGGACTTTGTCCAGACGATAAGTTCGGTCAGTCATGTTCAGTCGTAGGATCCACATAATTTTCCCTCCTCCTTTCTCTTAGAATGTGTATTGGATCATATGGTCCAATACGTTAAAAAATAGGTTTTAAAAACTTTGAGCCCGAATCTTCCTTCATTATAGTTGAAAGAAAATTTTTGTCAAAGAAATTTACAGACCAGGTGTTGTCGGAAATAGAAAAGAGATTTCTGAAAAAGTCCAGAAATCTCTGATTACATCCCTGCCTGCCGGTAGGCAGGGATTAGAAACCGATGACACAGCGCAGCGTAGCCGCAACCAAAAAGAACCAATGAAATCACCCCTCCACCCTGATAAAGATTTGACCCCCATTCTTTTTTGCACAAAATCCCCGTCTATTTTTGCCCATGAAGCGGGAATGACGCAATATTTTTTTATTGACACTATGAATACCATTATAGAAAAATAAGAGAGATGAAGGACACCTATCCAGAAAAATTTATATCAGAGAAGAAGATATTCGGCCATATCCATCCGGGTGACAGAATCTTCGTTGGCACAGGTTGTGGCGAACCCCAATATCTCGTTCAGGCCTTCATCCGATATATCGAATCTCATCCTAAGGCTTGTTCCGATGTTGAGGTTTGGACACTGGGTGTGGCACCCTATACGGATGAAAGATTTAGGCACAATTTCCGATATAACTCTTTCTTTGTTGGAACCAATATGAGGGATGCCGTCAATATGGGAATGGCAGATTATACCCCTGTCTTTTTATCAGAGGTTCCGGACTTGTTCCGCCGGCGGGCTGTACCTATGGATGTGGCTTTGATACAAACTTCACCATCAGATCATCAGGGTCATCTGAACTTAGGTGTGAGTGTCGATATTGTGAAAGCAGCTGTGGAAAGTGCCTCTCTGGTGATTGCACAAGTGAACTCCCATATGCCGCGTGTCCGTGGAGATGGGTTGATTTATATCGCAGATGTGAATTATATCATTCCTTACGATGAACCCATTTTAGAATTTCATCCTGAGGCCGATAATGACATTGCGAAGAGAATTGGAAGGCACGTTTCACGATTGATACAGGATGGGGATACCATTCAAGTGGGTTATGGAAGCCTTCCCAACGCAATTTTGTCTAATCTGGAGAGTAAGAGGCATCTCGGCGTCCACACAGAGCTTATGAGCGATGGGGTTGCTGAGTTAATGAAAAAAGGAGTGATTGATAATTCCAGGAAGAGCATCAACCGCGGAAAAACGGTAGCCTCCTTCTGTATGGGGAAAAAGGAGACCTATGAATATATCAATGATAATCCAGCCATTGAATTCAGAACCATAGACTACACCAATCATCCTCTGGTGATTGCCCAACATCACAACATGGTGGCCATCAACAGTGCTTTGCAGATGGACCTGACCGGACAGGCCACAGCAGAATCTTTGGGAAAGTTATTTTATAGTGGAATAGGAGGGCAGGCCGACTTTATGAGAGGTGCTCGAATGTCAACCAATGGAAAAACCATTCTAACCCTTCCATCGACAGCACAAAATGAAACCATCTCCAGGATCGTTCCATTTCTGAGTGAGGGGGCGGGGGTCACCCTCAATAGGGGAGATGTGCATTATGTGGTGACAGAATATGGAATAGCCTTTTTACATGGGAAGAATATCAGGGGACGTGCCATGGAGTTAATCTCTATCGCTCATCCTAAATTCCGGCCTTGGCTTATGGAGGAAGCGAAAAAGTCTCACTTCATCTACAAGGATCAAGCCTTTATTCCAGGAAAGGAAGGCGAGTATCCTGAGGATTTGGAAACCCATAGAACGATAAAAACAGGACTCGACATCCTTCTGCGACCTGTGAAAATAAGCGACGAACCTTTGTTAAAGGACTTCTTTTATTCCCTTTCTGACAATAGCCGATATCGCAGGTTTCTATCAATAAGGAGCGAGATGCCGCACGATTTTTTGCAAAAATTTGTAGTGATTGATTATACAAAACAGATGGCGGTTCTTGCAATGATCCAGCAGGATGAAAAAGAAGAGGTGATAGGGGTAGGACGATATGCGTTATTAGAGGATACGCACTTTGCAGATGTTGCCTTCGCAGTAAGGGATGATTATCAAAATAAGGGAATAGGTACGGAATTGTTTTCTTTTCTAACCTATCTGGCGAAGAAAAAGGGACTTCTCGGCTTTACCGCTTTGGTACTGTTGGAAAACGCACCCATGCTTCATTTAATTAGAAATATGGGATTTGACATTGAAGAAAAACTGGATGAAGGAGTTTATGAACTCAAGATGATGTTCAGGAGAAATACATTAAAATAAATCCGTCCCCTTTTGTTCCTGGTATATGTCTCTATTTCTATTTCAAATCGCAAATCTGTTTAATAGAAATGAAGTCCACTTTGGAACCTAACTTGACATTTGGACGTCTAATTGTCAAGTATGAATTCGCCGAATCCAAGCCTGTTTTACTCCAAGAATCCTGTTCTAACTCCCTCACCCGGCCCTTTCCCCTATGCCTGCCTGCCCCGCCCTCGGTCAAGACCGGGGCCCGCTCAGGGGACCCCATGCTTACTGACTCACCCCGTGCGGAAGAACCGGAAGTAATAATTCAAAATATGTGTCCCTAACTCATGAGCAGAATTCCTGGAAGCCGTCGAGGAAACGATTTGAGGAGTTTGTGCGAAAAAGAATTCAGGTCTGATCTCACCTTTTGAAAATGCTTGTTGATTGTTGGGACCCGAACCTTGGTCCATTCTTCAGGAATGGCAAGCCGGTGTCAAGTTGTTTTAGAACCTATGTCCCCTTGATTCAACGTCCCCTTGATTCAACTGTTAATTACTATTTTATATCTAAACCTTCGTCTTTCCCAACAGGCTATTTTTAAATCTTGGCAGAGAGGATATTCGAAAGATTAATTTTCCACATCCCTTTTTCAAAGGACATCCGATAGGTCCCTGTACGAAATCTCGTCTCTCCTCCTCTTGTAGGTTTGAAGCCTATTTTCACTGTGGCATAGGCCAGGGTGGCGCTTTTGACCTCTACGTTGATGTCCCGAATAGTCTCCCATGAAGAGGCTAATCCTATTCCCTTCTTCGTCATCCGGTGCTCAAATTGTTCTTTACTGATGGCCATTCGGCTCTTCTGATCTCCATGATCATACAAGGCATGATATTTCCCATCCTTCCATAGAGAGAGGATCGTTTTGACTGACTCGATCACATCGCCTTCGATCTTGTTTACATTGGCCCTTTCCTTCTTTTTCCCGGCGAGCTTTTCCTTTGCCCCTTTTCCATCTTGCTTTCTGGTCTTCACTTTCTCCTTCGGTGTTTGCGATTCTTCCGGCAAAGATTTCTTTTCAAGTTGGTCTCTATACTTTTCCGGGACGCCTGATTCATCTTCCGAAAAGTGGACTGTCCCTTTTTCATCAACCCATTTGTAAACGTCCTTTGCACGAGAGGGACAATCCACAAAAAGGAAAATCAGGGTGGCTATTACGGCAAAAGCCCTTGTCGCCTTTCGCATCATCATGACCCTTCCTCCCAACCACCGACTAAGAAATAGACCCGCCCCCTTTTGGATTTGTTCCATTATCTATAATACCGTAGACATTGTATGAAGGACGGGTACTTCTTATTTCGGCTGAGATTTTAATTTCCCTATAGTCAGGCTTCGGCTTTCGATTATGAGCAATGAGTGCCTTCACTCCGTCCCATCCTATCTTATTCTGTTCCGCCATTTTAGTAATTTCCTCCAAGGCCGCTCGATTATCATATGCTGTAGATCGATAAGGCCTGGGAACAATAAGTGCATCATAAATGTCACCGACAGCAATGATTTCTACTAAGGGATCCTTAAAGATGATGCCTCGGGGATATCCTGAACCATCTTTCCTCTCATGGTGGTCTAAGGCCACCCTGCAGGTCAGGGGCTGGATGTCTTTATAGTAATAGTTGATGAGCACATAGCCTGCTGCAGCGTGATGTTCTATGATCCCCCTCTCCGTTCTGGTCAGAGGTGTCGTCTTTTTCAGGATGTGCAGGGGCACACAGATCTTGCCAATGTCGTGGGTAGGACCAGTGGCGGATAACCGAATGCACTCCTCATAGTCAGGTATCAGGTCTTTTGCCAGGAGTGTAGACAAGGCAAAGACCATGAGAATATGGGCATAGGTGCAGAAGTCGTGCTGTTTAAAATAGTCTAACGATTGCAAAATGGGAATGGGAAGATGAACTGCCTCTAAAATCTTCAGGAGATCGTTGGCCTCCTTTTTGTCGGAGAAAATTACGTCGTAGGGAGGGCTGCTGATAAAATTTAAACAGTCCTCCTTAACCGAACCGTGCAAAAGGAGGGGACGTGGGGGGTATGAATAAGGCCTGTGCGAAGAGATAAAGGCGTTTAACGTCTCTTGAGTCAGAAAGGCGCCCGGAGCAAGCAATAATTGATTATCCAGCGTATGTATCGGATGCTGGAGTGTCAACTTAGGCATAATTGAACCCCTCCTCTTTCGAAGGCCTTGAAGCATGAATCAAGAAGAGCCATTTTGTAAAACAGCATTTTGGTTCGCATCCTTAAAATTGCCAATTTGAAATTCGGATTAATAGGATTTCAAGAATACAAGCCTACCAACATCAATTTTCAAGACTTGCCCCCAAACCTAACAGAGGTTGTTCCCGCTACCGCCGGAGAGGGAGGGGACGTAGGTTCTAAAGCATTTTATGATACTCCCCAATTCCCCGAACTCGATACTACTAATGGAGGTAAAGTCTATTTTCTTAGCCTTCACCTTTTCCACCAAATTCCGCTCACATTTAAGTTCTGATTCTGCGTTCACTTCACACTTCAATAAAATCTTCTGTCAAATTTTAAGGTCGGCCACCGGGTATTCCTTCTATCGAGGAAGAAGGCTGCGGGGTCAAACCTTCAAAATTCGATTCTCACCGTTTCCTTCTGCGCAACCTAATGAGGGTTAAGTCTATTTTCTTACCGTTCACCTTTTCCAGCAAATTCTGGAATTGCTCACATTAAACCCCTCCCCCTAAATGCTCGCATCTCGTTCTTAATCCAACCAGTCACCAATCTGTCCAATCTCAGCCCCTGATCCCACTTGCCCAGCGAGGGAAAGATGTTTAACCGTTAAAATGGACGTATAGAACCGTTTCTATCGTGGCCACGAGGCCCGTTAGGGAATGCATGACCATCAGAAGATGAATTGAATCCGTTTTAAGCCGCGCTATTCCAAACAGGAGGCCAAGAGCAAAAAGGGTCGTGATACCGTAAACGTCGTACTGCAGATGGATGACGGCCCAAAAGAGGGAAGTGATTCCAATCGCTCCTACGGGACCCAATCGAGAGTATCGAATACCTTGAAAGAGGAACCCCCGGAAGAAAATCTCTTCAAAAATCGGCGCCACAATGATGATCGCAAAAAGGAGGGCAGGAAGAAAGGAGGCGGTTTTGTAAACGTCGACCATAAAAGGAGGAACGATTGTATGACCGAGGGAGAAACTAACCCCATCGGATAGAAATAAAAATGCTGCGAGAACAAGGAGCCATTTGATCCACTCTCTCTTCAAGGGTTCCTTAAAACCAATATAATCCTTGACGGAAATACTCTTGCGAAGTTTTGCAAACAAGAGAGTCAGAGGGATGCAGATCAGTGCTGAAACGAGCTCGCTTATAGCGAGACAAAGCCCATTGGAGGGGAGGCTTTTCGCGTAGACCTCCAGATCTAATTCTGGATGCTGGGCCTTCGTGAAAAAAACAAAGACAATCACAATGAGAACTTGAAGGGCGGAGAAGAGAGCGAAGATAATCGCTGAGAACCCAAGGGTCGTCCAAAAACCCCAGGGCGTTGCTTTAATCTCATCTGATGATATTGACAATTCCTTCAACGTCATGGCATCCGGTTCAAACCTTCAAAATTCGACTATCGATACTAAGAAAGTTAAGTATATTTTCTCAGCGTTCACCTTTTCCACCCAATTCTGCTAAGGGAACTAACAGTGCTCCCCAAAATGCTAGCATCCAAGACCTGCTCTACATTTCCAAGGCTTTGTTGATTGTTGAAACCCGACCCGTTGCTTCTTTATTGAGGTGTACCTCCCACAATTCTCATCCTGTTTTTTACTTTTCGCTCCAATGCTTGACCCATTTCGACCAGTTTGCATAATATTCCAGTCGTGATCTTACTAAGTTAAGCTCCTTCTGCACTACCTGTAGTTCGGCTTTGCTCTCAGCAGCTTCGAGGTGCCTCTGGCGCTCATTTAGGAGGACAAACCTTTCCACGTCAGTGAGTGTCGTAGACAATAACCGCACGCGGGCTGTGTCTGCATAGGCGAGGTCACGTTGTTTAACTGCCAGATCACGCAAAGCATAAAGTGCTTTTTGCCCCCAGAAGCTGTAAGGATTATTGCTAGATTTGTCGGCCACAGCCGCGAAAGAGTCTGCGACCAGTTGCTCGAAGCCAGCTTTAGCACCTGCTGCGTCTCCCTGGTCCAACTTTGCCCTTGCCGAGTTGTACGTAAATTCTTCTCTAAGCAATTTAACGATGTGTGGGCTTGGGATGAACTTCAGCGGCACTGCCTCTTCACCGAGCACTATTAGTGACACTGAGTTTGGTGGTAAATTCAAGCGAAAGGTTATCTGACCCTCTTTGATTTCCAGACGGTCAGTTTGCTCTGTGATTTTTAAGCTGGAATTCTTCGCCATTTGCATCAGTTGCTCCATCGAAGAAAACGGCTTATCGACTGAATAACCAGTCCAGGCATTGCTATTCCGATTATCCAGCTGATAGCGCTTCATCTTTGACCATGTGGCTGGCAAACCCTTAACGGTGAGGTTCACTCCCTTGGTTTTGCTTTCGCTCTTTTTGTCCTTTTCATTGAAGTTGTATATCAGGACTTGAGCGCCCTCAGGAGTTCGTCCAGCAACACCAAAGACGGCATCCCCGAATGAGCTGCCTTTGAGCTCTATTTGCTCGCTGCCCATTTTTGCTAAGAGCAGATGAACATTAAGAATCGGCATAGGTATGAAATACCGGCCATATTTAATGGAATGATACCTATAATAAGCCGTTGATTTTGTAGTAGAACCACTACGCATGAAACGAGAAGGTCGGCTCTTATTGTTCCTTAGTGCCCCGGCAATATACTCGCAGAGATAGGCCGCTTCATAGCTTGTATATTGGTCTTCGGCGTTAACATCATTTACCAGGTTTCCTCCCTCCATCTTCATCAAATTACGTCCCCATTCGGTAACCAGAGTAGGGCAGTCTTTGAATGAAGGAAATGACTGTATTGTCTTCATCATATTCCTGTTATAGGCTAACAAATGCTCTGTAGTGCCATATTGATGCCACGAAATAACGTCAAGTGGTGCTCCAGTTCCGCCCGTAGCAGCATTGACGCCATTAGCACAATGTTTTAAGAAAAACTTAAACCATTCTTTGAAGGCAAGCTCTGCACCACCTACCTTTACCTGTGCATCAGCCGCTTTAGCGCCGTCGGCAAAGAAATCATACATTTTTACATAGTTTGAGAAAGAATTGCTGTCCTGGACAAAATAGGCTCCGTTGCGCAGATCAGGCTCATTCCACAGGACAAAGTACCAACTGCGTACTTCCTCCGCGCCATACCGCTGGACACAATGCTTAACTATATTGTAGATCAGGTCTCGCCACTTGATGTAATCCTTGGGGGTATTGACCAATCCGCCGTCGGCACAGCGCAGTTTCTCGCCACTAACAAATGCATCTGGCATCATATTACATTGGAATACGGGCTTCAATCTCGCGGACAACAACGTATCAAGCATTCGATCTAAATGCCAGAAGTTATACTTCGGATTACCATTTTCATCCTCGCTATATATCTGGCATCCTTTGTAATATGTTTCAGGAGAGCGTTGCCGGCCTGTTGGAGAGACAGGCAACTCCCCCTCTTGTAATAGTTTCTTTACCCCTTCTACCTGCCGTTTGTCCATTCCGTCATTCAGCACCCCAAAAGTTCGTGTATATTGGAACATGCCCGTAGCACGATTCAATTCCCAGAGCGGTCCATTATCCTCATTTATGATATGGAAGGCACAGGTACCACTGATATTAGACCACATGTCATGATCCAGCTTACCAACGGATTTCCCCATATCTACCGTTAGTTTTACGGATGGTGCTGGTAAATTTGCAATACTTGTGACAGGTGGCTTACATAAAGGAGACGGTATTCCCGTGTACAATTCAGGCTTGAACCAAGATGTGATTTCGGAAGATGTTGGTTGCACCGGTGTAGTGGTGGGAACTGCTGCTGATAAAGGGGTTGATGGTTGGCTGGCGAGTGGTGGCGCTGTAGTGGTACAGTTGGCTGAAACCAGTGGGAGGCAAACAGTCAGGAGCAACAGCAACATCATGGTTTTCATATTTCACCTCCCCTTGAGCTGACGTTTAACTCGCTGCATAATCAGATCAAAAGAAGAAACTTTCGGGTCAGGCTTGCAGTTCGGTGCCAAGCAAAGGTAACAAGGTATTGAAAATAGGGAAACATACCATTTTTCATAAAAATAATGATGGGACCAAGTCTATTTTTTGAGCGTTTATTTTTTCCACCAAATTCCACCACGGCTGGAAAGGGGTCTGGGGCCAGGCCTAATTTTTGACGCTCTTGAATCCTTCTCATGGATTTTGGATTAGGCGGCTTTTTTCATCCCTTGTTTTCTATAAAAATTGTTCCTTTTCTTCTGGGGTTTTGGTGCAACCTGAAGACTGATATCGCCCCCTGCTGCCCTTACCAAACGCACCATTGAATCTAATGTGAAATTGACATTACCACGAAGCACCTTAGTAATATAAGCAGCGCTAACTCCAAGTCGTCGTGCAAGTTCGCTCCTGGAGATCCCGTTTGCCTCCATTATTTTCTGAAGCCCCTCAGTAAAGTCGAGAATGAGGGAGGCAACCCAATAGGTATCCCGTTCCTTTGCCTGATCGAAAAGTTCCTTAAACGATTTTTTCTTCATTTAAACACCCTCTTCCCCATATATCTGTATTTGCGCTTTTTTCTTATCCTCAAAATAATCGTCCATGAGCCGAATTGCATGGTCTATCTCACGCCGAGGGGTTTTCCGCCCCTTCTTAACAAAACCACCTGTGCAAATGATTAGTCTTCCTTCGTCGAAGAACCAGAGAACCCTCAACCTTCCTTGAATAAATTCAAATAGTTTCCCCTTAATCTGATGGGAAATCTCTATGTTTCTCGGTGGTCCTTCTATTGCCACTCTACCTAAAAGGGCCAGCATCCGGTCAGAATGTTTTTTGAAGGGTCTGGCCAACCCCTTCGAGAAATTCGAGCAGCTCGCAGTGTTCCCTACTTTTCGCTACAGCATAAATAGCATAGAAACCTTTTGAAACGGGCAACAAATTCATTTTAACCTATAGGTTAAATAAGTCAAGTACATTTTTTGTTCTTTTTCCATGAAAGGCGGCATCATCCCTGGAATGTCAATTAGTTTCTTTCGCGAGCCTTCAAATTGCATGATGTGGGGCAGCTTTATTCTTATGGCGTTCATCTTTTCCACCAAATTCCACCAACATCGAAGACCTCATCCTCCCCGATCACCTTACCTTTTAACATTGCACCTCGTCGGCAGGTAAATATGTTTCCAAAACTTTATAATTGCGGGTCTTTTATAAGTTTCGTGTATCATCTTGGAATTCACCTAAGGTGAACTTCGCAATACGTATCGAAGCTGAGTGGTCAAACCGCTCAAAGGAGCCGCTATAAAGTTTTTCCAACACATTCACCTGCCTCTTGCAGTAAGCTTTTTCCAACTGGCAGGTTTATGTAAATTTCCCCACATCCTCTTGTTTAATCAATAGAATCTCCGCCTTATTGAGAGGGTACTTCACTTTCTCAACAAGGAGCCTGAATTTTCTGGGAGCTTTGGTTTCGAGGGCTTTTTTTGCATCCTTCAATATGTTCTTTTGAAGAGGCGAGGACAGATCCGCATTTTGTACTACTTCTTTAAATCGCTTCCTCATAGGATCAGAAATTTGAAGGACGTTTCCCGGAGGGTCATAGAGTTCAAAAACCATTCGCCAGTAGATACTGGTCAGTTCAACAGCTTGAAAAAATAGATCGTCATAGCCTTCAAAATATTTTTTGAATTTTTCCGACCCCAATCCACTACTTTGTAACTCCTCATAGGCAGTCTTATAAGGCCCAAAGAGTTTTAATCCCCGTAAGATTAAGAGAAGGCCATCCATCCAATTTTCGACCTCCTTCTCCTCCGGATAAACACCGTGGTTCTCAACAAAGGCTCTTTGGATAAAATATCTAAACCAATCGGGTGCATTGTGAGTACTGTGAGGATCGAGATCCACCCAGAGGTTAAATGATTTATCCATGAAGTCTTCCTTAGGGTAGAGTTTTTCAAATAAGGCTACATCCTGGTAGACTTCACATTCTCTATGGTCCTTTCGATTCTCTCCCCTTCGATAGTAAGGCCCTACAATATCATTCACCTTCGGATGGATGATTTGATCTGCAGCCATGTGAGAAAGAAATCCACATGTAAAGGCAAATTTGTAATAATCCTCTCCTTCCCACTCCTGTTGCTCCCAGTTGGTATCCTTCCAGGTAAGCTCAATGAGGGTGAGAGGGAATTGATTGGGCTCTTTTGAATGTAAGAGGTAGGACCATCCATCTACTCCAAGAGGTTGATCTGACTTTTCAAAGAAGAGGTTTTTGAGGCCCTCCCACTGGCTTCCGTAATAGGATAGATCAGGTCCGATGGAGCCAAGGTTAAGATAGGGTTTACATTCATCAGAATCGAGGATTTTGATGAACTCTTCATATGCATCCCCATCCTGAAGAGCCTTTACCGCCTTATTACAAATTAAAAGATGGGCAATATTTGCTGGCATAGAGACTCCCCCAAAATAATTATGACGGTTATGGGGTCGAACATTTATCCTCGACAACTACAGTCTCTTTCTTTACAGAGAGACCCACAAAAAAGTGAAAATTGAAGACTTCAGATACCTTTCGATTTGTGAAGGATAGAATTGAGGAAGCTCTAAGGGGATGCAAAAATCCCTTTAGAGCTTACACCAGGGCATCTTCTGGAAAGAACTTTTCATCTTTTACTCCAGAAAGATATTAGAGTTGATGGGTTAATTTGTTTATGAGTATATTCTCTTCGTATACAAAAGTCAACTCTTAATCTAAAGGCGCAAAGAGCAGAGGGCATGGCGCATAGCGGAAAGTCTATGATATATACGACCTTGCAATTTAAAGGGTCCGAGGATTCAAGAATAACCCTAAAGGCGGATTTCGAATCTTTATTCCGCATTCCGTAATTCAATTGCCACTTGAACCCTTGACTCTTTAACCACTAATCATATAAAGCAAATTCCTTGCCAAAGGGCTTAAATCTTGTTAGGCTTTATAACCAACCGAAATTAAAAGATAATTAAAATTTTTGTTATTTTAATGACGGAGAAAAAAGAGGGCGAAATTGTTGTATTTTTTTAAAGTTGCCTATTTTTATAGGCATATGGTTTGGGGTAGCATCTTAGAAAATAGGGACACAGCATTTCTGTCTTTTTCTACCCTACTTTTATTTTCCTATGCTTTAAAAATGAATTTTTATTCATAATAACCACATTTTCTAAACCCATTTTCTCACAAAGCTGTTCAACGTCGATCCTCCCTCTCGCCTTTATCCATTGTGCCGGAGTCATTCCTATTGATCTGATCTCTTTGTCAATCTCCTCGCGTACTTTATGAATCCACTCAAGGGATTTTGTCTCCCATTCTTTCTTACCCTTCATCTCCAATCACCTCCTCCGGCGAAACAATCTCTATCAACGGAAATCCAAGTCGTAGATTTACCGAATGGACCGCCCGTCTGGTCCGGATATTTACCATATCCCTGAAATTCCATGAAACAACGGCATCCACTCCACTCACTGTGGCCACCGCAAGGTGCCTTAAATCTAATCTGGCCCCTTTGCGAATAAAATTCTCCTTTTCATAGATGCCCAATAGGTCAGCAGAAGCCTCGTCCTCGAGAATTATTTGAAAAGGAACTTTGCGAAGTTCCCCTATAAGTGCTTCTCGTAATTCTTCTGGACCTCGCTCTATTTCTTCAAGGACGATGTTTGAAATGACCCCAGTATGTTGCCCACTTATAATAGAATCGAGCAGGATTCGTGTAGTTGCTATCCTCTGAGGTATTTCTTTATCAAATAGAGCACCAATAACAGATGTGTCAAGATAAAGTCTCATCTTTAATAAAGTTTATCAAAAATGAAGAATCTTAGCAACTTATTAAACTCTTGAGAGGAATCGTTGACACTTTCTTCTCCTTTCTGATAAGATTTTAAACCAAAGTGGATATTTTAAACCTATTAAAATCCAGAAGGTCCATCCGGGTTTATCAGGATAAACCCGTTCCACAAGAGCTTCTCCTCCAGGTCCTTGAGGCAGGGAGATGGGCTCCTACCGGAGCAAATCTCCAGCCTTGGCACTTTGTTGCGGTGACAGATCCGGAGACGAGAAAACAGATCGGAGAGGTGGCCCGTTTCTTCTTCATCAAATCTTCCCATGTGGAAAAGGCCCCGGTCGTCCTCGTTCTCGGCTTCGATACCCGAAAGGGAAAGTATGGAAGATATGATGTGACCCTGGCAGGTGGAAATATGATGACCATGGCCACGAGCCTCGGCCTTGGAACCTGCTGGATCGGGGCCTTTGATGAACCGAAGGTGAAGGAAATACTCGGGATTCCAGAAAACATTGAGGTCATCGGCCTCATCACCCTCGGTTATCCTGACGAGAAAGCGGAAGTCCCTCCGAGAGTTGAATTGGAGAAGATCATTCATTGGGAATCCTGGACCAATGTGAGGAGGCATACCTTGAGGGACGGGATATTTCGGTCGGGGCCCTTCTCTTTGATCAGAAAGTTCTTCGGAAAACGAAAAATAGTTCGGAGTGATTAGTTCGGTGTTCGGAGTCTTCCATTTTGAATCTCCGAACTCTGAACTCCGAACTCAGAACTTCACTTTCAGGGGCAGGAGGAAAACAATGGACCATCAACTCATTCAGAGGGCGGCGAAGGATATTCTCCATTCAAAAAAGACAATCGCCTTTACGGGAGCGGGCATCTCCGTGGAGAGCGGCATCCCCGATTTCAGAGGTGCCCAGGGCCTCTGGCAGAAGTATGATCCAGAGGAGTACGCCCATATCCAAGCCTTCTATTCGAATCCCGATAAAGTCTGGTTGATGCTCAAGGATATGTTCTCACTCATCATGACGGCAAAACCGAACCCCGCCCATATCGGGTTGGCCGAATTAGAACGAATGGGTCTTCTCTCGTCTATCGTCACACAGAATGTGGACGGTCTTCACCAGGCCGCAGGGAGCAAGAATGTGATCGAATTTCATGGAACCCACAGAACCCTCTCCTGCTTGAAATGCTCAACGAAAATCGAAGGGACTTCCCTTAAACTGGAGGACCTCCCTGCCCGGTGTTCTCGTTGCTCTTCTCTCCTTAAGCCCGATGTGGTCTTTTTCGGAGAACCGATCCCCTGGGAAGCCCAGATCACATCATTTAAAGAATCCAAATCCTGCAGTGCCGTGTTAGTTATCGGAACTTCTGCGGTGGTCTATCCAGCGGCAACCATTCCCATCACGGCGAAGGAAAGAGGTGCGATCGTCATCGAAATCAATATGGAACCCACTCCCCTGACGGACCAGATAGCAGATTATCTAATCTGTGGCTCGGCGGGCGAAATCGTCCCCGCCATCGTCGAAGAAGTGAAACGGGCAAGACGAAAAGGAGGCGGCTGAAGGGGAGTATTGCAATCCAAGATTCAAGGTGATATGATTCATTCATATTATACAAACCTTCTTGCCGGGCTTGTCTTTCTGCTTACTGTAGGCAGGTAAAAGGCAAGGGTAGGCAAGTGAAAATGGGGTGAAGGTCAACCCTTCGACTCCCCGACCTAAAGGTTGGGAAGTCCCATTACCAGGAGCTGTTCGATTGAGCTTGTCGAAGTCCCAGGTCGAGGGCTCAGGGTTAACCTTGAGCGGCGCTATCATACCCCACTCTCAAAGGGAGGGCGTTCGGCTGGGTTCACGCCGAAGCCTTGGCGCCGCCGAATGGGTCAATATTTGAAAGAACAGCAAGTCGGAGACTCGACTCTTCGAGAGGAATCGGCCGAAAAGGTCATCTTTGAGGATCTTCAAACCGCCAACGCCCTTTTCGGCCCCCATAGTGAAAATTTAAGGCGCATTGCCAAGACGATCGGTGTGAGGATCAACGCCAAAGGCAATGCCCTTGTCATCCAAGGCGACGATCTGGATGTTCATCTTTCGAAACGGATTCTGAACGATCTCTATACCCTCGTAAAAAAAGGTTATCCCCTCTATCCCCCAGATATCGATTATGCAATCCGAATGATCTCTGACGATCGAACGGTTAATCTGGAGGATATCTTCCTTGATACCGTCTATATCTCCTCGAGAAAGAGGGTGATCACACCCAAGAGTCTCGCCCAGAAGCGTTATATCGATGCGATTCGGAAGTTCGATCTCGTCATTGGCATCGGTCCTGCTGGAACAGGAAAGACCTACCTGGCGATGGCCATGGCCGTTGCCTTTCTCATGAAGCAGGAGGTGGAGAGGATTGTCCTGACCCGTCCAGCTGTCGAAGCGGGGGAAAGGCTGGGTTTTCTCCCCGGTGATATCGCCGAGAAGGTCAACCCTTACCTCCGACCCCTTTACGATGCCTTGCACGATATGATGGATTTTGACCGAGCGTCCAAACTGGTGGAGAAGGGTGTGATTGAAGTAGCTCCTTTAGCCTTTATGAGGGGCAGAACCCTCAACGATTCCTTCGTCATCCTCGATGAGGCCCAAAATACGGGGTCAGAGCAGATGAAGATGTTTTTGACGCGATTGGGTTTCAGTTCCAAGGCCGTCATCACAGGCGACATCACCCAGGTGGACCTTCCCGAAAATAAAGTATCGGGTTTGATCGAAGTCCAAGGCATTCTCAAAGGGATCGAAGGGATCGAATTCGTTTACTTCTCGGACAAGGATGTCGTCAGACACCCCCTCGTCCAAGACATCATCAAAGCCTATGAAAGGATGGAGGAAAGGCGGCATCGCTTAAAAGAGGAAAAAAATCTATAAAATGTCAAATGCCAAAGTTCAAAGTTCAAACAAAATCCAAATGGCAAAGGGTTTTTAAAATTTTGACATTTGCCATTCCTTTGGCATTTGAACTTTGCATTTATCATCTGATTTTATAAAATTTATGAAATCATTCATAAAGAAATTCTTACATCATCTTCCTTTTCTCAAAACGACCAATGGTCTTAGAGATCAATCATGGATGGAGAGGATTAAAGCCCCCTCTTATCAAAAATGGTTTATCGGAATGGGTACAGCCCTCCTCCTGACCCTTCTTCTCTCTCCTGCCCTTCAACTTTCGCTCAAAAAATATAAGGTCGGGGATATTGCCCGCAAAGAGATCAAATCATCTCAGGACTTTCTGGTCGAGGATGAAAAGTCGACGCAAGAGAAAAGGAGCGAAGCAGAAAGATCTGTTATTTCGGTTTATGACTACGATATGATGGTCCTTACGGATGCGGAAAATCGACTCCGGTCCACTTTCCAGTCATTGGCAAACTCTTTCCGAAGTACAGAACGGGAGACCGACCAACGTGCCCTACGGAAAAAAGAATGGGAATCTTCCCTTCGTCTCTCTTTGACCCAACGGGAATGGAATATTTTAGAAAAAGAACGCTTCAATCCCTCCATCGGGGAGGCTGCCTTGAAACTGATTGCCCCCATTCTGAAAAAAGGGGTCGTCAATGATAAAGACCTCCTCGACCCAGACTCTGACAGAGGGGTGCTGATTCGAAATATCCAGACCCGTGAGGAGAGAAAGACGGTACCTCCTTTTACCTTTTTGGATTTTAAGGAAGCGAGGACGAAACTCCGGTCTCAGGCCGATCTCCCCTCATCGTCTTTGGGAAGAGAACTACCACCCGTTGTCCTGAAAATAGGGGAACACTTCCTCAGACCCAACCTCACTTTCAATAAGGATGAGACCGAAGAGCGAAAGACAAGGGCGAGGGAAAAGGTGAATCCCGTCTATTTCCAAGTCAAAAGGGGGGAAGTGATTCTGAGGGCCGGAGAGCGAGTGCAAGAAGAGCATCTCCTCAAAATCAACATTTTAAGAAAGGCACAGGAAACGAGCCATATTTTTTATATCCTCCTGGGTGTTGGCCTTCTGACCTTCCTCCTTCTGGCCAGTCTCTATGAATTCTCTACAAAAAACATTCGGAAGATCTCCCTTTCTCAAAAAGACCTCCTCTTTTTTTCCTCCACCCTTGTTGGGATGATTGCCCTTCTCAAACTCTTTCAACTGATCACAGATATCCTTGGAGGAGAGTTCCTCTACATTCCATCCTCCTCTTATCTCTATCTCTTCCCCATTGCCAGCGGTGCCATGCTCGTTAGGATTGTCATCAATTCAGAGGTGGCCATCATCTTCGCCACTTTGATCAGTTTCCTCTCTGCGGCCTTGATGGGAAATCAACTTTCCTTCTTCATCTTCGCCTTGATCGGGAGTGTCGTCGGCGCCCATAAAGTGGCACGGTGCGAACAGAGGAGCGTCCTCATTAAAGCAGGGCTCATCGTAGGAAGTGTCAATCTCTTGACCATTTTTTCTTATAACTTGATTTCCGGAAATCCTTTTAAGATGTCCCTTCTTTCAGATCTGGCCATGGGGTTCTTAGGAGGATCCCTCGCATCGGTCTTCGTCCTGGGGATCGCACCCATGATTGAAGGTCTGTTTGGTTACACCACGGATATCAAACTGCTTGAATTGGCCAACATGGACAACCCCACCCTCAAGGATCTTATCCTCCAAGCACCCGGCAGTTACCACCATAGTGTCATCGTCGGGAGTCTGGCGGAAGCCGCCGCCAAATCAATTGCCGCCAACCCTTTATTGGCGAGGGTCAGTGCCTATTACCATGACATTGGAAAGCTGAAGAAACCTCTTTACTTCATTGAGAATGCAGGGGGCCTCGAGAATAAACATGATCATCTTGCACCGAGTATGTCGAGCCTTATCCTCATCTCCCATGTCAAGGACGGAGTGGAGCTGGCGCGAGAAAATCGTTTGGGACAACGGGTCGCCCACATCATCCAGCAGCACCATGGAACAAGTCTGATTTCCTATTTCTATCAAAAAGCGAAAGAAAAAGAGAATCCGGAGATGGATTCTCTCAATGAAGAGGAATTTCGTTACCCCGGCCCCAAGCCTCAGACGAAAGAGGCAGGGATCGTCATGCTGGCGGATGCAGTCGAGGCAGCTTCCCGGACGCTCTCTGAACCCACCTCTTCTCGAATCAAAAACCTGGTTCAACGGATCACGAATAGCATTTTCTTGGATGGGCAGTTGGAAGAATGTGAATTAACCCTGAAAGACCTTCAAAAGATCGGAGACAGTTTTAGTCGAATTCTCACAGCAATTTTTCACCAGAGAATCGATTATCCCACTACCCCAACCTCTGAGTCCACTAAGAAGAGGGACGATGAAGATCTGGATTCGCAATCGGCAAAAACGTATCCCTTTAGACTTAAGAAAAATAAGAAGGGTGGCCCATAGGATATTGGCCGACTTGGCGCTCCCTGATGCCGAACTCAGCCTCTTATTGGTCGATGATGCCCAGATTCAAGAATTGAATCGGCAATACCTTCGTCGCGACAAACCCACCAATGTCCTTGCCTTCTCGATGGGTGAAGGCGAATTCACCACTCTCCATCCAAATCTCCTCGGAGATTTGGTAATCTCGGTCGAGACGGCCTGGCGTCAATCAAACCGGTTCGGTTTGAACGAGATGGAAATGGTCATTCTTCTCATGATCCATGGGATTCTTCATCTGATTGGATATGAGCACGAGGGGACGAAGAAGGGGGCTCGCGCGATGGCCATTAAACAAAAAGAACTTTTCCGCTACGCCGGCCAAAAAGTCTAATCTCAAGGATGAACCCAGATGTTGCAATATCGAACCCGGGGAGAGATACTTTCAAACCCTTGCAATTGGGGATTTTTCGTAAGTGAGCGGTGGCTGGAAGATGAGTGATCATACCCGTCGGCTGACCGGGGTGGTGCTGGGAATCGTCGTCCTGTTCGCCGCGTGCGAAATGATGGAGGCATTCCGAGCAAGAACCCTCCGCGGGGATGAGACGTTCTACATCCAAGGCGCCTACACGATGATTCAGTCCGGTGACTGGATCACGCCTCGCTATGAGTCCGGGAAGTTGCGCTATCAGAAACCGATCCTCACCTACTGGATTGTCGGAGGACCGATCCGGCTGTTCGGGATGGGGCTGGCGCAGGCACGGATCCCCATGGTTCTGCTGGCTCTCGCCACAGTGCCCTTTGTGTATGGGCTGGCGCGGGTACTGCTGCGGGATCGCTGGGCAGCGCTCCTAAGTGTGGCGGTGCAGGTTTCGCTGGAGGTGGTTTACAGCAACACACACCAGGCCCGCACGGATACGCTGCTCGCATTCTTCGTGGTAGCTGCCATGTATTTTTTCGCCCACCTGATCTTCCAGCCGGGCCACGAGCGCCGAGATGCGCTGCTCGCCTACGCGGCCACTGCGGGTGCAATGCTCACCAAGGGGCTGGCAGGTCCGGGGTTTATTCTACTGCCGGTGCTGGTGTTCATGGTGGTCAGGGGGCGGAAAATCGGCTTGGCGCGCTGGCGCGCAGTGGTCTCACCCTGGGGCCTGGCAATGCTCGTCCTGGTGACGGCGCCGTGGTTTGCCCTGGCCCTGCTCAGGCACGGAGAGACGTTCGTCAATACGTTGTTCCACGATCAGGTCGGGGGGCTGGTCACGGGCAGCAAGTGGTATGTTCTCTTGAACCTGGCAGAATATCCCTGGCTGTTCTTCAGAGACACATTGCCCTGGAGCATCCTGGTGGCCCTCGCGCTGATCACGAGGGATGTGCCGGTAGGGGGTGCGATCCGAGAGCGGCGGGAGGAGTGGATTTTTTTACTGACATGGTTTGCCGCGATGTTCGCGATCTTTGTGGGTGCGAACATTTCACGCGGAAGGTACATGCTGCCGATGATCCCGTCGTTTTCTCTTCTGGCGGGCTTGCTGATGGCTCAGCTCGGAAGCCCGGGGGCGCGGCCTCGCGGGTTCGTCTGGGGGCTGTACTTGCTCGTGGCGGGCGCGGTCATGCTCGGACTGGTCTGCGCCGGCCAGGTTATTGTGCTCGCCGCCACTGGCCAGGGCACGAACATCGCCGAGGTGGCGGCGGCCCTAGTTCTGATCGGAGGTGGAGTGATCATGTGGCTGCTGGTGCGCCAGCGGCTGGTGCAAGCGGCAGCGCTCTGCAGTGGCGCGCTGATGATCGTTTCAATGGCATCGATCAATGCCTTTCTGACTCCCGCGGCGCCTAAAGAGACGGCGGCCACTCTGGCCCGTGAGGTGATTAGCACGCAACCGAAGGATCTGCTGATCGCGTCTGTGAGACTGGATAAATGCGCACGGGCGGCGGTGCTGGCCTATTCTGATCGGCGGGTTACCGAATGGACGGAGTCGAATAAGCCCTCCGAGCAGGCCGAGTTCTTGCGCGGGCTGCTGAGCAAACCCACCCCCCGGCTGGTGCTGATGGAGCAAAAGGACTATTCGGCTCTGCCGGGTGATCTTTCGCAGAAGCTTAGGCTGATCGCCACCCGATCCGGGACGGGAAGCCTGAAGATTAAAGCGTGGTGGCGTGAAAGGGCCAGAACAGCCAACTCACTCCTGGAGGCGAGCCGAGTGACGATCTGCCTCCTGCACTACGACGGCGGGAGCGGGAATCGGCCAAAGGCAGAGCCAACCTAAGATGAACAATAGAAACACACCGTAGCAAAGAACCGAACGAGAAGGAACACGATGGAATAATGAAGGGGACTTGCACGATGGTCGTCAAACAAAAAGAACTTTTCCGCTACCCCCGTCAAAAAGTCTAATATGAAAAATGAAGTGTGCTTTTGGACAGTTTAGAATACGCGTTCATTCCATCCTTGTAACTTTGATTTTCCATTTTTGTTCTACAACGCAACATTCCAAACGCAAATCAATTAAAATAAACTCCTATCAAATCGGTCCCGTAAGTTTAATTAGTGTCTGTCCATAAACTACGGTTTTTATAAAAATTCGTCTTTCCGGCGAAAGCCGGAATCCAGTGTTTTCGAGAGTCTCTGGATGCCGGATCAAGTCCGGCATGACAGAAAAAAACATTTATAAACAGACTTTAATTAGTTCCCTAAATTAATAAAGATAATATTCAAAATCTCATTTTAGAGATTGACAAAAAATAATTGTTCTGATAGTTTCTTTAAAAACATAGCTTACAAAGGGGGTGGCATATGAAGATAAGAAAAGTTTGCTTAGTTAGTTTG
>Ga0315280_10002090_pt1 | contig 32840 bp, 28 predicted proteins | sample YL17G06_40_MG_FD_203697 | JGI IMG/M metagenome (GOLD analysis project Ga0315280, IMG submission 203697) | Sediment microbial communities from Yellowstone Lake, YNP, Wyoming, USA - YL17G06_40 | ecosystem: Environmental > Aquatic > Freshwater > Lake > Sediment | place: USA: Wyoming | collected...
CTATTAGCTTAATTTTAGCCGGGCTCGCCCCCATGAGACCGAATAATCCCGCCTTGCCTTCATTGAGAATCTTTACTTCCACATCGTCCCGGGAAAGGGCAAGCTCTTTTAATCCTTTCTCAATTGCGTCTTCGACATTCTTACCACTAAATTCTCTCTCTTCCATTGAAAAATCTCCTCTACAACAATTTCAAAATCTTAAGCTTTACTTTTCGACCTCCTGTACATAATCGATTGCATTGCTAAGGTGAGGATATTATTCATTAGCCAGTAGAGAACCAGACCGGAAGGGAAATTCAGGAAGATAACCGTAAATAGAACCGGCATAAATGCCATCATTTTAGACTGAGCAGGGTCGGTGGCGGTCAACTTCTGCTGCAAAAACATTGTGACTCCCATCAAAATTGGTAAAACATAGATAGGATCCTTCATTGAGAGGTCTCTTAGCCAAAATATAAAAGGCGAATGGCGGAGCTCAACTGCGTTTCTAAGCATGGTGAAAAGTGCCCAGAATATAGGAATCTGTAGGAGCATCGGCAGACAACCACCGAAAGGGTTCATTTTCCTGGAGCGGTAAAGATTCATTATCTCCACATTAAGCCTTTTGGCATCATCTTTGTACTTCAATCTCAATTCATTTATCTTCGGCTGAATACTCTTCATTGCCTCCATGGACTTGAAACTTTTCCTAGTCAAAGGAAACGTGAACACCTGCAATATGCAGGTTAAAATGATTATAGAGAAGCCATAGTTATAAGTCACTCTGTAAAAGAAGTTCAAAATAGATAGAAAGATTACGCTTAAGAATCCAAAGAGTCCGAAGTCGAGAGTCCGCTCCAGACCAATATCTAAATTCTTCAAATATCTATAGTCCTTGAGACCCACCAATAGGTCAACTTTGTAACTCTTAACCTGGTTGGGCGCTAAAATAGTGGGGGGAGCAAGTAGACCAAAAACAGGAGTATGCTTATTGAAGCTTTCCACAATACCTGTAGAGAAAGCTTCTTCCCTGTTAATAAATGCGGCAAGGAAGTATCGGTTGGTTATGCCTACCCAGTCTATCTTACCTGTGTAAGTATTGGGTTTCATTTTCCTCATAACCGTCCCCCCAACCCTTCCTTGTGCTCTCATCATCTTCATATTCTCTTTGAGTAAAGCCTCGTCTATGCCCAACCCTGCCTGCCATAACAGAGTCAGATTTCCCACCTGTTTAGTAAATTTAGACTGGTTATGAATTCTCACTTCAAGACCTTGCAGATAACCTTCGTAGGAGAACTTGTATATTTTGGAGAGAAGGAGCCCCTCACCCAATCGATAATTGAAGAGAACTTCTCTCACCTCTCCCTTTTTAACTTCGAGCTCTTCTTCCTCGGTTTCGAAATAGGCCTGGGAAAGAAGAGGCATGCCCTCTATTTCCAAATCGATAGGTAATATTCCCTGGCTACGAAAGCTCTCCAGAACGAGGTCAACCGCGTCTCCCTTCTCCTTAATAGACCACTCCAGCACCCTTGCTCCCTGCGTGGTCAGGACAATTCTGGAAGTGGCAGTAATTACTACTACTCGCCTGGCTTCTCTGTCGAGTTTCCCAGAGGGAAGGGAAATCCCTGCCTCCGTCTCGACTTCTTCCACTCTTTTTTCCTTTTCTGTAGCGGGAACAACTTCTTTCCTCACGGGAGTGGTTCGTTGATGAGTAAAAAATCTCGACCAAACCAGAAGAATTATCATTGAAATGAGAACGGCAAGTATCGTTCTTTTCTCCATCGAATTAGCCTTCCCAATTTAGAATGAACTTTATCTTAGGGGGTCGTAACCTCCAGGATGGAAGGGGTGACATTTCAGTAGTCTTTTTGTTCCTAAGAATGTTGCCTTCGCTATTCCGTATTTCTTGAGGGCTTGAATTGTGTACTCTGAACAGGTAGGATAGAAACGGCAAACCCTGGGAAAAACAGATGAAATCTTCTGATAAAATTTAATCACCATCACAATTGTCTTTACTATCATTTTCCTCAATTCCTAACTATCCTGGCCCTTTCCCAGAGACTCAGAATTCTCTTTTCCATCTCAAAGTAATCAGCTAATTCCCTGGCAGAAGAACGGGCAACCAGGATCATTTCAATCCTGTCTTTTAGGCGAGATTGGCGGAGACGAAATACCTCTCGCATCCAGCGCTTAATTCGATTGCGAATTACAGCCTTACCAATCCGCCTGTGTACGGAAAGACCGAGCCTGGGTCGATGACTCTGGACGAATGGAGTCACTCCTTTCGATGAGCAAGTAATTTCATTCATATCGGAAGTCTTCTCGAGGACATACATAACTAAATACCGGTCAGCATAAGGTTTCCCTTTTTTCATAATTTTTTTGAATTCGACCTCGCGTTTTATCCTCTGATGTTTCCCTATCCCAAGTTTTTCCATAACACCAGAAATTTATCCCGTTAAGGAGACAACCTTCTTCTCCCCTTTTTTCTTCCTGCCTTCAAAATTCTCCGGCCACTCTTTGTCGCCATTCTCTTTCTAAAGCCGTGAGTTCTCTTCCTTCTTCTAACTTTTGGTTGGTAAGTCCTTTTCATTATTCTCCCGCCGATTAGAATTTTTTTAAATTGTATCTTTTATTCCTTCTCTTGTCAAGGATTCGTTCAATTAGCAATTAGCAATTTTCATTCTAATATTTTTAAGAAAAAATTTTCCTCTAAAAAAATGTTGACAGGGCTTGGGAAGAATAATATAATATGTCCGAAAAATTTTTTCTACATTAGGCAAGGGCTCTCAGAATTCTATCCATTTACCCCATTACTGCTTGCCGTTTATCCCAACCTCTGGATTGACCACAGGCAGTTTCAGTTACCTTACCAAAAGAAATTTTATAAATTCTAAATTATAGGTATCTCAAACCAAAAAATCGGATTACTCTTCTAGTTATGCACACCTGTGAAAAACCTGTTAGTAACTCTTCTCAAATCGGCGGAAAAGGGGGACAAAGATGGTACTGTCCGCAGACCAATTATGGAACGAAATTCTAAATAAACTCAAGGAAGAAATGCCCGAAGATAGTTACGAACTCTGGTTCAAGCCCACGAGAGCCATATCTTTTGAGGACAATCTCCTAAACGTTCGTGTGCCAAATAGGTTCTTTTCGAAATGTTTACAGGAGAGGCACAAGGGGAAAATCGAGGAATTGCTAAGAGCAATTACTACCCCAGAAGCGCAAATAATTTTCACCATTGATCCCCAATCCCAGTTCCAGGAAACTGAGAGAAAAGATGAGAAAATTGAACCCACATCGATTGCAGCAAATGAGACTACATTCACCACAATGGAATTCAATCCCAAGTATACCTTTGAGAATTTTGTGGTTGGTCCGTCTAATCGTTTCGCTCAGGCAACTGCTGAAGCGGTAGCCAACGACCCCGGAAAAGCCTATAACCCACTATTCATATATGGCGGGGTAGGCTTGGGAAAAACACATCTATTACAGGCTATCGGACACCATAATAAAAAAGAGAACCCCAAACTTTCCGTTCTCTATATCACATCGGAAAGATTCACAAATGAATTTATTGAATCGATCCGAAACGACAGGATGATAGAATTTCGCAACAAATACCGTAATTTGGATGTTCTCCTGATTGATGACATGCAATTTTTGGCCGGGAAAGAGAGCACGCAAGAGGAATTTTTCCATATCTTCAATACACTTTACGAAGCTCACAAACAGATTGTGATTTCCTCTGACTCAAGCCCCAAGGAGATACCCACCCTGGAAGAGAGGCTGCGCTCCAGGTTCCAATGGGGAGTAATTGCCGACATCCAGCCGCCTGATTTAGAAACAAGAATCGCCATCTTAAGAAAGAAAGCAGGGGCAGAAAACCTGTTCATTCCAGACGATGTAGTTCTTTTCCTTGCCAGTCAAATAAAATCTAACATTAGAGAGCTGGAAGGGTGTTTAATCAGAATTGTCGCATTTTCTTCGTTGACCGGAAGTGAAGTTACTGTCGATCGGGCTAAAGAGATCTTAAAGGATATAATTACTAAAGAGGAGATTACTGTGCCGGTAACCATAGAACTAATTCAAAAGGTTGTGAGCAAACATTTCCATCTCGATGTTAAGGAGATGAAAAGTAAAAGGAGAACAGATGCTGTCGCTTTTCCTCGCCAGGTTGCCATGTACTTGGCGAGAACCTTAACCGAGTATTCTACGACGGATATCGGGGCAGAATTTGGCGGAAAGGACCACACAACCGTGATGTATGCTTGCGAAAAGATTAAAATGAAGCTTGCCGGCGACCCTTTCTTCGCTGCTCTCATAAACAGGATAACACAGGAAATAAAGACCGGGGTATAATATGTTAATCTCTTGTGAGAAAGATGAAGAATCGGTGAATAAGTTTTCCAAAATTTATTTTTTGTGGATTATCTTAATATTTCTTAGTTCTTATTCACATCATATTCTCGTTTAACCTTTTTTCAAAAAAAGAAGTTACGTCTAATTTTTTTCCCTTTTGCCTAATCTTATTAACATACTAACACCTAATACTAATGTCTACTACATTTAAAATATTTAAAAAGGAGGAGAAGAATGCAAATTATTTGCAAACGTGAAGAGCTACTTAAAGGAATCCAGACAGTGCAAACTGTAGTAGGAACGAAAAGTACCCTTCCTGTGCTGGCGAATGTTTTATTGGAAGCCAAAGGAAAGAAAATGGATATGACAGCCACAGACTTGGAAGTGGGAGTAAGATGTTCGGTAAACGTGGAAGTCTTGGAACCAGGTGCAATAACCGTACCGGCAAGAACTCTCTCTGAGGTAGTTCGGGAGTTACCATCGGAAGAGGTCAAGATAAGAGTTGATGAGAAAAGCAGAGTGGAAATCAATAGTGGACAGGCAATGTTCAACCTGATGGGGTTGCCTAAGGAAGATTACCCCGCGCTGCCAAAATTCAAAACCGACGGGGAATTCTTTATTGAACGCGACTTATTAAGTGAAATGATTAAGAAGACCATCTTCTCTGTTTCGCAGGACGAGACTCGCTATGTTCTCTGTGGTATATATTTCGAGGTGGAAAAGGGAAAAATTAAAATGGTTTCTACGGACGGGCGTCGGTTGTCTTATATTTCAGAGGAGATAGGAATTGATAAGAAGAGGGAAGCAAAAGTAATAATCCCGACAAAGGCCGTTAATGAACTTAATAGAATCCTGACACAGGTTGGGACGAGAGAACAAGCCGAGGAGGATGGCAAAGTAAAAATAAGTATTGAAGAGAATCAAATAAGCTTTATGACAGATGAGATTGTCTTGATTTCCAGATTAATTGAGGGGCACTTCCCCAATTATGAACAGGTCATTCCCAAAACCAGCAATATCAAACTTAAAATAAGAACTGAGCAACTATTGGAAGCCACTAAGAGAGTTGCGCTTTTGACTACCGAAAAGTCTAACTCCGTAAAGTATTCTTTCAAAAAGAATAAACTAATCATTAGTGCCAATACAGAGGGGCTTGGTGAGGCTCGTGACGTTGTTGAAATCGATTATGCTGGAGAAGAGATGGAAATTGCATACAATCCCCAATTTCTGAGCGACGTCTTAAGAAATATTGGCTCGGACGAAGTGTTCTTAGAACTGACCAATTCTCTCAATCCATGTTTAATAAGACCAACGACCGGCGAAGATTACATTTCTATAGTAATGCCTATGAGAATATAGTATAATACATTTAGAAATCTTATCCTCAACAAAGTTTGCCAGACCACTTGAGAAATGGAGATAATGGTCACGAGGAGCCAAATTGTAGGCAAATTTAGGGGAGAAGAGTGACATACCTGAGGGAAATAAAAGAGATACTTAAAGAGACTTTAGAAAAGTTTAACCTGAGCAAAGAGAGTCAGAAGTTATTCGTTATCTGGCAAGAAGAACTTGGCGAACTGGCAAAGCATGCCCAAATTGGTAACTTTCGAGAAGGCAAATTGGTGGTAGAGGTAGATAGTTCTGTCTATATGCAAGAATTGTCGGCGAGAAGGGAATCCATAGTGGAGCGAGTAAATAGAAGGATGGGCAAAAGATTTATTGTGGGAGTTCGTTTTAGGCTTGGTAGAATAGATAGGAGTAGAAGTGAAGATTAAGACAAAAATCGTTCTTTTTGCTGGTCTAGTTTTGTGCGGGACGGCAGGGGGATTAATCATAGCTGACTTTTTTCTGGAAAGATGGCTTCTCCTGCCAATAGTAACAATGGGAATAGTTTTAGGAGTCCTTGGGGCATTGGTTATGGCAAGTCGAATATCGCGAAGGATCGAAAAATTGACCACTGTAGCGAAATCAATTGCCAGAGGCCAATTTGAGAGGAAAATAGAACCAAAAAATGACGAGTTAAGCCAATTAGCCGGAGAGCTGACTATGATTAATGCGAAATTGGAAGAAGTGGATCGTTTAAAGAGCGACTTTATCTCCAGTGTTTCCCATCAATTCAAATCTCCTCTCACAGCCATAGAAGGTTACATAGATTTCTTCCTAGAGGGGATAGATACTGGAATTAAGAAGGAGAAACAGATTAAAGCATTAAGCATAATGAAACATAACGCTTCTCGCCTGGGCAAGTTGATTGACGATGTCCTTGACCTGGCCAGGATAGAGGCTGGACAACTTGAGGTTAAGAGGCAGCCCCTGAAGTTAGGCGAGATGGTTGAGGAGAGTGCAGGAGAGTTTGAACAGCGTGCCAGGGATAAAGAGATCGAAATTGAGGTGAAAGTAGAAGAAAAAATAGGGCAAGTCTTAGGAGATAAAGAAAGACTGAAAAAGGTCTTAGATAACCTTTTAAGTAATGCTTTGAAATTCAACCAGAGAAAAGGTAAGGTGATTATAGAGACCAGGGAGAGCGCCGCCCCGGGAAACGAGAGCGCTCGTTTCATTGAGGTATGCATTAGTGATACGGGTTGCGGAATACCAAAATCAGAGATTTCCAGGGTATTTGAGAAATTTCGCAGGTTGGGTTCCGAAGATGAGACAGTGATGGAAGAATTGAAGGGGCCTGGTTTAGGTTTAGCTATCGCTAAAGGTATGGTGGAGGCACATGGCGGAAGGATATGGGTGGAAAGTGAACTGGGGAAAGGTAGCAAGTTTATCTTCACTCTGCCCAAGGCATAGAAATAGAAAAGGGACCTTATGGCTAAAAGAAAGATCTTAGTTGTTGATGATGAAAAGTATGTCGTGAAACTGATCAAAAACATAGTATTTTCACGCATTATCTAGGCAGGAACCATGATAATGGGATGGGAGGAGCGATTGTGGCAAAGCAGAAGATTTTAGTGGTCGATGATGAACCAGACCTTGTGGAACTAGTCAAAGATGTTTTAGAACGGAATGATTACTCAGTCATTTCGGCGGGCAATGCCGATCTTGCTATCAAGAAGGTCAGAGAATCTAAGCCCGACCTCATAATCTTAGATTTGAATCTTCCGGGTATCGGAGGAATAGAGGTCTGTCGCATTTTGAAGCAAGATAAGAAAACGAGTTCTATTCCTATTGTCATGTTGACTGTAAAATCGGCTGAGATTGATAAGATTGCCGGGTTGGAGGCAGGAGCCGACGACTATATCACCAAGCCTTTCAGTACAGGTGAACTGGTGGCCAGAGTGAAGGCTGTTCTGAGAAGGATTCTCTATGTAGGTGAGCAAGGAGAGGTTCTGGCGTTGGGAGATATTAGGCTCGATACAACTGAACGTACGGTCTATGCGAAGAATAAACAAATCAGCCTTACACCAAAAGAGTTTGATTTGCTTTATCTTCTAATGAAGAAAAAGGGTAAGGTACTCAGCAGAACTTTTCTCATGGAAAATATCTGGGGATACGAATATCTGGGTGGTACAAGAACTGTGGATGTCCACGTGCGCCATTTGAGGGAGAAGTTGGGTGAAGAGGCGAAGAGGATAGAAACTGTGGAAGGTGTGGGTTATAAGTTCATTGAAGAAGAATGAACATTCAATTTTCCCTTCTCCATTTTTCCCATATATAACCATCTCAGAAAAGGCCATTCAAAATTTACAAAAATTTTACAAATTCTTAACTTAAACGTAACATCAATAAGGTATAATTAATAGGGGCAAAAGAAGTGTTTATTGATTTTCAATGATGGGGAGAAAATGGGTATAAAGGCCAAGATTTTAATTGTAGATGACGATCCAGATATTACAAATTTGGTAAGGAGTATCCTGGAAGCAGAAGACTATATGGTCTGTTCGGCAGAAAGCGGGGAAGAGGCTTTGGGAGAAGTGCCTAAATTGAGGCCTGACTTGATCATTCTGGACATAATACTTCCGGGTATAGACGGATATAACATATGCAAGATTTTAAAGACCGACGACCATACGAGTCCTATCCCAATTATAATATTGAGTATTAGGTCCTCGGTTGAAGATAGGATTATGGGACTAAATATAGGAGCAGACGATTACATTACTAAACCTTTTGACCCTGGAGAGTTAGCGGCAAGAGTGGAAGCAGTCCTAAGGGGCTACGGACACTTGCGCCTTTCTGGAGGCGAGAGAAGCTGACTTTTGGGTCTGTTTAGGAATTTTTAGAACCCTCCGATGCATATCGGGGGGTTTTATTTTACCACCATTAAATGAGACGTACGAGCGAAACGAAGCTCTACGTCAATCTTTCCCAATATAGCCCGATTTCTCTTGACAAACGACGATTAAAAGAGGTAAAATAAATTAAAAGTCTTTACCAAATAGCGGGAGAAGGGGGCAAAGAAGTCCTGAGCCGTTCCCAAATAGTAGGAAAGGTTAAAGAGAGAGAAAAGGTTCTTTGAAGCGGAGCGATAGCCTCCGTCATAGCCCTTAAATCCACGCGTAGGGGCGACTCTTGCGGTCGCCCATTGGGTCGGGCACTGTTTGTAGCAGCAAAGCATAAGCTTTGCTGCACGCAGGCTCAAGCCTGCGACTACCGGTTTGGCAGAGCGAAGCTCTCGAGCTACATCTGATGCGAAGCGTTGCTTCGCTACTCCGGTTACAGAAAAAGGCTATCAAAAGAGGAGATAAGGGATAAAATTCCCGTTATTTGGGGATGAGTTATCCACAATTTCCCGCTATTTGGAAAGACCCCCCGATAAAATTGGGCAAGGGAATGTCATGTTTTTACACATTGGGAATGGCGAAATAATTGACACCAGAAAAATAGTTATGATTGTTGATGTGCAAAATACGAGGAGAGGAGAATTTTCCAGCCTAAAACAAAAGTAAGAGCAGCCATATTACTTCTGGACGGTTCGTTCCGCTTATCGGAAATCAGTGCTCGAACTCTATGTAAAAGAATTGAGAGATTGGGAGGCAGATAGTAAGAAGATGGTATCGGGAAAGAGCGACTACACCGCTGATAAGATTCAGGTCCTCGAGGGACTGGAGTCGGTTCAGAAGAGGCCGGCTATGTATATAGGGACAACAGGCCCAGCGGGGTTGCACCATTTAGTAGAGGAGGCTGTAGATAACAGCATAGATGAGGTCTTAGCCGGCTACTGCAAAAATATTGATGTGACTATACATCAGGATAATAGCGTCTGTGTGATGGATGATGGTCGAGGTATTCCTGTCGATATTCATCCCAGCGAGAAGAGGCCAGCCCTAGAAGTTATTATGACCAAGCTCTTTGCTGGTGCGAAGTTTGATAAGAAAGTTTATAGAGCATCTGGTGGGCTCCATGGTGTGGGAATTTCAGTGGTAAATGCCCTTTCCGAATGGCTGGAGGTTGAAGTCTATCGAGATGGTAAGACTTATAAGCAGTCATATCATCGAGGTAAACCAGACTACGATCTGAAGGTTATAGGCACTACTGACGAGCAAGGAACTAAAGTAACTTTTAAGCCCGACCCTAAGGTTTTTACGGAGAGTGTGACTTTCAATTTCGACATTATCTCCAACCGCTTGCGTGAGCTGGCATTTTTGAATCCCGGGACTACCATAAATATTTATGATAAGCGGGAAGACAAACAGCACTCTTTCTGTTACGAGGGAGGTATCAGCTCTTTCGTAAAATACTTGAATGCCAATAAGAATGTCCTTCATAAAGACCCTATTTGTTTTGCTCGGGAAAAAGAGGGGATAAACGTGGAGATCGCCCTCCAATATAATGATGGCTACACAGAGAATATCTTCACTTTTGCTAATAATATTGATACCAGAGAAGGGGGTACTCACCTTATTGGCTTTAAAACTTCTTTAACCAGAGTGATCAATGATTACATAAGGCGAATTGTAGCCCCGAAGGACAAACAGGTGGCACTTTCCGGAGAGGATGTGCGAGAGGGGCTAACTGCGGTAATTAGCGTGAAAGTTCCAGAACCCCAATTTGAAGGCCAGACTAAAACTAGGTTGGGTAATTCTGAGGTGAAGGGAATTGTCGAATCTGTAGTTGGCGAATACCTGAGCGCTTTTTTGGAAGAGAATCCTTCTATTGCCAATAGTATCGTGGAAAAATCGCTCACTGCAGCACGAGCCAGGGAAGCTGCCAGAAAGGCGCGTGAATTGACCAGGAGAAAAGGGGCACTGGACGGTGCTTCTCTCCCCGGGAAATTGGCCGATTGCATAGAAAGGGAACCCTCATTGTGTGAATTATATTTAGTGGAAGGTGATTCTGCAGGAGGAAGCGCAAAACAGGGAAGGGATAGGACCTTCCAGGCTATCCTTCCCCTGAAGGGGAAAATACTGAATGTTGAGAAGTCGCGGCTAGACAAAGTGCTTTCCAATGAGGAGATCCGAACGATAATTGCTGCCATAGGAAGCGGCATTGGCGAAGAGGAGTTTGATCTAAAAAGAGCCCGCTACCATAAGATCATTATTATGACAGATGCCGATGTGGATGGGGCCCATATCCGGACTCTGCTATTGACCTTTTTCTATCGGCAGATGGGCCTTCTGATTGAGAAGGGTTATGTATACATAGCGCAACCGCCTCTTTATAGGGTAAAGAAAGGGAATCATGAAATCTATTTAGGGGATGAAGATGGACTGGATAGCTACCTTTTACGCCAGGGTATGCAGGGTATCAAGCTTTTTAAGTTGAAGGATGGCAAGGAAATCTTAGAATACGAAGAAGAAAAGATTAAGCAAATTCTCCAGGGGCTAATGGAGCTGGAAAGGCTCCTTAAGAAAGTTGGAAAGAAAAGAATTACTTGGGAAAATTTTTTAGAGATGAATAGATCGGGTAAGCTGCCTCTCTATTCTGTAATGGAGGCTGGTGGTCAAGGTTCTTTGCCTAAGGAGAGGTACTTGTATTCAGAGAAAGAGTTGAAAGGTTTCCGCAAAGAGCTTATGGAGAAGGAAAAGAGTAAAGGGAAGGACCAGACTCCGGCCACTGAAGGGAAGGGGCCCGAGGTAAAGGACCTCTGGGAACCGAGAAAGATAGCAGAGGTTGTAGCTAACCTGGAGAGGGCAGGTCTGGATATTTCCCGCTATGGCAAGGCGAGGGCTGAGGAAGCCATAAATAGAATAAGATGTAATGGAGAAGAGTTTGATGTACACAGTTTTGATGAGATGCTGGAGGTGGTAAAGAGGCTGGGAAGAAAGGGGATCAATATACAGAGATACAAAGGGTTGGGAGAGATGAATCCTTCTCAATTATGGGAGACGACAATGGATCCCAAGAAGAGAACCCTTCTTCAGATCCAGCTTGAAGATGCAGTAGAGGCGGATAGAATATTTACCACTCTAATGGGAGATAAGGTCGAACCGCGTAAGAATTTTATACAAGCTTATGCTCCTGAAGTGAGAAACCTGGACATATAATGGTAGGGTAGTAAAGCAAGAAATTAAAAACTCCTCACAAACTAACTTTTCTTAAGGATAAATTATGGAAGCGTCTGAAAAAATTAGACCGCGAACCATCGAAGACGAGATGAAAGACTCTTATATAGACTATGCGATGAGCGTAATTGTGGGTAGAGCTCTTCCCGATGTTAGGGATGGTTTGAAACCCGTTCACCGGCGTATTCTCTACGCCATGGAAGAGCTCGGTTTGGCTCCCAATAAGCCTTATAAAAAGAGTGCCCGGGTGGTGGGTGAAGTGTTAGGTAAATACCATCCACATGGGGATATGGCTGTATACGATGCTATGGTCAGGATGATTCAGGACTTCTCACTAAGGTATCCTCTCATTGATGGCCAGGGGAATTTCGGCAGTGTCGATGGTGATACAGCGGCCGCGATGCGCTACACAGAGGTTAGGCTGGCGAGCATTGCTTCAGAAATGCTTGGCGATATTGATAAGAAGACAGTCGACTTCGTCCCAAATTTTGATGAGTCTTTAGAAGAGCCTGTGGTCCTGCCTGCCCGGTTCCCCAACCTCCTGGTCAACGGTTCTTCGGGTATTGCTGTGGGGATGGCCACTAATATACCGCCCCATAACCTGGGAGAGGTGATTGACGGAATAATAATGCTTATAGATAATCCCGACATTGAAATCACAGAACTAATGAAAGTAATCAAAGGACCCGACTTCCCCACTGGTGCGATAATATTTGGAAAGAAGGGGATAAGGGATGCCTACCGCGCAGGCAGGGGTTCAATCCGGTTGAGAGCCGATGTGGATATTGAAGAGATTGGTGGTGGCAGGCAAGCCATAGCTGTTAAAGAGCTCCCCTATCAGGTAAACAAAGCTCAGCTTGTGGAGACAATAGCCAGTCTCGTAAATGATAAAAAGATAGATGGTATCAGTAATCTGCGTGATGAATCTGACCGCCTGGGGATGCGAATAGTTATTGAACTGAAAAGGGAAGAGAATGCTCAAATTGTGCTTAACCAGTTATTCAGTCACACGCAGCTTGCCACTACCTTTGGAGTAATTATGCTTGCCCTGGTAAATAATGTTCCCAGAATTCTGAACCTGAAGGAAATGCTCTCCTACTACCTCGAATACCGGAAGGAGATAGTTACCCGGCGCACGAAATTTGAACTGGAGAAGGCTGAACAGCGAGCTCACATTCTGGAAGGGTTGAAGAGAGCGGTGGAAAATCTAAATAAGGTGATTACTATTATAGAAAAATCGAAAGACGCGGATAAGGCAAGAGACTCCTTAATGGAGAATTTCAAATTTACCAGAGCCCAGGCACAGGCGATTCTCGATATAAGGTTGCACCAACTGACCGGTTTGGAGCGGGACAAAATATTGGAAGAGTATGTAGAATTGATTAAGAATATAGAGCAATTCAAAGTGATTCTTGCCACTCCTAAAAAGGTTCTGGAAATTATCAAGGAAGAATTAATTAGTGTAAAAGAGAAATATGGAGATAGCCGGAGAACCAAGATTAAGGCTCAGGCCATAGAAATGGATATAGAGGACCTGATCCCTGAAGAGGATGTAGTGGTCACTATTTCCCACGCCGGCTATGTCAAGCGGCTCCTTGTCTCCACATATCGTGCTCAGCGCAGGGGAGGCAGAGGGGTTACTGGAATGGCGACTCGGGAAGAAGATTTTATAGAGGACATATTTATCACCACTACTCACAGCTATATGCTATTTTTCACTAATCTGGGTAAAGTCTATTGGTTGAAAGTTTATGAGATTCCCGAGGCGACTCGAACTGCGAAGGGGAAGGCCATTGTAAACTTGGTAAAGCTATCTTCTCCCGGAGAGTCGATTACAGCTATGGTAGCTGTAAGAGACTTCGCCAAAGAGGAGGATAAATATCTCTTGATGGTGACTTGTAATGGAGTGATAAAGATGACGCCCTTGAAGGAATATTCGAATCCACGCAGCGGCGGTATTATAGCCATAAAACTCGGCAAAAGAGATAGTCTCATCGATGTCAAACTTACTACTGGCAAAGAAGAGGTAATTATTGGTACGAGAAAAGGGAAGGCCATCCATTTTGCCGAAGAGGAGATTCGTCCTATTGGTCGTACGGGACAAGGAGTAAGGGGTATAAGGGTGGGAGAAGGGGATGGAGTGGTCGGTACGGAGATAGTGAAGAAAGCTGATACGCTCCTGACTGCCACAGCCAATGGTTATGGAAAGAGGACATCTGTGGATAAACATAGGCTGCAGGCGCGAGGGGGCAAGGGCGTGATTAACATAATAACTGACCAGCGTAACGGTGAAGTAGTGGGAATAAAAAGGGTAACCGAGGGGGATGATGTAGTGTTAGTTACCTCCCGTGGTCTATTCATACGTCAGCCCGTAAGAGGTATTCGACTTATAGGCAGGAGTACCAAAGGCGTGAGGCTAATCAGGCTTGAGGAAGGGGACAGATTGGTTGCCATTGCCAGTGTGGTCAAAGAGAATGAGGAGAAAGAGTGAAAAGGTTTGAAGTAATTAATCATACTGCAGATATGGGGATTAAAGCATATGGTAAAGATCTGGCCGAGCTATTTACAAACGCGGCCTATGGAATGGCAAGTTTGATTACAGATTTGGAGAAGGTCAGCCCTAAAGATTCACAGGATATCTCGCTCGAGGCAGAGAATGTGGAGGAGCTACTGGTCTCCTGGCTGAACGAGATACTCTATTTTTCCGCCTCAAAGAGCATGCTTTTCTCAAAATTTAAGGTCTCGGAGATAGATGAGAAGCATCTGAGGGCAAAGATATCTGGAGAAAAGCTCGATACTACAAGACACCAGATTGAAACAGAGTTTAAGGCCGCCACCTATCACCGGCTGAAAATTTCAAAGCTAAGAGGGGATAATTCTACTCTCCCTGAGGGAATCTTGCAGGCAGAGATAATATTCGATATCTAAAAGGAGAATATTATGGCAGAAGAGTGGCATGGGATATTGGAGAAGATTGATGACTATAGGTGGTTACTTCCTAAGAAAGAAGGGATGAGGGTACCCGGATTAATTTATACCAATGAAAGGATGCTCGACCACATCAGAATGGACAAAACCATTGTTCAGGTAACCAATGTGGCCTATCTTCCTGGAATTGTGGGTAAATCTATGGCTATGCCAGACATACACTGGGGTTATGGGTTTGCCATTGGTGGAGTGGCTGCAATGGACATCGCTTCTGGTGGTGTAATTTCACCAGGAGGAGTTGGGTATGACATAAATTGTGGAGTTAGGCTTCTCAGGACCAATTTGAAGGAAAAGGAGGTTCGTCCCAAACTTCAAGATTTGATTTCTGCATTGTTCGTAGAGATTCCTTCAGGAGTCGGTTCTAAAGGAAGAATAAAGATCTCCTCTCAGGAGGTAATGGAGGTTCTGGAGAAGGGTAGCCAGTGGGCAATAAAGAGGGGTTACGGGCTTTCCGAAGATGCTCTACATACTGAGGAGAAGGGCTCTATGGAGGGTGCTGACGCTACCAAGGTTAGCCAGAGAGCTCTGGAAAGGGGAAGGCAACAACTGGGCACATTGGGAGCAGGAAACCATTTCCTGGAAATCCAGGTTGTGGAGGAGATATACGACGAAGAGGTAGCTAAAGTTTTCGGGATATTTCCTGGACAGATTACGGTGATGATTCATACGGGCTCGAGAGGTCTCGGTTATCAGATTTGTGACGATTACCTCAGGGTAATGGGGAATGCTGTAAGAAAATATAACATCAGTCTTCCCGATCGACAGCTGGCCTGTGCGCCAGTAGATTCTGAGGAAGGCCAAGACTACCTAAAAGCAATGAGGTGCGCAGCTAATTATGCTTGGGCAAACAGGCAGTGCATAATGCATTGGACAAGAGAGACTTTCGAAAAGGTTCTTAGAGTCACTCCCAAAGACCTGGGAATGGTGCTCATATACGATGTAGCACACAATATCGCAAAGATTGAAGAGCACCTCGTAGAGGGAAAGAAGAGAACGCTCTGTATCCATAGAAAGGGAGCAACCAGGGCCTTCCCGGCAGGACATCCTGACGTGCCTAAGGATTACGACGGTGTAGGACAGCCTGTTATTATTCCAGGGACAATGGGATCCAACTCCTATGTCTTGGTGGGCACCCAGAGAGCTATGCAGGAGACATGGGGAAGTACGTGCCATGGTGCGGGCAGAGTGATGTCTAGAACAAGAGCTTTGCATACGGTTCGTGTCCAGGAGTTACAGAGGGAGCTGGGGGACAGAGGGATCATTATTCAGGCAAAAGGATACAAGACATTGGCAGAGGAAGCGCCAAGCGCCTATAAGGACGTAAATGAAGTAGTGGATGTCTGTCACAATGCAGGCATTTCTAAGAAGGTAGCCAAAATGAGGCCAATTGGGGTAATTAAAGGATAAAATGCTCGATTTGAAATTCATCAGAAAGAATATAGAAAAAGTGAAAAAGGGTTTACGAGCGAGATGGGAAGATATCTCTCTGGATGAGCTTGTCCGACTGGATGGTGAGCGGAGAGAAATCTTAGTAGAAGTAGAAAAGTTAAAGCATAGAAGGAATGAGCTTTCGGAAAATGTGGGAAAATCGAAGAAGGAAGGGAAGGATGTCAAGGAACTCATTGAAAAGATGCAGGAAGAGGTGCAAAGAATTTCCTTGATGATAAAAGAAGATTTAGGCCAGAAATTAAAGGAGATAGAGAAGAAAATAAGAGATATACTTCTCATGGTCCCGAACCTACCAGATGAGTCAGTGCCTATAGGGAAGACGCCTGAGGATAATAAGGTGGTGAGAGAAGGGGAACCGGAGAAGAAGAGGTTCGATTTTGAGCCTCGTGAACATTGGGAGGTCGGGGAGAGTTTGGGAATCCTCGATTTCTCTCTCGCCTCCAGGATTTCCGGTTCCAGGTTTGCTCTCCTAAGGGGAGAGGGGGCAAGGCTGGAAAGGGCACTGATTAACTTCATGCTCGATCTACATACTAAAAGAGGGTATAAAGAAGTATTGCCGCCCTTTATGGTCACTGGCGAGAGCATGATGGGAACAGGGCAACTGCCTAAGTTTGCAGTCGAACTTTACAAGTGCAGAGACGACGACCTCTATTTGATTCCCACTGGTGAAGTGCCTCTGACCAATCTCCACAAGAATCAAATTCTAAAAGAGAAAGATTTACCCTTGAACTATGTGGCTTATACACCATGTTTTCGTAGAGAGGCTGGCTCGTACGGGAAGGACACCAAAGGATTGATTAGGAATCACCAGTTTAACAAGGTCGAACTCGTAAAGTTCACCAAACCCGAAGATTCTTATGAGGAACTGGAAGTTCTGGTCTCCGACGCTGAGAAGGTTTTACAATTATTGGAGATTCCCTACCGGGTGGTAGTTCTCTGCTCAGGCGATTTAGGGTTTGGGGCAGCCAAAACTTACGACCTGGAAGTCTGGATGCCTGGTGAAAAAAGGTGGCGGGAAGTCTCTTCTTGCAGTAACTTTACAGATTTTCAGGCGAGGAGAATAAATATTAGATATAAGAAGGAGGGAACCGGAATACAGGAATATGTCCATACCTTGAATGGTTCTGGGCTTGCCATTGGTAGAACCTTTGCTGCCATTTTAGAAAATAATCAAACTGAGAATGGCAGAGTAGTTGTTCCCAAAGTTCTCCAGCCATATATGAATGGATTGGAGATAATTGATAGGAACTAAAATGGGCGTAGAAGAATGGAAAATCAATACTCAGGTGAAGATAATTTTGAGCAGAAACTGGATTGATGTGCCTAAACTTTTAGTGACTACAGTGAAGAATACAGTCTGTATCAAAGGGGAGCTGGGCTTTACAGGTGATAAAGTGGACGGACATAGTGAGTTTGCAGTCGCGAGCCAACTAAGGAAGGCAGAGAGAGAAATCCTGGCCCTGCGTAATATAAGACATGTTGACTGGAGACTCAGTGGCTGGCGAAAATCAAAGAACAGGTGGGAAAGAGAAGGATTCAAACCCTCAAAATCGGAAGAGAAGAAGGAGTAAGTGGAAGGGTGGCCGAGGGGTTGATGGCGCTGGTCTTGAAAACCAGTTTCCGAGTAATCGGAACGTGAGTTCGAATCTCACCCCTTCCGCCAATTTTCAGAATTCGGATTTTGGGCGATTGTTGCCTTGCCCTCGCCCCTTTGGGGCTCGGCATTATATTTTAAGAGTAATTTCCAAGGATTTTTGAAATCAAGAATTAGTTTTTGCTCCCGAATTTGGAAGTTCGAACCAATCTTTTTTAGAAAATCACGACCCTGTTCGGGATTTTCTTGCAAAGCGATAATCTCGGCTTGTTTTACGGAGTTTATGAATTTGGCGGCGAGTTCGAACCGATTAGCGCTTTTTTGCTCAAAAGCCGTCAGCTTGTCTTTCAAAAGCTGTTTTTGATTGACGAGTTTATTTTTGGCTTCTCGGTATTCTTCCAAAGACAAAGCGTTTTCAAGGTAAGCGTTCATTAGTTTATCCAGTTTTTCGTCAATCATTTTTATTTCGTCTTGAATCTTTTGAGCAAAAAAGCGAGATGATTGCGCCTTTTCCTTTTGTTCTTTTTCCAGTTCCTTTAACATCCAATCGGCGCAATCATCAGGCAAAGAAACTTTTTGTATCCCTTCGTTGATTTGAGATGAAATTTTTTCTTCTCTCGTGAAAACATTTTGCGAGCATTTGTGATTTGGGTTTTTCTTGGTGCAATAGTAATAAGTGTATGATTTCCCGCTTGGCTTTATTTTTCTGTCCGCCGTTATGGTAAAACCACACTCACCGCAGCGGAAAAGTCCGCGATAAAGAAAAAATTTCATCTTATCCATTTTTTGCGGTTTGGATTTTCGCTTCATTACTTCTTGTGCTTTGTCAAAAAGTTTCTTTGAAATAATCGGTTCGTGCTTTCCTTCAAAATATTCGCCGTTGTATCTCATCAATCCGTAATAAAAAGGGTTTTGGAGCAGGTATTGATAATTTGAGACAGAAAGCGGCTTTCCTTTTCTTCCTCTTAATCCTAAATTGTTGACAATCTTTTTAATCTCTTTGAGCGTGTATTTTCCGGTGGCGTAAAGTTCAAATGCCTTTCTGATAAGCGGCGCTTTTTCTTTGTCCACATAAATTTGTTTTGTTTCTTTATTGTTCAAATATCCAAGCGGTGCCATTTGAGGCCATAAGCCGTTTTTCAATTTTTGCCGATGCCCTCTTTTGATATTTTCCGAAAGATTATCAATGTAATATTTTGACTGCCCAAAAGCGATTGATAGCATAAATTTTCCTTGTGGTGTTGGATCAAACCAAAAAGTCGGGAATTTTAGCTCTTTAATAATTCCAGTGTCCACAAGATAAATAATTTGTCCGCCGTCAACAGAATTTCTCGCTAACCTATCGGGGTGCCACACTAAAATTCCCGTTGCTTCGCCTGCTTCAATTCTTTTCAGCATTTCGGCAAAAACCGGTCTGCCCGGTTTCTTGGCAGTTTGTTTTTCAACAAGAATATCAACAATTTCCAGATTTTCTTTTTTCGCCAGCTCTTTGAGTTCCGCGATTTGATCCTGAATACTTCTTACTTGCCGATCTTCGGAATCGGTTGACTTGCGGGCGTAGATAAAAAACTTCCTTATTTGATTTGTTTTATTTTCGTTTGTCATATTTTGGCAGTCAAAATATTTGAAATTATCGCTTTGCCTTTCGCCAAAGGCGAAAGAAAAAAAGATTGGTTAATAAATTCTTCAAATTTATGTTTGCCTTCGGCAAAACGAACTTCCGTTTGAGCGGGCAGAAATTGTTTTTAGATTTCAAAAATCCGTATAAAATCATCGCAAATGCCGAGCCCGAGCGAAGCGAGGGCGAGGCAACAATCGCCCAAAATCCGAATTCTGAAAATTGGCGGTGCCTTTTGGACAAAATCCGAACTTATTTTGAGCAAAATCCCGACGCCGACTTTTAATTGTCGCCCTGCGGGCGACAATCCCGCCCAGCGTTTCCGCTCGCCTGACGGCGAGCAAAACAGAAAAATTTTCTAAACATTTTTTCTAAAAATATTTTTGATAATTAAAATTGCCCCCAAGTTAAAATAAAAACCCTTGAAAAAAGGCGAAGCAAAAAATGTAAGATTTAAAATTAAAAAACCTACTCTCATCATAAAAAGTTAAAAAGAATACTTAACTTTGAAATATAACTCGTCTTTATCTTTTACTCTACCAAAAGCAGTTGTACCTTTTCCATCAATCAGCCGGATACCTAAAGTAAGTTCAGCGTTGTCAACAGGGAAATAAGCGATTTCAGGAGATAAAATAAGTGCATAGTTATTTTCAATATCTTTAAAATCTTTTATCTCTACTCCACCATCGATTGGTATAATTTTAAGTTTATCATTGAAAAATTTCTTTTCCAGACCGAACATAAAATAATCTTCCAGATTATCGTTACCCTTTTCGTGAATAAAACCATGTAGGTACTGTCCATTGATGTAGGTACCATTTTTGAAAGTATAATCTGCTCCAAGAATATATTTAACATAAGGTCTATCATCCAAAGCAATTGACTCTTGTATTCCCATTCCTAAAGCAGATAAATCTGTTGTCATCTTGACTTCTTCAGGAAAAAATACTGCTGCTTCTGCCCAGACTCCAACATCAGCTATAGCTCCCGCCATATCTATCCCTGCTATATGCATCCTTGGGTAGATAAGTTCGCTTGCTATATTTACTTCACCCGGAGTAGATGTAGGAGTGAAAGTTACCTTTCTTGCCAGAGGTAAATCGTCTCTACCATAGACATAACTTAAAGAAAAATCATAGCCGAAAAAGTTCTTTGAGATTTTAACACCAGTTATAGAACCCTCTTTAAGATTGTTCTTTGGCATAATAATGGTGTCAGTTAAATTTTTTAAAGTTATTCCAGTAGGCAATTCCATAGAAGGTGACAATGCAGAAGCCCAATCTCCACGAGGTAAAACAGCCGGGGTAAATATCGGGATATAAATTAAAGAAAACGTGTAATCTTTCAGATAATAAGAAGCTTTCAATCCATCAGATCCTAAGTGCCTACCAAAATCCCAGATGTCTTCAAGATCGTCAGGATTTAAGTTATCAGTTGGATTTAGTTTATCTGCTGTTCCCCAGGCAATACGCTGTCTTCCAATACAAATATCAAGATTATTAAAAAGAAATCCATAAAGGTCAACATACGCTTCCCGAAAATCTAAATTCAAGGGAGAAATTTTATTCTTATCGAGTAAATCGGCGCTATTTTGCACTGTTGGAAAGCCAAAGGATCTCAGCCATATCTCACTGTAAAACTTTGCTTTTTCTGCTGGCTTAACTTCTGTTTTTAAATCAAGCCGGTATTCCTGCCAGGAAAAATCATTATCGCCTTTTAATTGTAAGCGATTTTCGGTTTGTAGATACCCATTCCATTTAACTAAAGAACCTTCGCTCTCTTGTGCCAGAAGATGACAAGAAAAGCAAAGTAATAACAATCCAATTGCTGTTAATAAAAATACACGATGAGTCATTTTAACCACCTCCTTTCTATCTACTTAAATAACGTTCTGTGAAAATTTCATCAGATAGTTCTGAATCAAATTTTACATCTATTAAAATCATTTTTGTTTTATGTTTTGCTTTTAAGTCTTCCATCTCAGATTCTTTAGATATCCAATATTTCCCAACCTTCTCAATCTTTTCTCTGGTCATTACCTTGTATAGGTTATTACCCCTATCATAATATTCAATTTTCGTCGGATAAAAGTTATCTGCTCTTACCCACATAATCAGTTTTGAATAATCTGTTTTTACTCCCTCTTTAGGTTTAAGTTGAAGGATGTAGTGACTCTCATCTCTTTTCAGTAATTCAGAGATGTATTTTTCTGAATATCTTTTTGCCTCCATATCGTCATAGGTAAAATCCGTTCCAGCGAATTTGGTGTTCTTTATATGAGAAGCAATCCGTCTTGTTTTTTTGAAAGCGGGCAAATAAAGATACATAATATCATCAGGAAGGGAAAGGAAAGCGATTCCTTTTTGAGATGCTGGCGAGATAAATTTTGCTATCCTTTTCTCACTTCCTTTCTGAAGCATAATCAACTCACGCATTTCTTCTTTACCTTCTTTGTTAATCAGAATAAGTTTCATTTTCAAATCTTGGTCCTCGGGAGCATTGACAACATTATCAACTTTTTCAAGAATCTGTGAAGCGGTAAGTTGCTTCTCCTGTGCCCAAACCTGAGTAAGAGACACAATCATGCTTAATATCAGCACACTTTGTAAAATGCATTTCTTCATTTTATTTTCCTCCTTTTGTGTTTTGGCTCTTTGAACATTATCATTCTCAAGCTTTACTGGTTCATAAGTATCACCCCCTCTTAATATTATTCCTTAATTTGAAACCTTCTTTAAGTATTCCCTTTCCCAGATGCAGTCGGTTAATTCCTTAACTCTTCGGTTATATTCTGGCATCTTTCCTTTTTCAATGAAGGAAAGATAGGTCATTGCTCCTTCATCTACCGGTCTGGCATCTACCTCTTTCACAATATTATAGAAAATAGAGGAGTTGTCGCGGATAATACAAGGAGTCAGTAAATTACCACACTTCTCCTTCGGTTGGTTTAACCAGTATGAAGAATGCCATTTTCTTATGCGAGAGAAAAGAGAACATTTAATTACATCTGTGAGGGTTTCTCCTCTTTCATAGACCTTATAAATATTACCGTAGTTTTTATCAGTAAATGGTATAAAAACGCAAGGGGTAATGGTGCCATCCCACATAATATAAGAATAACCTCCGCTTCTGGCAGCGGCCAGACAGCCATTAGAAGCTGTGCCTGAATTCCAGAAGTCGGCAATAAATAACTTATCCTCTTTTACTTTCTTCCAGATTTTTCTATACATCTTCACCCTTTGTTCTGGAGTGACCATTAAGTCCAAGGAAGGTTTTCTTCCAATTGGCATATACTGAAAATACCAGCCGTAAAAGGCACCTTTTTCTTTGAAGAAAAAATCTATGAATTTATCTGATAAGAGAAGATCAGCATTGTGTCTGCAAGGCGTTACCGAAATACCGAACGGTACCCCAAATTTTTTTAGGTTATCCATCGCTTTCATAATTTTCTTCCAAACACCCTTTCCTCTTCTTTCATCAGTCTCTTTTTCAAATCCCTCTACAGAAATAGCTGGAGTAAGGTTACCTAATCTCCCTAACTGTTTAGCCATTTCCTCATTGATTAGGGTACCATTGGTATAGACCATAAAATAGGCATCCTGGTGTTTTTTTAGGATATCGATTAAGGTTTTACCCTTGTCTTTATACATGAATGGTTCCCCTCCAGAAATGACAATGAAGTGTGAAATAAATTCCCTTTTCATCTCGGTAATTATTCGGTCAAAAATTTCATAATCCAAGGTATGTCTATTATAAACATCTCCAGCGTAACAACCCTTACATTTCAGATTACAGATATTTGTCGGAGAAATTGTAATAAAACTTGGCGGTCGAAATCCATGAATCTTGCTAAATTCTTCTCTTGCATGAGGATCTTTAATAAAAATTTTGGAAAAGAATACATTAATCAATTTTTCTATACATTCTTTGGATATACTCTTATTTGATAGAGTACGGTCTATAGAATGTAGTAAAGCCCGAAGTATATAGTATTGGTCCTCTTTAATTTTCTCTAGTCTGTCCGGATCCTTAAGGATATTTTTCTCAATGGCCTTGATAAGCATCTTTCTTATACTTAAATTCCTCAATCCCATATTTATTATGCCAGTAACAAACTTAGAAGAAACCCCTATATTAAGAATTTTAGTTTTCAAACTCATCTTCCCTTCCCTCCTTTTTGTCAATAAGGATAATCTTCATTTTCAAATCCTGGTCCTTGGGAGCATTGACAACATCATCAACTTTTGAAAGAATTTCATTGGCATTAAAAGTTTTTTCCTGTGCCTGAACTTTGAAGTTAGCCAGAAGCAATAGTCCCGCAATCATAAAGAGTGAAATATTTTTCTTCATTTTAGTGACCTCCTTTTTGTTTTTGATTTTCGCGAATACCATTTGTTTTAAGTTTTTCATTTCATCTATCATCATCTCCTTTCAATTCTTTTATCAGACGATTTTTCGCGCCATTTATAAATCTTGAAAAATCGCCGATAAAACTGGCTCTACTTAAAAGTATTATCGCCGGCAATAATGTAATAGCACCAATTCCTGAGCCAATCATAGTAATGGCAACCAAAATACCAAATCGCTGTAGGGGAACCAGATTACTTAAAATAAGCACTAAAAATCCCATTGTCACGGTTATTACATTGATTAAAATTGCCTTGCCAGTTGTTTCTAATGTTTTATCTAATGCTTCAAGTTCAGCCTTGTCTTCCTTAAATTCTTTTCTGAAGCGACTTACAAAATGAATTGAATAGTCAATTCCAATACCAATAGAAATACTTCCTACAAGAACAGTGGCAATATCAAGAGGAATTCCGGTAAAACCCATAAAACCAAAAATCACTAAGAGCGTAAAAACAATAGGAGTAAGACCTATCAATCCGCCGGTGACAGAATGCGTCAGGAAAACAAGGCAGATAAATACCAAGACCAGCGCAATTATTAAACTCCAAATCTGGCTATTGATATTACTATCGTCTAAATTCCGATAAATCATTGGAATTCCTGCCTGAAAAAAAGCAACAGAAGAATCATTTATCCTTTTAATGTAGTCATCAATATTCTTAATCAATTTTCGTCCTCGTTTGGTATCCACACTTCCTAAGGTTGCCTGAATAACCGCTTCGGTTTTGTCCGGATTAACCAATTGGCTCATAATCTCTTCACCTTCTAAAAGAAACCAGAGATTGCTAACTTTATCTTTGCTATCCGGTATATCCTTACCTTCACCCATAACATCGCTCATTTCTTCAATAAGGTCAGCTATTGATTGCGGGTTATGAACATTATCCTGGGTTTTTAAAAAATCTTCCATTTTTTTCATTTCTTTTAAGACCTTCGGGTCCTGAATGTCACCTTTTACCAGAATCTGCACCGGAACAGAGCCCCCAAACTTTTTCTCCATCATCTCTTCCGTTATTCTAATCGGGTTTTTCGGACTAAAGTAATCTAACATATCAACCTTTCGCTCTATTTTCGGTATCCCGATGAAGCATAAAACAACAACAATTATTGCACCAACAATAATCGTTTTCTCATTGGTTAAGACCCATCCGCCAATTTTAGCCATAAATTTGGCAACACCGTTTTTTTTACTAAAATTTTCTGAAAGATTAATTATCTTTCCTTTAAGCGAGGATAACGATAATACAGAAGGAGTAAAGGTGAGAGAAATAATCAATGCAAAAAGAACGCCTAAACTTGAAAAGATACCAAATTGACTGATAACGGTTAAATAAGAACCAAAGACAAAAGAAATAAATCCGGCAATCGTTGTTACACCAGCAAGTATCACCGGGACACCAACTTCACTCAAGGCATTCTGGGCTCTTTTTATCTTATCTTCGCCTGTTGATAAATCCTCGTCAAATTTACTAATTACATGTATGCTATAAGCAGTCCCAATAGCAATAAGGATTACCGGAATAATGTCCGAAATAACTGTCAGGGGAATCTTCAAAATACTCATAATCCCCAATGTCCAGATGGTGCTGATTAAAACAGAAAGTATCGGAAGAAGAACACCTCTTAAACTACGAAAACTAAAAAACAAAGAAATAATGATTAAAAGAAAGACAATAGGGACTAAGAATTTTAAATCATTAAGAATAATTTCACTGATATCCATCATCTGAAATGGAAGTCCGCTGTAATGGACTTTTTCTTTTAGGTTTACCTTTTTAATAATTTCTTTTAACTGTTTTGCAATTTTTATCTTATCAACATCCTCTCTTAATCGGCAGATAATAAGTGTCGCCTTAGAATCATCAGAAACAAGACGGCCACGATACATATCTTTTGAGAGGGTATAACTTTTAAGTTTCTGAATATCCTGGGGTGTTCTGGGTAGGCTATATTCATCAATAAGTCGGCTTATCTGTAATGTTCCTTCTTCATCTGTTTTAATATCAAGAATATTTGTCAAACTTGTTACATAGGAAACACCTTCAACTTTTTTAAATTCTTGAGTTAAGTAATTAATACTTTCAATTGTTTCCTTATTGAAAATATCATCTGTTTCAATAGCAACTATTGCTAATTGGTTCCCACCATACTCTTCACCTATGTAGTTAAAAAGTTTAACCACCGGGTCACTCTTGGGAAGATAACTTGATATATCGGGATTGATTTTTAGGTCTTTAATAAAATACCCCAGAATTAGAGTGACAAGAACAGTTGTTACGATAATCACTGTCCGCAACTTGAGAATTATTTCTGCAAATTTTTTCACAATCTATGCCTCCTCAAGGTTCCTTTAGCAACCAAAATCTCTTTTTCCTCGTACCTATTTCTTAATATCTTTTCTATAATATCTTCTAACAACCTTGGTTCCTTATATACCGGGATTAATATTGAAATAAACATTTTATTTTACCATTCTGTTTTCATACCAGACTTTAAAGAATGAAATTAGAATAAGAAGTTCTCCTATAATAAAAGGAAACCAGAGAAATTTCTCTGGTTTATATAAACTCACTGTTTTTGCAAATTCAGAATCAGTAGCAAGCGTGGAAAACTTATTGATAAATCCGTCTCTAATAATCAATTTAGTAAAATCCCAACTAAAGCAAATATAAATTATGAAACTACCAAAAATTACTAATAACCAGTCAATAAATTTCCCTCTAAGCAACACTCCATATTTTCCGTCAACAAAAATTACATTCACTGCAAGGAAAATCATTGTGAGCGAACATATAATAGGTGCCAAAACAGGACCAACCCAGGGAACGGGAATCAAAAACAAAATGTCCCAGGTTAACAACGATTCGGGCCAGTTCAGGAAAATTTTAAGTCCAACATAATAAAATATGTCCCAGGCACCAAATGCGAAAAGAAAATAACATAACCTTTTGATAAAATTTTCTGCCGCTACTATTCCAACACATGCAAGCATTACTATTGTGCAAATTTCTCTTAACCATCCCGTTAACAAAATATTCTGTGGCATATACGGATTCAAAGGAAACGAAAATCCAGTAGGATAATAAATTTGTCTTAAATAAACCACAACTGCTGCTTCTAAAAATCCCATTGCTATCGCAAATACTGTAATTGGTATGAATTTTTTCATATTCTTTTCGTTAAAAAGTGTAATACCAGTGCCGAGATTATCGGTATCCATAAATTGTCATAAGGAAATAATAACTCAACTATAGTTGCTACCATTGCCCCAACTAAAGCAATTTTATAGTTAAAGAAAAAAACGCCAACTAAAAAACAAACCAAAAAACAAGCTATACTTCCTTCAAGAGTCTTTCTTACCAATCTTCTCTTCCCAAATTTTTGACCAATAATAGCAGCCATACCGTCACCAAAAACTTGATATAATAATGCAACTAATACAATTGGTCTTTGGGGGAAAAGAAGCATCGTAAAGAAAGCACCAGCAAAGGTAAAAGGAAGTACAGAAGGTTGTCTGATTTCTTCTCTACGATATGCTCCTGGGATGAAAAAATTTCTTAACCACCATCGGTTTAATTTAGGAAAAATTATTCTTGAAAATTCAAAGGTCGTTATTGTGAAAAAAAGAATACCCATAATCCAGGTTATAAGATGTTGTGGGGCAAAATAATAACCTGTAATATAGAGTAGACAGCATAAATGAAAACTTTTCCGTTTTAGTTCCTTTCTTTCACTTGTGGACATATTTTGATAGTTCGTTAGTACCCAATTGCGAAGAATAAAGTTGTTTTTTTTATTTAGATTCATCTTTATTTCTTGTTCTGAAACCACCATAGCGTAAAAACCAAAATTAAGGTTAAAACTATTCCCCAAAGAATTCCCGAAGGCATTCCCATTTCATTATTTAGATTTTCATCTCGTAAATTCTATACTTCTTATATATCTTTCCACCGATAGCCATATCAAACTGATTGATCAAATCGTTATCTTCTAAATTCCAACCAAGTTCACACCATTTATATCCTAATTTAACTGCATTCTTTTCTGTTTGATAATATAAAACAGTAATAATACCAGTATTACGATATTCTTTTTTCACTCCACCAATAAGTGAACGGAAACCGTCAATTTTTCTTTTGTAATAGAGAAACTTCAAAATTTCAATCGGTCCTAACCTGCCATTTAGTTTTTTCAATACTTGATTTATATCAGGAACAGTAACAGAAACTCCTGCTGGTTTACTATCAATTTCAGCAAAAAGAATAAGTTCTGGCTCAGCAAATTGTTTTAACTTTTTTGCAGTTAAATCCATCTCCTCGTCTGTCATTGGCACAAATCCCCAGTTTTTCTCCCAGGCGGAATTATATATATCCTTCAATATCTGGACATCCCTTTCAAAATGTTTCATATCAAAAGGACGAATTTTAACCCCTGTTTTCTTTTTTATTCTCTCTATCATCTTTGTAATGCGTTCAGGAATGCCATCTTCTGCTTTTTTAAGAAGAGCGTATAAATCTTTTGCCTTCTTGAAACCGTATTGTTCAGCAAAATCTAAATAATAAGGTTGAGTGTATGGCATCATTACTGTTGGTGGTTTATCAAATCCTTCAAGAAGAAATGCACATTCATCATTCATACTCGGATTTACCGGACCACGGATAATATCCATATTGTTTATTTTTAGCCATCTTTTAGCTTCATCCCATAAACTTTGAGCTACTTCAAAATCTTTTATGCATTCAAAAAAACCGAAAAATCCCGTTCTTTCCTGATGGAAATTATTATGATTTTCATCTACAACAGCCACAATTCTGCCAACAACTCTGTCGTTTTCTTTAGCTAAAAATATCTCTTTTCGTGCATGTTCCCAGAAGGGATTTTTTTCACTATCAAGCGTTTCTCTTACTTCGCTCAAAAGAGGCGGCACCCAGCATGGGTTACCTTGATAAATCCTGAACTGTAATTTCAAGAAATCTCTCCAATCTTTTTTGGTCTTTACATACTCAATTCTTATGCTCATTTTTTCACCACTTTATTATTGTTGCTCCCCAGGTTATACCAGAACCAAAACTGACCAGGACAACAATATCATTTTTCTTTATTCTCCCCTGTTCCAGTGCTTCACTTAAAGATATAGGAATAGAAGCTGCTGAAGTATTTCCGTATCTATCCGCATTAACAAATACTTTCTCCATGGGTAGACCTAACTTTTGAGCCACGCATTCCAGAATACGAATGTTAGCCTGATGAGGAATGAGTAAATCTATATTTCTTGTAGATAATCCGATTTTTGATAATCCTTTCATCACTGTCTCTACCATGGATTTTGTAGCAAATTTATACACTTCTCTGCCATTCATTTTTAGATAATGTAATTGCCGGTTAATTGTTTCGTGACTTGGTGGCAAACGAGAACCGCCAGCAGGTAATCTCAATAAATCAGCACCTGAACCATCCGCTCCCAAGTAAGTAGAAAGGATACCGCTTCCATCTTCTACTTCTTTTTTCAAAACCACAGCACCCGCACCATCTCCAAATAAAACACAGGTATTTCTATCTTGCCAATCAAGAAAACGGGAGAAAATTTCAGCCCCTATGACTAATGCTGTTTTATAGGTCCCATTTTGTAAATACTGCTGGGCAATAGATAGTCCATAAATAAATCCTGAGCAAGCATCTTCTAAGTCAAAAGCAACTGCATTGACAGCACCAATGTTTTTTTGGACAAGGCAAGCAGTAGAAGGAAATAACATATCTGGAGAAAGAGTTGCCACGATAATTAAGTCAATTTCCTGTACGGCTATTCTGCCGTTGTTTAATGCTTGTTGACTTGCGATAGTAGCCAGGTCTGATGTTGCTTGTTCTTCTGCAGCAATTCTTCTTTCTCTAATTCCTGTGTGAGTACGAATCCATTCGTCGCTTGTATCCACCATCTTTTCTAAATCAAAATTAGTTAAAACCTTTTCCGGGACATAAAAACCTGTACCTATGATCCTAACTGGCTTGAATTTTGTTTCCATTGGATTATTTCATCCTTATTCGCTCTTCGATGGTTTTCACCATATCTTCTACAGTTTTAATCTTTTCACTTTCTTCATCAGGAATTTCAATATTGAATTTTTCCTCAATAGCCATTACAATCTCAGCCATATCTAAGGAATCTGCACCTAAATCTTTAACAAAAAATGCTTCTGATTTAATTTCTTTCTCATTTACTTCTTTGATAATTTTTATCGCAATCTTTTTTACTTCGTCAAACAACATTTGATTTTATTTGTAATTATAGACTATTTCAGTTTTTTAGTCGATTTTACAGATAAAAAAATTTTATCTTTTGGTTATACCACAAAAAAGAACTTCTAATAAACTATCAATATTTTCCTCTAACTCTTTTTCTCCAACTCTTATTGCCCAATCATACTCCAAACCTTTAATCGCAGTACCGATAGCAAAACTGGTTAATTCTAAATCTTTTATAAAGAATACTCTTTGTTTTATCCCTTCCTGTAGAATATTCTTCACTGTGTTTATTTCTTCACTGTCATAATTTTCTCGCAATTTTTGTATGAAGGCATAGTGCCTTAAATATTCATCCTTGAGAGCACCATAAATATTTGCCAATTCTTTCGTATATTTCATCCTGGTAATAATAAATTTTCTTAGTTTTTCTTGAGGAGATTTTGCTTCAGCAATGGCTGTTGTTATTTTTTCTCTAAGAGTTTTGAGTTCTTTTTCTAAAACGGCTTTAAAAATATCTTCTTTACTCTTGAAATAGTAATAAATAGAACTCTTTCCCATTCGTGCATTTTTAGCAATCTCATCAACAGTTGTTTTAAATAAACCAAATCGTGCAAAAATGCTTTGTGCTACCTGTAAGAGAATATTCTTTTTTTCTACACTCTTTTCCATAATATCATCTCCTATTTGAATTTCTGACTATTTTAGTTTTATATTCTATATATAAAATATAAACAAGAAAAAGTCAAGACTTTTTTTAAAAAATATTAGAGAACCAATGAAAGCAGTTTTTTTTATTTTAACTGGGGGCAATTTTAATTATCAAAAAGATTTTTAGAAAAAATGTTTAGAAAATTTTTCTGTTTTGCTCGCCGTCAGGCGAGCGGAAACGCTGGGCGGGATTGTCGCCCGCAGGGCGACAATTAAAAGTCGGCGTCGGGATTTTGCTCAAAATAAGTTCGGATTTTGTCCAAAAGGCACCGTATTGATACACAGGAGAGATTCGAAGCGAACGAGCGCCGAAGTCATCCGAGGAAAAGCGCGGAGCGCGGCAGCGAGTGAGCCGCCGCAGGAGCGAGGGAGGAAAGGGAGAGCGACGAGGAGAATCTCACCCTTTCCGTTGTTCCGCTCTGTAGAACAGGATTTTGAGGATAGAAATGAGTTTCATAATTTGGACTTTTCCAGATCTCGATGTTCCAAATATTGAAACTCATCCCTTAATCGGGATGAGAGCGATCGACGGAAAAATTAAGGAAACAGACAATTTGTGGTTGACATTATTAATTAATTGTGGTAATATCAACGTTAATTAAAAAGAATAATTATTGGAGTAGCTACTCCTTCAAAATCTGAAAATGGGAATAAAAATACTGACATGAGCCTTGAGGAAAAAGTAGTGGAAAATTCAGATGAGCTACGAGAACTTGAGCGGGGATGTAGAATTTTGGTCGAAAATATGGGTGAAGGTTTGCTCATTCTCGATGAGAATATAGTGATAACTTTTGTGAATGATAGGTTATGTAAGGTATGGGGTTACAGCAGGGATGAGCTTTTGGGTAAGGAAGTTTGCTCTTTTTTTGAAGATGCGAGTAAAAAGACAATAATAAATGAGTTCAAAAAGAGGACAGAGGGTAAATCATCAACTTATATTTTAGCAGGCAGCACAAAGGAAGGGAAAGAGATGTTCTTCTCGGTTAGCGGTGTTCCTCTGCTTGACAAAGAGGGGAAATTTAATGGAAGCATCGCGATTATCTCCGATATTACGGAGAGGAAGAAATTAGAGGATAAATTGGAAGAACGTACAACAGAGCTGGAGAAAGAAATAGAAGAGAGGACCGCGCAACTGGTCGATCTGTATAAAGGAGTTGCCGTGACAGAGGAAAGGAACAGATTGGCCCAGGAGATTCACGGTGGTTTAGCTCAGACCCTGGCCACTTCACTTTTGAAGATTGAGCTTTGTGAGAGACTTCTGAATAATAATCCAGAAGAGGTAAAAAGAGAACTATGGGAACTGAGAAATATGCTGGCAAGAAGTATTAAGGAGACCCAACATGTCATATTTGAGTTGAGCCTTCCGAAGGTTCACAGAATGGGCTTTACTACTGTTCTGAAACAGTATGTCGAAGAGTTTTACAAAAAGACAAAGATTGTATGTAACTTAGATCTTAAACTGGAGGAGAGTTTCTCCACAAGGGTACAGGTAGGCATCTACCGAATTATTCGGGAGGCAATGAACAACATAAGGAAACACGCTGAGGCAAAGCATGTGAATTTGAGATTAAGAACTGATAAGAATAGGGATCTCTGCCTTATTATAAAAGATGATGGAAGAGGATTCAATTTAAAGAGAGCCTTGACTCAGAGTAAACATAGGAAGAATTTTGGACTAAAGGGAATGGAGGAGCAAGTGAAACTTTTAGGAGGGACCTTCACTGTGGAAAGCGCAAACAGGCAAGGGACCAAGATAAAGGTAAAAGTTCCGCTTGAAGAGTAAGATGGATAAAGTTGACCCGAAGAAAAAAATTAGAATTCTGATAGCAGACGACCACGCACTTTTTCGGGAAGGTTTGCGAAAGATATTGGAACTTGAGGAAGATATCAAGATAATCGGAGAAGCGAACGATGGTTCCGAGACCCTCCAGCTGGCAGAGAGATTGAAGCCGGATGTGATTCTGATGGATATCAACTTACCCGGCCCGAATGGGATAAGGATTACGCACCAGATTAAGAAGAGATACCGGAAGATTTATGTTAT
>Ga0315280_10002091_pt1 | contig 32839 bp, 32 predicted proteins | sample YL17G06_40_MG_FD_203697 | JGI IMG/M metagenome (GOLD analysis project Ga0315280, IMG submission 203697) | Sediment microbial communities from Yellowstone Lake, YNP, Wyoming, USA - YL17G06_40 | ecosystem: Environmental > Aquatic > Freshwater > Lake > Sediment | place: USA: Wyoming | collected...
TTGCAGGATCGCAGTGGGCCTCAACCATTATCAGTAGCCGTGGAAATCTGAGAGTTGATGGGGTTGGCGTTTACCAAGACGCGAATTGCAGCGTTGCAGTAAAATACTTGGATTGGGGAACGCTAGAGCCTAGCTCTGCCAAGAACATTATATTATACGTTAGAAATGAGGGCAACCATGTTGCTACACTTTTCTTGGCGACGAATAATTGGAGTCCAGTCAACGCGTCTAGCTATATGGCTTTGAGTTGGAACTATAGTGGTGTAGTGCTTAGTCCTATGGAGGATGCCGGAGTAGTAATTACTTTATCTGTATCTTCGGTCGTGAAAAACATAGTTGACTTCAGCTTTGACGTAATAATCGGAACAGGTTAATAGCCTCGAAGCGTTAAAAGCATCGGCAGCACGCAAACCTTAACTGAAGACTCTCAAAAGAGCGCGCACTTGAAATGTTACAACTTTTGAGAGCGATAAATTCTCTTTTGGCTTCGCTTGTCTGAGGAGGCCTGCACTAAGTTTAACACTGGGTATCGTCGGTTGCCAGGCCTTAGGCGCTGACGGAACTACCGATCGAGACTTGGTTTTGCGCGCGCTCTGAGGCGAAATCTTGACTAAAAAGCTATCCAAGAATAGTAAGACGAAGTACTCCAAAGGCGAAATCAACCGCCTCATCGACAGCGTACCTCACCCACTTTTCGATCGCAGCAGCGCATTCATGGTTGTTGACAGCCTGCTTCACAGCTTAGTTGAGCAGAATCCAAAAGAGACCGTCGGGAAATCCGCTCGCTACACCCTGCCCAAGATAATAGAACAAACCCTCAAGAATCACTAATAGCATGCACGTTTCAGCAGGCGCGATCGATGTGATCTTCACGGAAAAAAGAAAAGGGGAAGTTCGTTTGAAACACTATTGTTCTTGCGCTCGCGCTCTAATTCTAATCCACGTACCAACCGTAGCCTGCAAACCAGTTGAACCAGTTGGCGAGGTTAGTTCGGTCCGTGCTCCATCCTGGAAGTTTCAATATGTCGAGTGCTGTTTGAGGGGTAAGACTCAGACCCGTTGCGGCATTAATAGCATTCAAGTAATCCCACATCATGTCATCGTTTAATTGTTGCCCTGCTTTTGGCCCCCATCCGAAGGCATTGTATGATGGCGCGTGAGGATCTCCGTTTATATGGGCAATGAGGACTGTGAGGTCATGCTTCCAAAAACCTGGTGTAAATCCTGGACACAACTCACAGCAATTGGGTGGTGTGGGTATGCATGGTAGGCTTTGTCCGTAAGCGTTGGTAATCATCAGAGCTACGAACGCAACGGCTACTATACTTATGAGAATTTTCTTCATTGTTCCTTCTCCTAAATCAACTGTCACTTAACCCCTTTATAATCGCTATGGAAGATACGTCTATACAATTGATCCATAGAGAGTTTTAGCGTCCTTACAACCTATGAAACATAATCGCTATGGAAGATACGTCTATACAATTGATCCATAGAGAGTTTTAGCGTCCTTACAACCTATGAAACACTTTTCTAGATGAATTATACGTTCTATTGGGCATCATATTGACCTGTGGTGGTTTCCAATTTAGCGCGCGCTATGAAATAGCCTTTCTCTTGTATATTCAACTTAGCCCCCGCTGTCGTCGAGTTGTTTGTTCAGTTTCGTTTTGGAGTTTGCTCAGAGAAGCGTCGTTTGTGAGTGTTTTTCTTGGTGGTGGGGTTTGTCATCAGCTGGTTGGCGGCGTACTTTTTGGGTTTTTGAAGAGTGCAACTCTTTCTGCTGCTTTCAGAGGGATGTTTATTATTGGTGAGACGAAGCCCAAGCCTGAAAACATGGTTTGGAGGTTGTTTATGTCGCTTAGGCTCACTGCGCCGATCAGGGGCGCACTGAGTATGTAGATGGTGAGAAAGATAGTTAAGCCGATTACGAGCTTTATCCAGTTTGCCGTGCTCAGGAATACCGTGGGCAGGTATGCCAAGAAAGCTGCAATCGCCGATGCTGCAAGGATTTTGGCTGAGGATTGGAAGTCGGCTCTGGCGCCGTAGTGCTTCCATATCCAGTAGAGGATCCAGATCATGCTTGGTACCCCGGCGAGAACGCCGGCGATTAGTAGGCCCGTTACTCCGAGAGTCGGGATCAGGAGGACGCCTAGGGGGATGCCGACGATGATTGTTATTATGTTCTGTTTCATGACCATTCCTGTCTCTCCCAAGCCTGATAGGAAGCTGCCTGCGCTTAGGTTTCCTAGGACGGCGAACAGCGCGCCTACAACGTATATGGTGAGGAAGAAGGGTGCGTAAACGTATTTTTCTCCGTAAAGCGTGCCGACCATTGGACCCGATAGAGCCATTAGGATCATCGTTGCTGGCACTAGCAGTATGGAGGTGTACTTGATTGAGGATGCGAAGACGTTTTTTACGAGCTCACGCTCGTTCTGCGGGTCGAGCTTTGCAAATACTGGGAACAGCACTGTTGCTATGGGAGTGGTGAAGAAGGTCAGAAGCACTCCAAAGTTAAGTGTCACAAGATAGTTGCCGTACATTGTTTTGCTTACTAAAGAGATTATCATGAAAGCATAGATTTGACCTAGGATGCCTGCTACGATGGAACCTATTGCAAGCGGGACTCCGTAGTTTAGCATTGTTTTGAGCGTCTTGGTTATCTTGGGGTTTCTTGTTCGCTTTTTTCTGAGAGGTCTAATCAGGATGAGGTAGAAGGTTGTTAGACCGATTATTCCGGCGGCCATGAAGCCTATCGTGTAGCCGATGACCGCTCCAAAGACGCTGTATCCGAGGATAACTAGTACTGGACCTACTGCGACCTTTGCGATTGCTTGGCAGATGAGCGTGAAGCTGTTGAGTTCCATTCTTTCGAAGCCTATGAAGCCGCCTTGGGAAGCTGCGAGTAGCGACCCAGAGATTATCGAGACCGAGATTATTGCTATGTAGGATGCGGATTCGGGCTTGTGAAAGACTGTTGAGGCGATGAAGCTGGCCAAGAATAGTGAGAGGAACGATAGGGCGATGCCGCTTGCAACTTCGAAGATGAGCCCGGCTGCGATGTAGTCGTGTATTTCTTCTTCTCTGTGTGAGGCTCTTAAGCTGGCGGTGTATCGGGTCATGGCGGAGTTTATGCCCCAGTCTCTGAACAGAATAATTAGCGTGGATGGGACCATCGCGATGCCGTACAGCCCATACTCGTCGGGTGTGAGGAGCCTGCCCAGGATTATGGTTCCTACAGCCATGATTATGGTGGATGCGGCCACGCCTATGAGCAACTGGAAGCTTCCAGTCGCCGATGTCTTGCCCATCTGAAGCGCTTTTTCCACGGCTTTCAATCCTCTCTAAGTCTGTTCAAATGGGGGTTGGAATCTGTTTAACGGTTTCGTGGTTTGGTTGTTTGCGGGTGAAGTTTTATCTGAATTTGCGCGCGCTATTCTCGGCTGTTGTTGCAAGGGTGATGCTCGGTGTCTGGGAGTTGTCTCGGTTTCGGTGCGGGACTACGCATTTGGCAGTGGGGTTTGTTGCGGGCGATTCCGTGTGGCACGTTCTTGGTTGACGATAAAAAGCGATTATTGTGTTTTTCAGGTTTTTCTGCGTGGTTGTTTTAGCGCGCGCGCACGCGCTATTCTTCAAGTTAAAACCAAATGACTGCTTATGCCTTAGAAGAAATCTATCGCACCAGCTGTCCATTGTGCTCACCACTTTTCACCTGCAAGAATTCTACTATATAATTCGTTGTAACATTCAGCCATGTGCTCTTTACTGAACTTTTTGGCATTTTCGAGACAACGGGTGGGGGGAATTGAATCAACGCGTTTGACCGCAGAAACTAAAGCGTCTATTAAATCGCATTTTGCGGTTATCGTACCAAACATTGGCGATAAATTCTGATTGCGAAATGCTTTGGAAGTTATTTCTTTTTTTAGAGCATCACAAACTATTCTGCCTCCTTGGACAAACTCTTCGACAGCACCGTCGTTTAAAGCGACTACAGGCGTTCCGCAAGCCATCGCTTCAATAGGAATAAGACCGAAAGGTTCGCCCCACGCTGAAGTGAATAATAAGCATTTCGCGTTTTGCATTAACTCTATTTTTAATTCTTGAGATGCGTCAGGATAAAGCCTAATCTGTTTTCCATCACACATTTTTTTAATTTCGCCAACATAGGATTGATTTGAAGCAATAGATTTAGTGGTAGCCCCAACAATATCCAAACACATATTCAATCGTTTCGCTACTTGGATGCTGAGATGTGGTTGCTTTGTTGGGTCAATCTTGCCGACAAAAAGCAATCTATCACCTTTTTTCTCTTTGAACTCGTACCTATCAAGGTTCACGCCGTTGTGGACCCATCTGCTTTTGTAGCCCTGCGCTTCATAGACTCGAGTCATCCATTTTGATATTGCAATAAGGTTAAGATTAGAGCGCGCGCGCAAACCTCTCATGAGAAGATCCTTCAAGAAAGGTTTGTAATCCCCAGATTTAAGAAAAGCGTGCAAGTCATTCTCAAATTGCTTAAAACATAATGCGCCATGCTGTGTGTGACACACTTTCAATTTTCTGTTGTTGATTTTAGCCAAGTACTCAAAGCCGAACCAACTATGACCGTGAACAAGATCAAAGTCGTGCAGCATATCCTTATAGACATGATAGGCTCGCCTTTCTTCTTCGAATGAATTTACAGGGATCCCTGTTTCCAGTGCAGGTGGTCCAAGTTTACAAGATGGCAACCCTGCACTCTTGATCCGTCCGCGGCAAAAACAGTCACGTCATGCCCCAATTTAGCCAATGCTGATGCAAGGTCAGCAACTACCAGTTCCAAACCGCCGTAAGTTTCTGGGGGAGTTTTAAGAAGAGGTGAAGAAATGAGAGCTATTCGAAATCTTGCCTTGATCTTCAATTACCTTAAACTCCACCTTTTCACATAGGTCATGATGTTTTGGTCCTTAGAAGTTTCCTTTAAGTACCTATAGTGTGCACAATTTAAATTTGGCGTCTTATAAAGCAAATGCGATTTCTGGACGCTTGCTTCTCCGCGCCCTTTGGCCATGAAAGTGCCTATTTCCTGAACGTAACAGAGTATTCTGTGTTTGCTGATTCTTGTTTTGGTAAGATTCTCTATGATTGTTTTAGAGTCTCGGCAAGTGAGGCACGTTGCAACTTCCGCACATTCCAAGACAGGGTCATGTACAACTCTTTTCCTAGGATCCAGTCCAACGTAAAGAAGGAAAGGTCTCATGACGCAATCGTTTTCGGATGATTTCACCATGACGAGCGCGAATTCTATTTCGCCACGTCTTGTTATGAGCGTTCTTTCGTCTGCACCTGCTCCTTCCTGCAGAATCTCCTCGAACTTCTTTGAATTACCATCCCTCAACACGATCAGAATTTCCCTATCAAACAAGTCCATATTAAACGTAAAAAGGCAAAAGGAGAATGAAAACCATTTTGCACCAATTATTTAAACCGCCTGCGCGCGTTTACCTGCAGATTTTCCACTTTCGGGGAGTAGAAGATGTGAGTTCTGTTATTGTTAGTATTATGGATGCGGGGTCCGTCCAGAAACTCGTGTTCCAGAATTACGGTGGAAGCTCCGTTTCAATTCCCCTATTCTTTGGAATTGGTTTTTATGGTTTCTCCGCTTCTGCTTGGCTATGGATCAAAATCTAGTTTTTTTCCATTTTGATCACTTTTTCATATATTTTCACTGCTTCTCTCGCAATGCTGTCCCACGAAAAATGTGCTTTGATCATTCGTCTTCCATTTCTTCCATATTTTTTTCTCAACCCTTTGTTCTCTAACAGTTTTTTTAGAGCGTTGGCAATTTGTCTGGGATTGTTGGGCTGAACTAGAATTCCATTAACACCATTTCTAATGACTTCGTTCAAGCCCATAGTATCTGAAGCAATTACTGGCGTTTCACAGGATAATGCTTCTAGGTTTACGATTCCAAAATCCTCTCTCAACGTCGGATTTACAAAAACTGATGCTTGCTGATACACCCTTACTATTTTCTCTTGATCTACGCTTCCTAACCATTCTACTTCGTGAATTCCCATTTTTTGCTTACCTTTGCGGCTAAGATTTTTCTCAAGATACCCCTGTTCTTGTTTCGGTCCAGCAATTTTCAAGCAAACAGGTATATCTAGGTATTCAAGTGCGTCCAATAAAACGTGTAATCCCTTCGGCTTTATGATTCTTCCAGCGTAGAGGATTGAATTGTCGATTCTTTCTGCTTGGTTTTTCTTAAATTTTTCCGTATCCACGCCGTTTGGAAGAGTGAAAATTTCAGATTCTGGCACATCCAAATCTACTAGAAGCTTTTTAGCAGCATTTGACACGCAAATATAATAATTGGCTACCTTATTCAGAATTTTTCTGGGGAAATAGCTACTTTTGTAATAGGGATAGGTTCCAGCAAGTGTATGACATTGAAATATTTTGGGTCTCTTAACAAACCATGAAAAAACCGAGAAGCTCAAGTCTACATCGTCATGGAAATGCAGTAAGTCGTAATCCCTGAGCCTTTTCACGAAACTAAGCTTGGGCAGGACGTGCGTGCCAGACAAAATTGCTAAGGGATTAATTCTCATTTTGGAAAAAACATTAATCGCAGGAACCCTAAAAACCCTGAGACCATCTTGCTTTATTTCTTCCTTCCAAACAGGATTCCATTTTTCATCCATGTTGAAGGTCATAACATCAGTATGAATCCCATACTTATTTAATTCAAAAGCAAGATCTTGCACGACCCGTTCAGTTCCCCCAACGATAGGGAAAAATGAAGGAGTAATCATCAAAACTTTCATTTCTAATCAGCACTCCTTCGGATTTTTCCGTGCATGAACTATAATGAGGAAATTAAAAACCTTGAGCTTCTTTTCGAAGATTTCCAGAATTCTTTTAATTCTTTTTTCAAAAACATCTTCAAAAACATCTTCTTTTTTGAGTACCGAAAAAACGGTTCTTATAGTACCAAGAAATGGAAAACAAAATCCTTCTGTTGTAGATTCTACAATCAAAAAACCATGATCTTGAAGAACCTGAGTCAGCTCCTTGTATGAATACAGTCGCACATGATAAGACGCGTAACTTCTTGGCTTTCCCTTCAACCCATTCCAGATATCCTTTGGATACAGGTACAAGCGTTCCGCGTATACAAGTTGTTTGTGCTCATAAATTCCAAACTTATTTGGAGTAGTAAGCAGCAAATCACCGTCATCTTTCAAAATCCTATATATCTCAGACAAAACGTTATGTTCAAACAAATGTTCGATTACATCAAGTAGAAATACAACTTCAACGGAGTTTGATTTTAAAGGAGGAAATTCAACATCTCCGCAAATCGTAGTATGTTTTTTTTGTTGTGTTATTTTACAATTCTTCTGACCGATTTCAACTCCAACTCTCGAAATTTGTTGATTTAATTTCCTAGCGAAATCAAGAAAGAAACCTTCACCACACCCCAAATCTACAAGGCTTTCTGGATTTTTCTTAACAATTTCTCTAATAACATTGCAAACGAAACTTACTTTTCTTTGCTGATAATATCTCTCTAAAGGGTTGCTAGATTCATAGTCAGGTGCGCACTTACCGTCTTTTTCAGTTCTATATTGTTCTTTCATGATTGCAACTCTTGAAACGCTAGCTTCAGTAATCAACTCAGCTCGGTACTAAAGTGTTTTAGTGCTTCTATTACGCTTAAGAAATTAATACTCTTCTAATTTTACAGCGAAGCCTAAACACGTGCACTGAACTCTGAAATCAAGCTCGTGTTCAAGATAAGAGTCACAACATATCAGCCAAAACTATATGGAGAGGATGTTTCTCTCGACCTAATATCTCAGGCGCACAATTAGGAAGATGATAAGTGAAAAATGTTTTTCAAGGCACAGGTAATCTTAAGTTTTTCGGTGGTATACTTGATTTTTGGCACATTGATTCTCAGGTCAGCTTTTTGAATAGTATGAGGTACAACAAAATTGAAAACCCGACCTCCAGTTGACACCCGCATTGAATCACCAGTGTCTTCGGAAAGATTGACCAAATCTACATTGTAATCCTCAGACAACTTTTCGTATCCTAGGAATTTGAATGCGTGTTTGCATCTCATTGCCGAGGCATCAGATTCAACTATAGAAATCTCGGTATCTGGCGAGGTACTATGACGAATCAGGTCAATTAATGCACCAATGAATCTTGGATCGGTTGTTTGACCTGTTGTGCTATCCCAGTAATAGCACAGATTCGCTTTTATCGCAACTCTCCGAATACTTCGTGGAAACTGGAAATTAATTAAACTTAAAGAGGCGGATATGGCGTCTCTACTATTGCCATTTTTAATCTTAACCAAGCTAACGAGACTCATTGAATCCTCTTCGATTTGCACACATTTGAACGCTAGGCTATATTCATCTTCTTTATGATAAGTTAAGGCGATTGATTTTTGAAATTCCGTAACACATTTCGCACTTGCCGCGCTATTGGTGTGTAGCGCGTGAAACAGACCTTCGAACCGATCGCTTCTCCGGATTGTTCTACTATCTTCATATCTCCGGTAGAAAAAACAATTATTAGTTTGGGCCATGCCTTGTTAGTTTTTGAAAGAATCAGTGGCCAGTTATCGAATGCAGGTTTTGACCACAGCAGACATAAAAAACCGGCGGCTAATATTTCAGCTCATTTGTCTACCCTTGCGACACGTTTTTTTCTAAAAAAGAATTTCCAGGCAAAGGCCTTGGTTAGTGGACTCGCGGTTTCATTGTAACTGGTCCATAAAATAAACACTATGTCTATTGCGCCATTATCTCAACATCTCGAACATGAGACTTTGGAATTCTTTCCAATATGCATAAAGGAATTTTCAATGTCTTAGAAACTATTTCTAATCCAGAGAAGATTGCGCTCAAGGTTGTTGACAGCGTTTTGGTTTAGTTCCTAACTTTACTTTTCCTGTCTAATAACCTGTTCGTAAATTTTCGCCGCTTTCCTCGCAACACTTTCCCAAGAGAAATGCTCTTCCACAATTCTCCTCGCATTTTTTCCGTATTCTTCTCTTAAGTCTTCGTTCTCCAAGAGGTATTTTAATGCGTTTGCGAGTTTTCGGGGATCGTTGGGAGGAACTATAATTCCATTGACGCCCTGCTTGACAAAATCCGTCATACCACCAACTCCTGAGGATATCAGTGGAGTTTGGCAAGATGCCGCTTCAAGGTTTACGATTCCAAACTCCTCTTTTAATGCTGGGTTCACAAATATTGAAGCTCTCCGATACCACTTCACTAAATTGTCTTGGTCTAGACTGCCCAACAATTCTATTTCATGAATGCCTCGTTTCTGTTTGTCGCTGGCACCAAGTATTTCCTCAATGTATGCGCAATCTTGTTTTGGACCAGCTATCTTTAAGCTGACTGGTATATCTAAGTAATTTAATGCGTCTAACAGGACATGCAACCCTTTAGCCCTTTCAATTCTTCCGACAAATAGGATCAAGTTGGCAATTCTCTCGGCTTTTTCTGGCTTGAATCTCTGCAAATCTACCCCGTTGGGTAGAATTTGTATCTTTGACTCAGGCACTCCCAAATCTGAAAGCAACTTTTTTGCGGCTGTGGAAACACAAAGATAGGTGGTGCCAACATTATTCAGGATTGCTCTTTGAAAGTAGCTACGTTTATACCGAGGATACGTTCCAGCAAGCGTGTGGCATTGGAATATCTTGGGTCTATCAACAAACCAAGAAAAAATCGGGAAGCTCAAATCCACTTCATCGTGAAAATGCAATAGGTCGTAACCCAGAAGTCTTTTCACGAAACTCAGCCGGGGTATTACATGTGCCCCACACATCATAGCCAAGGGATTTATTTTTAACTTAGGAAAAGGATTGAACGCTGAAACCCTGAAAAGCTTGAAACCATTCTGTTCCACTTCCTCCCGCCAAACAGGTTTGTATTTCTCGTCCATATTGAAGGTCATAACATCCGCATGAACGCCAATTTCATTTAGTTTAAGAGCTAGATTTTCCACACAGCGTTCAGTACCTCCAACAATAGGAAAATATGAAGGAGTAATCATAAGAATCTTCATCGAAGTTCTCCTGCTTTCAATTCCAGAATAGCCTATGCGGAAGATATGTGTGTTGCCCGAAGTTAGTCATTCATCATTCTTTGATACAGATTCCAAAGTTGCTGGATCACCTTGTCCAGACGGTATTTCTCTTGAACCAACTGAAATCCATTGCGTTGTAGATTCTTTCTGAGGCGCGTGTTTTCTAGCAGACTCAACATAGCACCCTCTATCGATTCTTGGTCTCTGTCCACTAGAATTCCTGCTTTACCATTGCCTAACAACTCCGTTATGTGAGGCTTCTTAACAGTCATTATCGGCAGGCCAGCAGCCATAGCTTCCAAGAAAACTAATCCAAACATCTCAGCCTGAGAGGGCAAAGCAAACATTGAAGAGGCAAGATAAATCTGAATTAGTTCACTCCTGGACAAATCACTTATGAACCGTACGCAATTTTCCAGACCCAACCTGCTAACATCAGATCGTAATTCTTCCAGATAATCCATTTGAGGTGTGCTATACACTCTTCCAACCAGGAGAAGTTTTGCGGAATGACATTGCTTTAGGATTTTGGGCATACTCCTAACAAGAAAACGCTGGCCTTTTCTATGATCATATGCACCTACACAAAGTATGTTGAAATCGCCCAATTTGTATTTCTCAGCCACGTTCTTGTCGTGTTCTACATTAAAGAACTCGGGATCTATGCCATGGGGAATCACTTCAATTCTTTTAACACCGATTCGACTGTATGTTTCAGCTTCGGCTTTAGTAAATGCGATAAATACGTGCTTTTCTGAGCTTTCCACTAGCAAGCGCCTAATCAACCTTTCACGCATGAAAGGAAGTTGGGACGTTTGTTCCAGAAGGCGTGAAAACTGAAAATGATTATGCGAGGTGTATACAACCGGAATATTCTTAATTCTTGAAGCAATCCACGAAGCACTATCCGCAAGCCAATAGATGTCATGCATGTGTATCAGAGAATAGTTTTTCCTCGATATTTGCTTAAGCAAATGAAAGCAAAGCATCGGCATAGTTTTTCTTTCAAGACGGTAAATCGACAGATTTTTCCTCGTTTCATATTTTAGCTCTCTTCTTTCCGGATGCAGTACCGTTAGAACTTCTGTGTCGAACCCTTTCTCAATCATCAGACGAACCGGATAGTAGAAAAAGTGAGGACTAATCTGGTTTTCAATATAGTACCAGTTCCACCACTCGGTCATTTCGCAAAAAAGCGGTTTCATGAAGTTTTCTCTCTAAAACGGTCTTGCATAGCTTGCTTGCCGAAGAATTGAATAATCGCAATGTATCGCGTGTTTAGCTGAAGGAAATTAGTCTGAAGTTCAGCGAAAAACAATGTAACCTCAAAGTTACCTGTTTATGTGAGCCAAATATTTTTGTAAGCCCTCTTCAAGATTTGATGGGTTTAGGTTTAACAATTTCTTCATCTTAGTGGTATCTGCCAATGTTCTTTCTAGATAATTTACAGGCTTATTGACATACGTAGGCGAGATATTTTTGCCGAGGAGAAGGTTGATAGACTCAATACACTCATTGAAAGTGTAGGTCTTTCCCGAACCAACGTTCACCAATCCAATAATGTCTCTTTCAGCAGCTCTAATTATTGCTTCAACAACATCATCAATGTATACAAAGTCTCTACTCTGGTTTCCGTCCCCAAAAACCAATGGTCTTTCATCCTTAAGTATCATGTCCAGAAAAAGAGTGACTGGACTTGCGAAATTGCCTTTATGTTCCTCACCTGGACCATACCCCGCAAATATCCTAAGACCAATACTTGGGATTTGTTTATACAGCCTAGCAATGTGTTCGCAGGCAAATTTAGCTACTGCGTAAAGATTCATCGGCAAAACATCGTCAACTTCGGCTTGTGGCGGAGGGGCTGCACCGTAAACGCTTCCAGAAGAGGGATAAACTACTTTTTTGACTTTGACTTTTTTTGCCCACTCTAAGAGGTTTATGAATCCACAAACTGTGGTCTGAAAACAGGCCGTTGGTTCCGCATTAAACAGGATGACAGAAGAAGGAGCGCCAAAATTGAATACGTAGTCAACAGGTTCTATTTGACGAAAAACTGTGGTGTCTTCAATATTGCCTCTGATAACAGTGCAGTCTGAGGGTATTTTTTCTTTTTTACCCGCGGAGAAATTGTCCAAAACTAATACTTCAGCTTTTTCTTTGACAAGCCTCGATGCGAGATTGGAGCCTATAAAACCTGCTCCCCCAGTTATCAAAACTCTCTGCTGGTTCCATTTCATTTTATATCACCGTTACTGTTGCTTTTTCAGCTTCTTGATTATGTCCAAGATTTGATTGGCTCTATTTAGATAAGTGTGATCTCGAAGGATTCGTTGACGAGCAGCTTTGCCAATCTGAGTTCGGTCTTCCTCAGAACATAGCAACCATTTGTACTTGTCGATAGCGTCTTTCTCGTCGTTAACAACGACAATTTCTTTGTTGGGTTCAAAGAAGTCTTTGAGATTATCACACGGATTGGTGACAATACAACATCCAAGGGAAGCTAACTCAAAAACTCTAGAGTTCAATACGCCCGCGGTGATAAACTGTTGTCTTAGTATATTCAGGTTAATCTTGCTTCTACGGCATAAGTGCAAGTATCTGTCAAGAGAGACTGAATGGATCTTTTCAGAGTTTCCAAGGTCGATTCCAAAAGATCCTTCCACGATAAACTTGGAGTTTTTCAAAGCTATTGAGGGTTTTGAGATCAGGACCTGCATCCATTCTTCACGGTCGAGTTCCCCATATCCCGAGAAGAAAACATCGATGTTTTGTTGTATCTCTGGCATTGGGCTGAAAATTGCAGGATCTGCGCCAAAGGGCACTGTCCAAACATTTTTCAAGCCGTGTTCGCGAAATTCTTGACTTATTTTCTCAAACGAGCAGGCAATGATATCGCATTCTGAATAATCAGGAAAGCGGTGTTTTTCTGGTTGATGGTCTAGACTATATTTGGGAATAGCTTGTATATCGGTCTCGTAATAAATAGTGGGCACTCCAAAGCTTCTTCGGATCCAGGACGGAATCTTTTTTGCAAGGGGTATTGCGCCAATCAAAAAGACCGCACTGATTTCCTTTTCTGCAGCAAAAATTCTTTTCAGCTGTTTCTTCCAGCCGCAATAATAGAATGACTCGGCAATTGTTTGATTTGTTCTAATCCCCCTGGACATAGCAAAATCAAATGCTTTGTTTTGAACGAATGGTCTTGAGTAACTTCTCCACCATGGAGATGCAAAACTTGTTCCGCCGCACGTGATGACGACAACTTCTGTTCCTGCATCGTGAAATCCCTTCAAGAATTGCCAAATAACTGGAACCCCGCCAGCAGGAAAAGACAAATCAATCGATGACCCTATTGCTAACAATTTCATATTGTTCATCAACTCGATGTTTCTTTATCACTTAAATGAAGGTAAACACCAGTCACATCTCTTTAAGCATCGTTTCCAAAAAAAAGTTTGATTATTTTTCCAGCTTTTTTGTGAAGGCAGCAGGATTTCCGCCAAACAGTGAATTACTAGGAACATTTTTTGTGATTATTGAGCCTGTAGCTATTATGGAGTTGTCTCCAATATGAATACTTTTCATTATTATCGAACGCATAGCCACCCATACATTATTGCCTATAATAACCGGGTTACCGGATAAATATCGAACGTGATTTTCCCAGTGTCCTGTTAAGCTCGATCAGCTTTAAACTGTTGATAACCTGTTTTGAGAAAGATTTTTTCCAAATTCCTGTTCGAACGGAAAAAATGCTAGCTACGGATAAGGATATACGACTGTGTTTGCGCCAACGTTGCCTTCAACTAATCCATAGTTGTTTTCTGATGTCGAGTACACGTTGAAAGTGTTGTTTGCCACGTATGGGTCTTAGACAGCGAAATAGATGTCTGGGTGTCCAGTTGCGCCTCTGTTCTTGAATGTGCAGTAGAAAGTATTATCATGTATCCACCCACCTGCTAGCGCGCTATCCAGTGGCACCCCATACTTGGCTGTTGCCATTTGAATATATTAAATTGCTCTCATCGAGAGAAGATACAATTTCAGAGGTATTGAATAGACCTGTTGAAGCAGGCACTATGCCTTTTGCGACATTCAACGTGTCCAAGTAGATGAAGCTACCTTGCTCTGGTTTTGTCACGTTGGTTAGAGGAAGTATCAGATTGGATGGTATTAATGCGCAGCTAATTAATTCCTGATTCCACGGGGCTGAATCAGCATAGACAATTGATGAATTACTTGCATATTTCGATAGCCAATATGCGCTAAATGCATCTGACTCTTGGATATAAGTCCCGTAAAATTGACTCTCAACCTGAGGATCGCTCGATGTTTTCATTCTGTAGAAATCAAATGTTGCAGAATGAATTGCGCCCCCTGTCACGTAATTTACGAATCCCGACTGCGAAAGAAAGTATGCACTCAATAGAACGGCAACAAGCAAAAGCACCGCCTTCGTGTGCGTGTTCTCAAAGTTAGAGTGTCGTTTTAGAGTCTCATTAATCTTCATCCAAGCACTTCTAATAGTTTCTAGAAGAAACTTTCCACCTAGAACGAAGCAAGGCGATATGAACAAGAAAGCTATTGCGTAGAACCTAGTAAAATTCAGTGTTGCCGCAATATTAGGAATCGCAAGAGAAACAAATAGGATGACTCCACCCACAATCATCAACAGTCTAAACTGATCAGAAATTCCTATTCTTCTTGACCTTAATAAGACTACAAGAAAACCTGTTATTAAGAAAAGAGTTGCGATACCTGAAACTGCTAGATTAATCCAGCTTGCAACTGTAAAACTTTTGGGAAGACCATAAATAACACCCGCGCTCGCTCCTGCTTGCAGGCCTCTCTGAAAGTTAGTTAACTCGGCAACAGCCGCTTGGATTGAGCGTGTAAACCCGGTTAGCACCGAACTTGAGTTGGTGAACGCGTACCATAAGAATGCCACTCCAAAAAGAAACACGCATGTAACAGCATTGAACATGTCGTCAAATTTGGTCTTTACGCTTGATATCAGAACAACAAGAACTACAAAACCTAGATAAATATACGCAATAGAGTAGTGTGAAACTACTAAAGCTACCCCGAAAACTATCAGGAGGAGCCTCTTTTTTGTCGTCGGTAAGGTCTTATCCAGCCAAATATAGATGGAGAGAACCAAAAAGAATACAGCAACAATCTGCCTATTAACAGTTGTCAGCTCTCCGAAAAAAGCGTTGACAGTAAAAACAAAGAAGAGCGTTGAGAGGAACCCGATTATTTTGCCAGTCTGTTTTTCATATATCCCAAAGAGAATTAAAGGTACTAAAGAAAAGATGAAGATGTACAAAATTTTGAATACAATTTCGCCTTGAAGACCCATCAAAGCAGAATAGACGTTTGGCAACAAAGTAACAGACAGCATAGAGTTAAAGGTAAGTGTAGTCCAAGAGTTCGTAACAGGATTAACAGGACCCCAATATCCCCCAATCTGGGCTACCCTGAAAAGGTAATATTCAAGGCTATCATCACCGCCGATGATGTGTTTTGACAGCAGCACATTTAGGCAAAGAATGGCTATGGAAATCGAGAAAATTAAAAATGGGAAAAAGCTTCTAGGAACAAGTTTGCCCGAGGCAACGCTTAGTACACACAAAACGGCTATTATTACGGACAAAAAGATCATTATTGGAATATTAACATACAACGCGCCAAAGATGCCAAGTAAGGGAAGAAGAATTAAGACAAGAATCAAAGGTAAATGACTTTTTATTTCTCGGCCTATTTCATCCAATGAATCAAAGTTTAGTGAAAAACTACGCCTATATCCGATAAAGAAAACAATTAAGGTGAAAGTTGACATTGCCACCGTTAACGGAATAACCGATAGAGGCTCTGAAAGTCCTAGAATAATATACAGCTCGTTAACTAATAGTCCTACAAACATTGAAGCAACAATACTCAAACCTACAGAGAACAAAAAAGTGTTCAGAAAGCTAATTTCCTTAAGTTTGAATACCTTAAGAAGAACAAAGCCGGGTACGAATGACAAGTAAATTAATACAAAGATCGCTCTAAATACACCAAAAGTTAGCAAAATTACGGCAGCTGCCGATAAAATCATAACGGGTATAGCCATCATGGTTTTTCTCATTTCAACCATCAACCCCTCTGAAGTTAACTTCTATTAGATTTGTAAATTCGTCACTGTTTAAGATTTTTTTTATTTGACGGGGCAAAAGTGCACCGGCGAACATATCAGTAGGATTAACATTGGACGACTTTAACTTAACCCTACAAAATATTTCTGTTCATGTAAAGTCAACTTTCTAACGTTACACCTTTTATTGTTGATGAATGCATAATTGTTTGTCCGGTGATGATGTGAGGCTGGTCATTTGTATCTGGGAAGAAGCAGTGTAGGTTGCTGGGCGAACCGCTAATTTTTGCCCAGAAGCCAAAAATAACCGAAGGCGGTTTCAAAAGCGTTTGCGACGTTGGTGCTGTTATAAACATCTGAGCCTGAGGTAACATTAACCTCAACCGCCTGAACTGCTTGTTGGAGTAGGCGTAGGTGTTGGAGTTGGAGATTATTGTGCAGTCATTAAAACGTATGCAAAGTGGTCTTGGTTCATGTTCACAGTGTAAGCGTTACTTGTTAAAGTGACATTTGAACCATCAACATTCAAAACAGCATTGTATCCTGAGTTCGGCGTTACAGTGATTATTGTTTGAGTAGTATTTGAATAGCTGTATGTACCACTTACTGGACTTGTTGTCGCCGTCATATAGGGATTGTTTAAGACGAGAGTGTAACTGGCGCATGATGTAGGATTTATGATTGTGCCTGTTCCTTGGTTGATATATGCTGTTGTGCACTTAGTAAGGTTGTTTCCTGAAATTTTATTGCCTGTATTCGCGTTTCCAGAATTGTGGATATAGATGCCAGTGTAAGCTTGAATATTGTTTCCTTCTATGAGGTTGTTGTTGGCGTTGACTTCTAAATAAACGCCGTATGAACTGGCAGTCGTTAAGGTTGTTATGGTATTATTGAAGACAGCATTTTTTGATGAGTTATAGCAATAGATAGAATTGGCTTTTACAGTTTGATTGCTCTTTAAAGTGTGTATCGGGTGTTAGTTCCTGTGTCTCTTACGTTGGTAGTGCAGTTGGTTAAGGTGTTTTGCCATATAGTGTTGTTTACGCAGGTTGCTCCGTGAATGTTTATGCCCGTTGCTGCTTGAATGTTGTTAAACTCTATGACGTTGTTTGAGGCGTTGACTTCTAAATAAGCACCGTATGAACTGGCAGTTGTCAAAGTGGTTATGGTGTTGTTGGAAATGATGTTTCTTGACGAATTATAAACGTAAAAGCTGTTTGCTTGGCCTGTTTTGTCGCTTGTTAAGGTGTTGAACGAAACAGAATTATTGTAGCCCCAATAAAGGGCAATTCCGAAAGAGTATGTTTCGCCCCAGTTGGTAACGGTGTTTTGGGTTATGACGTTGTTTCCAGCATCACTTACAAAGATTCCAGAGTCGCAATTGCTGAAATTGTTATATCGAAATGTATTTCCTCCGCCAGCACCCAAGTTTACGCCGTTGCCGCAATTGTAGCAAGTATTGTTTTCGATGATGTTGTTTCCGTTTTCCTCAACAGCGATGCCATAATGGGCTTGGGTGTTGGTTGTTCCGTTCATGTCGTGTACAGTGTTGTTTCTGATTACGCTTGCGATGCCGTAACTTGTTATTCCCACGTCACTGCAATAGGCAACTGTATTATTTATTGCGTAAGCGCCTATGGTGTCTAAGCCGCCGCCGCCTAAAGTTATGCCGTTCCAACCGCAAAACGTGATAGTGCTATTTATGATCCCATTTGGAAGATGCCCAGAGACATCTTCATTTGTGGCGAATCCATCTCGGTAAATATTTGTGATTGTTGCATTAACCACTAAACAACCACCACAATTATAGAAAAGGATACCATCAGTAAGCCATGGTGTATTCTGATTTAACCCGTTACCGTTTATCTGTGCATTTATAACCGTGCAATTGATGCAATCCACAAGCTCCAAAACGGTAACGTCTAACCCGTTTGCGATGGTCATAATCGCACCAGACTCAAAAACTACTGTAGCATTGGTGCAACTTGTCATGTCTATGTGAGATGTTGTCGAAGTGTAAGTTGCGGGTTGAACCACTAATTTCTGCCCATTAGCCAAATAGCCAAAAGCAGTTTCAAAAGCTAATTCTACGTTGCTACTGCTGTAAACATCCGAACCCGAAGTAACATTATAGACGAAAACTGTTGAACTTTCTTCGCTGATAATGTAATTTGCGTTCGATTCTAACGGGTTTTCACTAGGTGATATGGTCCCTGTGCTCACCAAAGTTACGCTTGAATTAAGTGAACCTCTCAAAACACCAGATGTCATCAACAGCAAAATTGAGATTGTTACTACAAGGAAGTAAATGTTTGTTTTTCTCATGTTTCAGCCCATTTTATCAGTGTTAAAGTGCTACACATTTATGAATTGATTCATTACTTATAAAAGTTCAGTAATTTTTGCTCAACACATATACACTCTTGATGTCCGTTAGTTGCAACTCGAAAATTGAGCCTAAACATCCAAGTTATGCCTTTTCAGAATTCATGGAAAGCAAATACTGCCCCAAGTCTTTTGCTATCTTAGCCCAAGTATATTTTTCTTCAACTATCCGGCGACCAACCGATCCCCAAGATACAAGATAGTTCCTATTATTATAGGCATACTCTATGGAGTTGGCAATCTCAATAGGGTCAGATGACTTAGTATAGATCCCGCAAATTTCTGAGCCTATGACAAAGCGATGTGCTGGTATATCAGTTACTATGACAACTTTTTTCATAGCTAAGTATTCTAGTAGTTTTAATGGGCACTGAACCCTCCAATAGGACAGATTTGGTAATGGAACGATGCCCACGTCACACACAGCGATATACTTCGGCACTTCTGCATAATCCACTGGATCGTGAATAATTACATTATCTTGAAGTTTTTTCATCTGAATCAAGTCTTTTAAGCTATGATCTACAGGCCCTTTTCCAAGAAGAAAGAAAACCACGTTAGAGTTTGCACGTTTTACTATAAACATTGCTTCTATAGTCTCCCTTAATCCTCGATTCGCAGAAAATGCCCCATGATACAAGATAACAAATTTTCTAGTTAATCCAAGCTTTCTTCTCAAGTCGGCACCTTCCAAAACGTAATTCTCAGGATTGAAAAGTGTCGTAGAAACACCGCTTGACCAGACGCCTACCCGTTTTGGATTTATGTTAAATCTTTTGCAAATCTCTTTCTTCATGAGAGGAGTGATTATTGTTATACCATCAAAGAAACTTCTAGCTATACGAACAGATGCAGCAAAGCAACAAGTTTCCAGAAAGCCACGAAACCCAACACTCTCCACTGGTGTGCTTCTTATATCCAAAATAAACTTTGCTCTCTTAAACTTGGAAAAAGGAAGTGCTGATATGGAACCTAAGATAGAGAAGTCTGGTTCTGCAATGATAAAATCTGGCTTGGAGATAAGAATATAGACAGGAACGATAAAGGATAACATTATAATATAAATAACCGGTGAAACCACTGGCACATATCTTAAAGGGATGGAGATTATGCGCACTTGCGAATTTTCATTTGGAAATACATTTTTTGAGCGCATCGCTATGAGAGTGGTATTGTCTCCTCGTTTTGTCAAGTGTTTCAAAATTTCAAGCAGAGAGGTTTTATGAAGGTGAACGTCCAATATTAAGGAGCTTACCCAAAGAATTTTGCTTTTTCGAAATTTGTCCGCTTTGTCTCCATTTGTAAGGGTCATTACTCTGGCCTCTTGTCAATGCGTATCACAGTAGAAAGCTTTGCGCAATATTATGTGTTCCAAGCGCGAGTATGTTCCTAAATTCGTAAGCGCGCGCAGAAGTGCTTCTCCGATCGCGTTGCCATTTACATCGTATATTATTTTTGAGTTGTTGAATGGTTTTGTAAATGCCATGAGAAATGTTGCTGTTGTGCTTCCACCATGGATTACATCACATTCTCTTGTAAGCTTGAAGTAGAAGGGCATGTTCAATATTCGTATTAAGGAAGTGGCGGTGAAGAAGTAGTCTCCATTGTGGAGAACGCGGGTATCGACCCCTGATCGCTTGAGTCCCTCTTCAATTATGGATAGACGTTGAACATGCGCGTTATTATCATCGGAGGAGGAGACGATGAGAACCTTCATAAAAATCCCTACTGCGCGCTCGGAGTACCTCGATGTATTCTAATTAACATTCTCCATCATTTTATCAGCATAGACTTCTGGCCTCACGTTTTTCACCAGAATCATTTTGCTGTTTTCTTTTGATGCACGCATCTTATGTCTGGAATAATGCAATAATGCTAAAGGAATGTACGTTTATGATACGGATGTTTTTGTAACCTTCGCCAGAAAAATGGCTTAACGAGTTTCCAAGGTCATAAACTTTTGATCTCCAAGTTAAATTTTCATTAGTTAGATTTTTCTAGGAGAATTCTTTTTCTAAGGGAAAAAATAGCATTGGCGAGTGTCTTGGAATCAATTTCTTTAACGAGCTCGCCTTCACTGGAGTTATGAATTATTTCGGGCAGACTACCTAATTCAAAACCAATGATAGGTTTTTTCATGAGTAACGCTTCTTCAGCAACTAATGGGTGACCTTCTGGAACTGTACTTGGGATGACAACAACATCACTTATTGCATAGTAATTGCCAATTTGATCATGGGGAATCTGCCCCACGTACATCACATTTTGATTCTTCTTCGATTCTTCTTCGATCAATCGAGTTAAACGACCTGTGCCTACTACTAGGAGTTTAAATGACGGATCTTTCTCATATAAATCTCTAAACGCCTCAATTAATATAGACGGCCCTTTTTCTGGTTCTAGGCGTCCAACGTACAGAATGATGAATGAATTATTATGTTTATATTTCTTTTCAAGTTCTTTAATAATTTCTGGATCTACTTCAACTGGACTTACCATTTCTGGAACTACTTCAATTTTATCATGCTTAATTCCAAAAGACTCCATTAGTCGTTTATGAAATTCGCTTACAGCTAATATTTTATAGGCTTTATTCCAAAAGTATGATTTCAAGAGTGAAAGTAAGATGAAATAAGGACCGGAGAGCAATTGTGCTAGTTTCGGAATACGTTTATGCGTTCTTTCTTGAATACATGTTGCACATTTGAATCTATTTTTGAGCGAACAGAGGTCCGGTTTAGGGTTTGTTGGGCATAACCAATCGTACCTTATGATGTAGGGAACGTGAAGAATAAGGGCTGCTAAATAAGGTGAAAATGACATTTGATATGTTTTTCCGATTATGACAACATCTGGTTTTTCTTTTGCCAAGTACCGATAGATTTTTAGGAAAATTATTGGTCTAAAAAACTCTTTATAGACAAAGGAAATCACAGAGGCAAGCGAAGGCTGTAACAAATATGGATTAGTTATTCCCACTCGATAAATATTTTCTTTATCTTCCGAAACTGGAACAATAAAATCAAGAGAAATAATGGATATCTTGATTTCTTTTTTCCGCAAAGATTCTACAAACTGCTCACAAGCGACTTCGATTCCACCCCATAAACCTAAGACATTCTTTGGAAAAGGTGGATAAAGCGATGCGATAAGGACAACTTTTTTTACGTTCATTTCCATTATAGATTTTGTCCAAGGCAACATTTTTGTTCCCTCATGGAGTATGTGTTTCAATTACAAATACACTCGAGTTTTTCGAATATTCTATAAATGTATACGTGATTGCCCTTCAAGGTAAAATGACCTCACCTTTTATCGCGCAAGAATGTTTTTGCTTTGTTGCAGTCTTTAGCAACCAAACATTGAATGATACAATGCGACGTATTCATCTGCAACTTTATCCCAATCAAGTTCTTTAGCATATTTCTTTCCGCGTGAGATAAAACTGTCTCTAAGGCTCTTTTCTTTGTAAATCTTGAAAATCTTCTCAGCGAGATCCCCCTCATCATCATCCTTGAAAGCTAACCCTCTTCCTTTCTCCATTATCCCCATTCGGTCAATTGCATCTGAAACAATCACTGGCGTGCCAGCTGCCATGGCTTCTAGGATGCAGATGCCAAAGGCCTCCCGGCGAGATGGAAGAACAAACACTGATGCACTCTTATAATAGGCACCGATATTTTGATGCGGAACATTGCCTATCCAAAGGACTCTCTTTATTGACAGCTTGCGTGAGAGTCTCTTCAATTCTTCCTTTTCAGCGCCGTCTCCTACAATCATAAGCTTCGAATTTGGGATACGATCCTCAATTTCCTTATAAGCACTGATGAGTACACGTATATTCTTCTCAGTAGAGAGTCGTCCCACATATGAGATAGTAAATCCTGACGTATCTAGTGCTGGACTAGAGTTTGCCATTTCATTATAGTCTACTCCGTTTGATATACATATCGCCCTATCGGGCTTGACCAAGAACTTTTTTATTAGTATTTCTCGCTCCGTTCTGGTCAGACATATTACTCGTTCCGCCGATCTAAGCATCCAAACTCCGAACGCAAAGTATGGAACATGTGCCATAGCGATGACTTTCGAACGGCCCATACCAAAATAATGAGGAGTCAAACACATTTTTTTCGACTTTCTAGCTACTGCACATGCGAACATGGGGAACGCATTGTACCCGTGTCCATGAATAATGTCAGAATTGGCATTTCTAAGAAAAAGCAAGAGCTGGCTAGAAAAATAATAGAGGTCTTTAGGGGCGAACGATCTGAATCTTCTAATAAGAACTTCATTAACCTCTTCCTCTTTCTGCAAACTGCCGGATGGATCTGTGGTTACGACTTCAACCTCGAACCCTTTCTTCACTAATCTTTCGCTAATCTCCTGCACATGGGTTTCTAATCCACCGAGGTACGGATAGTATCTGGGGCATACCTGAAGAACTTTCATTCAACTTACCTCTTAGCGCGCGCTTAAACTCGGTTTTAGGGCAGTTTAGTTTTCAGTAACTTTACCAGAAAACGTGTTCAAGAAAATGGAGGGTTTGCCATATTGCAGAATCGTTTCGGAGGTTGGAACAAAAGCTCCTAGCTTTTCAATCGCATTTCATCAATTTTTTGCCAGACGGCACTTCGTTTTCTTGTAATATAAGGAAGCAGACCCATGATTAGAGCGATGTTACTTGTCAAATACGAAAAAGCAAAGACTCTCGGTTTCTTCATGACAAAGAGTGGAACTAGGAAAAAGACCAAGAACCAAAGGAAACGGAAATCGATAACATAAGCTATTGCCGTCGTTAGCAGGGTAACAATCAAGAGCAATGGAGAAATAACGTGAAGATAGAAATTGAAAAAAACGACCGCCGAGGAAAGCGGAAGTTTTTTTTCCATCTTCAGTCTAAGAGATCGCACAGCTCCTGCTATCAAGTGCTCAGCTCTTCTGGATTTTAGCATTAGTCTCCCTCTAAGTGAAAACGCAGCTGTATCATAGAAAACGGCTTCAGGAACGAAAATGCACCGGTAACCATTGGACACAATATTAATGACTGTCCCTATGTCATCTGAGTATCCAGGTTTGTTTTCAAATTCTACGAAGGCATTTCTTCTGTAAAGTGCCAATTCTCCTTGAAAGATCAAGGTTGAATGAATATTACTCTCTCCGAGCCTCAGAGTGTAATAAAAGCCCCTGTAAAGTCCTTCCGACATTGTGTGAACGCTCTTTTTGATGTTAATAAGTTTCTCTCTGCCTGTTACCGCGCCAATCGACGGATCGGCAAAATAGGAAACTGCCTTACGCAAAGCATTCTTATCCCAGAATGAATCAGCGTCAGAAGTGGCTATAATCTCTCCATCAGCATGCTTCAATGCAAAGTTAAGCGCATGTGATTTTCCCAACCGTTCTTTCTCAGAAAGCAATGTAATTGGGAAACGTAAATTGCTTTTTGCCAAAAAAGCCTTACACGCTTCCAAAGTGCCATCATTTGAAGCACTATCAATTAGAATAACTCGAAGCTTATTCTCGGGATAATCCAATTCTTGAATATTCTCGAGTTTCTTTTCTATGACTGCGACCTCATTGTACGTTGGAACAATTAGTGAAACATTAGGCTGGTAATCATAGTTTGTGACAACATTGCGTTTTTGTGCCTTTTTCAACATCCAGATATAGTAGGCGGCTGGTGGAAGCAAAAGTGCACTCCACAACGACAGCAGGATCACAAGAAGCATAGTATGAATTCACCTAGTTTTTGGGGAAAGAGTGAATATTCATTTAGCGCGCGCATTTTATTCTATCCACAAAACTCGGTTATCATTCAAGTTTTTAGTGTTTTCTTCAATAAATTGAATGTTTCACATGCTTGGCGCTCTTTAGAAACACCCACAACAATCAGCTGAATATTTGGAAGATTTGCTATGTAGGTCACTGCCTCTGAGGGAGCAAGATATCCTGCAGCCAGGATACTCATTGCAATTACTTGTGCTCCAGAAGCAGCCATTAATGCATTTTCGCAGTCAACCTTCGATGGATTCATCTGAAAACCTACCTTGTTGAACGAAGCAGTTATAGTTATCTTATTCAGGTCAATTTGCCATTCGTTTAACTTTTGTATGAGGTAAGGAAAATTCCGCGTTTCAAATCCTGGTCGAATTTTTGACTTTGAGAAAAACTTAACATATGATTTGAAAAACCAATCTAAATCAAGAGCTAAAGCCATATCAGTTATCACTTCATGGAGCAAGACTGACTTCAGCTTTGCATCCTTGCCTGCAGCAGATTTTATTCGAGATATCTCGTAAATTAAATAAGTCTTCAGAAACGCTGACGGATTAACTCTTATGAGACCTATCAAATTTGGTGCAACAGTAACTATATTTCTAGAGAATATAATCTGTCGAGAAATTTGTTTTGCTAAACCAGAAATTCCGCCAACTTGTGTTGCCAATCGAACATACTCATATGCATAGGGCACAATCGCATACAAGTCAGGCTTTTCATCGTGGTCAAGTGCCTTCAAAATCGAAAGCGTAGTGTTGCTGACGGAGAACATAAAACCATTAGCACCATTTTGAAGAGAAAGCTTTACCAACTTAGTGGCATATTCTACGTTGGACGGATTATCCTTTATTGATCGTTCACGTGCTCTTTGTTGAGAAAGGTGACTTATACCGTGGAAAGCGTTGTCACCAACTAATAATTCTAATTGTTGTTTACTCATTAGCTTTGCACCTTACATGTTCAAGTAAGTAATCAACTTTTGTTGCTGTTTGAAAATTCGGTTCGGATTTACCATTAAAAATTATTGACTTAATAAAATGGTCATTTTCCCTGAAATATTCAGATTCACCCAACAAGAATGTGACATGATCATCAAGGTCTTGCCGATACCAAGTCTTAGACTGCGCGCGATCTAAAGCAAACATCAAAACACTATCATCAACTTTTATAGTACCCTCAGTGCCACGAATTGCTAATCCAAATTCAGGTGTACGATAACCCTCCTTAGCCCAAGAAATATCAAATTTGCCTGTAAAATCATTTGAGCCAACAACTTCAAATTGCACAGAATCAGATCTTGGATCAGTTGATGACGAGACCTTGATTGAGGAAAGTAAATCTCCGAAGAACCAAAGGGCTAAATCAGATACGTGAGAACCTAAATCTTCAAGAACCCCACCTCTAGCACCAGAAACTGAATCTCTCTTTACACCAAAAAAGTCAGAAGAATAAGCGTAAGCATCAAAAGAAGATAGAGCGCCCAATACTCCTTGATCCAATAATTCTTTAGCTTTACGGAATGTAACCGAAAAACGTTTCATGTACCCCACCATCGTGTGTCCCTGTGAGGCACCTGCTAGAATGCATAATTCTTCAGACTGAGTATGATTTGAAGATAGCGTCTTTTCAACAAACACATTACGCGCAATTTCCCTCGCATAAATTTCTTTCACAATGCCATAATGAGAAGGAATGGGCGTGGCGACATAGACTACATCCAGATTTAGGTTTGGCATCTCGTCCAATTTATCGGTAACTAAAAGTCCTTTAAGTGTGCTTTTTGCAAGTTTCCGCATAAGCCAACTCTTGTCACATAACGCAGCGAGTTGAACAGTAGGCATAACACTAAGGAGGGATGCATGGAGCAAACCCATTTTTCCTAATCCGACTACGCCTACTTTCAGTTTTTTATCAACAGTTTCCATATTTAAACACCGCCTTTTAATTCAAGATGATATTCCACAACGTTAAAACTATTAATTCATTAATTCCAAAACAGGAAATCCCATCACATGGTTCTTGTAAGATTTAATTGAAGATCTACAAAACGGTCATTATACGAAATCGCGCGCTGCCTTGTCCCAAAATTGGTGTAAAGTGGTTTTTATTCTTCTTTTGCCCTTTTGCGTCCAATTTGGGCTTGTTTTACAGTCGAACCTTGGCTGCGTTCACGGACGGCAAACCACGGGGTTTCGAAAGATCCTACAGGAAGCAGGTTTTCCGATACTAAAGCTTGCCAAAAATGAATAAAAACCATTTTTGACGCGCGCGCTAAATGTTAGGCAAAAGAAAGATAATCTACCGTTCACCAAACAGTTCAGTATTCAACCTTGTTCTATAAATCAATTCTAAATTTAGAATCAAGTTAGAGACTCAGCTAAGATTCTCCTGAAAATAGTCAAACCATGTTTTATTTTGAGTTTTTTCTCGCCGAGCCTATCTCTATAATGGATCGGTATCTCAACGATGCCGTAGCCTTTTCTTTCAACTTGATGATTCAACTCAACCTCCACGTCGAAGCCCTTGGATTTTGGCTTCCAGTCTTTAATCGCCTTACAGCGCACAACTCTCATTCCCGTCAACGGGTCCTGCATTTGTACTCCATTCAGGAGATTGTGCATAAAAGCGAGTAGCCTGTTCCCGAAATACAGTACGTTGTGCATTTCTCCAAGATGAATGCGACCGTTGAACCTGTTTCCGCAAACCATACCTACGCTTGGGTTTTTCTCTAATATTCTGATCATTTCAGGCAAATACTCTGCGGGGTAAGTGTAATCAGCGTCGATCAAAATCGCATACTCAAAGTCGCCGTTCAGGTGCGCCATAGCCAGCGCCACTGCGTCGCCTTTCCCTTCTCCTTTTTGAACCAGAATCTCTGCGCCCGATTCTTTCGCAATTTCCACTGTTCTGTCCGTGCTATTGCCATCTACTACGAGGAAGGCAGGGTCTCCCAGCACTTGGCTAAGCTCCGATAAAGTGTAGCCTATGCCCTTTTCTTCATTCAAAGCAGCAATAATTACCGTAGTATCTGAATTAGTCTCCTTTCTGGCCATCGCTATATTGCCTCCATAAGCTCCTTAATCCTCTTGATAAAAAAAGGAAATTTCGGTTTATTTAAACATACGAGGAGAAAAAGTCTATAACAATTTCAAGCTTGTTCTAGAACTCAAATAGTGTTCAGGCTACTATCAAATTCGTTACGCCTAGATTCGTCTTCACGAGCTTCCCCACGTCAAAAATTATAGCGTAAGCAGTTACTTTCAAATTGATCCGCATTGCTTAGATACTGAAGTCACAAGTGCATCAGTGACGTATTTCACATCTTCATCAGTCATATCGACGTGCATTGGTAAACACAGAATCTTTTTGAGCACTTTTTCGGCAACAGGCGAATCCCCCGGCCGCGTTCCAAAGTTCTTTCTATAAAAAGGCTGCAGATGACATGGCGGATCATACACGTTTCCAGTTTCTATACCATACTGCTCTTTGAGCGCATTCGAAAGCCTCTCTCTATCAATATCATCACCAAGCCGAACAGGATACTTATAATAGCTATGTCGAATGTTTGACCAAGTTCGGAAGAGAGAAACACCATCTACACTTCTTAACGAAGCTTCATACTGTGTAGCGATTGCATTACGCTTGATTACAAACTTCTCCAAATTCTCAAGCTGATGATTTCCAAGTATGGCTGCAATCTCGCTCATGCGCCAATTATGACCTAGCCGTATCATCTGTTTTCTTGAGTCCTGGCCATGTGTTCGCATGGAATAGGCTGCTTCGGCTAGATATGAGTGATCTGTGGTTATCATTCCGCCTTCTCCAGTAGTCATAAGCTTTGTTGGATAAAAGGAAAAACACCCTGCATCGCTTAACGCTCCAGCTTTTTTTCCATCCATAGATGCCCCATGCGCATGGGCAGAATCTTCTATAAGAAATAAACAGTGATCCTTGCATAATTTTCTGATCTCATCTATCTGCGGGCAAATAAGACCTGCAACATGAACTACGATTATTCCAGCAGTTTTTAATGAGATCTTCTGTTTAACATCCTCTGGATCAATGCACAACGTATCTTCTCTCATGTCAGCAAACACTGGTCTTCCACCAGCAAACAAGACAGCATTAGGCGTCGCCACGAACGTATTCGTTGGAACAATCACTTCCCTACCTTTCAACTCAAAGTACCTAAGCGCGATTTCAAGGGCAGAAGTCCCAGAACTGACCGCTATCGCATGCTTAACTCCCACATACTCGGCAAACTTTCGCTCGAACTCCTTCACATGCGGTCCATCAGTCAAGATTCCACTCTTTAAAGTTAACTCTATGTCTCTCAGAATCTTGCGAATGCTTTCCTCATCAAAAAAGGGAAAAGCAGAACGTATTTTCGTATCGCCAACCATTTCTTATCCCCCTCAAATCTGCGCAGAAGATCGCCACATTTTCCCGCCAGTCCAAAAAAGATAATCAACTACAGAAAGATTTGGCACAAATTCTCCAGCTAATTGAGGATACACAGGATACTTGAAGTTCTGAAAAATCACCTTTATGCCCTCTTGCTCAAAGCGCTGGACATTAAGGTAATCGCATGCCCCTACCCCTGACAATAGTGTAGTTGCGTTCAGGGCTTTGCATTGTGCAAGCACCAAATCGCTTTTTCTGCCAAAAACATTCAAAGACGAAGCCATTATCAGAGGCTTCTCTATTTTGAGAAACTCCATCAACCCTCTGATCAAATACAGGTTAAGATCGATTAAATTATGCCATTTTTGTTGATAACCTTGCTCGAAGAAATCGCTAAACTTCTTCCAATAGGGCGCACGAGAGTAGTTTCCCTTTAACATAAGCCAATGCTTCTTGGCCCAGTCTTCATTACTGTCGTTTGCTATTAGAACCTCGTTTATCGGTAATGACATCGTCTCGTGCTTCACCGGAACAGTTAACCACTTGACTCCTTCAAAAGTCTTAATCCTAGTCCTATTCTGGAAACCCTGCCACTCGAACTGAACATCATCTTCAATGATAAAAACGTCACATTGAGCCATCTTGTCGAAGAAACCCAACCAAGGTAAATAGTTCGGCTGGTGCCCAGCCACTATCATTAGTTTTCTCTCCGATAAGAATATGGTCTAAACCCTTTCTAAATACTTCACTACCTCGAACGCCTCAGCAGCGGCCACACCGACCTGACTGCCCCTGAATGAAGACAGACTAACAGTTGATTCATAAGCCAAGTACCTCTTTTCCTTCTGCGAACTGTGGCAGTTCAAAGCCTCCAATTTCTTCTCAACACAACCAACAATGTCCACAAAATAGGTTGGCGCAAAAGTAGCAGGCCTTACCCTAGGAGTTTCATAAGCAAGAATCTTCGGAACATTTCTAAAAGCCGAGATCGAAAGCCAACCAACCTGCCTATGATCTTGATGAGTATCATTGACTGTATGAGTCAACACGATATCTGGATTATACTTAATACTGAACTGCTCCAGAAAATCGACAGCCTCAAAAGAATTAGGTATATTCGTGTCAGGAAAATCACCAAAATAAATCTCTCTCACACCTAGAACTCGCAGAGCATTCATGCTTTCCCGCACTCTGATTTTTGCATCTCCACTTTTCTCTCCCTTCGTCAAGTAAACACCAATAACCTTTCCGCCTTTCCTGGCCGCCATGCACAATGTTCCTCCACACCCTAACTCAATGTCATCTGGATGCGCTCCAACAGCAAGTATCACCTTCGAATTGAAAACCATATCAAACGCCTCAACAAATCCCGTTTCACTACATCAGGAAATACTTCGATTCTGCAAATATACCCATTATGACGCAACTCTTCATATGTCATGTCTTGGAATATCTACAAGTACGCTTTAAGAAACAGTCATGTTCAACTTTAAGTCAACAAAACGTTCATGGTACTGAAAAGCACTCGAGGATGCGTTGAAAAGCCACAATTCAAAAACCAAGTTTCCATAAAACCTGTTACTACTGGCATTCCAAGCTGTACTCAACCCCCTTAAATCTCGTTCTACTCCGTTCAAGGTCATATTGAAAAACTCAACCTTCAACAATGTCTCATTAAATCCGTAATTGAAAGAAAAAACGACTTCGCGTTCCCAAACTTCCTCGTCTGCAACGAAAACCGTTATGTTGTAAAGCGACGGCAAACTGCTTGGAGTACGATTAGCTAATGGACCGAAGCTCGTCGGCGCCGACTGGGTTTGGTTGCGAAACTTCACCTCAACCAAATAATAAGCTGTGTACCCCAAATGGTTCGCAATCTCAAGAAAAACGCTGTAGTTCAAGCCACGCGTGATGTTGTACGGATAATTCTCAGCCCTGTGATTCAGATCCAGAAGCGAAAGCTCAGTAAAAAACTCTGTCCTCGGATAGACCAGTAGCCTGCTCAGCGCAGGGGAAGCCACAAGCAAAGCCAAAATGCCCGTAACAGCCATGAAAAGGACACGATAATTCTGCAGACCCATTCAAACTTCACTTCCAGTTTTCTCATATTTTCTCTTTAGCACAGTCCAAACAATGAGACCGCCGCAAACAACAGCCACACTTCCCTCAATATTAACCATGAAATCCCAATAACGTTGCTGGGTTGCAGCCAGTGCCAAAGCATCCGCCTTAGCTGAAAAACCATTCAGTTTTGCTTGGCTTTCAACGGCAAAGTCGACAGCGGCGGATTCGTTCGTGCTAAGGACCAACTTGGCCTCGGACAAGAGGTCGCCTGCCTCAGTGAGATTACTCAGCAAGTCTGTGATGTTGGCTCCCGCTTTTTCCGCCTGTAAAACCGCTTCATAAGCTGAATTAAGAGCATTTTCGGCTTCGGTAATCTTTGCCGCAGCTTCATTTTCGCTATTAACCATACAAACTGTCGTTAAAGATAGTAGTAGAAATAGGCAAAGGCACGACACAACGCAAAGCATTTTCAAATTTCTGCAGCTCTCACATTATCTACTTGAGCATAGCTCTTCCAAAACCTTTCTTTTAACACTAACGTCATCAAGCCCCTTCTCAACATGCTTGTTGTGCCTTGAATAATCCTTATACTTTTCCAAGAACTCCTGACCCTTGGATGTTAGTACATAACATCGTTCTTTACGCTCAAAACTGATGAGATATGCTTTTCTGATTTCAGTCAAATATTTGGTTAAGAGCTTGTAGCTTAAATTAGCCTGATACATGATCTGGGTTTTCCTAGCCCTTCGGCTTGCTACAAGCAGAATGTCCGCTACAATGTCTAATCTGCGTCTATAACTACCCAAATTTATCGCCTTAAAATTGAATCGTTAAAGAGCGGAATTGAAACAGGCACTATCTAATTCAATGTTTCAGAATGCTGACTAAAACTAGAAATGAAGCCAGCCTTTTCCGCCCTTCTTAAGCTGTTGCCTCTGCTTTTCCTTCTCCAACCGTTGCCTAGTTTCCCTAACACGATTAGAAGACTTCTGGCTCGAAATCACTGATCTTATAAATTTCCCCCACCCGCCCACTTGAGGGCTAGGAGAAATGACTCTATCAACATCCGCAAGTTTATGACAAGTCAAAATTTCCCTAAAATTCAAAGCTTTAAAATCCTTGGTGGCAAAAATCACTAAACCCTTCTCGACAAACAACATGGAATAATCCCTATTTGCAATTCCCTCAGCCCTAACCTTATCATCAATCCGCTCCTGCCACAAAGTTTTCCATTGTATTTTTAATTCCTTAATCAGGTCCGCATTAATTGAACGGATCACTAGTAAATCCCTCCCTGAAGGGAGCGGATAAGAAAAGCATAGTCAGCGTTACTCTCTCCTTCTCCTGCCCTTTTTTTCTTATTAAACCCGAATATTTAAACAAAGCAGTATGAAACATCTAGGCTAATTGTCTAGAACAAAATTACACTTTTCTGGAAAAATAAAGAAATCAGATAGAACCGTTCAAATTTTCTAATAGACAAAAAATTCCTAACCCTTAAGAACTAAAGACATGAACTTAAAGCTATGCTAAGTACAATAGACATATTATCAATAATCGAAGAACAAGAGATCTACGACGTCAAATATTTAGCTAAAAAACTCGAAATACCCTTAGAACAACTCAAAGAAATTTTGATGAATATGAGCAAGCACACTCTTATAGAATATGATCCAAGGACAGGAAAAGTAACATTACCCACATGGCTAATCAACATCGAAAAGAAAATAGAAAAAATAAAACCCACAGCAGGAGAAATAATCCTACCGAAATATCAAGAAATTAAAATCCAAGACATTACCATCGGAAACTTCACAAAAAATGATCTAGAACTAAGATTAAGATTTAAAGCGAAGCAGAAAGAAATAGCAATATGTGATATAAGCTAAACATGCAAGGCGAGCTTAACTTCCTTCAACTTGTTCAAAAGAAGCTGACCCTTTTCTGTAGTGTGAT
>Ga0315280_10002093_pt1 | contig 32833 bp, 32 predicted proteins | sample YL17G06_40_MG_FD_203697 | JGI IMG/M metagenome (GOLD analysis project Ga0315280, IMG submission 203697) | Sediment microbial communities from Yellowstone Lake, YNP, Wyoming, USA - YL17G06_40 | ecosystem: Environmental > Aquatic > Freshwater > Lake > Sediment | place: USA: Wyoming | collected...
TGTCGAAGATGTCGCCATCGCCCATATTTTATCTTTAGAAAATTTAGAAAAATTTTCCAGAGAAACCTTGCCTGCCGGCAGACAGGTTTTTAATTTAGGTTCTGAGATCGGTTTTTCGGTCAAAGAAATTATCGACAGAGCCAGTTTAATTATTAATAAGGAAATCCCCACTCAGACAGTTGAAAAACGCCAGGGAGATATTGCCCAATCAGTGGCCAGCGCCCAAAAAGCCAAAGAAAAATTAGCCTGGAATCCGCAATATTCAAATCTCGATTCAATTATTCGTTCGGATTGGAATTGGCGCAAGAAACATCCTTATGGATATACTAAAGGGGAGGTGTAATTTTGGCCGAATCCACATATAAAAAGAAATTAAAAGTTTTGCATGTGACTTCTGAACTGACGCCGATCGCTAAAGCCGGCGGATTAGGCGATGTCGTTGGTTTTTTACCTAAAGAATTAGCCAGAGAATATCATATTGAAATTAGAATAATGATGCCTAAATACAAAATCATTGATCTCAACAAATTTCCGGCTGAAGAAATTATGAGAGATCTAAAAATCCAAATGCCGAATGCAAGATGGCAAAAAATTTCTGTTTGGAAAACTTTTCTTCCCGAAACAATTGTCCCAATTTATCTTATTGACAGTCCAAAATTTTTCCCAGAGATGTCTGTTTATCGCCATCGAATTGAAGGTTTGAGCCGAACTTTCTCTTATTTTTATTTATCCTGGATGGCTTTAAAATTGATTAAAGCAATTGATTGGCATCCGGACGTTATTCACTGTCATGATGGTATGATTGGGATGATACCCAAGTGGTTGAGAACAACCCTTCGAAATGACAATTTTTTTAAGCCGATTGCTTCATTGTTGACTGTCCATAATCTTAATCACCAACCTAAAATTGAATTATCTGAACCGAAATATTTAGGTCTCAAAAGAAAAGATTTCGGAAAACTACGAAAATTTTTAAGAAAAGATGAAATCAATATAATGGCGGAAACTATTGATAATGCGGATATGGTCAATACTGTCTCGCCAACTTATGCTCGAGAAGTTTTGACCAGAAGATATGGTGCTGGTTTAAATCGATTACTCAAGTTGCACAAGAAAAAATTTACTGGTATTTTGAACGGGATTGATTACTCTAATTTTGATCCGCGCGATAATCCGGATACCCCTGTTAAATATCGGCTTGATTCTTTGGATAAAAAAGTTGAAAACAAACTAATCTTGCAAAAAAAGTTCGGTTTAACCGTTTCGCCAGATTTGCCCTTGATTTGCGTCGTTTCCAGACTTTCGGCCCAGAAAGGTCTGGATTTAATCGAAGAAGTTTTAAAAGAATTGATGGACATGGGGGCCCAATTTATTATTTTGGGATCTGGTTTAGAAAAAATCGAAAAAATTTTTATTAAAGCCGAAAAAAAATATCCAGAATCGGTTGAGGCGGAGATGAGATTTGATGCAAACTTAGCCCAAACAATTTACGCTGGTTCTGATATGATGCTAATGCCGTCGCGCTTTGAACCCTGCGGTCTTTCGCAAATTATTGCCATGCGTTTTGGGACGATTCCCATAGTTCGAAAAACTGGCGGGTTGGCGGATACTGTACGTGACGGTTACACCGGTTTTGTTTTCAATCATTACGATAAAAATGCTTTTTTGTGGGTGCTAAGAAGAGCTGTCGATGTTTATTACAATCAAAAGGAACATTGGCGCTGGATGCAGATGAATGCAATGAAGAAAGATTTTTCTTGGAAAGCATCGGCGAAAAAATATATTTGGCTTTATAAAAAAGCGATTGCCAATCATAAAAAATATTTGGAAGAACAAAAAAAAGAACAAGAAAAAAATGTTAAAACTTGAAACTCCAGTTCAATATTTAACCGGCGTTGGACCAGTAATGGTCAAAAAGTTAAAAAGGTTGGGGATTAAAACTATCCGTGACCTTCTTTTTTATTATCCACGAGCGTGGGATGATTTTTCCAAACCACAACTAATTCGAAACCTGCAAATTGGCCAGGATGCAATTATCAAAGCTAAAATCGTTCAAATTAAACAATCTCGGACGCGACGAAAATGGATGAGTATTGTTGAGGCGTTAATAGTTGACGATTCCGACCAAATTAAAGCCATTTGGTTTAATCAGCCATTTTTGATGAAAATTTTAAAACCCGGAGACGAGTGGTTGTTTGCCGGTAAAGTGGGCTATGATCGAAATTCAAAAGTTAAAATTTTAAATGCCTATCAGTACGAGAAAGAACCACCTTCAGGCACGCTTATTCTTCCTGTTTATGCTGAAACTGAGGGGCTGTCGAGTAAATACTTACGGAAATTAATTAAGCCGTTAATGGCGCAAGTAGAGCATTTGATAACAGATTTTATGCCGCAGGATATTATTGACAGCGAAAAGTTGATCAACGAAGCCGAGGCAATTAAAAAAATCCATTTTCCCGCAATTTCTTCAGATATCGAAATCGCCAAAAAACGTTTGGGTTTTGATGAGTTATTTTTTATTGCTTTAAGAATGTTACAAATAAAAAAAGAACTTTCGGAAAATCGTTCGGCCGCGCTAAACTGTGAAAACAAAATTTTAAAAGATTTTGTCGAAAAATTGCCATTTAAATTAACCGATGCCCAGCGAAAAGCGGCGTGGGAAATTATCCAAAACCTCGGCCGTAATTTGCCGATGAACCGACTTTTAGAAGGTGATGTCGGGTCGGGAAAAACAGTGGTCGCCGCCATGGCGGTGTTGGTTGCGGCAAAAAATAATGAGTGTAAGGCTCAAAGCGTTTGGTTGGCACCGACAGAAATTTTAGCCAATCAACATTTTAAAAATGTTAGTGAATTATTAAAACCATTTAATATCAGCATCGGTCTTTTGACTTCGGCTAACAAAAGAGCCGATCTTGAAAAAGATGATTTAATTATAGGAACACATGCATTATTGCAAAAAAATGTGACTATATCTCGTTTGGGTTTGATTATTATTGATGAACAACATCGTTTTGGCGTCAAACAAAGAGCCCACCTTCGCCAAGGCTACGGTGGGCAAGCCCGACAAGTCATCCCGCATCTTCTTTCAATGACCGCGACACCGATCCCCAGAACTTTAGCCCTGGCTTTGTATGGTGATCTTGATATTTCAATCATTGACGAAATGCCGCCGGGACGTCAGAAAGTGATCACCCGTGTTATTTCGCCCGACAATCGTCAGAAAGCCTATGATTTTATTCGTCAAGAAATTCAAAATGGCCGTCAAGTATTTGTCATTTGTCCGCTCATAGAACCCAAAGATTCCAAACCGATAAATCTCTTTGAAGTTGATCGGAAGTCGGCGATCCAAGAATATGAAAAACTATCAAAACAAATTTTTCCCGATTTGAAAATTGGTCTTTTACACGGTCGACAGAAATCGAAAGAAAAAGAGGCCACAATGCAAAAATTTCACGAAGGCAAGTTGGATATTCTAGTTTCGACGGCCGTCGTTGAAGTTGGCATTGATGTTTCCAACGCCACGATTATGATGATTGAAGGCGCCGATCGTTTTGGCTTGGCTCAACTGCATCAATTCCGGGGGCGCGTTGGTCGAGGTAAGCATCAATCATACTGTTTTTTATTCTCTGAAAGTTGGTCGGAAAATACAAAAAAGAGACTTGAAGCGATGATTTCTTCAAATAATGGTTTTGAGTTAGCCGAAAAAGACTTACAAATCCGCGGCCCGGGCGAATTGGTGGGTATTCGTCAATCGGGTTTGCCCGATTTGAAAATGGCTTCTTTATCAGATATAATATTAGTGAAAAAAGCGAGGGCTGCCGCGGAAAAAACAATTAATGAAGGGCTTGAAAAATATCCAAAACTTTTGGCAAAATTAGCGGAGATTGAAACAGAGAGACATCTTGAGTGAGAAATCCTAAATCCGAATTTCTAAATCCTAAACAAATTCAGAATTCCAATATCAAAAAATTTAAACATTTGAATTTCGAAAATTAGATATTGTTTAGGATTTCGGATTTAGAGCTTAGGATTTAATAAAATGTTAGACATTTTTATTCAGAAGTATCGGTGGTATATTTTTGGGGGATTAATACTGATAATTATTGGTGGTATTGGCGTTATTTGGTGGGATAAAAATCATCGCTCAAAAATCAATCATGAAAACCAAACAATTGTCGAACTTCGTCAACAAAATGATTTGCTACGGGGACAACTTAGCGAGCAGGCGCCAAAAGCCGTGGCTGGCGAACAAAACGAGAGCGATAAAATTAACATCAACACGGCGACCGCTGAAGAGTTGGATACCTTACCCAATATTGGTCCCGCCAGGGCGGCAGATATCATCGCCTACCGCGAATCCCACGGCGGTTTCCAATCAATCGAAGAAATTAAAAACATCAAAGGAATTGGAGATAAATATTTTGAGGAGATGAAGGATTTAATTACAGTGGAGAGTAAGTTGTAAGTTTGGATTGAGCAGCCGGTCTGGGTAAAAGGTTAAGTCATTAGTTTAAGAAACTATTGACCCAAACTAATTACAAGACTGGTAGCCAAAACTAAACCTTAGACTAAAAAGTCAATAGTTTTTGGGTTGAGCGGCCGGTCAAGGTGCTTGTTCTAGGCATTAGTTGAGGAGGGAAAATAAATACGGACAAAGGAAAGAAAATTACAAGTTTTCGCGATTTGGAGGTTTATCAAAAATCGTATCGATTAAGCATTATAGTAATGACAAAGATTGTCCCAAAGCTACCCGAATCTGAAAAATTTGATCTAAAAGATTAATTATCAAGGTCATCGAAAGCAGTTCCAAGATTAATCGCAGAGGGATATGGTAAAAAACACCAGAGACATGGATTCCAGAAATATCTTGATGACGCGATGACTGAAGTTAATGAGACGATTGTAAGTTTATGTCATGCCCGCGATATTTACAGAATTGAGGTAGATTTGATTGAGAAGTTAATCAAGGAATATGATATTCTGGCAAGGCAGATTTATTGTCTTTCAGAAGCTTGGGATAAATTCACTTTCAAGGGGAGAAAAAATAGAGATGACAGTTAACCTTTAACCACAGACTAGACTGGCTGCCAAAACTTAACCCATAAACTACTAAGATTTGCCCGCGTGCTGGAACCCCAGTATAACGACTTACTGGCTTACAGAATTACATTCTGTCACGCCGTGCGTCGTTAACGGGGCAAGTGGTAGACTTATGCCGAGGTGGCGGAATTGGAATACGCGTCCCGCAATAGATGCTGGGGTGGTGAAATGGTAAACACACTAGGTTTAGGACCTAGCGCCCGAAAGGGCTTGCGAGTTCGACTCTCGCCCCCAGCACCATTGAGAAAAAGTCAAATTTGCGGAGTTCGCCTCGCTTTGCTCGGCGACCAGTTTGTAGGGAATTTGGGGCGAAAAAAGCCACTTTCGGTTTTGTAAAATGTGGTTCGAGACGATATTTTTTCCGGGTTCTTTGGCAGTTAGGTATTCAAAAATTTGGTCGGTCGGGGGGTTGTCGCCCCTCGCGTTGCTCGGGGCGAAATATGTTCGAACTATTTTCAGAATAGAGCAAATAATTAACTGCGGTGATTCAATATGGACGAAAATAATTTAGACAACATCGAAGAAGATCTAAAGAAAAAATCCGCCAGCGGGCGGACAAAAAAGAAAGAGCAGAAAGTTTCTGGCCGGTCGGTTTTTAAATTAAAAGAAATTATTCAAAAAAAAGCCGAAGAAAAAAATCTCGATGAAAAAGAATAAAAAAATTATCGCCATTGTGGGACCGACTGGTTCTGGCAAGACCGAATGGGCCAAAAGAATTGCGTGGAAATTCCAAGGGAAAGTAATTTCGGCTGATTCTCGTCAAATTTATCGTGGGATGGATATTGGCACGGCTAAAGACAAAAGTTTTAAGCAAGAACTTGTTGATATCGTCGAACCGTTTGAAAAATTTAGCGTCGCAGATTATCAACAATTAGCCAATAATCTCATTAATCAATATTTGACGATGAAATCCTTGCCAATCATTGCCGGTGGATCCGGATTATATCTCTATGCGGTTTTATATGGTTATGTGATCCCAGGGCTCAAAGAGCAAAGCGAAGAATTAAGAAATAAACTTGAAAAACTGTCGGAAAACGAACTCTATGAAAAATTAAAAGAAGTTGACCCAAAGGCAGCCTTGAAAATTGATCCCAAAAATAAGCGTCGGCTCATCCGCGCTTTGGAAGTAACCATGCTCTCTCAAAAACCATTTAGCACATTTCAAAAAAAATTAAAACCAAAGTTTGACGCCTTAATCATTGGCGTGAAAACCGACCGCGAAACTTTGTACTCTAAAATTGATGCCCGAATCGATCAAATGATTAAGGAAGGTTTAGTGGAGGAGGTCAGGGGGTTGATTAAAAAGTATAGTGCGCTGCGTTCAGATCTGCCCGCTTTTAGCACTATCGGCTACAAAGAAATTATTGATTATCTTCGTGGGCGAGTGCCTCTCAATGAGGCCATCGCCAAAATCAAAACTAACACCCATGCCTATGTCCGCCGCCAGGATACTTGGTTTCGAAAAAACAAAGATATCAAATGGGTCTCGCGTTACGAAGAGGCAGAAAAATTGGTGGGGAGGTTTTTGAAGTCCTCAAAATAAACTTACATCGAAGCAAACTTCGATGTATTGCTCCCTGCGGGGAAAGTTTGTTTTCAAATATGCTTCATCCCTGTGGCAAGCCACAGGGTATTCAGCCTCTTGAAAATAAAAGAATCCCCCGGCAGGCTTTCGCCCGCCGGGGGGATTTGTCCTTGGGGAGCTGGCCGGCCTAGAAGGCGCGCCAGAAGTACCCAAAGGAGACGAGGACCACGACGTTGGTGATATCAGCCAACGTGGTTGGGTCGGCGCTCCCACCGAGAGCTTCGATCTCGTCAACCATCTCAGGGAGGTAGAGCATCTCGTGGGAGAAGAAGCCCAGGTAGTCTTGCCATCCTACCCAGGCAAGGTCGGTGTCGAGCATGACGCCCGACTTCAAGTTCAGCAAGACTACGAGGTAGTAGGCCGGGAACTTGACCGCGGTGGTCGAGCTCGGCGCTAAGGCGGCATTCATCATGGCCACCATATCCCCGGTGGTCATTGGTCCAAACCAGCTGGATCCGGCTGCGATCTCGTCGAGCCAGCCCTGGATCTGGGCTAGGGAGTAGCGACCGTTGCCCAAGGCCGCCCAGAAGTAGATGGACTGGTCCGTCCCCCAGTTGCAGGCATGGTTACCGAAGTTCAAATCGGTAACCGATGGGGGCACCGTGACGGTGTAGTCGCCCAACCCCGGAGGATAAGTCTGCACCCACCCAGGAGCATGAGCCTCCTGAACCACGTAGGTGCCCCCACCAGGGTTGAACTGATAGAAGCCGTCGGGGTCGGTGACTATTTTGGAGACGAGCACGGTGTGGTCCGCATTCCAGAGCAGCATCGGCCAGTTAGGCATACCAGGCTCGTTTGCCTGCCAGACGCCATCGTTGTTGACATCGAACCACTTCCACCCGGAGATCTTTCCCTCCTGGGTGTTGCCGAAGACCACCTCGTGGGTCTCTCCGGAAGTACCGGCATAGACCACCTGAACTGACGGTGTGGGCGGCACGATGGGCTGACCGTCGACGGAGACCGCTGTTTGCGTCCAGTTCGGCAGTTGGTCTTCAGTCACCTGACAAGTTCCAGAGACGGCCACGCTCACCGGCGTGTAGTAGTCATTGGTCACACCGGTGGCGACATCGGTGACCTGAACATGCCAGCCCGTGTGTTCCGACTCTCCCATATCCCAGACGCCGTTGCCGTTGGTATCGTCCCATTTGATGACGTTGAGCATCATTGGCACGAACGGCTTGCCCTGGTATTTGAAGACGTCGGTCTTGCTCCAGGAGGGGTCGAAGCCGTGGACGTTGTGGCCGGCGACGAAGCCGGGATCAACCACGTCCAGGCTGCCCTGGTAGTGTTCGATCGGCGTCACCCAGGCCTTGTGGACCTCGTTCTTGGGCGGTGGGTTGAAGGGCTTGAGGTCGATGGTGATGCCGCCGTTGACGTCGATACCAGTCACGTGGCTGCAGTCGACCCAGACTCCCTTCTTGTTCTGGTAGCCGCAGGGATAGTACTCGACTATCATGTGGTCCTGCATACGGAAGGTCCGGCAGGACCCCTTGTCAGTCGAGAGAAGGACACTGCCCGAACTGTTGGTGACCATGAAGACATAGACACCATCGGGCAACGGGGGCGAATTCGATTTCGGCCCACCGCTTAAGCAGGGATCCTGCGTTGGGGGAAACAGGTTCTGGTTGACGCGATCTCCGTTGATGTTAGTCGTGAAGATCGCTCCCTGTAAGGGTCCGGCACTCGCCACAGTGGCGAGTGCGCTCGCGGCGAAAACTACAGCCGCGAGCATCATGAACAACAGCACTACCCTCCCGCGTCTCGACATCCTCCGTTGTCCTACCTTTCTGTCCTATCCGTAGATCTGGATTTGGACTTTACTATTATATGATATATGTATAAATATGTCAAGAGGAAAAAGCAAAAAAGAATGATATTATATAACTAAGGAGGATATTTGGCCTTAGCTAAAGTTAATTCAGCGGCGGTAATTGGACTGGAAGCATATCCGGTGGAAGTCGAAGTGGATATTGCGACTCAGGGGCTGCCTTCGTTTACCATCGTTGGTCTGCCGGACAAAGCGGTTGAAGAATCCAAAGAGCGGGTAAGGGCGGCGATTAAAAATTCCGGCGTTAATTTTCCCACTAAACGAATAACGGTTAATTTGGCCCCAGCGGATATTAAAAAAGAAGGGCCAGCTTATGATTTAGCCATTGCCGTCGGAATTCTTATCGCCGATGAAAAAATTCCGCCAATTGATGATAACCTTTTGCTTGTTGGCGAACTGGCGCTTAACGGGAACCTAAGACATATTAATGGTATTCTGCCAATTGCGAGCTCCATGGCCCGAAAATTTCCGAACATTATTCTGCCTGACATTAATAAAGACGAAGCTTCTTTGGTAAAAAATCTCAAAATTTTGCCCGCCCAAAATTTAAAAAATCTAATTCTTTATTTTAAAAAGGAACGAGGGCTCCCACTCTATTCTAAAAAGTTTAAAATCCAAGCGCCGCAAAAATACGAATACGACATGGCCTATGTCAAAGGTCAAGAACAAGCCAAGCGGGCCTTAGAAATTGCTGCCGCTGGCGGCCATAACATTTTGATGATCGGTCCGCCAGGAGCAGGCAAGACCCTTTTGGCCCGAACGGTTCCCTCGATTCTTCCCAGTTTATTAGATGATGAGATTCTTGAAGTGACTAAAATTTATTCGGTCGCGGGTTTACTTTCCAACAATGAGCCATACGTCAATATCCGTCCATTTCGTTCACCCCATCATACTACCTCCAATGTGGCTTTGGTTGGCGGCGGGACTTTCCCGCGACCAGGCGAAATTACCTTGGCCCATCGCGGCGTTTTGTTTATGGATGAATTTGCCGAATTTCCGCGGTCAGTTTTGGAGGCCCTAAGACAACCGCTTGAAGATGGGGTGATGACGGTTTCGCGGGCGCAAGGATCGCTTGAATTCCCGGCCAAATTTATCTTGGTGGCGGCGCAAAATCCTTGTCCTTGCGGTTATTTAGGCGATCCGGTAAAATCGTGCATTTGTGCGCCGACACAAATTCTTCGTTATCAAAAAAGAGTTTCCGGACCGCTGTTGGATCGCATTGATATTCATATTGAAGTTCCGCGCGTCAAATATGAGAAATTGGCAGACGAGAAGGTGGCGGAAGAATCGGCTAAGGTTCGCGCGAGAGTCCAAAAAGCCCGCAAAATTCAAATTAAGCGTCTAAAAAAAACTAATTCGGAAATGACGCCGCGTCAAATTAAGGAGTTTTGTCGATTGGACGAAAAATCAAAAGATCTTTTACGGGCGGCGATGAGTCAACTTAATTTATCCGCCCGCCAATACACCCGCGTGTTAAAACTTTCTCGCACGATTGCTGATTTAGCCGGCGCCCAAAATATTGACTCCGGCCACATCGCCGAGGCCTTACAATATCGTCCCAAAGAGCACTCAATATATTGAAATTAAAATACTAATATAGGATGTTGACTTTTACTCCTACCACTGTATAATTAAACTTGATCAGACACCAAGGGAGAAAAGGATGAATAATCCACAGTTGTGCGAAAGGACGCGGGTTAAGTTAGTCGTCGCCTCGCTTATCATTATCGGTGCAATCTTATCTACCTTGCTCATAGGACTTGGTATTACTCTGAAACAGGATACGCTAATTATATGGGGAGTAATACTAGCTATTTTCCCGACTTTAATCTTGTTACTCCTAGTTGCCGGGATAAGCGATCACGGAGCCGCTGGCTAGCCGTTCGTCAGTAAAGTACAATCATTAAAACTGGCCATCAGCAATCTCGCTGGTGGCTTTTTGGCAAGCTCTACGCGCCAATATGGAGAACTTTAAAGATCTCGTTCGAGGCCTTGAGTAAGATCCCGGTTCTTTGGTCAACAAAATAGAGAACTACTATTAATACAATTATTGAGCCGATGATGATGGCTGATTTTTTAAGATCGGCGCGAACGAACTGTAAAGTGTCAACTGAAGCGCCAACCTGTAACCCCGTTCCTGGAACGGGGGAGGTGTCGGGTTTGGCGGTTTCTCCGCCCAAGGCGGACCAGCCTCGGGCTGGGATTTTTGGCGATACTATCGGTTGTGTGATTGCTGATTGGGCCGACGGCGTTGAAGCCGGTTTTTGCGCCTGAGCACTGGCCATATCCTGCAGGATTTGCGCCTTGAGTCGCCTTCGAAATTTTGACTTATCTTTTTTTGACATATTTGCTCTAACCTATTATCCCATAGCTTCATTGCCTTGACAAGAGAGATCTGATAAAATATATTAAGACCTGCGATTCGCGAGTACAATACGAGAATAGTTTGTTATGCGAGAGTAGTTCATCGGTAGAACGTCTCCTTGCCAAGGAGAAGGTAGCGGGTTCAATTCCCGTCTCTCGCTTTTGGCCTGGTAGCCAAGCAGTAAGGCAGCGGTCTGCAAAACCGCTATACGCGAGTGCAATTCTCGCCCAGGCCTCCATAGAAAGGAAGTAATGAAGCAAATCTTAATGATTGTCCAAATCATCCTCGCTGTTATTTTGGTGATATCAATCCTCCTGCAACATCGGGGAACTTCTTTGGGCGGGGCTTTTGGCGGCGAGGGCACGGTTTATCGTTCTCGTCGAGGGACGGAAAAATTTTTGTTTTATCTGACGATAATTATCGCTCTCCTTTTTGCGATCTTGAGTATTGTCAATCTACTGGTTTAAGATGATCTCTGATTTATTCTCCTATTTTGGAGTTCCAAATGAAATTTGCTAAGATACAATTTAAAAGATTAAAAACCTATCCCTGGAAAGAGAGTGCGGGGGCGTTAAAATTCTTGCCCAAAGTTTTTGGACGCTGGGAAAAAATTTTAATTTTATTTCTTTTTGCGACAATCCTTTCTTCAATCGGGTGGTTGATCTATAATAATTGGATTGGAGGCACCAAATTGATGCCAACTCAAGGAGGCGAATTTAGAGAAGGCATTATTGGTGAAAGCAAAGATATCGATAAACATTTACCGAGACTCATAAATGCTGGGTTAACCAAGTATGACAAAGATAAAAATATTGTGGGCGATATTGCCGATAGATGGGAAATAAAAGAGAATGGTCGTGTTTACGAATTTCATCTAAGAGAGGGTTTCTCTAGCGAAGATCTCGCCAATCAAATTTTGGCAAAGAATCTTTGGCAAGACATTACTATTTCCACTCCCGATTCTTCAGTCATCACTTTCAGTTTTAAACAATCATTTAGCCCCTTTCTTTATACTTCAACCGCCCCAATTTTCCCTTACGGTCCTTATCGGATCGCGAAAGAAAATAAAAAAGAAATCGAACTAGTGGCCAACGATAGTTATTATGCCGGACGGCCACACATTAATAAAATTATTATTAAGCTTTATGGAAACCAAGACGATCTCATCAAGGCGGCGAAACGTGGCGAGATTGATGGTTTTGGGTTATCAACCGACTTTCCAGTAATTGAAAAATTTCTAAAATTTGAGATGAAATTGCCTCGCGACTTGATTTTATTTTTCAATCTTTCTCGCCCCAGCTTAAAAGACATTAATGTCCGCAAGGCCTTAAAAGAAGGAACGTCTCCTGGTAAAGAATTGGATCTTAAGTTAGTGACTTCTGATAGTCCCAAAAATCGAGAGTTGGCTAAGGCGATGGTGGAGAAATGGTCTGCCAACGGTATTAAAATCACCCTTGATATTAAAGATAATGTTACCTTACAAAAGGAAATTTTCCCCAAACGGGATTATGATTTGCTTCTATATGGCTTAGACTATGGCGAGGATCCTGATCCTTATCCTTTCTGGCATTCCTCTCAAATTAAGGAAGACGGCCGAAATTTATCGAATTTTAAAAACACGAAAGCAGATAAATTGCTGGAACAGGCTCGTCAGGAGTTTGATTTTGCCAAGCGCGAGGAAGAATACGCGGAATTTCAAAAAATCCTCGATTCCGAAATCCCGATGTTTGTGGTCGAACATCAAAATTATTTTTATCAAGTAGCTGAGAATATTTATGGGATCGAATATATTGTTGGCGCCAATGAAGCCGACCGTTTCTTAAATGTCGCTTCTTGGTATATGGAGACAAAGAGAATTAGAAAGTGACAGGCCCGAGTGCTGGAATGGTAGACAGGCGGCGTTCAGAACGCCGTGCCGGAAACGGCGTGAGAGTTCAAATCTCTCCTCGGGCAGTTGACGTAATAATTGACTATGTTATTTTAAGCAAGGGAGCACCGAAACAAAGGCGCTCTTTTTGAGTGCCAAGGAGGAAGGGAAATGTGCAGGGTGTTGGGAGTCATTGGCAATCATGATGTTATTCCACTAGTAGCCATTGGGCTCTATATGCAGATATATGCCGGTGAACATTCGACAGGAATTGCCGCCTTAACTGATAAAGGCATTCATCTTGAGAAAGCCCTGGGGAAGGCGGTTGATGTTTTTCCTGGATATCCCAGCTTCAGTGGTGAGGTGGCGATTGGTCATAATGGTTGTGCTTCGAGCGAACTTCAGCCCATTGACTTATCCGACTCTGGTCGTCAACTTGCTTTTGCAGTCGATGCGACTAAGGAGACGACGTTGATGATTACCGATTTATTGACGGAGTCTCGAGATGCAATTGGGGCCGTTAAGCAAGTACTAGCTGAGATTTACGAGCCCTTTGCACTGGTGGTTATATCAGAAAATGATGGGCTAATTGCCGCCAGGAATAGTGGCATAAAACCCTTGACTATCGGCAAGATTGAACTCGATGGTTTTTCTGGTTTCTACGTCGCCTCACAGAGTGGCGTTCTCGTTGATGGATCTTTCTTGGACACGGTTAAACCAGGTAGCCTCCAGGTGATCACAAAAGAAGCTCGAAAAGAAATCGTGGTTTTAGATCGGGCCGATCCTCGGCATTGTGTCAATGAGGTCCTTTTCAAGCAGCGCCCAGGCAACCTGAGTGGTAAAAGAGAGATCAATGGAATTCGTCTCGATATCGGTAGGCGGTTGGGGGAGAGGTTTGCCCAATATCTTGCATCTTCTGGAGCTAATGCGGCCCAAGAATACAAGGGGATCGCGATACCCGAAGGCGGCCGGCAGTTTTGCATCGGTTTTGGCCAAACTTCGGGGATCGATGTCGATCCAGCCGGTTCGATAAAAGCAATCTATTCAGTTCCTGCCCACATGAGATTGGCGGCGAGAAGGATTGGACTTTCCGAGAATTTCGATCTTATGCCTCTGCCAAATGTCGCCGGCCGGCGGATTGTTCTGATTGATGATCAGATTCGTTCCGGAGCCAAGATTGCCCATATGGTAGAGCAATGTCACGTCATGGACGCAAAAGATGTTATTGTTGCGGTTGGTTCAATCGGAACGTCAAGTTGTCCCTATGGCGATGCTGCCTATAACAGTGAGGATCTTATTGATCGCCTTTTAACCTTGACGGAGATTAGCCGAGCCTTAGGGGTTTCAACCATCATCACTCTGCCGCTTAAAGAACTAATCCAAGCCATTGGCACGCCCGAACGAATCTACTGCGTGGATTGTCTTTGTTGACACGATCTTTTTTTCTTATCCCCCGTCGTTTGACGGGGGATTTCTGTAATTTTACTCATATTCTTCTTGATTTTTAGCAAATTTTCAGGTAAAATAATCTTATGCCCGGGTGGAGGAATTGGACTTTGACAACATTTGGTAGACGCGTTATACTTGAGATATGGAAGAATTCAAATGGTCATCCAATTTGGCTTATGCGGTGGGTCTTTTAGCAACAGATGGTTGTCTTTCTTCTGATGGAAGACATTTCGATTTGACTTCTAAAGATGTGGAACAGTTAGAAAACTTTAAGAAATGTTTAAGATTGGATGTTAAAATGGGGTCGAAATCGAGCGGACTATCAAAAAAAAGATATCCTAGGATACAATTTGGTAATGTTAAATTATACAGATGGTTACAAAAGATAGGACTAACGCCTCATAAGTCGCTGACAATTGGAGATTTGAAAGTTCCTCAAAGATATTTTTTTGACTTTCTTAGGGGCTCTTTTGATGGAGATGGTAACACTTATTCATATTGGGATCCAAGATGGAAAAGTAGTTTCATGATTTATTTGCAATTTACGTCTGCTAGTAGACCACACCTCGAATGGATTAATGATCAAATTAAAAAAATAACGGATCTTAATGGAAGAATTAATGGATCAAATAGGGCATACCAGTTAGTTTTTGCTAAAAAAGCTTCGCATATACTTATCAGAAAAATGTATCATAAGAACAATTGTATTTTCCTGTCAAGAAAAAGAAATAAAATATTAAAATCATTTCAGATTGATCGAGATAATAATCAAGCCCGGATGGCGAAATTGGCACACGCGCTACCTTGAGGTGGTAGTGACCGAAAGGTCTTGGAGGTTCGAGTCCTCTTCCGGGCAATTGAAAATCTGGTCGCTTAGCTCAACGGCTAGAGCACTTGGTTTATTCACCCCGTTAAATTGAGGACGGTTAGCTCAGTTGGTAGAGCGCTTCGTTTACATCGAAGATGTCACAGGTTCGAGTCCTGTACCGTCCAGTTATTTAACGGGGCAAGTCCAAGGGGTTATAGGCCTGCCCCGCTGACGACACACTGCCATAACACTATGGAATAGGTTTAGCAGTAAGGAATTTTGCGGGGTTCGAATCCTATGTCGCCCACTATTGTTTTTTTGCGGGCGAGATGCTAACATAGAATAGATTTCAAATATCAGCCTCCTAACCATTATCAAATATTGCTCCTCCAAAAAGATTTTTTAATATAAACTACTCTGTGGCAAGCCACAGGGTTTTTCAGCCTCTTGAAAATAAATTTTTGCCGAGGTAGCTCAGTGGCCCGCCGACGCCCTTACTGTAAAACCTATTTCATAGTGTACTTACAGTGCGGGCTTTGGCGGGTAAATGCCGCACATGACTGCCAAATTAAGCCGGGCTAGCTCAGCGGCAGAGCACCTGACTGAAAATCAGGGTTGTGCCCAGTTCGACTCTGGGGCCCGGCACCAAATTATGTTTCAAAACATTGATTTAAAAAAGTTCCTTAAAATAAGTTACATTTTTGAAAAAACGCCTCCGGCAAATTCTACGGTTCTTTATCTGGCAATTATTTTTGGATTTTTCATTATTTTGGGTTTGTTTTTTTGGATTTGGCATAGCCGTCAATTATTATCATTTTGGAAAAAATATCGCGCCAAAATTGCTAACTTGTTTTTTTACAATGGTGTCATCGGTTTATTCTTAACCTTCGGGAGGTGGCAGCAGATTCCTTATCTCGGAAGTCGATTTTTCTTGCTCGTAGAAATTTGTCTATTTATAATCTGGGGTTCGTTGATTTTTTATTATCGCTTAATCATTTTGCCGAAAGAAATTAAACAATTTGAACAAAAAAAACAATTTGAAAAATACCTGCCCAGCCGGCAGGCGGGTTTACCCCGAAGGCGATAGCCCTTTGGGGCCTGACCGTTTCCTAGAAATAGAGAAGAATCATATGGCTGATGCAAAAACAATGAAAGAAATTATCTCTCAGGTTGGCAATAAGCTGGTGCCGATTCGTGCCGGCGAACTTTTTGAAGTAAAAATTTTGGAGATTCGCCGAAATAAAATTTTAGTTGATGTCGGCGGGCTTTCCTTAGGAATTATTCCCGAACAGGAATTCTCGCCGGAAATGACGGATTTAAAAGTGGGTGATAAAATTCTAGCCTATGTCTTAACTATCGAAAATGATGAGGGTTATGTTATTTTATCACTGAGGCGAGCCGACAAAGAGAGAATCAGCAAAGTCTTGACTGATAAATTGGAAACAGGGGATATTTTACCAATTAAGGCGACCTCGGCGAATAAGGGAGGTTTGATTTGTCAATTTGGTGATTTTGAAGGATTCTTGCCTGTTTCACAATTGGCAACTTCTCATTATCCTAAGGTTTCTTCGGGCGATCGCCAAGAAATTTTTAATCGCCTCCAAAACCTGGTTGGTCATACTTTTCAAGTTAAAGTTTTAAATTTTGAACCAAATGCAGGAAAATTGATATTTTCGGAAAAAGCCGCCGGTGACCTTGTCTGGCAAGAAAAACTGGCCAAAATCAAGATTGGCACAAAACTCCAAGGCGAGATTACCGGAATTGTTAATTTTGGTCTTTTTGCCAAAGTCGTCCTTCCTGACGGAGAAGAAATGGAGGGCTTGGTTCATGTCTCAGAAGTTTCTTGGGATCATATTAAAGATTTGAATAAAGAATTTAAGATCGGCCAGAAAATTAATGTGGTAGTGATTTCCAAAGATATGAATCGTTTATCTTTATCAATTAAAAAACTTTTACCTGATCCTTGGCTCAAGGAAGCGGCTTCTTTTAGAGCCGGCAAAATTGTGGAAGGGATAGTAACAAAAATCACGCCTTTTGGAGCCTTTATAAAAGTGGGTAGGTTGGACGGTTTAGTCCATATTTCTAAACTAGGAGAAAAAATTACTGACCCTCACCATGTTGTTGAGGAGGGAAAATCTTATAAATTCGAAGTCGCCTCCATTGAGCCAGAATTACACAAGTTGAGTTTGGCACTGGTGACGGAAAAAAAGTCCGCCAAAGGCGGATCGGCCTATGGCCAAAAAAAAACCGTGGTCAAAAAAAAGAAAAAGTAGGAGGGATATGATTATTACTTATCAGGGTCAAGATAATTTTACGATTAAAACCAAAAGCAAAACCATCAAAATCGGCGAGCAGATCGCTTTAGGGGAATTGAAAATTGCTACGCGGGGTGAATACGAATCTGGTGGTGTTCAACTTGAAGTAATTGATGGCGCCGTCGAAGTGATATCGGAAAAAATGACCGTTGCTTGGATGAAAAAAGCTAAAATTTTGTCTGATGAAGAGCTGGAGAGACTCAATGGGATTAATATTTTGTTAATCGGCGTTGGTGGCGGCGAATTTACAGAGACAAAAATGGCAATCGAAGTTATTAATCAAATTGATCCGGCGATTGTCATTCCCATGTATAATGCGAAAAATGCGAATCGTGCTGGCTTAGACGCTTTTCTCAAAGAAGAAGGGATTTCAGCTACCGGTCAAGATCAACTCAAAGCTCTTATCAGCGATTTGCCCCAAGAAGAAAGAAAAGTAGTGATCCTCAATGCTACTTGATAAGATTATTTCTAGAATTAAAAATTATCAAAAATTCTTGCTGATGATCCACGAAGACCCGGACGGTGATACTTTGGCGGCAACGGTGGCAATGTATTTAGCGCTCAAAAAATTAACTAAAGAAGTCCACATGGTTTGTAAGGACCCTATCCCCAAACCATTTTTATTTTTAGACGAAAGCAAACGAATTCAAAAAGATATTTTATTTGGCGATTTTGAAGTGATTATCATTATTGATTGCGGTGATCTTAAGCGAACGGGTTTTGCCGAGAGGCTCAAAAAGTTTAGCCGCGTTCATCGGAATTTAATTAACATCGATCATCACCCGAAAAATGATTTGTGGAAAATTGCCAATATTAATTTTGTCGATCAAAAAGTTTCCTCAGCCTCGGAGCTTGTCTGGCAAATAATTAAAAAACTGGAAGTTAATATTAATCGAGAAATGGCCACAGCAATTTTGACGGGTATTTATACTGACACTGGCGGCTTCAAGCATTCCAACACCACTCCTGAAACTTTGAAAATTGCTTCGGAACTTTTAAATTATGGGGCCAGACTCAAAGAAATTACTCGCAATGTCGCTTTAAATAAAAGTGTTGCCTCCTTGCGCCTCTGGGGAGTGGCTTTATCGAGACTTCGCAAAAACGGTGATTTGCAGATTGTTTCTTCGGTTATCACGCGCAAGGATCTGGCCGACTGCGGAGCAAACTACCTCGATCTTGCCGGGGTGGTCAATTTGATGAACAGCATTCCAGAGGCCCGGGCCGCAATTCTCTTTTTTGAGACGCCTGAAGGTCAAATTCGGGCTTCGCTTCGGACGGAAAAAGAAGAAGTAGATGTTTCGCGAATTGCCAAATTATTCGGCGGCGGCGGACACAAAAAAGCCGCCGGTTTTACCGTGGCTGCGGATTTGAAACTTAACGATCAATCTTGGGAAATTGCCCTAAAATAGATTTTAAGGTATAATTTAATCGTGTTCGATAACTTCATCGGCCCGGGTGGCGGAATGGTAGACGCGATGGACTTAAAATCCATTGAGGATAAAACCTCATGCGAGTTCGAGTCTCGCCCCGGGCATTTTTGATATGGACTATTTTCTTTGGAACTGGTATGATATTTTTAGATTATGAAAAGACGATGGCTTAAATTTGCGATTGCGGCAATGGTAACTGTGGGGTTACTTTTAATTTTCTATTTTTTCTTTCCTCAAGTTTGGGGTGAAGCTTTGTATCCTTTGGATTATAAAGATTCAATTCAGAAATATGCCGCGGAAAGGAACTTAAGGCCGAACTTTATTGCGGCGGTGATTTTTACCGAGAGCCGTTTTCACAAGGATTCTGTTTCTGGCGCAGGTGCCGTTGGTCTGATGCAACTTATGCCCGGAACAGCGGCTTCGATCGCGGCGGAAATTGGGGAGCCAATGGGAAATCTTCATGATCCAGATACCAACATTAAATATGGAACTTGGTATCTTCGGGGCCTGATGGATAAATTTAATGGTGATGTCGATTTGGTTTTAGCGGCTTATAACGCGGGTGTGAATCGGGCTCATTCGTACAATGAGCGCGGAGTCCCCCTACCTTACGAAACCGTTTCTTTTATCCAAAAGGTCAAGGGGACCGAGGGTGCTTATGATAAAGTTTATGATGCCTGGTATGCCCAGTCCGAATCCGGTAAAGTCAATCCTGTTTTATTAGGTTTCACCAATATTGCTGATTTTGTCAAAAAACTAATTTTGGGTTCTAAATGATCTCTGAAGAATTGCGAAAAAAATTTATTGACTTTTTTGTCAACCGCGGCCACCAAGAACTACCCCCGGCCAGTTTAATTCCGGAAAATGATCCCTCGGTTTTATTTACAACCGCGGGAATGCAGCAATTTAAACGATTTTATACTCATCCCGAAGAAGCGCCGGCGAAAAATGTGGTCACGATCCAGCCGTGTTTACGGACATCCGATATTGAATTAGTTGGGGACGACACACACCTCACTTTTTTTGAAATGCTGGGCAATTTTTCTTTCGGGGGATACGGTAAAAAAGAAACTATCGAATGGGCTTATGAATTTTTGACTAAAGCGCTGGGTATCAAATCAAAACGTATCAAATGTTCAATCTTCAAAGGCGACGACAAAAATCCTCGTGACGACGAGTCTTCTCATATTCTTAAGAATTTGAGAATAGTATTTGAGGAACATGGTCGTGATGATAATTTTTGGGGTCCGACCGGCAGTGAAGGTCCTTGCGGTCCAACGGTTGAATTCTACGTCGACAGCGTCGAGGTATGGAATTTGGTTTTTAATGAATACTACTTAAAAGACGACAAATATGAACCATTAAAAACAAAAGGTGTGGATACTGGGCTGGGTTTGGAGAGGATGCTAGTGGTTTTAAATGGGCTCAAGGATGTGTATGAGACCGATGTGTTTGCTTCGATAATAAAAGATATTGAAAAAATATCAAATAAAAATTATCAAGATTTTACCAAAGAATTTCGGATTATTGCCGATCATATAAAAAGCGCAGTTTTTCTTTTAGGCACTAATGTTCTTCCGGACAAAATTGGCCGTGGCTATATTATTCGACGTTTAATTCGACGGGCTATTGTCCAGATGAATAAGATAGAAATTCCAGCAGAATATCGTTGGGTGGCGCGGTTGGCAAAATCAATTATGGATATTTATATCAATAAATATTCGGAGTTGCGAAATCAGACAAGGATTATTTATTCAGAATTAGAAAAAGAAGGTATAAAATTTGGCGATACTCTCGAAAAAGGCGTAAAGGAATTTGAGAAATCAGCAAGCATCTATATCAGTTGGAACAAAGAAAAGCCAAAATTAAGAAAAAAGGAATTGCCTGGACAGATCGTTTTTAGGCTTTATGAGACCTATGGATTTCCAGTGGAATTGACTGAAGAAATTGCAAAGGAAAAAGGACTTACAATTGACAAAGAAGGTTTTAATGAAGATTTAAAAAAACATCAGGATATTTCCCGTGCCGGGGTCAGTGGTTTTAAAAGCGGATTAGTCGGCGAATCGGAAATTACTACCCGGATGCACACCGCCACCCATTTATTGTTAAAAGCTTTACAAGAAGTTTTGGGAAAAGATGTTCATCAGCGAGGATCGAATATCAATGAAGAGCGTATCCGTTTTGATTTTTCGTATCCGAAACCGATGACCGAAGAAGAGATAAAAAAAGTCGAAAATATTGTCAATCAAAAAATCGCTGAAGATATTCCAGTCGTCAAAAAAGAAACAACCATCGAGGAAGCCAAAAAACTTGGCGCTGAAGCCCAGTTTTTGAATAAATACGGCGTCTACGCCAAACTGACAATGTACTCGATAGGGGACTATTCTCATGAGCTTTGCGGCGGGCCTCATGTCAAATCCACTAGCGAAATCGGCAAATTCAAAATCATTAAAGAAGAAAGCTCATCCGCGGGAGTGCGCCGAATAAGAGCCATTTTAGAACCCTAAACCCCGCTCCAGGAGCGGGTTAACAGGTTCAATCAAATAATAATTTTTTGATTTTGGCGAGCTCTCTTTGATAGCTGATTTGATTGTTGACAAATTTTTTGTAATCGGTTGGTGAAATCTTTAAAATATCTTCAAATTGACAGACTCGCTGACTTGGAACTGAAAAGTACTCTTTATATGAGGAAAATATCCATTGCTCGGGTTTATCGACCAGAAAGGCAATCACGGGATTAAGATGAATATACCGGGTTAGATGGATCAATTGCTCATCATTATCAACTAGAACATTCTTAAACTTGCTTTCCCACAAAGGACCTTTTCTACCATGTTTTTTATTAAAATAGTGCGTATAGCTATTCAAAATATTTCCCATGTAATTTGATATTCCGCTGTCTGTCAATTGTTTAAGAATCAGATGAAGATGGGTAGGCATTAAACAATAAGCAATAATCTGAACAATTTCATCTTGATCTTTAGAGATATAATCAAAGAAATTATCGAAACCGCTATTTATTACGGGTTTGAGTTGGATGAAATCGGAAAATTTAACTTCGTTTTTAATCTGATAGTATTTTAATAAATCCAGCATTCTTCGGAACTCTTCCTTATTGTTAAAAACCCGGAAGTCGGCGATACTTCGAATAAATATATGGTAAACCTGATTAGTTACTAGTTGTTCTTTTCTTTGCACATTTTAATTATAGCATTATTTACCATTTCTACCCCGCTCCTGGAGCGGGGTAGAGGTTCTTAGAATGGGTTGAGGATCGAGTTTGATTGAGATGGGCACAGAAAAACCTTGACAAGCAGAGAGAGAGTTAAATGGAGATAGGATGGCAAAAGCTATCTAAAACAATTTCAATCAAAGGAGGAAATTATGCCAGAAGGCAAAGAGTATGCGCCCGAAGAAATTGCTAAAATAGAAGAGGAAAGGAAAGCCAGTGACGAGGAACTGAAAAGGGAGGGTGCCGAGGAAGTCGAGGGTCGACTCGTTATCACTGAACAACAATACGAGCATCTTCATAAAGGTATGGAAGCAGAATTAAGAGAGAGAAGACAAGCGCTTGTTGATTATATAAAAGAGCGACTTGAAGATGATTTGGCATCTTTGAATCCGAAGTTTCAGCAGGAATTGTTGAAATGTCTTCAAGGCTTACTAAAGCTCAGTAAAGGTAAAGAAAAAGGAGAATATTTAGTTGACGTAGCCACATTGCTTTTCCAATTAGGGTCAAAGGGGGAAGAGCTGGAAAAGGGTATTCTGCCGTTTACGGGTCCCTCAATGGTGGCTGAGTGGTTTACAGAACTATCCGATGAACAGCGAAAAGAAATTGAACAATACTTAGAGGGAAAAATTGAAAAACAAGCAGAGCCAACACTGGAGCAATTTATAACAGAAAGACTCGGCCTGAAAGCAGTGGGAAGTTATGATGTGGATAGATTCTCTGATCCTCGGGAAAGACTCTTTGCGGCTGGGATGACAATGCTTCATAGCGACCGATTTTTAGGAGATTTTACGATACAAAATCCCGGCAAGCCAATTGATAGTGCAAAAATTCAGGCATTAATGGTAGAATATTTTCAAAATCAAGGTTATGAAGTCGAGGAACGACACAACAGTGTCATTGTCCGAAAAGAGAAAGAAGCATTGTTGGCTTGGTTCTCAAATTATGATGATCGGATAATGTTTAGTGTAATGCGATTCCGCTGAATCAATAAAATTGAACCCAAAGACCACTTCCGCGGTGGTCTTTTTGAAAATGGCGGGATTTTTTGTTTGGGAAGTTTGCGGTATAATAAAACAAAGGGACGAACTTGTCCGATTTTTGCTGTATTTAAAAAAGGAGTGTTTTGGGTCTCTTTGATTTTTTAGGCACAAAAAATATCGAGAATCGTTACGCCATTGCTTTAGATATCGGTACGGAATTTGCCAAGTGTTTAATTTTTAAGGTTGAGGAAGATAAGGGGATTGTGGTCGGCGCTGGCCGCCAGCGGCAGAAACTATCAGATATGCAAGGTGGGGCGGTAACCGATATTGCTGGGGTGGTCAAAAACTGCCAAAAAGCGATTGAACGCGCCGCCGGTCAGGCTCAAATCATGCCGACTCAGGTTATCATGGGTATTGCCGGCGAGTTAGTGAAAGGCAATACCACAACGATTAAATACACCCGTCCTGATCCTAAGGTCGGCATTACTTTGGAAGAGCTCAAAGAGATTATTGCTCGAATCCAGCGTCGGTCGTTTGATCGCGCTCGCCAAATCTTGGCCTGGGAAACCGGTCATGCGGAAATGGATGTCAAATTGGTAAACGCCGCCATCGTTGACGTTAAAATTGATGGTTATAAAGTGACCAATCCGCTTGGCTTCCAAGGTCGCGAGTTACAGGTCGGGGTTTTCAATGCTTTTGCACCCATTGTTCATTTGGGAGCCTTACAAACCATTGCCGCTGAATTACGGCTTGATTTATTATCGATTGTGGCTGACCCTTATGCTTTAGCCCGCTCCGTTGGTCCCAAAGAATCAACAGAGTTTTCCGCCATTTTTATTGATGTTGGCGGCGGGACCACGGACATTGCCGTGGTTCGCCAAGGCGGCGTAGAAGGAACCAAGATGTTTGCTTTGGGCGGGAGGTCGTTTACTAAGAGAATTGCTCAAGTTTTTGGTACGTCTTTTGAGGAAGCCGAAAGTTTAAAAATTAAATACTCGAAAAAAGAACTTGAATCTGAAGATGCTAAATTTATCAAAAATGCCCTGATGACTGATTGCCAGGTTTGGCTCTCTGGCGTAGAATTAACCTTAGAAGAATTTGTCGCGGTCGAATTATTACCTTCAAGAATCCTTCTTTGCGGTGGTGGGGCGATGTTGCCTGATATTCAGGAAATTTTGAAAAAAGCCCAATGGTCGCCGAATCTGCCTTTCGCCCGCCAACCAAATGTTCATTTCATTAAACCGGAAGATGTCGAAAATATTACTGATCAAACTGACGAACTCAAAAATCCTTGGGATATTACCCCGATGAGCTTGGCTAATTTAGGCATTGATTTAGTCGGCGAAGAACGAATTACCGATAGTATTTTGAATAAAATTGTTAGCTCCTTGAGGGAATAAATCCGACGAATTTTTAGACACTAATCGTCGCGAATAGATAGAGAATCAATATGGAAGAAATAATTTATTTGGAACCAGATGAAGAGATTACGTCAGTCATCGATAAAATGAAACAGGCGAAATCTCGAAAACTTTCTTTGGTCGTGCCTCGGGAAGCGACAATCTTGCAAAGTGTAGTGAATTTGAAATTGTTGCTAAGAGAGGCAGCGAATTCTGGCAAAGAAATTGCTTTAGTAACAACAGATAAAATCGGTCGTAACTTGGCCTCTCAAGTGGGACTGGTGGTTTACGATTCACTCTCAGATCGCCGGCCCCAAGACAAGTTTTTCCAGCCGCCGGCGCCAACTCCTAGCGCAGAGGAAATAATCGAAATTGATATGGCTAAAGAAAAGCCAGTCGAAGAACCAAGGCCTAAAGGTGTTCATGTCCATCACTTCCAGAAAGAATCACCCCCACCATCCACCGTTCCTTGGCACCCGCAAATTACTCAAGAAATCAATTGGTCAAAAACCAAGAAGATTGTCTGGCCGATGTTGGCAGTGGTCGTGCTTCTGCTTTTAATTTTGGCCTATTTCTTCTTGCCGAAAGTTTCCATCAAAATTCAAGTCAAGGCAGAAAATTTTGCGGCCACTCAAGATCTTCAAATTTCTTCCGAGGGACCAACTAGTTTAGAGAAAAATATTTTTGCCGGTAATTTAATGGATTTAACCCAAGAAAAAGAAGAGAAATTTCCGGCCACGGGTAAGAAAAATCTTGGCGGTAAAGCCAGCGGCACACTGACCCTTTATAATTATTGGGATTCATCAGCTCAAGATCTTGAGAACGGCACCAAATTTTCTTCATCATCGAAAACTTTTATCTCCAAGGGCTCAGCGAGAATTCCGGGGACTTCAATCAAGGGTGGGAACATTGTCCCCGGCACGACGACGGTTGAAATCGAGGCGGAAAATCCCGGCGAAGACTATAATGTTAAGGCTGGTCGTTTTACAATTATCGGCCTGGCGGCCGCTCAACAAGAAAAAATTTATGGTCAATCGAGCAAAGACTTAAGCGGTGGTTTTTCTAAAGAAGTGACGGTCGTCTCCCAGAGTGATTTTGATCAAGCCAAAGATAAATTATCCAAGGCGGTCAATGAGGCGTTAAATCAAGAATTAACCGAGAAAGCTCAAAGTATGGGAATTTTAGAAAAAGCGATTCAAATTGAAACAGTTGAAGTCAAATCATCAGCTGAGGTTGACGCCGAAGCCAATGAGTTCACCTTGAAAGTTAAAGAACGTTTGCGGACAATGGTTTTTAATCGTTCATCTTTTGACAAATTTGTTATTAATGGTTTAGAAAAACAAGTGCCCTACGATAAAATGATTTCTTTAGGCCCCAATGATTCGATTCTGGCCACCAACATTGAGCCAAAGTATGATCAACAAGTTTTAAATTTGAAAGTTGAAGTAACGGCGAAAATTTCTTCCAGAATTGATATCGAAAAGGTAAAAAAAGATTTATTGGGCAAAGGGAAATCAACGGCTGAGGATTATCTTAATAATTTAGCTGGGGCGACTGGTTTTCAAATGGATTTTTCCCCGAAGTTTTGGCTTAAACGGATTCCCAATTATCCTCGGTCGTTAAAAGTGGAGCTGGAATATATCCCAACCCCAATCCCAAGCCCAAGTCCAAGTCAAGTTATTTCCCCGGAGGTGATTCAATGAAAATTTTGGGTTTAGATATGGGTCAAAAAAGAATCGGAATGGCCTTAGCCGCCGAGGGAATTATTGCTAGTCTCGGGATTTTGGAAAATAAAAATCTTTCCGAGACAATTCAAACAATTGGTCAAATCTCTCGCGAAGAAAAAATCGAAAAAATTATTGTTGGCCTGCCGAGATATCATAATACATTACAGGCTGATAAAATTCGTAAATTCGCGTTGGAGCTGGCGAAAAATTTGGCTATCGCCGTCGATTTTATTGATGAAACGCTCACCTCTAAAGAAGCGGAAAGAATGTTGGCGGAAAGCGGGATCAATCCCAAATCGAAAAAATTCAAAGAAGAAGTTGATAAACTTTCAGCCAAAATGATTTTGGAGCAATATTTGAATAGCGAATAAGCTAAGAAGAGCCGAAGGGCGACCCGAGGCGAAATACTATATCTTATGAAAAAAATAATTATTACAATCTTAGTAGTTTTATTAGCGTTGGTAATTGGTGCCTTTTCTTATTATTTCTATAGCTTGAACCACAAAACAAGGGGCGAAGCCCAAGAATTTATCGTCAGGCAAGGTCAAAGTACGCGCGAGATTGCCGAAAATTTAGCCAACGAAAAAATCATCTCTTCGGCGCTGGTTTTTGAAATTTATGCCAAACTTAAAGGTGAATTGATCCAAATCGGGGTTTATAAACTTTCTTCCTCGCAGAGCATCAAAGAAATTCTGGCAATTTTGGGTTCTGGCAAATCTTCCGAGTATTTGGTGACCATTCCCGAAGGTTGGCGGGTCACCCAAATTGATAAAGAGCTGGCTCAAAAAGGCGTGATTACGGCCGGCGATTTGCTCAAAATCGCCTCAGCTGACGAAGGCTATTTGTTTCCCGATACTTATCGATTGATGCCAAAAACGCCGGCGGCTGAAGTGCGCCAGATGATGCTTGATAATTTCCAAAAGAAAACCGAGGGACTCACGATTACCCGCGAGGAAGTGATTTTGGCTTCAATCGTGGAGCGGGAGGCCAAATTTGATGAGGATCGTCCGAAAATTGCCAGGGTTTATTTTAATCGGCAAGATATGGGGATGAAACTCGAGGCCGATCCGACTGTCCAATATGCTAAAGGTTCCTGGGACCCGATTAAAACTTCGGATTATCACAATATCAGTTCTCTTTACAATACTTATTTATATCCTGGCTTGCCACCGGGCCCAATTTGTAATCCGGGCTTAAAATCCATCCAAGCCGTTTTACATCCCGAAAAAAACGGCTGGCTTTACTTTTTCCATAAAACCGACGGCCACGCGGTTTTTTCCGCTACCCTTGAAGAACATGAAGAAAATTTAAAAAAATATCAATAAATCTCCTGCTCATTCTCAGTCATCCTTGAAGACGCGTATTAAACCAACATTCCTAAAATGAACGTCTCATATTCTTGAGAATATTAGAATAGATTATTAAATAGTTGTATAATTAAGATATGAAAGAATCTAAAAAGCTCGAACGAATATTCAAGGGGGTGGCGAATCATCGAAGAATTGAGATAATAAAATTGATAGAAAAGGAACCAGGGATAACTTTGTTTGCCATCGCTCGTACTCTTCAGTGTAATTTTAAAACTATTTCTGAACATACGCGAAGATTGGTTGCCGCGGGATTGACTAATAAACAATATCGAGGAAATAGCGTGGAACATTATTTATCTCCCTACGGATCAAAAGTAATAGAATTTATGAAGGAATTCTCAAAATCTCAAGAATATTAGAATACTTTATCCAAAGATTAGAAAGATTAAAAAATACGAGAGGGCGGTTTTAGGTTCAGTTTTGACAAAAGCTCTTTTTTTGTTACACTAAAATCTATCCGACGAATTTTTTTCACGCACACCGAAGGTAAGCATGCATAGTCGCGAATAAATCATTAAAAGAAAAACCATGCAAATTTTAGACCGATTGTGGGGGTATTTTTCACATGACATTGGCGTGGATTTGGGGACGGCCAATACTTTGGTTTATGTCCGTAACAAAGGCATTGTTATTAATGAACCGTCAGTGGTGGCGATCAACCAAAAATCCAAGGAAATTTTAGCAATTGGTAATGAGGCGCGCAAAATGGTTGGTCGCACCCCGGCTCATATTGTTGCCATTCGTCCCTTAGTTGATGGGGTGGTTTCCGATTTTGAAGTCACCGAACAAATGCTTAAATATTTTATCGACAAAGTCCATCGGGAAAAATTTTCTCTTTTTCCTCGACCGAGGGTGGTTGTCGGCATTCCTTACGGAGTGACAGAAGTTGAGCGCCGAGCGGTTGAAGAAGCCGCCCTCAATGCCGGGGCGCGTCAAGTTTTTTTAATCGAAGAACCGGTGGCCGCAGCGATTGGGGCCCGGTTGCCGATCCAAGAGGCGGCGGGCAATATGATTGTTGATATTGGCGGCGGGACAACCGAGGTGGCGGTGATTTCTTTGGGCGGGATCGTCGCTTCAAGGTCCTTGAGAATTGCCGGGGACGAAATGAACCAAGATATCATTGATTTTGCTCGGGATAAATTCAATCTTTTACTCGGTGAGCGGACGGCTGAAGAGATTAAATTAGCCATTGGTTCGGCCGCGGAACTTAAAGAAAAACTTTATGCACCGATGCGGGGCCGCGACTTAGTTACTGGCTTGCCAAAAGAAATGCCCATCAATGATGAACAAATTCGTCTTGCCTTAAAAAGAAGTGTTCAACAAATTGTTGAAGCCATCCGGGCGACAATGGAGGAAACCCCTCCGGAATTAGTGGCCGATATTATGGGCAAAGGAATCATTCTTTGTGGAGGCGGCGCTTTGCTCAGAGGATTGGATAAATTAGTACGTGAGACAACTTTAACCAGCGTCCATATTGCTGATGATCCGCTCACGAGTGTGGTTCGCGGTGCGGGTTTAGTTTTGGAAGATTTGGAGACTCTTAAAGGGGTGCTTTTGCCAACCGAGTTTAATCGCTAGATTAAAGGCATTTGTTTAATCGCTAAAGGAGGTTAGTGAAAAAATATCGTCTCTTAATCATTATTGCGATCTTTCTGGCTGTCGGTTTTTTAATTTGGCCAACCGGAGCTTTGCGGCCGGTCAAAAATTTCTTTTATTTAGCCCTTAAACCTTTTTCAATCGCCGGGAGTTTTACCGTTGATCGCGTTTCTCTTTTTTTCAAAAACATGGCTCATTTAGGGAAGCTTACGACTGAAAATCAAAAATTGATTAAAGAAAATTTAGAACTCCAAAGCGAGCTCAGTTTACTCAAAGAAGCCCAACATGAGAATGAAATTTTAAAAAAAGAAATTGGCTTTTACAATAATAGGGGTGATTTAAAACTCCTTCCAGCCAATATCATCGGTCGATCCATTACGGGGTATCTTAGAACAATTATTATTGATCGTGGTCAAAAAGATGGTCTGAAATCAGGCCAAGCCATTGTCTCCCAGGGATATTTAGTCGGCACCGTTAAAGAAGTGATGGAGGATACTTCGGAGGTAAAATTAATTACTGATTATAATTCCCTGGTACCGGTGATTTTACAAGAGTCCCGTGGGACCGGACTTTTGCGAGGCGGCTTGGTCGGTCTGACGGTGGAAGATATTCCTTTAAATATTAACATCAAATCGGGCGAGCAAGTGATCACTTCAGGTCTGGGCGGTGACATCCCCTTCGGTATCTTGGTCGGTAAAGTCACCAACATTATTTCGACTAAAGGGGAAATTTTTCAAAAGGTGACCTTGGATTCACCGATTCAAATCTATTATTTAGAGTTTGTTTTTGTGGTTACGGGTTAATTATGATTAAAATAATTTTAAGAATTTTGGCGATTATTATCTTAGTTTTTTTTCAATTGGCCTTGCTGACGAAATTGACTATTCTGGGAGTAATTCCTAACATTGTTATGTTCTTGGCGATCGCCTTAGTTTTTAAGGGTCGCGCTGAGCAAGGTTTTCTGGTGGCTGGTGTCGGCGGATTGCTGCTTGATTTAGTTTCACCGATTCGTTTCGGCTTTTACACGTTTTTTTTCGTGGGGGTGTTATTGGCCATTAACTTTTATATCTTAAAAATTTTTCCAACACCTAACTTAGGAGTTTCTTTTTTAATTTTTATGGCCAGCATTTTATTGATGGATTTGGGTTTTTGGGGGATAACCAAAAATTTCCCGGCCTGGCAACTAATTCCTCAGGCAATAATTGGCGGTTTTTGGGGCATTTTAGTCTATTGGTTCGTCGAAAATATGATTAAACCACAAGAGGAAATTAAATTAACTTAAATGTCTATTTTTAATCTTTATGATGATCAGCCGCTCGAAGGTGACAAAAATCACCGCAAGCTTAAAATAAATGTTTTGGAATACGAAATTTTCCGTAAAGACGCTCCCGGCGAGGAAATATTTAAACGAATTCCCAAAAATTTTTGGATACCATATCTCGTTTGTCTTTTAGTTTTGGGACTCCTTTTAGGTCAGTTGTTAAGATTACAAATTTCCCAGGGCACTTTTAACCGACTTTTAGCCGAAGGCAACCGGATTAGGAGCCGCGAAATGGCGGCTCCGAGAGGTTTAATTTACGATGCTCGAGGCGAGGTCTTAGCAAAAAATAAACCTTCTTTCGATCTGACTCTTTATCCTTTGGACCTGCCGCAAAACCGTCAAGAAAGGGAGGATTTTTTTGAGAAACTGGCTGGGGTGTTGGAAATTTCTGCCAAAGATATTGAAGACAAAGTCAACGAGCGGGGGGTCTCCAGTTACGATCCGATTATTTTAAAAGAAAACATGGACCGTGAGACTGCTATGGTTTTAGAGGTGAGAACGATCAATATCCCGGGAGTGGTCATCGCCAAAAGACCAATTCGGGAATACACCGATTATCAAGGACTGGGGCAAGTTCTGGGTTTTGTTGGTAAAATGAGTGGGCGAGATCTTGAACAAAATCCCGGCTATAAACCTTTTTATGAAATTGGTAAAGAAGGCCTTGAGTTAAGTTATGAGAAATATCTCCGAGGCACGCCTGGAGTATTAGAAGTCGAGATTGATTCCAGGGGCCGCGAACAGCGCGAGGTCAAAGAAACCTTACCCGAACCGGGCAATAATTTAACTTTGAGTTTAGATGCCGAATTAGAAGATATTTTAACCAAGTCATTGGGCGCCGAAGTTCGCTCTTTGGGTTCTCCGGGTGGCGCGGCGGTGGCGATAAACCCCCAGACAGGTGAGGTTTTAGCTTTAGCTAGTTTCCCAACTTATGACAACAATTTATTTACCCGTTTAACCAGTAAAGAAGAATACGATGCGTTGCTGGCCAACCAGAATAAACCCTTGTTTAACCGGGTAGTCTCCGGCACATATCCTTCTGGTTCAACCATAAAACCAGTGATCGCCTCCGCCGGCCTCCAAGAGGGAGTAATTACGGCAAACACCACGATTAATGATCCCGGTGAAATCAAAGTCGCCAACTATATCTATCCTGACTGGAAAGCTCATGGTCTAGTAGATGTTCGTAAAGCCATTGCCCAAAGCTGCAATGTTTTTTTCTATTCGGTCGCCGGCGGCTGGGATAAAATCAAAGGTTTGGGAATTGCCAAACTTGATGAATACTTGACTAAGTTTGGTTTTGGCAGTAAAACGGGCATTGATCTTCCTGGAGAAGCGGCGGGTTTGGTTCCTGATCCCGCCTGGAAAGAAAAAAATAAGCATGAAATGTGGTATTTAGGAGATACTTACCATTTGGGCATTGGTCAAGGAGATTTCTTGGTAACCCCGCTACAGATGGTTACTGCCTATGCGGCGATTGCCAATGGCGGGGAGCTCTTAAAACCAAAACTCGTGACCAAAATTACCGATAAAGATGGTCAGGAAATTTTTACAGCCCAAAAAGAAATTATTCGTGATAATTTTGTTGATAAAGCCAATATTCAAATCGTCCGAGAGGGAATGAGGCAGGCGGTCACTTCTGGCTCCGCCCAACTTTTAAATGATTTATCGGTGGCAGTGGCAGCTAAAACGGGAACGGCGCAATTTGGAAACGAGGGGAAAACTCATGGCTGGGAAGCGGCCTTTGCGCCCTACAATAATCCTCAAATTGCGATTATCGTCTTGGTGGAGGGTGGCGGCGAAGGCTATGCTTCGGCCGGACCGATTGTCCATGATGTTTTAAATTGGTATTTTTCGAGGAGGAGATAACCCCGTTAGATAAGAATCTATCTAGCGGGGCTTGACAACTAGATAATACTTGATTAAAATAGATAAAGGACTTGTTAACTAATTTTTCAAAATGACTGGTGATATTCTCTTAACCTCTCAGGGTCTTGAAAAGATCCAACAGGAGTTATTCAATCTCAAAGAGCGTCGAAAAAAGGTGGCGGAAAGAATCCGCAATGCTCGTGAATATGGGGATCTGGCCGAAAATTCCGAGTATGAAGACGCTAAAAATGAACAATCCTTTGTCGAAGGCCGAATTTTGGAATTAGAAGAGATGCTTCGTCGTTCAAGAGTGGTAGCTAAAAAAGATGCGATGGGTACTGATAAGGTAGAAATGGGTTCAACGGTCGTCCTCAAGTTGGACGGTAAAACGCTGGAATACACGATTGTTTCTTCGTCTGAGACAGATCCGGCTTCAGGAAAAATTTCTTCAGAGTCACCAATTGGTTATTCGTTACTTGGGAAAACTAAGGGTGAAATTGTCGAAATTAATACTCCTAATGGCAAGATGAGTTGTAGGATTATCGCCATCAAGTAGGCTAAAAATTAGATTTTTACGCATCGTTCTGATACAAT